>OIXA01000108.1_pt1 | contig 108334 bp, 80 predicted proteins | sample 1587721 | NCBI WGS metagenome assembly OIXA01 (sample SAMEA3888900, study PRJEB22519) | human gut metagenome | biome: human gut; feature: human-associated habitat; material: faeces | place: Denmark | collected 2013 | reverse complement strand
TCCTCTACAGATTATCTATGATATTCGGTTAAACACAGGATTTTACTGGTGAGCCGAATTTTGATCCGCCTTGCAGGCTGTAGCGATCGTAATATTCCCACATGAAGAAAGAGGCCCGATAAAACCACCACTAATTATTACGGCCCAATTATTTGATACGACAGAAGACTCAGACAAAGATTTAGTCTCAGGCTGAACTATGTCACAGGAATCATCAACACCTTGAAATCCAATTTCCTCACTCGTAAAGCCAGTCTCTGGAAAACACCACTCCAAAGATTCATTTACCAGTTCTCCACTACAAGCGTCCACATATAAATATCGCCAATACCTTCCGCCATTAGCTGTCGGTTCCGTATTAATCATTATAACCCAAGAATCCACGTCAATAGTCTTCGAATCATGAAAATATGCCACAAACGGTGTATTAGCCTTTACGACATAATCGCTGACATAGACCATATCGTACTGGTCTATTATCTCTTGCACAGAAGCTATCGCTTTCTCTTTCGAAATATAGTGCTCTGTATCGGTACCCCTCCAATCATCATAATCTAGAACAATCTGACTCTTTATTACATGATACTATGAGAGACAAACTCAACAATATAAACAAAAGTTTTCTCATGGCTCAAAAAAAATTAAACGTTTTATATAAAATATAAAAAAAATCTAACCAACCCAAAAATAGCATGGGAAGGTTAGATTTAGAAATATCATACTATTTCCAACCGTCGTTCTGACCGAGGTTAGGATCGAGTAGACTCTGGCCTGAAGGAATAGGTTCCAAATAATATTTGTCGTTCCATTCACGATCGACTTTACTGCCAGTTCCAGTAGCCGCTGAAGTGTTATAAGGTGACTTGTAAGCCTTACCACCTATAGTAACAAAGAAGTTGGCTGCAACAATTTCATTCCAATCTGAATCTGATACCGTAGTGCTATAAGCTTTCAAAGCATCCTGTGATACTCCAACATAACCCGCAGGATTCTTCTTGGTGTCAAGATTAGCACCAAGTGCCCATCTCATGAGGTCATCGTGACGGAATCCGTCAGCCATGAGTTCACTTCTGCGGTCACGGCGAAGTTCCTGAAGAAGAACGTTAGCGGCAGGATCCTTAGGGTCTTTAGTAATAACCGTACCTGCAACTGAACATCCATCAGTTCCTACCAGTGTCAAAGCAGGAATCTTACCATGCTTGGTACGAAGAATATTCACTGACTTATCGAGGTCTGCCTGTGTAATCTGCTTCAACTCAGCACATGCTTCGGCATAGTTCTCAAGAACCTCTGAATACTGGAAAATAGGGCCGTCAGTGTCATTAGAAGGACCATTCCAAGTACCTGCCTTTTCGTACTCTGCTTTCTTGCTCCAATCAACAAACTTAGTTGTCCAGTAACCTGTGGTAGAGTTGATTCCATCAGTGTATGCAAGTTTAGTTACAGGGAGAACTGACTCAGTCACGGTCGCATTCAAACGAGCATCTCTACCAGTGAAAATTCCTGCGAGAGTAGCATCACTATAAGAAGGAACCATGTGAATAGGCAAGCCTGAAGACATTGTATAGTTTTCGACAGCACTCTTGGTCAATCCCCATGTAGCGGTAGAAGTGACAACATAGCCAAACTGAGTATGTCCAGCAGTAACCTTACCACCATTTACATTTGCAAGGGTATAAATCTTATAAAGAAGGACCTCTTTATTTCCTGCAAGAGACAATGAGGTATACATTGTCTTATAGTTGTCGGAAATTTCGTAAAGGCCACTGGTAATCACCTTATTGGCAGCTTCCTTAGCCTTCGCATAGAAAGTGTCAGGATGTCCGCCTGCAACATTGTGATACTTCTCCCATGCACCCTCATAAAGAGCTGCTCTAGAAAGAAGTGCCGCAGCAACCATATTATTTACAGTATTTACACCTGCCTTAGATGGTTCAAAGCAATTATTCATCGCGAATTCCAAATCAGCAACAACGTTATCCATAACGGTAACGCGTGAATCACGTGGTTTGGTAACATTCGCTTCTTTAGAGAAGTCTATTTCGGAATCCACCCAAACAACATCTCCATATGTCTTCACCAAGTCAAAATGGTAAAGCGCCCTGAAGAAACGAGCTATACCTCTCCAGTGATTTGCAGTTGCCTCAGAAAGATTCGGAACTTTGTCAACACGAGCCAAAAGGATATTAGCTTCACGAATTCTGTCATATGGGGTATTCCAAGCAGAAGATGAGTTTGGAATATTTTTGGTAAACTCTGAAAATGACTCAGTAGCATAATCATCCGTCAAGGTCTCACCATGATACTGACCTCTTGTCCAACCTGAGCCATAGCTCATCTCGCCGAAATATCCATAAAATTTCCACGAGAAGATTTCCAGAGCTGATTCGGAAGTCCAGTTTGTGTCATCCGAGTTGCTGTCCAACGGCTTCTTGTCAAGAAAGTCATTGCAGCCGCTCAGACCAATAGCCGCAATAGCAGCCATCGCTAATGTATAGAATTTATTTCTCATATAATCAATGTGTTATAAATTAGAAAGTAATCTGAAGTCCGCAAGTCCACTGACGGTTGAACGGCATCGCGCGACCAGCATATGTCATATCGATACCATTTGTATAAGTAGAAGACCATCCTCCGGTACACTCAGGGTCCATCACACCATTAATGTGGTCGAATGTAAGAAGGTTCTGAGCACTGAAGTAGAAACGGAGTTTCTCAACAAAAATTTTCCTGGTAAGATTCTGAGGCAGGGTATAACCGATTGTCAGGTTCTTAACTCTCAAATAAGCGAGATTGTTCAAATACTTAGTCTGAGGAGCGAAGTTGTTACATCCTGAATTTCCAGGAAGACCTGAAAGTGAACCGAAAGCGCCATTGATATATGGACGAGGGAACTTAGCATTCTGATTGCTTTCTGTCCAATAATCCAACTGATTTTCAAAGATATTCATCTGGGCACCAGCTGCGTGAGGAATAAAGAGTGAAGAAGTTGTCCACATGTCACGCTTACCTACACCCTGGAAGAGGACTTCAAAGTCAAAGCCCTTGAACATCGCACCAAGACGAAGAGAATACTCGTAACGAGGAAGCTGATTACCGATACGCTTCAAGTCGCCGTGATCATCGATAGTACCCTTACCGGTATCGATTTTACCACTATTGTCCAAATCCTTGTACTTGATATCACCAGCACCGAAACGGAAAGAACCATTCTGAATATAAGACTGATCCGGAATGCCAGCTTTAAGTGTACCGTCAGCATTCAAATCTGAAGAGTTGAAATATCTATCTGTTTCAAAGCCCCAGATTTCACCAATCTGTTTTCCTTCATACCATCCATTGAGTGCACCAGTTGTATTATTCCACTTGGTAATCTCTGATTTAGCATCTGAAATTGTGAATGTTCCGTAAACTGCGAGATCCTTATTGAATGAATGGTTGTAATCAATCTGAAGCTCCCATCCGGTCGTCTTCAAGTCTCCACCATTCTCAAGAGGAGCAGTAGCAATACCTACATAACGTACAATTTCATTGCCGGCAACGAGCATACCGATATTACGTCTCTGATACCAATCGAATGTAACATTAAGTTCATTGTTGAAGAAACCTGCATCGAAACCGATATCGAGGGTACGAATTTTCTCCCATGTCATATCAGCATTGATAGCGGACGGAGTAGTAACTGTAGACACCTGATTCATATCAGTTCCAATCCAGCTGACAGTCTTTGTAGACATTGTAGCGATATATGGATACCAAGACTCAAGAGCCTGGTTACCGACAGAACCATAAGAAGCTCTAAGTTTAAGTGTCGGAACGTAAGGCTTGATATTAGTCCAGAAGTTTTCTTCTGAAATACGGTAACCTGCAGAAGCAGATGAGAAGAATGCCCACTGCTTACCAACACGGAATGATGAAGAACCATCATAACGTCCGTTCACTTCGAGGAGATATTTTTCTTTGTAGTTATAGTTGATACGACCGAAGAAACCGGCTGTAGCCCTATGTCTCAAAGACTCATTTACAATACCCTCGTTCTTACCATCGGTAAGGTTAAGAGTCGGGATATCCGCATTCTGTACGCCATTAACTTTAACTGACTGACTGTCATACCTTAAATCCTCAGCATTCGCACCAAGTTTGATAGCAAAGTTATGCTGTTTCTGGATATCGAACACATAGTCAAAGTAAGCATTGTAAGTATTAGTGATCTTATTTACAAATGTTCTCTGCAGGAAGTCATTAGTAGTCACGGCTGCCTTTTTAGGGAACGACCAGTTCGCCACATAATATGGCTGACGCATGGTTCTATTCTCATAATTGTAGCGACCTCTCGTATAGTCACCATAGAAAGAAAGACCTGGAGCGATATTAATCTTCATGTTACCGCCGATAGTCAAATACTGATCTTTAGTAGAGCAGATGCTTTCATTTGCAACATAAGCATTTCCATGACGGAAATAAAGACCTTCACCGGTAGCTGCGCTTTCACTTGCATAAGTACCGTCAGCCTTTTTACTACCATCTGAAATACCGAATGGGAAGAACGTAGGGAAACGCATTGTATAATAGATGAGTCCCATAGCACCATTACTAGACTCATAGCCATAAGGGTACTCAAACTCTTTCTCCACATACATCACCTTAGTACCGAGATTCAACCATTTCTTGACCTGAGTATTACTAGAAAGGTTCACGTTGTATCTCTTGACATCGTTCTTCTTGGCAGCTTTCAAAGTACCATCATTCTTGGTATAACCGAGACCGATATTGTAATTTGTCTTACCAGTATTGCCATTGACGGAAAGGTTATGGATCTGAGAGAATGAAGTCTTGAAAATCTCCTTGTTAGGGTCAGAAACCCTATAATAATAAGGTGTACCGTCTATGAATTCATAATCCTCACCATATTTGTATACAGGATTGCTGAGATTTCCGGAATACTTTTTAAACCAATTTGTAATGCCAGTCCCGAGCATATCATAATACATACCGAAAGCCTCGATTCTCTGGCCATCAACATTCTTCTGAGCAATGATTCCTTCTTCGAGCTGAGCCAGAATACCATCCTTGTCAGTAATATACTTAGGAAGTCCAATTGGCTGATTCCATGAGAAGTTATTTGAGTATGTAATGGAAACTCTATCCTTTACAGCAGAACCATCTTTAGATGTAATGAGGACAACACCCCATGCAGCACGTGATCCATAGATGGAAGCTGAAGCGGCATCCTTGAGGACTGATATACTCTTGACGTTGTCCGGGTTTACAAATGAAAGATCAGGAACCTCAACACCATCAAGAAGGATAAGAGGTTTGTTATCACCGTTAATAGAGCCGGTACCACGAATTTTCATTGTAGGAGATGCATCCAAGTCATTGGTACTATATGAAATAGTAAGACCAGGAACAACACCTTGCAAACCTTTAGACACATCAGTAATAGGCTTGCTGCCGAAAGCTTTATCGACATCGACAGCAGTAACAGAACCTGTCATGTTGACTTTCTTCTGAGTACCGAAACCGACGACAACTACTTCATCAAGAAATTCAGAGTCCTCGCGAAGAGTGACAGACATGGCTTCCGAAGCTACCACTTTAATAGTCTCGTAACCAATACATGAAATTTCGAGGGTAGCTCCTTTTGGAACTCTAAGGAAGAACTTACCATCGACATCGGTATTGACACCGTTTTTGGTTCCGGTTTCTATGACACTGGCACCAGGAACTGGCTGACCGAACGCGTCCACAATCTGACCGGAGACATTAATCCTGTCAGTCTGAGAAACCATAGAAGCCGATAGAGATTCGGCTCCAGCAGCAGGAACAGCTGTTCCGACGTTTATAGCCGTGAACAATGAGGCTGCAGCCAGGCACATGTAAATGTTTACATTGCCGATCATCTTTTTTTGATCCATAGGCATATATAATTAGCAGTTAATAATATTATTGCATTCACAAATATATGAAATAAATTTGTCTTTAAATCGTTTGTTGGAGTTTTTTTATTTAACGTTTCTCATTATTGTAATAGAAGATGGTTTTAATCCTCATATGCACAGAAAAATTAAAAATAATGATGATATCGATGCAAGATTTAGAATATATTTGCATTATTAGGAAGAAACCCCATAAAACCATTTAAGTCATGTTCAAGAAATCTTATCAATTTTTGGCCATTTTTGCAGGCCTGCTTCTTTTAGTCGGCTGCAAAAAAGGTTCATCCGACGAATCACAAGAAGGGATACTTGGAAGATGGGTACCCGTATACGCCTGCGGACGCGAGCTCGGTCCTCCTCACGACAAGTATTATGATGGAAAAGTAGATAAGAACGGTGAAATCTCAGTACTATATGTCGATACCTCAAACCCCGACGCACGACATAAGGGATCTATGATTATCCCGGGAATCCGCTTTTTTAAAAAAGACGGAAATGATGTCTACATTCATTTTTACAAAAACACTCCGAAAGATGAGATTGGTAAACCGCTATTGTATAGGATTGAAAACGGGGTTCTCTACTTGGAACTACCTATGGGCGCATTCATAAACTGTCCTGCTGATGTCCTCGACTCAGGCTCCGGAAAATTCCAGGAAATGCCTATAGAGTTCATGGATAATGGACAGATAAAATTCAATAACGTCACATACAGCAAGAAAAAGTAAGTATACCATAATCGATTACACAATCGACATCACACAATCTCGAAAACGATATTCAGCCCAAGGAGGATGAGCACGCAACCGCCCACGATGGAGGCGGGTTTTCCGGCACGACGACCGATGACGTGACCGCCTTTAATTCCCAGGACCACGGACAGGGCTGTAATCAGGAACACCGCCGCGAGAGGGACTGTCATTCCGTGCAGTCCCCTTCCGGCCATGGACATGGAAATTCCCACTGCCAATGCATCGATACTGTCGGCCACGCCGGCTATGACGATATTCCTGAGCCCGGACAAATTCTGCGACTCCTCCTCGGAAAACGCCTCCTTTATCATGGACCCGCCGACGAAAAGCAGCAGGCCCATACCAATATACTTCACGTAGGCCAGCACATACCGCGCGATAAAATCGCCGAACGCCCAACCAACAAAAAGGAAGGACGTCTGAATGACCGCGAATATCAGGGAAATCTTCAAAATCTCGCCCCACGAAACGCGCTTCATAGCCACGCTCGCACAAAGAGACACCGCGAAACAATCCGCACACAGCGAGGCCGAGAGCAGAATATCCTTAAATATTTCCTCCATAACGCATTATGGCTTAAACACTTGACGATTCACAATAGAACGCCCGAGCGTGAGCTGGTCAGCATATTCCAAATCGTCGCCGAAACCGAGTCCGCGCGCCAACGCCGACACCTTCACCCCGAAACCAGCAATCTGCCGGAAAATGTAAAAAGAAGTCGTCTCCCCCTCGACATCCCCGCTGAGCGCCAAAATCACCTCCAGGTTCTCCGCCCCTGCGGTTTGGGTCAATGCTGCCACACGATTTTTAAGTTCGACGATTTTCAAATCCGACGGCCCCACACCGTCGATCGGTGATATCTTTCCGCCCAGTACATGATAAACCCCATGATACTGGCCGGTAGCCTCGATGCTCATCACATCACGGACATTTTCCACAACACATATAGTATTATGGTCACGGCTGCCATCCCTGCATATCGCACACTCTTCATCATCTGATATCATCATGCAGGTACGGCAATATTTTACATTCTCCCTGAGATTTCTTATGGAATCCGTAAAATGCCGCACATTATCAACAGGCTGGCGAAGCAGATGCAACGCCAGCCTGAGAGCACTCTTCTCCCCCACTCCCGGAAGCGAACTTATGGCATCAACAGCCTGCTCCAGAAGCTCTGAGGGATATTTTTCACTTCGCATCCTTGTCGCCTCCATTATAGGCATCCACAGCCTTGCGGACAGAACCATATTTGAGGAGCAGCCTCTTGGCAAGTTCATAATCCGTAATACCGGTCTCTCCCATAATCATACGTGAACCGCGGTCTACAAGCTTCTTGTTAGTAAGCTGCATGTCCACCATCTTGTTTCCCTTCACATGACCGAGACGAATCATGGTCGCAGTAGAAATCATATTCAGCACAAGTTTCTGAGCTGTACCGGATTTCATTCGGGTACTTCCAGTCACGAACTCAGGGCCTACAACCACCTCCACTGGAATCTCAGCGGCAGCAGCAAGGTCAGAACCCTTGTTACATGTTATACATCCGGTAAGAAGGCCATGCTCACGGGCAATCTTCACGGCACCTATGACATAAGGTGTAGAACCTGAAGCCGCAACACCGATAACTATATCATCTGCAGTCGGATGGAACGGCTGCATATCAGCCCATCCTCCCTGAGGATTATCTTCTGCTGCCTCTACTGCGTCACGGATAGCCCTGTCACCACCTGCGATAAGACCGATGAATTTATCATGAACTCCGTATGTAGGAGGTATTTCTGAAGCATCTACCACGCCGAGACGTCCGCTCGTGCCGGCACCGAGATAGAACACGCGGCCACCTTTTTTCATTCTTGCGACCACTCCTTCTACGAGTTTCTCGATCTGAGGTATCTCCTCTGCCACAGCTGCAGGAACGCTGCTGTCCTCGTTATTTATTCCCGTAAGGATTTCTTTTACAGACATCTCGTCCAGATGCTGATAATTCGATGATTGTTCTGTAGTTTTCATGTCCTATAGAATTTGAACAGTTATTTTTCAGTATGGAATCTCACCAGTCCTTCCACCGGTGATGCAGTAATTTCTGATATGGTGACACCGAATTCAGAAGCGATTCTGATCAATGTCTCTTTATGTGCCGCTGCGAATCCGCCCACTACACCGACAGGCTTTCCTGCGATATCGTACTGTGAAAGACAGCGTGTGAAAAGAGATCTGAAATTATTATCTATCAGCTCTTTAACATAAGGAACAGTATTATAGTGAGAAGAAATGAAAGGTGAGAACGAGCCCAAATACCCTGAAGGTGCACCTCCCTTATAAACGTTCTGGACTACGGTCAGATAGTCCACCTTGAATTTTTCAGCAAACTCCGTGGCAAGCGGTTCAGGAACAAGTCCTTTCAAGAAATCTGACATAAACAGTTTTCCCAAACATGCTCCTCCGCCCTCATCTCCTAAAATAAAACCTCCAGAGCGCACATTCTTCACGATTTTCTCCCCGTCATACTCGCAGCTGTTAGAACCTGTACCTAAAATCACGGCGATTCCAGGCTTTCTGCCACACAATGCACGGGCCGCATCCAGAAGGTCGGACGCATATTCTATCTCAGCCTCAGGAAATGCTTTATGAAATTCAGCATCCAGATTCTTGGCGCTGTCAGGCACGTTTTTACCATCCGAAATCAGTCCAGCCGCATAAAAATGTATTTCGGTGACAGTCTCCCCAGACGGGTCCAATTCCGGTATAGCACTTGCCAACACGCCTGAAATAAATTCAGGTGTCGCCGAAGCCACGTTCATTCCCGGTGTGCGGAGCGAGTAAATCGTCCCGTTATCCGATATCGAGCGCCAATCAGTCTTAGTAGCGCCACTTTCTGCTATTATTATCATAATATTTCAATAGTTTCATGACAGGCACCCCCTGCCGGCGAAAAACGAGAAAAACCGGCTGCATTATTTCTTTTCAGGAATGTTCTCCAGAACACTCTTCACAAATTTCCAACACTTATCCACAGTGTCGATCTTCACTCTCTCATCCGGTGAGTGCGGATACTTGATGGTAGGACCGAATGATACCATATCCCAGTTAGGATATTTGGCTCCGAGAAGAGCACACTCGAGACCTGCGTGGATAGCTGTAACCTTCATCTCGACTCCGAACAGATTCTTGTAAACGTCTTTCATGACGCCGATAATAGGTGCTGAAGGAATCGGTGTCCAACCTGAATAAGCTCCGAATGTGTTGAAACCGGCACCTGCAAGTTCGAATACGCAGCGCATCTTTTCTGCCACATCCTCTCTGGCTGTATCTACAGAACTTCTTATAAGTGAATGAACTGTGAGATGTCCGTCCTTAGTTCTCACCACTGCCATGTTCACAGATGTTTCCACAAGGCCAGGCATAGTAGGGCTCATTCTTTCCACTCCGTTAGGGCATGCCATTATGGCTTTTACTGCCCTCAACATTACGTCATCCTCTATATAAGAGGTAAACGGCTCATTTTGTTTCTCGAAGAAGCAGACCGTTTCAGGGTCAGTGTCAGCATATTCTGACTTGATGATGCCGAACAGCTCCTCCACTTTGGCATTGACCTCAGCCACATTGGCCGAAGGCACAAGAATGGCAACTTCAGCCTCGAACGGGATGGCGTTGCGGAGGCTTCCACCGGTGAAGTCAGCGACTTTCACGCCGAATTTTTCGAGGAGCGGCAGCAATACTCTGGCGGCAGCTTTGTTTGCATTTCCGCGGTAGAGGTTAATGTCCTGTCCTGAGTGACCGCCCTTCATTCCCTTGACAGTCAGCCTGTAGCTCTCGAATCCGGCAGGAGCGTCGATCATCTTATATGAGAAGTCGCCCATTCCGTCCAGTCCGCCTGCACAACCTATGTAGAGCTCGCCTTCTGCCTCAGAGTCGAGATTCAGGAGGATGTCGCCTTTAAGTTCACCTGGTTTCAGCTTGGTCGCTCCGGTCATTCCGGTTTCTTCATCGTATGTGATGAGAGCCTCGATAGGGCCATGTTTCAGGGTGTTGTCTTCGAGGGCAGCGAGGGCGATACATACGCCGATACCGTTATCTGCTCCAAGTGTGGTTCCCTTTGCTTTTACCCATTCGCCGTCGATTTCTGTCTGGATAGGGTCGGTAAGGAAGTCGTGTACAGTCTCGGCTGTCTTCTGAGGTACCATGTCCATATGGGCCTGGAAGATGACGCCGCGTCTGTTTTCGTAACCTGGTGTAGCAGGTTTGGTGAAGATTATATTGCCTGTCTCGTCTTTACGGACATCTACATTATGAGCTTTTCCCCAGTCGAGGAGGTATTGTTCTACTTTCTCCTCGTGTTTAGAAGGACGTGGAATTTGTGACAGGGCGTCAAAATTAGTCCAGACGCCTTTTGGTTCAAGATCTCTAATATTCATATAATTATAAATTTATGTGGTTATTTCGTAATCGGGAATGAGCTTACGACTCCGAGCTGGTAAACCGGAATCCTGCTCTGCAAAAGGACATTGACCCCATCCGAGAGCTTCACCGTGCATACCGAAGGTACGCGGTAATAAGCGACGGCTCCTTTCGGTTTCATGCTGCGGGCGTCAGGGATGCTTACCGGAGACGGGGTGAATTCAAGCAGGTATGGCTTGCCGGAGATGTCATCGGCAGGGACGAGGCCCTTGGAGTCCGACAGGCGGAATGCGACATAGAGCTGTGCATCGTTGTCGGCAGTCGGCACCACGTCGTAGTTCATCTTCTGTGTGGAAATGTCGCTGTAGCCGATGAACATGGACATATATTCGTTTTCCATTCGGGTGATTTCTGCCACGGCTGAGGCCATCGCTTCGCCGCTGAATGTCGCATCTGTATCACCTGTAATGATTTGCACTTTCTTCTTTCGGAGGCTGAAAATCATGTCGGCAGCTTCTTTGGCACGTGCGTCCATGGATTTCTGTACGACCATTTCCTGCTGTACCGCTACCTTGTTATACGCGGATTCGCTTTTTACCGTGCGGTAAAGAGTCGCCGCCTCGGAGGTCAGGTTCGAAGTGAGTCCCTTGTCTGAGAAGTCGCCTTTCGAAACTGAAGGGAAGCGCCATTCGGTCGATTCAGCCGCCGCATCTGCTATCGATACCAGGCCTTGTGAGGTCAATGCCAAAAAGGCGGGCATGCCTGCACCCGGATTTACCGTATAGCGGAGCGCAGGGTCGGCTTCGACGGCGGAAGTCATTTTCACTGAGGTCACTTCGAACTTGGTAGCGTCCTGTTGTCTGGCATCGACACCGAGATATTTCTGTGCATATTTAGCATAAGGTCCTGCATGGAAAGTTTCCTGTCTTGCCTCGACTTCGAGTTTCACTGAGGTGGACGGCAGGGAGTAAACCAGGCTTCCTTCAGGATCCGAGTGCCCTGATTGGGCATACGCGGCGATATTTACGCTCATCAGCGCAGCCGCCAAAGCATAATTCAATGTTTTCATTTTTTCCATCTGTTATGTGTCCACAGATAGTTCGCAGGCTGGGCTTTCACGTCCTCCTCCAAATATCTGTAGAATATGTTCATAATCTCTTCAGGGGTCATCTGTGACGCGTCCGGACAGATTTCCCGGAAAGTCATCGTATATCCATAGTCTTCTTTCTTGCGGAAGGCCATGTAGACTACCGCAAAACCGAATTTGTGCGCGAGCGAGGCCCCGCCTGTCATGGTCAATGTCGGCTGATTCATGAAGTTGTCCACTTTATGACCGGCAGCATGCTTGTAAGGGCATTGGTCCGTAGGAAAAATATAGAGCCTCTTTTCATTTTTGTGGGCGATGGTGAACCGCATTATCTTGTTCGACTCGACATAGCAGGTTTCCCGGTTTTCACGGGCGATGGGAGCACAGCGGTTCGCACCCAAGACTTCATCCCAAAATTTATTTTTCAGTTTCTTATATACTACTGTAACACTTTTTTCACCGAAATGGACCTTTTTATGAAGATAACTCATGATGCCGCCGGTAATTTCCCAGTTTCCCAAATGTGAGGTCATGACGATGACTCCGGGACGTTCACAAAACAGGCGATCGAGCATTTCTTCGTTTTCCGCCTCGCAAATATGTGATTTTTTCAGTCTTTTCTCATCGTGTGCTCCCGCGAACCAGAAGGTCTCGGCTACGATGTCCCCGAAATGGCGATAGAAGTCTTTCATAATGACTTTCAGCTCTTTATACTTCTTTTCAGGAAAAGAACGAGCCAGATTCATCATGACGAGATCGCGTCTGTAATGTATCGGACCTGACACGAGCCATGCGATGCATCTCCCCCAGAAATAGTGTAGTTTCAGAGGCTGCAATGCCGCAAGTCTCATGATACTTTCCATTATTTTTACTCCAAATCGCATAATAATCTTCGTTCACAAAAAACAAATATAGAAAATTTTATGTAAGTTTGTAGCCGTAACGTAAAATTTTTAGTTCAAGGAGGAAGGTTCCTGACTTGATCATAACCCATAAAAAAAAGACTGTAAACTATGTTTAAAGACCAGCCTAAAGGTTTGTTCGCCCTCGCTCTCGCCAACACTGGAGAGCGATTCGGCTACTACACTATGCTCGCCATTTTCCTCCTGTTCATTCAGGCCAAGTTCGGATTCAGCGCAGCAGTTTCTACTCAGATTTATTCTATTTTCCTCGCAGCGGTTTATTTCATGCCGCTCTTCGGAGGAATGCTCGCCGACAAAATCGGTTACGGAAAATGCGTAACTACCGGTATCGCGGTGATGTTCCTCGGTTACTTCTGCCTCGCTATCCCTACAGGACCGGATATCGCAGGTAAGATACTCATGTTCAGCGCATTGGCTCTTATCGCTGTCGGAACTGGACTTTTCAAGGGAAACCTTCAGGTTATGGTCGGAAACCTTTATGACGACCCTAAATATTCTGCGAAGAGAGATTCAGCATTCAGCCTTTTCTACATGGCCATCAACATCGGTGCGATGTTCGCTCCTTCTATGGCTAAGGCTGTGACTAATTTCTTCCTCAGCAAATCAGGTCTCATCTATGACGCAAATGTTCCTGCTCTCGCTCATCAGGTTATGAATGGAGTAATTTCTCCAGAGAACGCTGAGAAGCTTCAGACTATCGCAGGCAGCATGTCAGGTGCAGAGGGAATGGATTTGGCTACTTTCAGCCAGACTTACATCGAGAAGCTTTCTACCGCTTATAACTATGGTTTCGGTATCGCTTGTATTTCTCTCGTGGTTTCTGTGCTTATCTATTTCAGCTGCCGTTCATGGTTCAAGCATGCTGACGTAAATGCTGCTCAGGCCAAGGCTGCTCACAAGGACGACGTAGAGCTCACTCCTGCGCAGACAAAGAGCCGTATCACTGCTCTCATGCTCGTTTTCGCAGTCGTTATTTTCTTCTGGATGGCATTCCATCAGAATGGTGCGACTATGACATTGTTCGCGCGTGACTATACATCTAACGTGGTAACAGGTGTTACGAGAATCGGTTTCAACATCGTCAGCTTGTTCCTCATCGCGATTTCCATTTACACATTGTTCGGAGCATTCCAGTCTGAGAAGTCCACAGGTAAAATTACCTGCGGAGTCGCTACCGTCATTCTGTGGCTCTGCGCTTATGCAAGCTATGCAAAGATGGATGCTATCGTAAATATTCTTCCTTCTGACTTCCAGCAGTTCAACCCATTCTTCGTGGTAGCATTGACCCCGGTATCACTTGCAATTTTCGGAGCTCTTGCGAAGAAAGGCAAGGAGCCTTCAGCTCCTAGAAAGATCGGTCTCGGTATGATCGTGGCTGCTGTCGGATTCAGCATCTTGACATTCGCTTCTCTGAATCTCGCTTCTCCTAAGGAGCTTGGCGGAACTGTGAGCCCTGATCTGATTTCACCGGATTGGCTGATTTCTACATACTTGGTTCTTACTTTTGCTGAGTTGTTGCTTTCTCCAATGGGTATCTCATTCGTATCTAAGGTAGCTCCTCCTAAGTATAAGGGTGCTATGATGGGATGCTGGTTCGCCGCAACTGCTCTGGGTAATTATCTCGTGTCTATTCCTGGTCTCCTCTGGAACAAGATTCCGCTCGCAGGTGTTTGGGGACTTCTCATTACACTCTGTCTCCTTTCAGCTCTGTTCATCTTCTCTATAATGAAGAAGTTGGAGTCTGCTACTGAGTGCTAATTTTTACCGCAGTTCCGGATATTACGTAATCCTTAACGCTTACTACATGAGGCAGGCCTGACGGTTTGCCTCATTTTTTTCAAGAGTTAAAGTTCCGCAAATGCAAAACACAGACATTTAAGTCTGCAATGGCGAAAGTAAGTCCCTGTCAGCAATTCCGACAACTTGCGAAACTTGAGTAAAAAAAATGATTTGTGATGAATAAAGAAATCGTCGCTCAGCTCAGGGAATGGGCTGATATTTATAATGATCCGCAGTATTTCCAGGAGGATCCCATCGCATTCCCGACCAGGTTCGCCGAGTTGTCAGCCCGCGGGGAGAGGTGCCTGAAAGATGTGGAGGTAGCTGCTGTCTTCGCCGCGCATTTCGCTTGGGGGCGAAGGTCAATGATTGTTCGCGATTGTGGTCGTCTTTTCGATGAAATGGATTGGAGGCCATATGATTACGTCATGCGGGGTATATGGCGTGACGAGGCTGTCAGTGTGCACCGGACCATAAAGTGGAGTGAGGTGGCGACGATTTGCGGACGGCTGAAGGAATTCTATGAAGGGCATGAAAGTCTGGAGGCATTGACAGTAAACGAGATGCGGGTCGGGATTTTCGGACAGAAGGAGGATGCGAAGGCGCCGAACAAGAAGATCAATATGATGCGCCGGTGGATGGTGCGGGACGACGGCAAGGTGGATCTGGGTGTCTGGAAAGGAACGTCGCCGGAGTCGTTGCTGATTCCGCTGGATGTTCATGTGTATGAGCAGGCGACGGAGCTGGGGCTGACTTCGCGCAAGCCCAAGGATATCAAGACGGTAATGGAGATCACGGATGCGTTCCGCGAGATTTTCCCCGGCGATCCCTGCAAAGGTGATTTCGCGCTCTTCGGCTACGGGGTGACGCATCAGTAGCGCCGATGGGGCGACGGAGTTATAGGCGGAATGCTTTGGCGCCGGCGGGGGACTGTCGCAGCGGAGACCTTCGCTTCGCTCATCCCTCCAGCGAACTGTCGTTCGCCGGCACCTCCCATTTACGGGCCCATGGGTGGGCACGGGTCTCCGCAGCGACAGTCCCCCGCCTCCGAAATCTTCAGCAATGACAGGTGGGGAGATTTTGAGCGGCCAGATTTGCGACAACCTGGCAGGTGATATAGTTTCGGGCGGCGAGAGGCGGAACTCAGGACGCGAATTGCGAAGCACCTGAGCGGACGAGTCCGACCTCTCGCCGCAACCACGCCACACGAGAATGTCACTCCAGCAGGAAAGGCGAACTTGTTTTGGCAGGACGGGAAAAAATTCGTATATTGTCATGGATTAACTAATGCGGATATGCCTAACTTATATGTAATATCAGGATGCAACGGCGCGGGAAAGACCACGGCGTCATACGCGTTACTGCCGGAAATGCTGAAATGCAGCCAATTTGTAAATTCTGACGAATTTGCGAAAAGCCTTTCACCGTTCAGTCCGGACACAGCATCCATACAGGCCAGCAAACTCATGCTGCTGAAAATCACATATCTGTTCAAACGGCATGAAGACTTCGCCATCGAAACTACATTGGCCACACGAAGCCTGAAAAAAATGATAGCGAAAGCACAGAAAGAAGGTTATAGCATAACGCTGCTCTATTTCTGGCTGAACTCCCCCGACCTGGCTGTCGCGAGAGTAAAAGCACGCGTCGCTGCAGGCGGACACAACATACCGGAGGACACCATCAGGAGAAGATACTTCGCCGGACTGCAGTATTTTTTCAATGTCTATACGTCACTTGTGGACCGTTGGATCCTCGCAGACAACTCCGAGATTCCGTTCAAGGTGGTCGCAGAAGGAACCAAAGACGCACTTTTCGTGAAAGACAGTGCAACTTACGAGAAAATCAAATCACTCTCAGAGAACGATGACTAAAGGACGACATAACACGTTCCCCGCAGTGCATAACATATAAACAAGAACTATGATACTGGACAAGAAATATTATCTGGACACCTTCAAGGTAGCGGAAGAAGATCTTACTAAACTGACTACCAAAGCATTGTCCCATGGAGGTGACTATTGTGACCTATACTTCGAAAACACCATGCTCCAGACACACCAGCTGATGGACGGAGAAGTCTCGTCAGGCGGCGTGAACATCGACTATGGCGTAGGCATACGAGTTCTCAAAGGAGAAAAAACAGGTTACGCCTACTCTGAAAGCACCGAATGGAGCGACATGGAAAGCGCCGCAACTGCTGCATCGGCCATATCTCAGGGCCAGGCAGTCAGACCGCGTGACACGAGAAGCACAGGCGCCACGTACACGGCACAGGAAAACAACGGCGGACGACTGGTCCGCAGACTATATCCCGGACAACCGAATCCACGTGCAGACAGGTATCCTATTCTCCAGAACTGGAGAGACGTCAGCCCTGCCATAGCAGTGGAATATCTCGGAAAACTGGAAAAATCCATAAAGGCGAAAGACTCCCGAATCCAGAGCGTCATCTGTGTACTATCCAGTCAGACAAGCGATTACCTTATGTTCAACTCCTTCGGAGAAATGAAATTCGAGACTCGTCCGATGACTACTGTCCAGGCCATGCTCATCGCCGACAACGGCAAATGCAAAATCCAGAAAAACGCATCCCGAAGCTTCAGACAAGGAGCCGAAATGATAACAGAGGCATTGATCCAAGAAATTACTGAAAAACTGACAGCAGGGATGGACGACGCATTCGAAGCGAAGCGCCCGAAAGGCGGTCAGATGCAGGTGGTTATGGGCGCCGGAGCATCCGGAATCTTGCTGCACGAGGCTATGGGACACGCGTTCGAAGCCGACTTCAACAGAAAGGGACAGTCGATTTTCTCCGACAAAATGGGACAGCGCGTATGTCCGGAAGGCATTAATATAGTGGACGATGCGACCATTCGAGGAAACCGGGGTTCACTGAATTTCGATGATGAAGGTGTACCTGGACAGCGCACCATGATGGTGGAAAACGGCATCCTGACGTCATATCTGCATGACCGCATCAGTGCGAAATTCTACGGCGTCGCACCTACCGGAAACGGCCGTCGCGAATCTTTCCGTTCGAGCCCAATCCCAAGAATGAGAGCCACTTACATGGAGAGCGGGAACGCAAATCCCGAAGATATCATCGCTTCTGTCGAGAAAGGCGTTTATGTAGATGAATTCAGTAACGGACAGGTGAAAATCGGAGAAGGCGACTTCACTTTCTTCGTGAAAAGCGGCTATCTGATAGAGAACGGAAAACTCACTATGCCGGTGAAAGACATAAACGTAATAGGCAACGGCCCGCAGGCATTGAAAGATATCATAGCAGTGGGCAACGATTGCAAATTGGACGACAGCGCATGGACCTGCGGCAAGGGACAATCAGTTCCGGTGTGCTGCGGAATGCCGACTGTGCTTGTAAACAACCTGACTGTAGGAGGAGAAGAAAATGCATAACGAATCGAAATTCATCATATCAGAAGAAGAAAAAGCACTAGCGGACAAGAGCATTGACCTGGCCCTGGAAGCTGGGGCGTCAGCAGTGCAGGTGACATTGGACAAAGCGAGAACGGAGATTTACGCTCTCCTCGACGGCGAAATCGACAACATCAGACAAACCGGCGACAGGGCGTTGACATTCAGGATATTCGCGGACGGGCGATACGGCGTTTTCTCGACCAACAGGCTGGAAGAAAACAGCATCAGGGATTTCCTGGTGAAGGCAGTCGAGAACGTCAGACTCCTCGCACCGGACAAATTCCGCAGACTCCCCGACCCAGCCGACACTGCAAAAGATGCTGTCACAGGTGAAGAAATGGGACTTTGCTGGCATGGCTACGACACGGTAACACCTGAGGAGAAAATCCGCATGGCCAAGAACGTGTCGGTTTTCGGGGAATTCTCCGGCGAATCATCCGACAGGGCATGGAGATTAGTATCAGAAGAAGTCGAATACAACAACACATTGACAGACACCTACTTGACTAACTCCGACAGGATTCATTGCCGCCAGATCGAAACCTCATTCGAGGTTTGCAGCAACGTGACCATCGAGGACCGCGAAGGGAACAAGTACAGCGGCATGTGGTGGGATTACAGCATCAGCCCGGAAAAAGTGATGAACTCCGACTGCGGCCATAAGGCCGTGATGCAGGCCGCGAGCCAGATAGGTCAGGTCAATGCTGAAGGAGGCAAATACCGTATGGTGGTTTCGAACAGAATCTCCGGAAGACTCCTGCAGCCAGTACTTAACGCATTGGCAGGCAGAGCAATACAACAGAATTCATCATTCCTGACAGATACGTTGGAAACTAAAGTTTTCAGTGATGGTCTGAATATCGTGGACCGACCGAGGGAGAAAGGCAAATGCGGTTCCATATTGTTCGAGGGTGACGGAAGGGCTTGTCTGGACAGGGACATCATCACAAATGGTGTCGTAAAAGAGTATTTCATAAATACTTATATGTCAGGCAAGATGAATATGCCGGCGACTTCCGAGAATGCCATCAGGCCGGTGGTGCTGCCTTATATAAGCAAATGCCTGGCTGAAGGAGACAAAGGCATTGACCTGAACCATTTTGGGGAAAAGGAGATTTTGGGGCTTTGCGGAAGCGGGGTTCTGGTGACGGACCTCAATGGCGGGAACTGCAATGCGGCGACAGGCGATTTTTCTTATGGAATCGAGGGATTTATGTTCGAGGAGGGGAAGATTGCCGGGCCGGTTTCCGGAATGTTGATTACTGGAAACATGCGTGAATTGTGGGGAAATTTGCTTGCGGCGGGAACGGATCCGATGGATGGATTCAGCCGTCAGGTGCCTACATTGGCGTTTGAAAATGTAGATTTCAGTGCGTAGCTAATTACATTTTGATATAAAGGTGTTACATTAATATTACAATAGTTGCTATATAACGTTATAAGGGTTAACTTTAGAAATCTATGTGCCACACTGGGTAATTATACCCGGTAAACATGTTAGAGTAACTCGAAAAAAAATAAACGACCTCAGATTAGGAGAAGATTTTCTAGGATAGATCTATTTTCGAAGAAGGAGTGTGCCGGTGGCATATGGCTGATGAGAAAAAAGATATAGACCGAAAAGATACCCTTCAGTTCCTATACTCCTCTGGGAACATGGGTAAACTTCGAGACAGACGCTCCCGGCGAGCTCAAACCTGCCAACGCGAAGAAACTCCGTGTAGTGGACATGAAAGGCAAGGAAATCATCTACAACGGTTCCAACGGAGCTGAACTTACAGAGACCACATCGGAGCTGATTTCGAGAACGCTACAGAATATAAGTTCTTGGACGCAATAAGTTACCTGGAGTCCCAGGTGGAAGCTCAAGATGCGCTGACTTCGACGGCGAACACGTTCTCATAGTCAGAAGAACACCTCCTTATGTCCTCAAATACTCTGACTTGAAAGAGGGCAAGATAGTTCCTCACGAGTTGGATATGACTGTCGAATATAAATAATCGGCAGATATTCATAATTTCGGCTCCGACAAGATTGGTCGGGGCCGTTTTTTTATGTAATTTTGTAATTTGTATCAAAGAATATTCGATAAATATGAAAATAGAGAACAATAAGGTTGTAGAGCTGACCTACGAGCTCACAGTAGACGGAAAAGTTGTGGACAAGGCTGAGACAAAGCCACTTGACTACATTCATGGTACTCATATGCTTCTGCCTAAGTTCGAGACCGAAATAGAAGGACTCGAGCCTGGAAGCGAATTCGCATTCACATTGACCCCGGAAGAAGGCTATGGCGAATACGATCCTAAGCACAAATTCGACCTTCCGAAGAGCGCGTTCGAGGTAGACGGTGTAGTTCAGGAAGAGCTCCTCAAAATCGGCAACATCGTTCCTATGCTCAACAGCGCAGGCATGGTCGTTCAAGGAGTCGTGGCTTCCATCAGCGAAGACGTCGTGACTATGGACTTCAACCATCCTATGGCCGGCAAGACATTGAACTTCACCGGCAAAATCGTATCTGTAAGGGACGCTACAGAGAAGGAACTCACTGAGGGACTTCATGGTGAGTTCATACCTCACGAGGGAGGATGTCATGGCGGATGCCACGGTGGTTGTCACGGCGGATGCAATGGCGAGGGACACGAGGAAGGTCACGAGTGTCACTGCAACGAAGAGGGACACGAGTGCCACTGTCATGAAGAGGGACACGAGTGCCACTGTCATGAAGAGGGACATGAGTGCCACTGCCATGAGGAAGGTCATGAGCACGGCGGACACGAGGAAGGTCACGAGTGCCACTGCAATAAGGACTAAAGTGAAGACATCCGTTGTCATATTAAACTGGAACACAACCGGTTATCTGGAAAAGTTCGTTCCGGGGATACTGAAATCCCTGGAAGGAATGGATGCGGAACTGGTTGTGGCTGACAATGCGTCTACCGACGGCTCCATGCAAATGATGGAGTCCAAGTTTCCGGACGTGAAGCGCATAATCCTGGACAAGAACTACGGATTCACAGGAGGATACAACAAGGCATTGGCCCAGCTCGATTCGGAGTATTTCGTGCTTCTGAACTCAGACATAGAGGTTCCGGAAGGCTGGCTGCAGCCGCTTGTGGAGACTCTGGACAATAACCCTGAAGTGGGAGCATGCGCCCCGAAACTGCATTCATGGTACGAACGCAACAAGTTCGAATATGCCGGTGCAGCAGGCGGTTACATCGACTGTTTCGGTTTTCCGCTCTGCCGCGGAAGAATCATGCAGATGTTGGAAACCGATGAGGGCCAATACGATACGCCTGCAGATGTTTTCTGGGCAACCGGAGCTTGTCTGATGATAAGACGTTCGCTCTACAACATGCTCGGAGGTTTGGATGACAGGTTTTTCGCCCACATGGAGGAGATAGATTTATGTTGGCGAATCCAGCTGAACGGATATCGTGTAAGAGTAGTTCCGCAGTCCGTCGTATATCATTTGGGCGGAGGGACATTGCCCCAGTCTTCACCTTGGAAACTGAAGCTGAACTATCGCAACAATTTGCTGCTGCTGGAGAACAACCTCGCGAAAACGTACGGGCTCCAGCTCCTCCGGTCAGCGGACAAAGACATTGACCTGCAACAAATTGCGAAGCAGGCTTGCGCGATGGCGGGCAGGCGGATTTTCGTGCGCAAAATCATCGACGGGTGCACGGCGGTAGCTTACCTGCTGCAGATGAAGGCCGGTTATTTCAATGCCGTCGTCCAGGCGCACCGCGAGTTCGAGAAGCTGTCGCGCAGACCGGTCGCCATCGAAATCGAGGCTTTTCTTTCGGCTCATGCCAATGCCGAAGTACGTGGAATTTATGACAAGTGCATGATTCCCAGAGTGTTGATTCATGGAAAAGAATTCTTCGGAATAATCAGGGATTATTTCAAGACAAAACAATAAGCTTATGGTAATCGTCATTGAAGGAGCGGGAGAGGTCGGTTCTCACCTGGCTAAAATGCTTAGCAACGAGGCTAACGACATAACTGTCATCGACAGCAACGCGGAAAGGCTTGCAAAGTTGAGCGACAGTGCTGATGTGGTCACCATCGAGGGTAATCTTTCATCCATACGTGTCTTGAAAGATGCAGGAACGGAACATGCTGACTTGTTCATCGCAGTAAATCCGAGTACTTCGCAGGACGCTAATATCGTAAGTGCATTATTAGCCAAGAAGTTAGGCTGCAAGAAGGTCTGTGCCAGAATCGACGATGAGGAGTATTTGTCTTACGAGAACAAATACCTCTTTACGGAAATGGGCATTGACCTTATGTTCTATCCTGAAAAGATTGCGGCTGCGGAAATCGCCGGTCTTCTCAAGCACTCGGCCTCCACTGAGACGATGGATTTCGCGCGCGGGAAACTTCAGCTTGCGGTGTTCAGGCTGGAGGACGACTCCCCTATCGTCGACATGAAGATTGCGGAGTTCGTGGCGGCGGTGACTTTCGCGGAGAAATTCAGAATCGTTGCGATTTCGAGGGACGAGAAGACAATTATGCCGAAGTTCGACACCAAGTTCAAGTATCATGACCTGGTGTTTATCATCACGACGCGCGAGGGTATCACTCCGCTGATGAATTTTCTCGGAAAGAGCAATATCGAGATAAACAATGTGATGATTCTCGGAGCCGGGGCTATCGGCGAGATGGTGGCGGAGACGATTTGCGCGCAGGTAGATACGGTGAAAGTTATCGATTCAGACATGCAGAGATGTATGGAACTCAGCGAAAACACTGACGATAACGTGCTGGTAGTGAACGGAGACGGTAGAAATTCCGACTTCCTGCTGGAGGAAAACATAAAGAACTACGACGCTTTCGTGGCTGTCACTGGAAATGATGAGGAAAATATCTTGTCCTGCGTGGTGGCGAAGCGTTTCGGCGTGGAGATGACTATCGCGGAGGTGGAGAATATCGAGTATATCCGACTGGCGGAGGAGATGGGTGTGGATGCCGTGATCAACAAGAAACTCATCACTGCCGGCAAGATTTTCAAGATGACGCTGAGCAACAAGGTGCGTTTCATCAAATATATGAGCGGAACCGAGGCGGAGATTTTGGAATATATCGTGGCACCTGACAGCCAGATTACCAAATGCGCATTGAAAGATATGGATTTCCCTACCGATGCCATCATCGGCGGTGTCATCAGGGGAAATGATTATTTCATCGCAGTCGGAGACACGAAAATCGAGGCATACGACCGTGTGGCTGTATTCGCGCTACCTAAAGCAGTGAAGGAAGTGGACAGATTTTTCAGATAAAGATGGCTTCATACTTACAAATAGAAAATATAAGCAAGAGTTACGGACCGAAAGTGCTTTTCGAGCATATCGGTTTCAACATCAATGAGGGCGACAAAATCGCTCTCATCGCACCTAACGGCACCGGCAAGTCCACGTTGCTCAGAATTTTGGCTGGCAACGACAAGTCTGATTCCGGCGGAAAGATCACGTTTCTCAAGCATATCCGAATAGCGTTTCTGGAGCAGGAATTCGCCCATGACCCCGAAAAGGACATTTTCACACAGGTAATGGACTCCAGCAAGCAGTTCACAGAGGGACTGGACGACGACGGACTTTTCGCTTATGAACTGAGGGTCAAGAAGTTCATTACCAGTTTCGGACTCCAGGCTGACAGTCTTATGAAGAACCTCTCCGGAGGAGAAGTGAAAAGGGTAGCATTGACAGTAATGCTGGCCTCCGAGGCGGATTTCTTCATCATGGACGAGCCGACGAACCATCTGGACATCGATGCCATCGAGTTCCTGGAGAATTATCTCGGGCACTCACGCAGTACCCTGCTCATGGTGACTCACGACCGATATTTCCTCGATCATGTCTGCAACACAGTCATGGAACTGGACCACGGCGCGGTCTACACTTATCGCGGAAACTACGAGAACTACTTGGAAAAGAGGCAGGAACGTATCGACAACTATAACTCGGAGACGGCGAAAGTGAACAACATCCTGCGCCGCGAACTGGAGTGGATACGCAGTTCTCCATGCGCCCGCACCGGCAAGGCCCGTTACCGTATCAATGCGTTCTACGAGTTGAAGGACAGGGCCGAACAGGTCTACACAAGCGGCAAGGTAAGCCTCGACGAGATGGGAAAAGGCTCCAGACTCGGAAGCAAAATCATTGACTGCAAGAACCTCAGCTTCAGTTATGGTCCGGACGTATACCTCGATCATTTCACATATAATTTCCAGAGATTCGAGCGCGTGGGCATCGTCGGAAAGAACGGAACCGGAAAATCCACGTTCCTGAACATCCTTACCGGCAACGTTCCGGAAGACGGGCAACTCAGTGGAATAATCGAGCGCGGTGAGTCCCTTAAAATCGGCTATTACCGCCAAAGCGGAATGAAATTCGATGAGGAACAGACAGTTCTGCAGACCGTTAACGACACGCACCTTCTGGGACAATTCCTGTTCCGCCATGACATGTTCAACACGAAGGTGTCCAAGCTGTCCGGCGGCGAACGGAGAAGGCTCTACCTGATGACGATTCTGATGCAGAACCCGAACCTGCTCATCCTGGACGAGCCGACCAATGACCTCGACATCGTGACGCTGGACGTGCTGGAGGAATACCTTAAGGAGTTCAAAGGCTCGCTGATAATCGTATCGCACGACCGACATTTTCTCGACCGCCTCGTAGAGCACCTGTTCATCTTCTGCGGGAATGGCGTCGTGAAGGACTTCATCGGCTCGTACAGCGAGTACCACGATTATATAAAGGAGTACGAGGCCGCCGAGAAAGCCAAGGAAAAGGCTGCCGCCGCCAAGGCTAAAGCCAATGATAGTGAGGCCAATGCGGGTAAGGTCAATGCTGCCTCTCCGGCGAAGAAAAAGAAGCTGACCTACAAGGAGCAGAAGGAGCTCGAGCAGCTGGAAATGGACTTGGATTCGCTCGGAAAAGAGAAGGCAGAGTTAGAGAAGCAGCTTTCATCCGGAACACTCCCCTACGACAAGATTCAGGAAGCGTCCGCACGTTTCGGCGAGATTAAGGACCTGCTGGATGAAAAGGAGATGCGATGGCTTGAACTTCAAGAAAGTTATTAGATTTACGAAAAATAATCGTAACTTTGCTTTCGAAACGTAATCTGGTATTATGTTTCGAAAACGACGTATATAAAACACAAAACAAATTCAATTATCAATGGCAAGATTTTTTGACCCACCTGCTCCGAAGCAACCACTTCCTTCGGAGAAAGTACCCAAGGTATTCAACTCGATGAGATGGAGAGTCTTCATCGGTGCATTCCTCGGATATGCAGGTTATTATCTCGTGCGCAAGAATCTTTCTCTTGCGGCTCCTGATATGATCGAAAGCGGCATTCTCGATGCCGGAAAAGTAGGACTCGCCATGTCGGCGGTTTCTATCGCTTATGCATTCAGCAAGTTCATAATGGGAAGTGTATCAGACCGTTCCGATTCACGTAAATTCCTCTGTGTAGGACTCGTTCTATCGGCATTGATCATGATCCTTACAGGTGTATTCCCTTATGGGGCGAACACTGCGCTGAACACGACCATCATTTTCGTGCTCATGCTCGTAGTCGGTTGGCTTTCAGGTATGGGCTGGCCTCCATGCGGACGAATCATGACTCACTGGTTCTCCCAGAACGAGCGCAGTTTCAAGATGAGTATCTGGAACGTATCCCACACAATAGGTAGTTTTTCACTCGGATTCCTCGCTATAGCAGGTGTTTCGCTCTTTGTTCTGTTTGCGCCGACTTTCGGAATGGACGCGTCTCAGGCTTGGAGAGGAAACTTCATTTTCCCTGCCGTAGTAGCTATCGTTATCGCCATTTTCTGCTGGTGGGCCATCCGTGACACGCCAGAGTCTTGCGGTCTTCCTTCTGTTCAGGAATATAGGAAGGATTTCAGCGGTGTAAAGAGCAAAGGTGCTGCTGATGAGAAACTTCCGTTCAAGGTTCTGTTCGTGGACTATGTATTCAAGAACAAGCTTCTGTGGATTGTGGCTTTGAGCAACGTATTTGTATATATGGTACGTTATGGTATCGGTGACTGGGCTCCTACCTTCCTTCAGAGTGCGGGTATTATGACTGCTGACGAGAGCAAGGTCGCATTCTCTGTGCACAACCTTGTAGGTGCATTCGGTACTATTCTCTGCGGTCTCGCCACCTCCAAGATTTTCAAGGGCCGTTGCGCTCCTATGAATGTTATCTGCATGCTTGCATGTATGGTCGGCGTCGTGATTTACTGGTTCGTAGGTGCGGGTTACATGGAAATGAGCCCTGCCATCCAGAAGACTCTGGTATATGTGGCTCTCTGCCTCATCGGATTCTTCATCTATGGCCCTGTGGCACTTACGGGCGTACAGGCATTGAACCTGGTCCCTAAGAACGCAGCAGGAACAGCCGCAGGTTTCGTCGGTCTTTTCGGATACTTCCTCGGCGATGCGATCTGCTCCAAGATTTTCGTCGGCGGCGTGGCCAACTCTATGGGCTGGAATGCTGCTAACCTGACAGTTGCAATCGGTGCCGGAATCGGAGTGATCCTGTGCGCGATGCTTATCAAGAGCGAAAAGAAGGCTACCGAATAAAATATAAGACAATGAGAAAGTTATTTTTGTCAATGCTGGTGTTCCTTTCTGTATTTGCGGTTGCAGATGCAAGGAAGGTCAGCGGCAGGGTGCACTGCGAGGGACAGAATTTGTCCGGAGTGCTTGTGACTGACGGTACCAACTTCACTGTCACGAAGAATAATGGTACTTTCAAGTTTGACATCGAAGACAACGCCAAGTTCGTGTCTGTAGTAACTCCTGCAGGTTTCGTAGCGGACTTCAGTAACGGCACGCCTGAGTTTTACAGGGCTGCCGAAGGTCAGAGCAAGTTCGATTTCAATTTGCAGAAGACCGATGAGCGTGTTTCTTACACATTGTTCTCCATTTCTGACCCTCAGGTGAGGAACAAGGCACAGATGGCGCAGTTCGCCGGCAAGCCTTGTCGTGATCTCAAGGCTCAGGGTGAGAAATATAGTGCCAGCGGTCCTGTTGTAGCCATCATGCTCGGTGACCTCGGCTGGGACAAGACTCTTCCTGAAATTTTCAAGTCTTTCAAGAAGGAGTGTGCAAAACTCGGTTTCCCAGTTTATGTTGTAACCGGTAACCATGATTATAACAAGGAGCGTCCTTTCGAGGATTATTCTGTAGATTATAATGCTAATTTCGGTCCTTATAACTATGCCTTCTTCATGGGACAGGATTTGATTATCGGACTGAAGAATATCCAGTATGTAGCTGAGAAGCAGTATATCGAGGCTTATTCCGAGGAAGAGATTGCATTCGTAAAGGGTTTGCTTTCACACGTTTCCAAGGATATGCATATTTTCATCGCAAATCACAGTCCTATAAGCAAGGGTTGGAATCTCGGTGACACGAGCCGCATTCAGGGTTTCGATGAACTGGCCAATGTATTGAAAGGACATAAGGTGGATTTCCTTTCAGGTCATTCACATATCATGAACAATGTCAGCATCTCTGAGAACATTATGGATCACAATGCTGCTGCCATCAGCGGTTCATGGTGGATCGAGGAGCCTTGGTGCAGGGACGGTACTCCTTCCGGATATGAGATTTTCAGCGTAAAGGGTGACAAGATTAACTGGTTCTATCATACTCTTGAGACTCCTGACAATTACCAGGTAGAGATTATCAAGCCTGGACAGAGTCTTTATCATCCGAATTCTATCGTTGCCAATATTTGGGACTGGGATGAGGCTTGGACTGTGAAGTGGTTCGAGGATGGAAAGGATATGGGCGAGATGGTCCGTGTAAAGGATGTTTCTCCATCATATATCAAGATCATTGACAAAACCTACGAGGATCTGGGCAAGGAGATTCCGGCTTTCAGGAGTCCTAAGCTGAATACTCATTATTTCACGGCGACTCCGAGCCAGTATGCGAAGAAGGTCACTATTTGCGTGACGAGCAGGTTCGGACAGGAGTGGATTTATGATGTGGACATGTCGTCTTACGTGGATGCGCAGGCTCACAGGGGCGGTGCAGGTCTCTGGCCTGAGAATACGTTGACTTCCATGACCAATGCTGTGGAGATGGGCGTGAATACTCTGGAGTTGGATCTTCAGATCAGCCAGGACAAGCAGATTGTGGTTTCTCATGATGCTTATTTCCATGCGCGTTATGCAACTCGTCCTGACGGAACAGAGGTTAAGCCTGAGGATCCTAAGGAGTATCTTTATACTATGCCTTATGATTCTATAGCGAAGTATGACGTGGGCAAGAGGCCGAGCACTGTATGGCCTGGCAAGGAGCAGAAGCCTGAAATCAAGCCGCTCGCATCTGTATTGATCGATTCCATGGAGACTCTGACTACCAGACTCGGACGTTCTCCTATGCGTTACAATATCGAGATCAAGTGCAAAGAGGGCAAGACAGAGGGTATCAATTGGCCTGAGTATCACGAGTTTGTAGACAGGTGTATAGAGCTTCTTCTGTCGAAGAATCTGGGTGACAGACTCGTAGTACAGTGCTTCGATGTAAGGGCATTGAACTATATGCATGAGAAGTATCCGCAGCTCAAGCTTTCTTATCTGACAGGTTCGAAGGATGTGGATTATGATACCTACATGTCCAAGCTGAATTTCAAGCCAGACTGGCTGAGTCCTCATTATTCGACTGTAAATGAGACTATTGTAAAGAGATGTCACGAGGACGGAATAAAGATAGTTCCATGGACCGCTGATGATCCTGCCGAGATCCAGCGTCTCATAGACCTCCACGTCGACGCCATCATCTCCAACTACCCTGACAGGCTTCTTAAAGCCACCAGAGGTTATGTGAAATAATCGGGTATTTTCGAGTTACTAAAAACGTGGCTGCCCTTGCGGGTGGCCACGTTTTTTTGTTGTGGTTTAAAAGAAGCAAATTCCATAAATCTTATAAGATTTGCGGAGTCGACTCCTTAAATATTATAAGATTTATGGAGTTTGGCGGTTTCGTTTCGAAAATAGTGAAGTAGCGACAATCGATTTTCGGGGCTATTTTTCGGCAGTTGGACAACGGCGGACTATTAGTTGAAATGATAAATTCATAGTAATTGGATGCCATATGCACGATATTTGATGGCTGAAGGGGATGGCTTATGACCTGGATATGTCAGGGATTTTGACACATCAGTCGATTAGTAATATTATAGAAGATTATTATGAAGCATTTGAATATCGCGCTTGTCGCGCATGATGGACGTAAGGATGAGCTCCTGTCTTGGGTTAAGTTTAATGCGACTATGCTTTCCAAGCATAACTTGTTTGCCACCGGAACTACTGGCAGACTTATCAGTGAGTTACCTGTGGTTGTGGATGGAAAGGAGACGTTTCCATTCAAGGGTAAAGTTACAAGGTTGTTGTCAGGTCCTCTTGGCGGTGACCAGCAGATAGGAGCAATGATTGCTGAACGCAAGATAGATATGCTTATCTTCTTCTGCGACAATCTCATTGTCCAAGGACACCAGAATGACGTCTCGGCATTGTCCCGACTCGCCTCATTGTACAACATCGCATTTGCGACGAACAGAACTACGGCCGACCTGCTTTTGACTTCACCATTGCTCGACGATCCGGACTATCAGATTCAGATTCCTGACTGCATAGCCAACTATGCGAACCGAAAATTAACGGAAGACAAGTATTAAATTTCAGCATCTATGAGAAAGATTATCAGTATTTTATGTTGCTGCGCATCAGTTATTTGCATGAGCAGTTGCAAGGAGAATTATTCGAACGGCGAGAAGGTCGGGAATCTTATCGAATTCACCAAGAAGGGTGTTTTTTGGGATTCATGGGAAGGCCGATTAAATATGACGCAGACCGGAATGAACACGAGTGGTGAGCCGTTTTCGTTCAGTTTCGACAATGACAGACATGACCAGGATTCATTGATAAATCTCATGAAGCAGGCGCAGGTCGAGGGCTGGAAGTTAAAGATAAGGTATCACGAGGTCTGGGGACTGCGCAATTGTTTTTACAATCGCGGTGAGACGGATTATTTCGTCGATGATGTGACGGTACTGGATAAAGATTTCGCGAATCCGCTGCGGAATATCGGTTCGCAGACACGTGGAAGTGTGGTGGACACCGTATGGGTGGTCATCGACAAATCGGAGGTTTTGCGACGTATGAAAAAGTAGTGGCGCCGCCCGGTGGCCAGGGGCCGTCGGCGGATCTTGGATTCTGGAAGTATTGAGTGTCAATGAGTTACATTATTCACATCCGCCGACCCCACAATTTTCAGGGGTGTCGGCGGATGATGATTTTCTAATTGCCTGATTATTAAGATTTTATAAAGCGCAAATCCGCCGACCCCTGGTGCCGGAGTTCATGGCTCAATACGTAACCAGCCACGAAACGATATCCAAGCAGAATTCCGCTACGCAAGCGCCAGGAGACGGAAATCAGGACGCGCGCCCAGAGGCCGGGGGCCGTCGAAAGGTTCGCTGGCGCTCATCCTCCCCACTGCGTGGGTCCCCTCCGCTTACATGGCCGCGGATGGCCATGCCTTTCGATCGGCCTCCGGTCTCCGGGCTCTTTGCTCCACAAACACCGATGCTGACAAAATGGTGTAAATAAAGGCGGTTTTTTACCCCGTTTATTTCATTTGATTCATTTGGTGTAAAAAAGTGCCCTATTTTACACCAAATTCTCAGTTCCACCAATACCCACCGAGACACAATCCACGTCACTCAGGCGCCGACGTCCGACCACGACACCATACAACACTGAGATTTTGTACCATCTAAAACGTTTTCGCTGTACAAAATAACCATTCTTGCCATCATCGAGAAACCACTCGGAAAGATGAAAACGTCCATGGCTAGTAGCGCCAGGAGACGGAACTCAGGACGCGAATTGCGAAGCACCTGAGCGGACGAGTCCGACCTCATGACGCATTCAAGCATACCGATCACCGACAACCGATCACCGACAACCGATCACCGACCACGACCACCGAGCCACGCCAACAACCACTATTTACGTCCACAATCGCGTACAAGTGTTCGTATATAAGGAGTTATATCATCCGCAATGAGAGCCTCGAGAGTCGGCTTCATACGGAAACGCCAGTAATATGGTGAAATCGCAGGATTATTCACACGCTCCTTGTTCGGGTCATCGAAACAAAGCTCCGGCTTCAGAGACAAATAATCCTGAAGAGGCAGAATCGCCAGCATGGACACAGACTGCAGATGCATCATAATGATACTGCGTGAAATATCAGGAGTGCAGTCAGACGGAGCCTCACCATACTTGCCCAGAACCTGATTCCAGAAACGCTGAGTAACACCACGATCCTCATGCCACCATGCACGAAGCGGACTCATATCATGCGTAGAAGTCGCACACACAGAAAGATACGGATAACCCCATGTATTTGCAAACTCACTGTAAACATCCTTCGGCATACGCTGAATCTCAAGCGACAAAATACGGAGCTCATCCATTACAGACGGCACACAATCAGGAATCATACCCAAATCCTCACCACATGCAAGCATACGTGTAGCAGCCAGCAAATCAGGCAACTTGCGAAGAGCAGAGTCACGCCAAAACGCATTGTGACGCCTGTAGAAGAAATCATCGTACAACCTGTTGAAAGCATCCTTCTGCCAATCAGGAAGATTATGGTAATGATCGGTATTCTGCGCCGCAATACGCGGATACCAATAGCCCTTCCGATGCGAATCCTCCAGGAAAAGAGTATCCAAACCATCTGAAGTATACCAGCCCGTCGAGACATCGAACCCCTTGTCAGCCAACTCGTTAGAACTGTATGGCAATGCCGGGTTAAAATGCCCGAGAAGACCGCTGCTCGCGCCTGCCGGAATCTCCCAAATTCTAAAAAATCCCAGGATATGGTCAATGCGGAAGAAGTCGAAGTATTGTTCCATGTTCTTTAACCTCGCCTTCCACCAAGCGAAATTATCTTCTTCCATCTTGTCCCAGTTATAGGTAGGGAAACCCCACATCTGCCCATCAGCGGAAAAAGCATCAGGCGGAGCTCCGGCCTGAGAATTCATGTTGAACTGAGACGGATTTTGCCATGCATCCACACTCGTCCGGCTGACACCGATCGGCAAATCGCCTTTAAGCGCCACTCCCCTCTTACGTGCATAATCACGGGCCTCCACAAGCTGCTTATGCAGGTGGAACTGTACAAATGCGTGATAATCAGCCTCTGCTCTATCTGCAGCAAGGACTGCAGCAACTTTCTTTTCACTATATGAAGCATATTTGCCCCACTTGGAAGTGTCACAAGTTCCTGTCTTGTGAAGCAGGATACGGAACGCACAATAAGCATCAAGCCAATTGGCATTGACCTTAACAAACTCCTTATACTCAGGGGATTTGCTCACCTTGGCCCAAGTCGCGGAGAAAGCCTTGCGCATCAGACGGTCCTTCTCGGCATTGACCCTCTCATAGTCCAATTCAGGGAGAGCCTCGAGCTCAGCCTTCAGGGCCTTATAACTGCTGTCGCGGCGGACACCGGCGTCCGGGAGGTACACGAACTGAGGATGAAGCGCATATATAGAATTCGCGCTGTATGGATAAGTGTCTACCCATGTTCCGGTCATAGTGGTGTCATTTACCGGAAGAAGCTGTATAACTCGCTGACCTGTAGCCACTACCCAGTCCACTAATTTTTTCAGATCGTGGAAATCTCCGATACCGAAACTGTCTTCGGTCCTGAGAGAAAATACGGGAACGGCAGTGCCGGCACATTTCCAGCCGGAAGCATACATACTCTCGGGCGTTACATCGGCATTGACCTTAAACCTGGGAGAATCCTGGTCGATGGCGAAAACCTTATCGGCGAATGCCGAGGTGTAGAATGGGGCCGCAGCAGGAATGTCGGTCCAGAAATCGTTCATTTCGAGCGACTTACCCATGGTAGCCGGGATGGTGTGGTTCCTCCACTCGCGACGCACTCGCCTGCCATCTTTCCAACATTCATAATGGTATTCGGTTCCGGCCGGAAGGTTATCGCTTGGCAGGGAAATTTCCCAGATACCGCCTGGATTGTAACACATATTTATGCGCTTCGCGCCAGAAACGAGTTTAATTTCTTCTCCCCAAGAGGTCTGGTATGTAATTCTGAACAAAAGTTTCATAAATATACGAGATTGTGGTTTCACTTACGCGAAAGTATACATATTATATAAGAAGGAAAAATGATTTGCGGTTTTTTATGGATGAAAGGCGGTATTTGGGAGACGAACTGCCAGCTTCACAAAACTGGGACGGGATGGGAGAGAGACGCGACTGCCATTATGTCATAAAAAGACAACTTGGCAGATAATTTGCTGGGAGATCGGCGGTGTCTTGTTGAAGACCCCGCACATGACACTGAAACAATATGCTTTGGGCAATATTGATAGCGACCATATATGGTCTATTTTCAAAAAGATATAAAAGATTAAGAAGATATGAAAAAGCAAAAAGAAGAAGAGAAAGAGCTGAAAAAGCAGCAAGAAGAGATGGAAAGCAAGACTGAAGAGTCCTGCGAAGAGAAGCATGAGTGCTGCGGAAAGCACAAATGCGAAGATAAACATGAATGCTGTGAGAATCACGAAGGTGAGGAAAAGCAGGAGTGCAAAGACAAGAAAGAATTGAAAGAAAAGATAGAGAAACTCGAGAAGGAGAAGAAGGAAACTGAAGAGAAGTTGGCCAAAGAGAAGGATGACTATATCCGCCTCATGGCTGAGTTCGAGACATTCCGCAGACGTTCTGCAGAAGAAAAGTTGTCCATCGTATCATCAGCCTCGGCTGACACCATCAAAGGGCTTCTCCCTGTTCTGGATGATTGCGAAAGGGCTATCGAGCTGCTCGAAAAATCGAGCGATGAGGCAGCCAAAGAAGGTACTGGTCTCATTTACAATAAGTTAATGAAGTACCTCAAGAGCAAAGGACTGGAAGTTATCGAGGCCAAAGGAAAGAAGTTCGACACTGATTTCCACGAGGCGGTCGCACAGGTTCCAGTAACAGAGAAAGAGAAAAAAGGATTAGTATACGATGTCGTGGAAACAGGTTACCTGTTCAACGGCAAGATATTGCGCTACGCTAAGGTAGTGGTCGGAATATAGCAGATCGATATTCCGAAGGAGGAAATTATGGCAGAGAAAAGAGATTACTACGAAGTACTCGGCATAGATAAGAACGCCAGTGTGGATGACATAAAGTCAGCCTTCAAGAAGATGGCTCTCAAGTGGCATCCTGACAGGTGGATAAACGGAACTGACGAAGAGAAGAAAACCGCAGAAGAGAAATTCAAGGAAGCATCTGAGGCTTATGAAGTCCTGAGCGACCCTGACAAACGTGCAAAATATGACCGTTTCGGACAGGCCGGCCTGGGCGGAAACCCGGGACCTGACTTCAGCGGCGGATTCGGAAACCTGAACGACATTCTGAACGACCTGTTCGGAGGTGGCGGCTTCGGCGGATTCTCCGGATTCGGCGGCTTTGGGGGGTTCGGCGGCGGACAACGCGGCCAGGCCCAGCCTAGAGTAATGCGCGGACGCGACATCCGTACCCGCGTAAGGCTGACGCTCGAAGAAATCGCCAAGGGCGTGACCAAGGAGGTCACCATCGACCGCTATGAGAAATGCCCAGACTGCGCCGGAAAGGGTACTGTCAATGCTTCTGATGTGAAGACTTGTCCGGTATGCCACGGCACCGGCCAGGAACAGAGAGTGGCAAACAGCATCTTCGGACAGACGGTAACATACACAACTTGTTCACGTTGCGGCGGTGAAGGAAAGATCGTCACGAACCCATGTCACACTTGTGGCGGTAGCGGACTTGTAAGAAAGAGAGTTACTGTAAAGGTTAACATTCCTGCAGGCGTGGAAGACGGAATGCAGCTTACCCTGAAGGGTGAAGGACATTCAGCAAAAGCCGGCGGCATAAACGGAGACTTGCTAGTCGTTATCGAGGAGATTCCACACGAATCACTGAAGAGAGAAGGCAAGAACCTGTTCTATACCAAGATAATACCTGTTACGGACGCTATCCTCGGAGGAGAAGTTTCAGTACCTTGCTTAGACGGCAACTATAAGATAAAGGTAGAACCGGGAACACAGTCCGGAACAATCGTACGTCTGAGAGGACGTGGACTTCCAGCAGTGAAAGGATATGGTTCAGGCACCGGAGACCTATATGTAAAATACCTTGTCTGGATACCTAAGAAACTGAAGAGCAACGAGAAGAGTGCCCTCGAAGGAATGAGGTCAAGTGACACGTTTACACCTGTACTCAGCAACGAGGATCGAAATCTTTTCGAAAAAATGAAAGAAAATTTCTAAAAATGCTTGCAGATTAAAAAAAAGGTTGTACCTTTGCAATCCCATTAACAAAGCAACCTCTTACAATCGTTGAGTATTTGAGTAACGTTGCGCTTAAAAAGTGATTTAGAAATGGATTTGATAAAATTAGTAGAGCAGTCTTTTGCAAACGAGAAAGCTGCAGGTTATCCAAAATTCAAGGCAGGTGACACAATCACTGTAAGCCTCAAGATTAAAGAGGGTGACAAGGAAAGACTTCAGAAGTTTAGAGGTGTAGTTATCCAGATCAGCGGATCCACACCATTCACGAAGACTTTCACAGTTCGTAAGATTTCAGGCGGTGTAGGTGTTGAGAGAATTTTCCCATTCCAGTCACCATCCATCGAATCTATCGAAGTTAACAAGGTAGGTCACGTACGTAGAGCAAGAATCTTCTACCTCAGAGGACTTTCTGGTAAGAAGGCTAGAATCAAGGATAAGAAGCTTGTGATTCTTAAGGAAGAAGGTGCTGCTGACGCAGAAACCAAATAAGTTACAGGACTAAGTCCTGAACTGGTCCCATAGCTCAACTGAATAGAGCATTTGACTACGGATCAAAAGGTTATAGGTTTGAATCCTATTGGGATCACAAAGAAGTCAACCAAAATTGGTTGACTTCTTTTTTTTGTGCGCGCACTAGTAAAGTTAATGTTAGCGTGGATGCCGGCGGAGAGCGCCGAGCCCTGGTCTCGGGTGCCGATCGAAAGGTATGGCCGTCCGTGGCCATATGAAGGGGCCCACGCAGTGGGAAGGATGAGCGCCAGCGAACCTTTCGATGGCACTCGGGACCAGGGCGGAGATAACTACTACGTCGAGAATTATTGAAATGCATCACCGTTCACGATGACACAACTTCCACCTCGACCATGCTTTAAGGTTCGTCACATCTATAAGTTCCGCTACCACGCGAAAGACAAGAAAAAATATTAACTTTGCGTCGCCACGGGCAACAGAGAAGGATATTACACTATACTATGATAAATACTGCAACATACGAGACTTACGTTAAACGAGTAAGCCAGGAAATGCACGACGACAAAGCCACAAGCACAGAACCTGTCATCCGTTACACATGGGGCACAGACGCAGGCTTCTATCGACTTATCCCCCAAGTAGTTGCATTCCCTAAAAACGAAAACGAACTGGCAACCCTGGTGAAACACGCCCGCGAAATGAAACTTCCTGTGACATTCCGCGCGGCCGGAACCAGCCTGTCAGGACAAGCCATCACCGATTCGATACTCATCGTCATCGGCGAAAAATGGAACAAACACCGCGTCCTCGATGAGGGAAAATCCATCGAACTCGAACCGGGAATAAGAGGAGGTCGGGTCAATGCCATTCTACGTCCCTTCGGACGCAAATTCGGTCCTGACCCTGCATCATTGAACGCCTGCATGGTAGGAGGAATAGTCATGAACAATGCCTCCGGAATGAGCTGCGGAACATGGGCGAACAGCGACAAACTCCTCGAATCCATAAGACTGATACTCTCAGACGGAACCATCCTGGACACAGGCTCAGAAGAAAGCATCCGCACTTTCAAAACCACACATCGGGAAATAATCGACGGAATCAGAAAAATACGTGACGACATACGTGCAGACCAGGAACTCACGGAAAGAATCCGCTACAAATACTCCATAAAGAACGTAATGGGCCTGAACCTCAGACCATTCGTAGAATATGAAGACGAAATAGAGATATTGACACACCTCATCGCCGGTTCAGAAGGGACACTCGGAGCCGTCAGCCTCGTGAGAATGAAGACATTGCCGGAAGCTCCACTACAGGCAAGCGCCCTCGTCTACTTCGACACGATGAGAGAAGCCAACAACGTAGCCGTAGCCCTGAAAAAGCTGAACGTCTCAGCAGCAGAACTCCTGGACTCACGCTCACTCGCCTCAGTAAACGACGAGAAAGGAATAGGTAAAGCGGCATTGCTCATAAAAATAGAAGCATTCACGGAAGAAGAACTGCAAGGCAGCATTGACAAAACCGAAAAAACCCTTGCGGAGTATAGGACAGCCTATCCGTTCCGGTTCACGTCGGACCCGAAGGAGTGCGCGGGATTTTGGGCGATCAGGTCCGGGATTTTCCCGACAGTCGGCAGCATGCGAAAACTGGGCACGACCTGCATGATCGAAGACATCGCCTTCCATATCGAAGACCTGCCGGACGCCATCGACGAAGTATCCGCATTGCTCGACAAACACGGGTATGACGACTCCTGCATCTACGGACATGTGCTGGAGGGAAACGTCCATTTCATCATAAACCAGAAGCTGGATTCCGAGCAAGAAATCGCGAGATACAAGGCCATGTTGAACGACATAGTCACCTTAGTGACAGACAAATACGACGGCTCACTGAAAGCTGAGCACGGCACCGGAAGAAACATGGCTCCGTTCGTGGAACATGAGTGGGGAACCAAGGCTTACAACTACATGAAACGCGTGAAAGAACTGCTCGACCCTGAGAATATTCTGAACTGCGGCGTCATTTTCAACGATGACAAAGAATGCAGTTACAAGAGTTTCAAGAGCCTGCCGGTCATCAGCCCGAAAGCGGGAGCGTCGCCTGAAGCCGAGGCCGCATTTGCTAAGGCCAACAAATGTATAGAATGTGGATTCTGCGAGCCGAACTGCATGTCGTACGGGTTCACATTGTCCGCCAGAACCAGAATCACCCTGCTGCGAAAACTCGAAGAACTGCGCAGCACCGGAGCCGATCCCGATTTCCTCGAAAGCCTCGAGAAAAAGTTCAAATACTACGCTGACGAGACCTGCGCCGGAGACGGCCTGTGCTCCACATCCTGTCCGATGGGAATAAACACCGCCGACATCACGCATGAGGTCAGACGCAAAGACCCGGGCACCCTCGCCTGGAACACCGGAGACTTCGCTGCCAAGCACCTCTCAGGGGTCAAGTCAATGCTGAGGGGAACGTTGGATCTTGCATATACCGGCCGCAGCATCGTAGGCGAACCCTGCATGTCATTCTTAGGCAAAGCACTCCACGGGGCCGGACTCCCCCTCTGGACGGAATCCCTGCCTAAGTCATTTAAACTCAAGAATATAGAAAGCCAGGCTTCAGACCTTAAAGTAGTTTATTTCCCAAGTTGCATTAACCAGACGATGGGACTCGACAGAGCATCCAAAGGCATGCGTCCGCTCGTAGAAGAAATGAAATCCCTCTTGGAAAAAGCAGGTTACGAAGTCATCTTCCCGGAAAACAGGGAATCCCTCTGCTGCGGCACAATCTGGGAAAGCAAAGGCATGGCGGACATAGCAGAACGCAAGGTCAGGGAACTGGAAGAAGCGCTATATAAAGCATCCTGCGGAGGACGCTATCCTGTAGTCTGCGACCAGAGCCCTTGCCTGCATAGGATGAAGCAATGCATAACTAAGGTAAAGCTCTATGACTCAGCGGAATTCATCTGGGACTTCCTCAGAGAAAAACTCGAATTCCACCAGATAAACGAGCCGATAGCGCTGCATGTCACCTGCTCTACAAAACACATGAAACTGGACAAGATGCTCTACGACTTGGCCCGCCTCTGCTCCCCTGACGTTCTCATCCCTGAAGGCGTCGGATGTTGCGGCTTCGCGGGAGACAAAGGGATGATGACGCCTGAACTCAACGCCCACGGACTGAGGCACTTGCGAGAGCAGGTCCAGGCCAAGGGAATCCGCACCGGCTATTCGAACAGCCGCACCTGCGAAATCGGTCTGCAGACCAACTCAGGAATCCCCTACCGGTCGATTGTGTATTTGGTCAATGCCTGTACGACAAAGAAGTAACCTAAGTTTCGCAAGTGCGAAATACCGCATTTAGAGCCCGAGAGGTCGAAAGCAAGTTTAATAAATATTATGGATATAAGTGTAGAAGAGAGAGCCCGTCTCAGGGCAAAAGTATTGGATTTCCTGAAAGCCAACGAAATCGCATACGAATTATATGAGCATCCCGTACTTTGTACGATAGAGGAATGCCTGGAATATTGGGGCAATATCCCGTCAGCGATACATTGCAAAAACCTGTTCTTCAGAAACCATAAAGGGAACAGGCACTATTTGGTCAGCATGGAATGCCACAAGACACTGGACATCCACGGACTCGAACACGCATTGAAACAAGGCAAGCTGTCATTCGCGTCTGAAGAGAGAATGATGCGCTGCCTGGACCTGCATCCGGGTTCAGTATCAGCTTTTGGACTTATTAACGACATCGCTCCGGTGAATGCCGACCCGAAAGAACTTTTCCCTAACGGACACAGGGTCAAGTACTATCTGGACAGCACACTGAAAGATGCTGAAAGAATCAGTTTCCATCCGTGCGAAAATACGGCAAGCGTCGTGATTTCAGGTGAAGATTTCCGCAAGTTCCTCACCCTGTGGGGTGGAGAGGTCGAATGGATAGAAATCTAATTGACAGAGTTTTCCATCCACTGGAGGAAGTCGTCTGAACGAGAACGGCTTACTATTATCTCAGGTTCATAGGGAGGATGTGCATTTATCCTAAGCCGTCCTCCCTGTAATTTTATAATGCTGCGTACTGCTGATGAAGCGATTATGCAGCCGCGTGATATTCTGAAGAAACGGGACGGATCCAGTTGTGAGGCCAATATGTCCAACGACTGGTCCAGAACGTATTTGGAGCCATCGGACGTAAACATCCAGGTGACTTTATCCTCAGACAGGAAATACGCAATATCATTGACAGAAACAGGGAGAATCTTGTCGTTCAGCCGGACCATGAATTTCTGGCGATAGTCGGGCTGGCGCTGAGGACCGGCGAAGGTGGAGAGTAGGGCGGACATATCGGTGATTCCGGCGGAGGTGCGACAGCGCTGGACTGCTCGGTCGAGGTCTTCTTTTTCGATCGGTTTCAGGAGGTAATCCACGCTGTTCACTTCGAAGGCTTTCACGGCGTAATTATCATAGGCTGTGGTCATTACGATTTTAGCCTTCACATCTATCTGCTGGAATATGCTGAAGCAGTTTCCGTCGGAAAGTTCCACGTCCATGAATATGACATCCACGGAATGGTTTCTCAGCCACTCTACGGTTTCGCTCACGGAACTTGTCATGCCGACAATCTCCAAATCGGGATAATATTTCTGCAAAGTACGGCTCAGGTTCGCCTGCGCCATAGGTTCATCCTCCACTATCAATACTCTCAATGACATAGTCTCTACTGTTTATGTGGTTTTCTGTACAGGCAAAAGCGGGAGAGATACGGAATAAGTCTTTCCGTCGTCAATCACCTCTATATCATTACCTGACAGGTCTATATATTGCTGGCGTATATAATTCAGTCCGACTTTCGTGGACTCCTCCGAGGACGCCATCCTTGGAGATATGGTGTTGGTTACAATGAATCTGTTGTCTTTCGCTACCATGTCGATGTATAGCGGGTTGCCCGGAGAAACCCGGTTGTGCTTCAGGGCGTTTTCCACCAACATCTGAATAGAACATGGCACTACCTGAAAAGACATGAACTCTTCAGGAACATCCGTCCTGACTTCGAATCCGCAAGAGAAACGTACTTTCAGCAAGTCGGTATACATCCCCACAAAGGCCAGTTCATCACGAAGCGGTATAAGTGTATCTATTTCATTTTTAAGCATATAGCGATACATGCCTGAAAGCTTGTGGACAAACAGGCTGGCATCTTCGTTCTTGTTTTCGCAAATAAGGCAGTCCAAGACATTCAGGGAGTTGAACAGGAAATGCGGGTTCACCTGCTGTTTCAGCTTCAGATATTCGAACTGGGCCTTATGGCGCTTCATCTTTTCAGCCTTCATATCCTGACGAGTAACCCATACATAGTCAGCAATATACGACAGGGCATAGAAAAGTACCTCCACGATAAGAGCGACCAAAGAGAGTTCTACAAGGTCATGGTAAGAAGGCAGGGAATGAATAGCAAACGGAAGCCCCGCCCCTACCGCGAAAGTGGTACAAAGAATCGACAAAAGTATGAATGCTGTCAATGACACCCAACGCACCCGACCGGAACTTTCAGCGAACCTTGTTCTGGAGAACTTGATATACAGGATATTTACGCAGACAAGAATAATACACACCGGCACATTGTACAGCAACCTCAACGTATTCCTGTACAATCCTCCGTCTGAGATGATATCAGATTTACCCAGCGCGACAATGGTCAGTCTGAAAAGGAAAATGATACACACTACCGCAAGGAGCCAAGGCATGCGCAGAATTTTCGTCCGTTCGGGAGTCTGGCGGTAACGTCCGATGATATCACCTATAAATATAGTACCCCATCCGAGAAGTTCTGTCGTCAATGCCGTAGAAATGGCATGAATGGCCAGATCCGACTCGAAAAACACCCCTATCAGGTTCGCTCCTGCGGTACCGAGAATATATCCGATGACATTTATTACAATTATAATGACTGCAGAGAATTCCAGATTCAGGTTCTTACGGAGGCAGACAAGAATAATCATCGTCATCGTAAGTATGGTAAGAAACAGTTCGTCTCCTATCCCAGCCGCACGGCAAAGAATAGTCACCACGGCATGAAGTGCCGCGAATATATGTACGATGCCTGACGGCTTTACCTTGGTCCAATTCATAATAATGTAAAGGTATAAATAAATAGCGAAAAACAAAAAATCGCGTTTCATTCGTCGGAAGTTTTTTCCCGTCCGTCATTCATTTCCGCCCATCCGTCCGGACGCCTATTAATAATAAAGAAATAATAGATATCTTTGTAATCGTTTTAAGAGAGAAAAACGGAACTTAACTTCCGCGACCACACAGACAACATTAATGCTAAACTAATGAGCAAGAAACCTAAATTATCTTTTTGGCAGATATGGAATCTGAGCTTCGGATTCCTCGGTGTCCAGATTGGATACTCCCTACAGAATTCTAACACTTCCACTATATTCGAATCACTCGGTGCAGATGTAAGTCACCTGAGTTATTTCTGGCTGGCCGCACCTCTCGCAGGTATGGTCATCCAGCCTATCATCGGCATGTTCTCAGACGGAACATGGACCAGGTTCGGCAGAAGAATTCCTTACATACTCGGAGGAGCATTGATCTCGACCATCGCTCTCATGCTCATGCCGAACTGCCCTACCCTGTTGGCATTGGCCCCACTCGCGACGGGAGCCTTCATCCTCCTTTTCATGGATCTTTCGTTCAACGTAACCATGCAGCCGTTCAGGGCGCTGGTCGCTGACATGCTCGACGATTCGCAAAAGACTGAAGGATACGTGGTACAGACCTTCCTCATAAACATCGGAGCCGTCATCGGAGCGATATTGCCGCTAATCATGACTTGGGCTGGCGTCAGCGACGAGGCCGTTCCGGGTCAAGTTTCACCGCATATCGCCTGGTCATACTATATCGGAGGAGCGATTCTGCTCGCGACCGTCCTCGTGACCGCCTTCAAGACCAAGGAGTACCCGCCAAAAGAGTTCGCCGAGTACAATGGACTGGCTGAGGTCAATGACGATGAGGCCGAAGAGAAGACAAGTTTCCTTACCCTGCTCAAGAACACTCCGACCGCTATGATCAAGCTCGGCATCACACAATTCTTCTCATGGGCAGCGTTGTTCATCATGTGGACATACCTTAAACCAGCCATAACTGGCTCAGTGACAGATGGTGGCGTCATCCTATCAGAAGGAGCCACACAAACTTGGGTCGGTGTCCTTAACGGAGTCTACCCTATCCCGGCATGTATCGCAGCCATCTTCATGACCAAACTTGCTGAAAGATTCGGAAACAAGAGCGTTTATGCCACATGCCTCACATTCGGAGCACTGGGATTCGCCGGACTCTGCTTACTGACAGACAAATACGCCCTCATGCTTCCTATGCTCTGCATCGGTATCGCCTGGGCCGGCATTCTCGCTATGCCATACGCTATTCTTTCACGCACAGTAGACCCTAAAAGAATGGGTGTTTACATGGGAATTTTTAACTTTACGATAACGATACCTCAGATAGTAATCGGACTTACCGGCGGAGTCATAATCAAATACTGCTTCGGCTCCAACGCCGTGATGATGCTGGCGCTTGCATGTGTATTCATGCTGTTGGCCGCCGTGTCCGTGGCGTTTATCAAGGAAAGATAACTAATTGGAAACAAACTATATTTTTTAACTAATAACAATAAGATCCTATGAACAGATTTCTATCTTTTATAGTGGGACTGATGGGACTTCTTCTCATCACCCCTGATCTGTCTGCCCAGAACGGGTATGAGATAAGGGGTACCGTCACGGATCAGAGCGGACAGCCGGTCATCGGCGCTACCGTTCTCGAAAAGGGTACCACCAACGGTCTATCTACCGACATCGACGGTAATTACACCTTAAAAGTGTCTTCAGCTGACGCTATCATCGAGATCAGCTGCATCGGATACAAGACCGTGACATTCGTCGCCAAGTCCAATCCGACAAAAACCGTTATCGAGGAAGACTCTATGTACCTCGACGACGCCGTAGTCATCGGTTATGGTACACTGAGCAGAAAGGAGCTGTCCAGCTCTATTGTACAGGTAGACAAAGACCAGTTCTTCAAGGGAAGCATGAACAACCCTATGGAAATGCTCACCGGAAAAGTAGCCGGACTCAACGTCCAGAATACAGCCGGTGCTAACCCTAACTCTACCTCCGACCTTCAGGTCCGTGGTGCCACATCACTTTCGGCATCCAACAGCCCGCTCATCGTAATCGACGGTGTACCAGGCGGTGACATCAGAAACCTCGCGGCTCAGGACATCGAATCCATGACAGTCTTGAAAGACGCCGCTTCTGCTGCCATCTATGGAACACGTGGTGCGAATGGTGTCATCCTCATCACTACCAGAAAAGGTTCTGCAGACGAAGCAGGCACCTCACATATCACATATGACAGCTGGTTCGGCGTAAACATCGCCAAACCACACGCTGAGATTCTTTCTGCTGACGAGTTCCGTCGTTCTATGAGAGGAACAGACTATGGCTACAGCACAGACTGGTACAGCCTTCTCATGAGAGACTTCTCTTATGACCTCAACCAGTATCTCGCCATCGACGGAAGCACAAAGAATGGTTCATACAACGCATCTGCAAACTACAAGAAAGCCACCGGTCTCGACACCAGAGCAGGCCGTGAGGAATTCGGCGGACGTGTAGCAGTAGAGCAGAGAGCTATAAAGAATCACCTCCAGCTCAACTTCTCCCTCAACGCAAGAAGAGTGAACGAGGAATGGGGCAACGACGGAATGTTCGACACCGCTCTCAACATGAACCCTACCATGCCTGTCAAGAATCCTGACGGAAGCTGGTACCAGCCGACATCCCCTACCGGCGCGAAGAACCCTGTTTCCGAACTTGAGGTCAATGACAACAATGGCCAGAGACTCTACCTTCTCGGTACAGCAGAAGCTAAGGTAAACATCCTTACAACAGATGAGCACAACCTTAGCACCTCATTGAGCTACTCTCTGAACTACAACGACTTGAAGTCTAACTACTATACACCTTCCACATCATCTGAATGTTACTGGGGAGGTTATAAAGGACGTGCTAACATCCAGTATCAGAAATGGTTTACAAACCACCTCGAATGGCTTCTGAACTACTCCATGTACCTTCAGGATCACAGCCTCCAGTTCGTCGGCGGCTACACTTATGATGAAAACTGGTGGGAAAGCGTTCAGGCAGGAAACAACAACTTCTCATTCGATAACATGAGCTTCAACAGCATCGGTAGCGGTACATACCTTAAAGATGGTAAAGCTTCGATGTCTTCAGGCAAATCACTCTCGAAACTCGTCGGTGTATTCGGCCGTGTAAACTATAACTGGAAAGACCTCATCATGGCTTCCGCATCACTCAGATACGAAGGTTCCACCAAATTCGGTGCTGATCACAAATGGGGTTACTTCCCTGCAGCTTCAGTAGCTTGGGAAATGGCGAATATGTCATTCCTCGAGAATCACAAGGACATCGTACAGAGCCTTAAACCTCGTGTATCTTACGGTGTAACAGGACGTTCCGATTTCGACGCCTATAAATCACTCTCTACTTACAGCTCTAACGGAACATATCTTATGGACGGCAACTGGGTTACAGGTTTCGCACCTTCAGTGAACGCGAACCCTAACCTCGGATGGGAAAAACTTGTCGCTATCAATGCCGGTATAGACTTTTCTCTCCTCAGCGGCAGACTCAGAGGTTCCGTAGACTGGTTCGATCGTCAGTCTAAAGACCTCCTCTACAACTATACCGCACCTCAGCCACCATTCGTATGGTCTAACATTTTGGTCAATGTCGGTACTACCACCAACACCGGTGTGGAAGTTACACTCGAAGGAGATATCTTCAAGAAGAAAGACTTCACTTGGACAATGAGCGGAAACTGGTCTACCGGTCAGACAAAACTCTCTAAGCTTTCCAACGACGTATACCACGCATCCTATGTAGACATGTATCAGAAACCTGGCGTAGGTACCACAGAGTACTTCTTCAGAATTCAGGAAGGCAGCAAGGTCGGACAGTTCTACGGATATAAATTCGCAGGTGCTTCCGAGACAGGAGACATGATGGTTTATGACAAGGAGGGTAACGTTATCCCAGCTGCAAGTGCCGCTCCGGAAGATAAGGTATATATCGGAAACGGAACTCCAAAGCACTATGTATCATAGTCTAACACCTTCCGTTACAAGAACTTCGACTTGAATCTCTTCTTCCACGGAGCATTCGGTTACGAAATCTTCAACATGAGAAAATACGGAATGGGACTTCAGGGCTGCGGAACAGACAACGTACTCCGTTCAGCATACCTCGATGACAAAGACCTCATCACAGGAGGTGGAGTTATCTCTTCTTACTTCCTCGAAAAAGGTGATTACTTCAAGCTTGAGAACGTAACTCTCGGATACAACTTCACTCCGAAGAATACTGACATTCTCAATAGTATGAGAGTCTATATTTCTGCAAAGAACTTGTTCACTCTCACCAAGTATTCGGGAAATGATCCTTCAATCGTAGGAACAAACGGACTGACACCGAGTGTCGACGTCAGCAGCGCATATCCGCTCGCTACCCAGATAACTCTCGGACTCACAATGCGTTTCTAATATTTAAATGAGAATAAACATCATGAAAAGACATATATTAAAACTCTTTTTGCTGATTTCAGCCGGACTCTCACTCCAGTCCTGCTTCAATCTCGATGAGGAAGTATTCGACAGAGTGGACAAGTCCATTTATTACTCTGATGAAACCAGCGTAAAAGGTGCAGTCGCAGCCATCTACAACAAAGCTGCTATGAGTTATGTGGAGTATTTCTACTACCTTCAGGAATTCTCAGCTGACCAGATAGCATGGAGGAGCTGGAACGGAGGTCTCTGGGGATATGACGAGGCTCAGAAATTCGTTCTTTCCTGCCAGAACTGGAATGCAGATTCCAAGATCATCCAGCAGACATGGGAAACAGCATGGGCAGCCATCGGTCTCTGTAACAACGTAGTCTATGACCTCGGTCAGATCAGCCCTGACGCTGTGGGAATGAGTCAGGAAAAGATTAATTCTTACATCGCAGAAGTCCGTACACTCAGAGCATGGGCATACTACAACATCTTTGAGATTTGGGGTGGAGCACTTCCTCTCAACGTTTCAGTAAGCTCAGAGGTTCCGCCAAGTGCAGATCCTGATTTCGACAAGAGCTGCAAGAAGATATACGACTTCATCATGACAGAGCTCGATGCCAGCGTAGATGATCTCCCTAAGAATGAAGTAAACAGAATGAATCAGGCTGCAAACCGTATCATCAAAGCAAGACTTCTTCTGAACAGCAACATTTTCATCGGCGAAGAGCATTACACAGAGTGTGCTGACCTCTGCCAGAGCATCATCAACGGTGACTTCGGAAACTATGAAATCGTAAGCGACTACAGGAAGATTTATGACATAAACAACAACACCTGTCCTGAGGTCATCATGGCATTCGCTTATGAAGATGGTAAGATGAACGGTGCTTGGATGAGAAACATGCCATTCCTTCCTTACAATGCATGGGAGTATACCGGAGAGCCTATTTCTAAACAGGACGGATGGAACTGCGTATGTCTCGCACCTTCATTCGACAACTCAGGTACTGTTCTTCCTTCAGGCGGAAGTGAGGGTGCAAAATGCTTCCTCGATGCTCCATACAATGACAAGCTCGGAGCTGTTTACGAAAGATTCAGCGACAAGGATATCCGCAAGAAGAATTACACCTGCGACGATTCAGGCAATTATAGCGGAATGTTCCTCAAGGGAGCTGTAAAGGCTAACTACGGAACAGGTGAAGCGCTCAAGGCTGACGCCGACCGCGACGGACAGAATCTCGTCTATGTAGACCAGTTAGGTACATTCCAGAACAAGGGCCGTGACCTCGAGACCGTAATGTCTCCAAGATGGGGCGAAACCAACTCCGGAGTAAGACTTATCAAATATCCTTTATATCACGCTGCTACAGGCTATAACTTCAAGGATATCGACGAAGTGGAATTCAGACTTTCAGAAGTCGTATTCATGCTTGCAGAGTGCAAGATGCGTGCAGGTGACCTCAACGGAGGTAAAGAGCTTGTAAACTCAGTACGTAAGAGATACTTCTCAGGCGCTGACTGGAATACTGAAAAAGATAATCCCGGAAGAGGTTTCAGCTCATTCGACTTGGACTGGATGCTTAACCAGTGGGGACAGGAGTTCCTCGGTGAAGGACGTAGAAGACGTACCGATCTCAGACGTTTCGACAAGTTCACACAGGGGCAGTGGTGGTTCTTCGGACGTACATCTGAAACAGCTTTCGACCTTCCTGCCAAACGTGACCGCAAATACGAGTGGTATCCGCTTCCTACAAGCGCCCTCAAGGTTAACCCAGGACTTGTTCAGAATCCTAACTACGTTAAATAGACATTGACATGAAAAAAATATCATACATACTTTCATTGGCGTTGGCAGGAGCCTTCTTCAGCGGTTGCAGCGAAGAAGAGATCGTGTTCGATCACGAACAGCCGGCCTTCGAAATTAAGGAGAGCAGTATCCTTCTGGAGGTAATCGCTCCGAAAGAGACGACTGCTGATGCTGAACTTTATATCGCCGGAGCTTTCAACGGCGGTGAAGAGGCTGCCGTGGGCAACATGCAGTGGCAGCTCGAAAAATCTACTAAGGTGGATGGAAAATGGGGTATTTACCTCGATCCTAAGACATTCGTTTCAGGAAAATCTCTTGCAGATGGTTACTGGTTCGTGTCATCTGACGGTGGCGCAGAGCGTTCAGCACTCGGAGAAGTAGTCAGCAGAACTGACAACTTCGAGGTAGGTACCAGAAACAACATCTATGTAACTCACTGGAAGTCATATTTCGACAAGGCTCCTGAAGCTACCGTTCACGATGGTTATACTGTTTATCTCGAGGATAATTCAGGCTGGGATGCCACAGCGTTGTATTGCTATGGAACAGAAGAAGCTTGCGGCGGATGGCCAGGCAAACTTCCTGACGGAACAGAGAAGATTAACGGTAAAACTTACAAGTATTTCGATCTCGGTGCTGACCGCGCCGGCATGGAGTTGACATTTATTTTCAACAACAATAACGGTGGTGTCCAGGTAGAGAATTTCGACTGCTTGAAGAAGAACGTGATAAATAAGAATATCTTCTTCTCTATTACCGCAGAAAGTGCTGAAGCAGTGGATGTTGCAGAAACAAGATACTTCTATGTCCTGAATAACCAGGGCTGGGATGGCGTTTCTCTCTACACTTGGGGTAACGATAACGAGTTCTTCGGAGGATGGCCTGGTACAGGTACCACTGGAAAGACCGTGACCATAAAGGAGAAGACTTATCAGCAGATCCCTATTCCTGATGCAGCCGTAGGACAGCTCGTAAACGCTATCTTCAACAACAACGGCGCAGGTGAGCAGACTCCAGACCTCAACATCGAGGCTATCGAAAACCACGATTACTATATCCTCATCGAAGGCAAGAAGGCTTACGAGGTAAACCCTCAGAACCCTTCTGCAGATGGAGAGGAAACACCGGATCCTACGCCGTCAGAGCCCGGTTATTCTATCTTCGTTCAGGATAACAGCGGCTGGGATGCACTCTATCTCTATGCTTACGGTGATGCTGAAATATTCGGCGGATGGCCTGGAAAGGCTTCTACCGATGTTACTATCGGCGGGAAGACTTTCAAGAAGTTCGAAATCGCCAAAGACTACACGGGTAAAGTCGTAAACTTGATATTCAACAATAACAACGGTACCCAGTTCGACGCTTCAAAAGACCTCAAAATAGAATCCGACATCTATCTCTCTATCACAAGCAGCAGTTTCGAGGTAATTGCAAAACCATAATCAAATGAATACCAGACTTAAACTGACATTCATATTTTCAACGGTGTTACTGCATCTCGCTACGGGGTGCAGTAATTCCGGTAAAAATGACGAACCGGATCCGAGTCCTGCAGAGGCACGCAGCTCGGTCGTAATATATGAAGCGAACCCTAAAGTTTTCGCCAAGACTAACGCGTTACAGTCCATCACAGGAAGGCTCGATGAAATTAAAGAACTCGGGACTGACGTACTGTGGCTGATGCCGATTTACGAACAAGGCCAGAAAAACAGCGTAGGATCTCCCTATTGCGTAAAAAATTATGAAAAGGTGAATGCCGAATTCGGCAACCTCCAAGATTTGAAGAATTTGGTCAATGCTGCCCATTCGAAAGGAATGAGAGTCATTCTCGACTGGGTCGCTAACCATACTGCCTGGGACAATGCCTGGACAACAGAGCACAAAGACTGGTACACCCAGAACGGAAAAGGAGAAATCATCTCTCCGGAAGGAATGGGATGGTCCGATGTCGCTGATCTGAACTACAATTCACAGTCACTGCGCACCGCCATGATCGATGCCATGAAATACTGGATAAACGAAGCCGACGTGGATGGATTCAGATGCGATTACGCCGAAGGTGTCCCTGAGGACTTCTGGAGCAAAGCCATAAACGAACTGAAAAAGATAAAGGGCGAAGAATTATTCATGCTTGCAGAAGGCAATAAATCAAGCCTTTACAACTCCGGATTCGATGCAGTTTATTCCTGGAATTTCGTATACACCGCAGAAAAAGTCTGGGCTGGAAGCAACTCTCTGTCTGATCTGTACTCATTCCAGAATTCAGACCTCGCAGGAGTACCTGACGGCGCATACCGTATGAGATATATAACCAGTCATGACATGACAGCAAACGAGCACTCCCCTATCTCCGCGTTCAAAAGCAAGGATGGAGCTATGGCAGCATTCGTACTTACAGCCATGATGTCAGACTGCGTAATGATTTACAGTTCACAGGAAATAGGTTACGGGAAGACGCTTTCTTTCTTTAACTATAACATCCTGAACTGGAACGACGACAAGGCCTACACTGAGGGATACAAAAAATTCATGACAGCGTACAAAGGCATTGACCCATACAGGACTGCGAAGCCTGTACTCTATCAGTCCGGCAAAGGTGCGGCCGTATGGGCGGGAGGCGAGAAAGGAGCGTTGGCAGTCATTAATCCGACCGGTTCCGATTTGCAGGTGAAAGTCCCGATGGAACAGGCCGGCAAGACAGCCGAAGAGATGTCAAGTGGCGAAAAAGTCACCATCCCGCAGGCATTGACACTCAAACCTTACGAATATAAGATTTACATTGTAAAATGAAGACATTAAATAAATTAGCCATCGCCGCAATGATCTGCGGAGCTTCGGTTTCATGCGAAAACAAGGTAACTTACAAAGTCCCTGCACCTGAAGACGTGATGATGTATCAGGTAAATCCGAGAGTCTTCGCACCGGACCATTCTTTTAACGCCGCAGCTCTTCAGCTCGACTCCATTAAGAGCTTGGGAGCCAATGTAGTATGGCTCATGCCTATCTACGAAGTAGGAAAGGAAAACAGTGTGAACTCACCTTATTGTATAAAAGACTACAAAGCTCTTAACCCTGAATTCGGAAACATGCAAGAGTTCAACTCTTTCGTAGACGAATGTCACAAGCGCGGAATGTCTGTCATAATCGACTGGGTGGCAAACCACACTTCTTGGGACAACGCATGGGTGCTGGATCATCCGGACTGGTATACCCAAGATTCCACAGGAACAATTATTTCCCCTGAAGGCACCGGCTGGCTCGATGTCGCTGACCTGAACTTCGACAACCAGGACATGCGTCTCGCTATGATCGACGCCATGAAGTTCTGGGTGAACGAGGCCGGAGTAGACGGATTCCGCTGTGATGCCGCCGATTTCGTTCCATTCGATTTCTGGAAACAGGCTATCGATTCGTTAAGGTCAATGCCGGATCACAAGTTGCTTCTCCTGGCTGAGGGCAAACGCAAAGATCATTTCGATGCAGGATTCGAGATGAACTATGCATGGGATTTCGCGGAGACCATGCGCGAAGTGTTCAGAAAAGACACTACCGCTGCAAAAGTATTCAAGACCGACATGGAGGAATATGATTCCATACCGGAAGGCTGTGTAAAACTGCGCTTTACGACAAATCACGATGAGGCCACCAAGATGTCTCCTATCGACGAATTCATATCCACAGATGGTTCCATGTCAGCCTTTACCATTTCTGCTTTCCTCCATGGCGGCGCCCTCATATACGGTTCTCAGGAGGTAGGCTACCCTAGTACCATCAACTTCTTCAACTACGTACCGGTAGACTGGAGCATGAACCCTCAGCTCCGACAGGAATACAGACAGCTCATGCACCTCTATAACGAACATCCTGCTCTCAGGAAAGGACAGATGACACCTTACCCTGCAAAAGATGTCGTAACTTTCGCAAAATCACTGAACGGCGAAAACTTCCTGATTATGGCATCCGCAAGAAGATGCGACGTACTGGCGGAAGTGCCTGAAGGATGGAAAGGTGCAGAAGTTACAGATATGATTTCCGGCGAAAAGAGAAAGCTCGGAGATTCAGAATACCTGTCCGGTTACAAGTATTATATTTTCAAGAAATAAAAGATGATTTCACTGAACAAGACATTTGTCGCGCTATCTGCGGCAGCGATGCTATTTGTCGCCTGCTCGAAAGACACGCCTAAGAAGATTATCCGGACTGAAGGGGGCCAAATAGAAGATCCGGCACTGTCTTGGGATGGAAATGTAAGAAGCGACATCACCTATCAGGTGCTTGTCTATAGCTTTGCAGACAGCGACGGGGACAAGGTAGGAGATTTCAAAGGTATCGAAAACCACTTGGACTACTTCAGCAGTTTAGGAGTTTCCGCCCTTTGGCTCTCCCCTATCCATCCGTCATCTTCCTATCACGGATACGACGTAACTGATTATGAAACAGTGAATCCTGCGTATGGCACAGAAGCGGACTTCAAGTCACTTTTAGATGCAGCACATGCTAAGGGGATAAAAATATATCTCGACTATGTGCTGAATCACACTGCCAGTGCCCACCCGTGGTTCAAGTCTGCCAAAGCCTCGAAGGACAGTCCGTACAGGAACTTCTATATATTTTCCGAGAACCCGTCCGCTGATATCGCTGCAGGAAAAATCCCGCAAATCGCGACTGAAGGCTCAAAAGGTTATGACTCAGGCCAATGGTTCCGTACAGGAACAGGTAACGAGATGTTCCACTCTCATTTCTGGACAGACTGGTTCGCAGATTTGAACTACGGACCTGCAGCAGAAGCCGAAAAGTCAGATGCCTTTAAGGCATTGACCTCAGCCGCAGACAAATGGATAAATTTGGGCGTGGACGGATTCAGGCTCGACGCGGTAAAGCATATCTACCACAATGCGTATTCGTCTGAGAATCCGATGTTTCTCAAAAAGTTCTATGACAGATGCAACACCACTTTCAAGGCTCGCGGCGGCAACGGGGATTTCTACATGGTCGGAGAGATGCTCGATGACTGCGACAAGGTAGCCCCTTATTATGCAGGCCTCCCTGCCCTATTCGAATTCAGTTTCTGGTACAAACTGAAATGGGCGTTGCAGAACAACACAGGACTTTACTTCGCACACGATATAATCAGCATGCAAAGTGCTTATTCACAATATCGTACAGATTATATCGAAGCTACTAAACTGTCAAATCATGACGAAGACAGAGCCGGTTCTGACCTCGACAAGTCGAAAGAAAAAATGAAGCTCGCCGCTGCCGTACTCATGACTTCTCAGGGACATCCTTATATATATCAAGGTGAGGAACTCGGCTACTGGGGTACAAAGAGTCGTGGAGATGAGTATGTGCGTGCTCCGATAATCTGGGACAGAAGTTCCACCAATACCGCCACAGCCGGTGTAAACGGGAAATACGATTCCGGAATGCTCACCAAGGCTATGAGCGTGGAAGCGCAAAGCGAAGACAACAACTCTGTACTAAGCGTTTACAGATATTTCACAAAACTCAGAAACGCTCATCCTGCACTGGCATCAGGAAAGATGAGCAAACATCCTGACTATGATGAAAACCGCCAGACAGACAAGAACATAGCCGCATGGTTCATCGAAGGAGACGGAGAAAAACTGCTGGTAGTACACAATTTCGGCAACACTCAATACGACGCATTTTTCCATGAAGACTTGTCTCAGGCCGTGGGACTTCACGGTACGGCAAGTGCTTATAAGACAGCTGATACTTGGAAGTTGACATTGGGAGCATATTCTTCAGCAATATTCAAACAATAATTACTACATTTATGAGAAAAACATTATTTATGATAAGTGCCTCAATTATGTTGGCAGCTTGCTCCAGCGGACAAGATATTTCTGCCGTAGCTGACGCCGACAGCACACAAGTTCATCGTGTAGAGCCACTCTCCTGGTGGACAGGAATGAAGACCTCCTTGCAGCTTATGGTTCAGGGAGACAAGATTTCAGAATATGAGCTTTCCGTAGAAGGCGGAAAAGGAGTTTCCGTCTCCAAGATTCACAAAGCTGACAGCCCGAACTTCTTGTTCGCGGACATTGACATAAACAGAAATGCCGAGCCGGGAACTTACTATCTGGTATTCAGCAAGGACGGCAAACCTGCGTTCAAGCGTCCTTATGAGATTGCGGCGCGCGAGTCAGGTTCCGCGAAGCGCAAGAGCTATACAGCGGCAGACATGATCTATCTCATTATGCCAGACCGCTTTGCGAACGGAGACACTTCTAACGACTCTACTGAGGACACAGCAGAGAAGGAGAATCGCGAGGCATTCTTCGGTCGTCACGGTGGTGATATCCAAGGAATTATCGACCACCTCAATTATATAGAGGACCTCGGAGCTACCACCATTTGGTGCACCCCTCTTCTGGAGGACAACGAACCGGGCGGCTCATACCACGGATATGCTTGCTCTGACTATTACCATATCGACCCACGCTTCGGATCCAACGAACTTTATCGCGAGTTGGTGACCAAAGCACATGAGAAAGGTCTTAAAATAGTGATGGATATCGTCACAAACCATTGCGGCACAGCACATTGGTGGATGAAGGACCTCCCGTTCCAGGATTGGATACACCAGTTCCCTGAATACACCGGAACCAATGTCTGCTTTTCCACGAACATGGATCCCAACGCTTCGAAGTATGACCTGAATCTCCAGGAGAGCGGCTGGTTCGTACCTTCGATGCCTGATATGAATTTGGACAATGCCTTTACTCTCAAGTATTTCCAGCAGTGGGCCATCTGGTGGATAGAATACTCAGGACTCGACGGATTCAGAGTGGACACTTATCCATATAATGAAAAGGAACCGATGAGCAAATGGTGCAAGGCTGTCCGCGATGAATATCCTAACTTCAACATCGTAGGAGAATGCTGGACCTCATCTATCCCACAACTTGCTTACTGGCAGGCAGATAACGAGAACAAAGACGGTTTCAACTCTAACCTTCCTTCCATAATGGACTTCCCTCTGTACGATGCGATTTGTGCAGGAGTTCCTACGGATTCCTCTCAGTGGGGCGCCGGTATGACCAAGGTATATGATTGTCTGTCACACGATTTCGTATATCATGACCTTTCCAAGATGATGATTTTCCCTGGAAACCATGATACCGACAGAATCGGAGACGTCGTAAGACAGAACCCTGACAGAATGAAAATTGTGATGACCATGATGGCTACCATGCGCGGTTTCCCTCAGATTTTCGCAGGTGACGAGATGATGTTCGTATCGAAAGACAAGAGCCAGGGACACGGCGGATTGCGCGTAGACTTCCCTGGCGGATGGAACGGCGACAAGGAAAACTGGTTCACAGAAGACGGACGTAAGGCAGCATTGACAGGAACAGACGGCAAGCCCGTACCGGCAGGTCAAGTAGCTGAGTTGCACGACTTTACCCGAAAGCTCTTCCAGTGGAGAAAGGGCAAGAGCGTGATTCACGACGGCAAGACCATCCACTTCCTCTCGAGAGACAACACCTACGCTTATTTCAGGTACAATGCCGATGAGGCGGTGTTCGTCTTCATCAACAATTCGCGCGGCCGCAAGAGCATCCCATGGTCGCACTACGCCGAAATCGCTGAGGGTCTCCATAACGGAAAGGATGTGCTGACGGGAGAGGCTGTTGAGGTCAATGATTCTACAGTCGTAGGTCCACGCAAAGCTTTGGTCGTAGAGTATAAACGTAAAAAATAACGCAAATAAACATTGATATGAACCTTTTCAAAAAAGTACTTTTCGCGGGTACGGCGATTTGTGCGGCATCGGCATTGGCACAGTCTTGTGGCAGCTCAGGTCAGACAACGTCTGAACTTTCCGAAGTCTCCGTCCTGAAATCTCCAGACGGAAACCTCTCGATGAAATTCGGCATTGCGCCGGACGGAAGCCCCATGTACTCACTTAATTACGGCGAAACGGCAGTAATTCGTCCGAGTCATCTCGGTTATGAAATGCGAGGTGTCCTGAAAGCTCAGAAAATCATTTTCGGGGATAAGGGCATGAAGAAAGTAGATGCGAAACCATGCTGGTCTTTCCATGACGGTTTCAAGGTAGAGAGCGTGGATACTTGCTCTTTCGATGAGACTTGGAACCCGGTATGGGGTGAGGAGTCAGAAATACGCAATCACTATAATGAGTTGGCAGTCAACCTCGTGCAGACCGCTTCCGACAAGAAGATGACCATCCGTTTCAGACTGTTCGATGACGGTCTCGGTTTCCGCTACGAGTTCCCTGAGCAGAAGGGCCTCACTTATTTCGTAATCAAGGACGAAATGACGGAGTTCGCTATGGGTGGTGATTATACAGCGCTCTGGATTCCAGGCGATTACGACACTCAGGAGTATGAATATACCGTATCACGTCTGAGCGAAATCAAAACCAAGATGGAAGAGTCTTTCTGCGGTAATTCTTCGCAGACTCCGTTCTCGATGACCGGTGTTCAGACTTCTCTTCAGATGAAGAGCGATGAGGGTCTCTATGTAAACATTCATGAGGCCGCGCTTGTGGATTACTCATGTATGCATCTGGATTTGGACCCTGCCACACTCACATTCAAGGCAGCATTGACCCCGGACGCAGAAGGCTGGAACGGTCGTCTGCAGACTCCTTGCAAGAGCCCATGGAGAACAGTTCAGGTAGTGGACAATGCTTGTAAACAGTTGGAGTCCAGACTTGTACTGAACCTCAACGATCCTTGCGCCTACGATGACGTTTCCTGGATTCATCCTGTGAAATATATCGGAGTATGGTGGGAAATGATTTCCGGAAAAGGCACTTGGGCTTATACTGACGAATTCTCTTCAGTACGACTTGGCGTTACTGACTATGCTTCTGCGAAACCTAACGGCAAGCATTCTGCAAACAACGAGAATGTACGCCGCTATATCGACTTCGCCGCGAAACATGGCTTCGACCAGGTTCTCGTAGAAGGCTGGAACATAGGCTGGGAAGACTGGGCTAACTGCAACAAGGATGACGTGTTCGATTTCGTTACTCCTTACCCTGATTTCGACATCAAAGCGCTCAACGAGTATGCACATTCGAAGGGTGTAAAACTTCTCATGCACCATGAGACCTCTTCATCTTCACGTAATTACGAGAGACACATGGAGGCCGCTTACAACCTTATGAACAAATATGGTTACGACGCTGTAAAGAGCGGCTATGTAGGAGATATCCTGCCGTTCGGCGAGCATCACTACGGCCAGTGGATGAACAACCACTACCTCTACGCGGTAAAAGAGGCTGCAAAGCACCACATTATGGTGAATGCACATGAGGCCGTCCGCCCTACAGGTCTCTGCCGCACCTACCCTAACCTTGTAGGCAACGAGAGTGCCCGTGGAACTGAGTATCAGGCATTTGGCGGAACTCAGCCAATGCATGTGACCATCCTTCCGTTCACCCGTCTAAACGGCGGTCCGATGGACTTCACCCCAGGAATCTTCGAGATGGATCTCTCGAAATTCTGTTCGAATACGTCTAAGGTCAATGCCACTATAGCAAATCAACTCGCACTTTACCTTACGATGTACTCCCCTCTCCAGATGGCAGCAGATTTTCCTGAGCATTATGAGCAGTTCGCTGATGCGTTCCAGTTCATAAAGGACGTGGCTGTAGACTGGCAGAAGAGCAAATATCTGCTTGCTGAGCCTGGTGATTATATCGTGGTGGCACGTAAGGCGAAGAAAACCGGAAAATGGTTCGCCGGCGGTGTTACTGACGAGAACAGCAGAACTCTGGATGTGCCTATGAATTTCCTCGACCCCGGAAAGACATACGTAGCCAAGATTTACTCAGATGCTTCTGATGCTGATTACCAGAAGAATCCTCAGGCTTATGTAATCAACGAGCAGGAGGTGACCTCCGAGAGCATTCTTCCTATCTTTATGGCAAGAGGTGGCGGATTCGCTATAGAGTTCTCAGAGAAATAAAAATATTTTGTTATTTTTGCATAATGCTGCTGTGCTGCTACCGCGGCAAGGCAGCATTGGCATTAAAATTAATAAACTATGGCAACAGATTTTAGAGAAGTAGCTCAGAGTTGGCTGGATGGAGACTTCGATCCGGAGACCAAAAGTAAAATCATTGAACTGAGAAACAGCGATCCTGCGGGTTTCGAGGATGCGTTCTACAGAAACCTCGAATTCGGTACCGGCGGTCTGCGCGGAATCATGGGCGTAGGCACGAACAGAATGAACAAATATACTGTCGGAATGGCCACACAGGGCCTTGCAAACTACATAAAGGCTCACGCAGCCGAGTGCAAGGATGCTTTCGGTGACCCTATAAATCCGGAGGATGTGCGCGTCTGCATCTCTTTTGACAGCCGTAACAACAGCAAGCTTTTCGCGAAGATTACTGCCGATGTGATGTCAGCTAACGGCATGCACGTTTTCTTGTTCGACAATATCCGTCCTACACCTGAGTTAAGTTATTCCATCAGAGAGAAAAGGGCTATCGCCGGCGTGATGGTGACCGCTTCGCATAACCCTAAGGAATACAATGGTTACAAGGTGTTCTGGTCTGACGGTGCGCAGATTACATCTCCGGTCGATAAGGATATCGTAGCTGAGGTTGCCAAGATTTCCGATCCTGCACAGGTCCGTTTCGAGGCCAAGGAAGAGTGCGGAGAAATCGAGCTCATGGGCAAGGACGTGGATGAGAAGTATCTTCATGATATTCTTTCACTTATGCTTACACCTGAGGCTTGCGGGCGTCATCCTGAACTGAAGTTCGTCTACACTCCGCTTCACGGCTGCGGCGTAAGGCTCGTACCAGAATGTCTGCATCGTCTGGGATTCAAGAATGTTATCCATGTTCCTGAGCAGGACGTGAGCGACGGTAATTTCCCTACTGTAGCTTCTCCTAACCCTGAGGAGCCTGCTGCCATGAAGATGGCTCTAGAAGTCGCTGACCGTGAGGGCGCTGATATCGTTCTCGCTACCGACCCTGATGCTGACCGCATGGGTATCGCCGTTCGTGACAATGACGGCAAAATGGTTCAGTTCAACGGTAACCAGACGGGCGCGATGCTTACATATTATATTCTCACCCGCTGGAAGGAGCTTGGAAAGCTTACCCCTGAAACTTATGTAGTGAAGACGATCGTGACGACTGAACTTATCGCGGAGATCGCAAAGAGTTTCGGCGTGAAGATTTACAATGTACTTACCGGATTCAAGTATATCGCTGAGGTGGTTAAGCGCAACGAGGCTCACGGCGAGTTTATCTGCGGCGGCGAAGAGAGTTATGGTTTCAACGTAGGCCAGTACGTCCGTGACAAGGATGCGCAGATCGCATGCTCTATGGTGGCTGAATGTGCAGCATGGGCTGCAGATCAGGGGCTTACGCTGTACCAGCTTATGCAGAATATTTACAAGAAGTTCGGTTACAGGAAAGAAGGTCTGACTTCACTCGTCCGTAAGGGCAAGAGCGGAGCTGAGGAGATTCAGAAGATCATGGCAGACATGCGCCAGAACCCTCCTAAGGAACTTATCGGTTCTCCTGTTACTAAGGTCGTGGATTATCTGAAGACTGATGAGACCGGACTTCCTTCATCCAATGTTCTCCAGTTCTTCGACGAGGCCGGAGACGTGGTTTCAGTACGTCCTTCAGGCACAGAGCCTAAGATCAAGTTCTATTTCGGAGCGAAGGGTGACGATGCCGATGCTAAAATCGAACGTCTGAAAGAGCAGTTTATCAAATAGTTATACTGGTTTCTGCCAGTAGTCACAATCAACGGAATAGGGTTTTCGGACTCTATTCCGTTTTTTTATCTCTGAGTTGCGATGAGGTAAGTGGCGGTCGTTGCGTTCTCGAAATCCACGCGGATGCCGAAAATGTGAATATCCCCGCCGGATGCGACCTTCAGTTTCTTGCGGAGTTCGTCGCTCGTCATCGGGATGTTTCGTGCCGAGACCTCAGCCTTCGGATACTTCCGCCCAAAGTCCCTGATAGTCTGTTTGTTGAGAGGACCTACCTCCAGAATTTTGAAAATTTTTCCAAAATTTCTAAGGTTCGGGTCAATGCTGCCAAGGGCTTCTCGAAAACCATTTCCTTTACACCCTTCCCCGCTGGGTGTGCTGTCCAAATTCAGGTCTTCCGGACTGAAATACAAATGCGTGGAACGCCCTGCCTTATAGGCATTGACCTTAAACAAAGAGGCGACGGCCTGGAACAAACCGGCTTTGGCGAGGGCTTTTCCGGGCTCGAAGAGGCTGGTCATGGTCGGCAGTTGGTCCTGGTGCAGGAATTTCGGGGTCGCGTCGCAGGAAGTTTCGTCGGCTTCGATGATGTGGCCGTTTTCGTTTATGAACAGGCGAGGTCGGCTGCATGGTTCTGGGCGCACCCAGAGCAGCAGTTCCTTGCACTCCCCCACGGCCGCAACTACATGGATTTCATGCACATAGCCCTGATGTTCGCGCAAGCGAGTGATGAGCATGGAGATGTCGGCCATCGGTGAGAGTTTCAGGAGGAGGTTGACTGAGATGCGGAACAGGTCGCTGAGCAGGGTGAGGACGTCGGGGCTGCAATCTTCGAGGAGGAAGACTTTGTTTCCGGTGATGGAGCGTCGGGCCGGGTCCATGTAGATCAGGTCAGGGCGGAATGTCGTCAGAGTATCCCAGAAATCGTCTGCCAAACCTTTTCGCGGTTGTACACAATGACTTATGACGTCGATATTAGCGGCGCCGAGGAGGGCGAAGTTATGTTTCGCGGCGGCTGCGCGCTCGGGGTTCATTTCGTTATATAGGACGTTCTTGGCGACGCGTGAGAAAGCCAGGCTGTCTACGCCGAGACCTCCTGTCAGGTCGGTGATGCGGCCTCGTATTACGTCCGAGTGTAATTCATCAGATTCCGTAGAGATGTCTGCGTATTTATCCGCGAGTGTCTCACGAATGATTCGCGAGGCTACTGATGCTTTATAACTCGCTGTTTCTGAAGAGCTTGACTGTTCCGCACAGATTCTGTCAGGGAAAATAATTCCCGGTTCCGCATACCATTCCGGCAGCTTGGTACGAATCTTACGACGACACTCGATCGCCGTCACGGCAGCATTGACATCGACCTCAGGCCACCGCCCGCGGCTCAGCATGAGCCTGGACGGATCATCCCCCTCATGCTCCAGCACAAACTCGCGAAAACTTTCTGTCAAGCTCTTTGTCATACTATTTTCCAGTCTTCGATTCTACGCGTGGCAGTCGAGAAGTCAACACCGATCTTGAAAAGTTTCCTCGAATCACCTTCAAATGGTCGGGCATAGCCCTTTTCATCTATCTGCCTCAGCGCAACGTCAGCATCAGCATTGACCTTCAACTCAAAGATATAGATAAACTCTTTAGTCTGGATTATCAGATCGATACGGCCATTGCTGGTAGCACGTTCGACCTGGACATATTCGCCAAGAAGAGCAGAGATTATGTACATGGCATACTGGAAGTCCTTCTCAGTCTCGCCTTGGATCTGGTAACTGGTATTGGCAAACAACGACGAGAGTATTTGCATAAACGATTTCGGGTTACCTTCGGTTATGCTATGCCATAGCTGATAAATCAATGTAGTTCCTGACATATCTGGCGACATCGGAACGTAATACTTCAGCAAGCAATTTAGGAAACCATTCTTTACCTCTTGATTTGGAAAGCCTAACTGATAAAGGCGGAACATATCGTTGTAGCCGGTTATGGTCAGATAACCGCTCTGGAAAAGGTACGGGACAGGATTCTCAAAAATGGCATCTGCGTTCGACATAAGGGTCGAGTCAACAGTCTGATTTTCAAGCGTAGTCACATCAAAACTTGTCTTACGCATTACTTCTACAAGAAATCCTGGAGTTCCGGTTTCGAACCAATATTCACGGAATTTTTTATTCTGGAATGTATTCAGCAAACTGAACGGGTTATAGATACCGATAGAATCTTCACAGAAGTGGTAGCCGTCATACATGGACTTGAGTTTTACATAACACTCCTCCTTGCTCATTTCATTTGCAGATGACAACTCCGATATGCTTTCATCGAAATATTCATGAAGTTCAGTTTCTGAAATACCGCAGATATCCACATAGTCCGGAATCATCGAAATGTCATTCAGATTGTTAAGTCCACTGAATACGCTCATTTTCCCAATCTTGGTTACACCTGTCAGGAAACCGAAACGAATTCTTGCATCCATCGATTTCATAACGCTATAAAAACCTTGGAGTGTAGATCTGAGACGTGATAGCATCGGTTCATTTCCGAGATTGTCAATAATGGGTTTATCGTATTCGTCAATGAGAATAGCTACCTGGTTACCGGTCTTATTATACGCAGCCTCGATAACTTCTTTAAAACGGAGCCCTAAAATATCACTTGTATTTACTGCTCCATATAATGCCTCCCACTTGGCAAGTTTATCAGAAAGGACTCTTTCCAGAACAGACTCATCAGTATATGACACACCGCTAAGGTCCAAATGCAGTACCGGATGTTGTTTCCACTCGGTCTCCAGTTTCTCAATGGCAAGACCCGAGAAGAGCTCTTTTCTACCTGAGAAATAGGCTTCCATCGTGGAGACAAGAAGACTCTTGCCGAATCTACGAGGGCGGCTCAGGAAATAATAACGGCCATCTTTGGCCAATTTATATATTTCCGCTGTCTTGTCCACATAAAGAAAATCCTCCGTTCTGATTTTCTCAAAGTTTTGTATTCCTATCGGGTATATCATAATCTACTGAATTTTGCGGTCTACATGTATTGCGAGCAGTCCATTATACACAAATATACGCATAATATCATGAAAAGATTTCAGAGTGAGAGATAAAACTTGCGGAGACTTACTTATAACATGCTCGTGCAGCAGAAATTAAAGAAGGGCGCAGACCTCGTCAGTCTGCGCCCCAAAAAGTTATGTGTGTAAGTTAAGATTTACTTGGAAATCTTGATGTTGTCGAGGAAGAAACGTCCTGCACCGGATACATTGTATTTATAGTTGCCGGTATAGGCTGCGGTTTCATATCCTTCGAGCACACGATACATGACGATTACGAGTCTGGTATTGGCTGTCGCACCCTTGACTGTAGTCTTGGCATGAGTCCAGAAGATATCCCCGGAACCCTGCGCCTGAGTAATCAAATCACTGTATTTAGTTCCGTTGGCAAACTCACCATCGCCTTCTACGACAACGACAAGTTTCACATCATCCACTGTTCCATCTCCCTGAATCATAGCAGCAAAATCAAACTCAACATTTATGTCTGATGCCGCATCGAGATTCAGTTTAGGAAGACGGATCGAGGTATTGTGTCCCTTGGTTCTACCGAATTTCAGATAACCAGGCTGAAGATAGATCACCTTCTCGCTTGGACACATATCTTCATAACCTTTCTCATCGAAAAGTTTAAAGAAAGCATCTTTCAGTGCATCTCCATACACGTTAGGTGACTGTGCATCTTTGTTTTTATCTCCAACTGTATCTCCGATAGGCTTGTCAGGAACGGCAGTATTGTAAGCAGACACGATAGGATCTACCCAACTGAAATCATCCTCAAATATGACGGTGCTTCCGCTTCCACTATCGCCTCCTGATACCTTCTTGATAGTAGGCTGCCTAGAAGGATCAGCAGGATCAGTTACGGTAAGACGAGCTGAACCTCCGTTTCTTGCACCAAGAGCACCACCCTTAGCCTGCCAGTTGGCAGCACATACGAAACGGAATTCAATCATCGATGTAGCGTTCTCGTATGTAACCTTCGTATCGACAAAGACATTGGTCTTACCATCCGCATTCATAATATGGGTGTAGACAATCTCGGAACCAGGCTCAGAAGTCTTGAGTGCAGTTCCTGCCACTTTCCACTCAGTACCATCGAGATATTCAAGTCTCCAGTACTTATGACCGGTAGCAGATGTTCTGGTCTCAAAAGAAATCTCAACAGTCTCGCCTGCCTTTGCAGATGCGTTAGTGGCGAAATCCCAGTAATCACCAGGCCATGGACCAGTACAACGAGGGTTACCAGACTCTACGTCAAGTTTAAACTTGTTGTTGGCATTATTGTCTGTCAAATCGTAAACATATTTGATCTCGCCCTCATTCTTGGTAGCAGCGATAGTTCCTGATTTAGGGAAGGTCTCTGCAAAATTAATGTTATTATCTCCTTTAGCACCGATGTACCACTCTACTGGCAATGAACCTGTACCGGCAGCAGCACCTTTGTCATCATATTTGCAAACAATCAGGTTTACATAAGGAGATGCAAGGCCTGCAAAGTAACCATAAAGAACTACATTATGGCTATTTACAGATGCGAGCTTCAAACTTGAGTGAGGATCGATAACATTGATTTTGTTCACCTCTGCGCCTTCTACTGTGAGAGTAGAACCTTTAAGGAATCCTTCTACCTTCACAAATTCTCTTGAAGTAGCATCGTATTTATCGATACCGGAAGTAATATCCTTAGCTTCAGGATAAGTAAATGCAGTGTTAGATTTTACAACCACTTTATCGACAACAGTCAATGCAGGAAGCTTGCTCTCACTTCCTTTGCTTCCGTAGAGTTCCAGATGGTCTCCGACAGCGACTGCCTCAGATGAAAGAACGTACAATGCTGAAGATTCATTGGCAACAACAAATCCTTTGGATGTAAGAGCTGAAACCTGCGCATCTTTAATAATGACGACAGTGCCATCCTCTGAAGAAACAGCATCAGAAACCGTCATTTCATTCACATCACGGAACTTGTCACCGGCCTGCTTTACAAGCACAGTAGCGCGGCTCTTGAGAGTTTTTCCGTGGAACACGAGTTCTGCTGTTCTCGGATTGTCGAGAGCACCATCACGCATATTGGCACCTACGGAAACTGTAACATCAGTAGTCCCGGAACCTGTGGTAGGTTCGATGGAAACCCACTCCGGAACATCTGCTGTCCATTCTGCATCAGAATAAACAGTAATAATCTGTTCTGTAGCTTCTTCACCAGGGAAAGAGAGTGAGTTGGCACTTGCCATCACTGCTTTTGCCACATTCTCCGTTTCCTCGCAACCGGTGAAAACACCTGCCATTGCGAGAAGTGAGAAAGCCGCCAGATATGATTTTCTTATAAAATTCATATTAGTTTCGAATTAGTTGGTTCATTAAAAATCAAGACCATCATCCCATCCTGGGTTCTGAGCGAGATTGTTGTTGAGAGAACGGTCATTGATAGGAATCGGATAGAGATAGTCTCTCTCCTCATTGAATTTAGTTCTCTGTGTATCTCTATGAGGATTTACATAACCGCTTTCACCATCACTGAGGTAAATATCAGTTCCAATCTTGTATGCAGTTACAGAACCTTCAGGTTTAGCGTCGGTATAAAGAACAACGTCCGGTTTACCGTCACCTGTAAGGTCGTATGAGCCAGGGCCAGGGAAATACATTCCATGAATATCCTGGTCTACACAATTGCCTTCCTTCCATCTCATGAGGTCATACCAACGGATATAGCCTTCCTGAGCGAGCTCGATGGTACGTTCACGACGAATCTCGAGGATAACGCCTTTGTTGGCGCCCTTGTCGACATTGGCATAACCGTACTCTTTGGACTCGAGGTACCAGTCCGGGTTGGCATTGGCAGCATCCATATTGAGGTCAGGCATTCCTGCGCGTTTGCGGATCTTGTTGATAGAGACATTAAGGTCTTCCTGGGTAAGGGTTCCTAGCTCAGCCTTGGCCTCTGCATAGTTCAGGAGAACTTCTGCGTATCTGATGACAGGAAGGTCATTGATAGAACGGCCAGGTCTGTCTACGCCGTTGTTACCTGCGGTAGGATCCATAACGAATTTAACAGGCTGGAAACCAGTGATAGACGCAGCAAAATCCGGCGCAAGAACTTTTGTCTGACCTATTCTGTGGTATCCGGTAGTTCTGATGGTCTGCGCGAGACGAGGATCCCTTCCGGTCACCTCTTCTACGAACTGCTTTGTCTGCCAGCCGGCCTGATCGGTGAAACGTGTTCCGTCTGCCATAAGGTAGCTGTCGACGATCTTCTTGGTCATACCTGGACGGCCCTGTGTCTGAAGGATTGAGTATGCTGTCGAGTTATTGAAGATTTCCAGGCCGAAATCGAAATTGATTGCAAGCATGTACTCTCCCTTGTCGGCATTTTCCTGCGTAAAGAGAGTCTGGTAATCCTGCGCTGGCTTACCAGTATTATAAAGTTTGTACTTGCCGCTGTCAATGATCTGCTTTGCGGCTTCTGCAGCAAGGTTCAGATAGTACTGATAGTCATGGCCTTCGAGGGTAAGATTATGGTATTTTCTATAAGTTCCTTCGAAAAGGCAGAAAGATGACTTGAGTGCAAGTGCTGTCCATTTGTTCACACGGTATACACTTACTGCTGTAGGCAGATTCTCGATGGCGCCATCGATATCTTCAATCATCTTGGTCATGATGAACTCTCTGGAATCACGCGGATTATAGAGAGCTGCGTCAGATGAGCCGAGCTGGACATCCACCCATGGAACGTCTCCGAATCTCCTCACTTTGTCGAAGTAGATGTAGGCACGGAAGAACTGGCAAACTCCGGTATATTCTTTAACAGCGGCCTCATCAGAGCAGTTGTTGATATACTGAAGCATGGTGTTGAGTTTTCTGAGGTCTCCCCAACTCCAGCCTCCACCGCTCTTAGGAACAGTTCTGGTGGTACCGCCACGCATCTCATTCGACATTACCAACTGAGTGATTTCATCACTCTGATGCTCGAACATTTCCTTGTCAAGCAGGTTGTTGTAGAATGTATTAGAAAAGAGTTGAAGATCCGTTTCAGTGCGGAAATAGTTTTCAGGTGCCAACTGTGACTGCGGAGTTCTTTCAAGAACAGAATCACAAGAAGACAATCCCAATGTAGCCAATGCCGCAAATATGATATATCTTTTCATTTTCATCGTCTGTTAAATTACATTAGAAAGTAAGGTCGATACCGAACATGATGGTCTTTGGCCATGGGTAGAAGAAGTTGTTGTATGCTGAGTCTCTGTTAAATGCAGCTTCAGGATCAACAAATTTAGAGTACTTCTTTATAGGTGACCAGTATGCAAGGTTCTCACCTGAGAAGTAGAATCTTACCTGCTCGAGTTTAATCTTGGAAGTAAGTTTCTCAGGAATAGTATAACCTATAGTCAAACTCTTGAGTCTCAAGTATCTGAGGTTCTGGAGATATCTTGTATTTGTAGCACCGAGAGGTGAAACTGTAGAGTTCGCTGCATATGCACGTGGACGTGGGAAATAAGCGTCCTTGTTGTCCTCATCCCAGCAGTTGTCCAAGAAGTTCTTAGGCAAGAATGAGGTATAAGGAGTAGAGTATGGTCCCCAGAACTGCATATTCTCTGCAGTTGGATACCAATAGTGGTTACCTGTTCCCTGCAAGAAGATATTGAAGTCGAAACCGAGCCAGTCGAAGCTGAAGTTGAAACCATACTGGAGGCTTGCGAGTGAGTTACCGATAATCTTCCTGTCTCCAGGATTATTTACGGTGTTCTGTCCGAGACCAATCTTTCCGTCACCGTCGAGGTCGACGTACTTGAGGTCTCCACCCTGCCAACCGCCGGTAAGACGTTTGCTGAAGTAACCGAGATCCACCTCTTTAGCATATGCCTGAGCTTCTTCTGTAGAATCGAAGAGACCATCTACTACGAATCCCCAGATTTCTCCGATTCTCTTGCCTTCGTAGTATGAGTCTGCGAAGGACTTCTCAGGGTTATCGTACTTAGTGATGACACTGCGATAGTCACTCAATGTGGCAGTTACACCATATCCGAATGGTTTGCCTGCAAGCTTGAACATATCTCTCCAGCTGAGGGAAAGTTCATAACCTGAAGTACGGAGGTCTGCAGCGTTCATCTTAGGAGAACTTGCTCCATAGATACTTGGAAGAGCCTTTCCTGCTGTAAGCATGTTCTTGGTATCACGGATATATGCCTCAGCTGTAAATGAGAGACGATCATTGAAAAGTCCGGCATCAAGACCTACGTTGTACTGCTGAGAAGTTTCCCAAGTAAGGTCAGAAGCATTTGGCGCTGAGATACTTGCATACTTAGACATAGTAGTGCCTTCTCCGAAAGAGTAGCCCTTAAAGTCAGAGATACTGATGGTTCTCAAGTAAGCATAGTTTGCTACGTTCTGGTTACCGAGCGAACCGAAAGAAGCTCTGAGTTTCAAGTTGTTGACTACATTCTTCGCACTGGAGAAGAATGGTTCCTCTGAAATACGCCATCCTGCAGATGCTGATGGGAAGAAGCCCCAACGGCTGCCTTTTGCAAAACGTGAAGAACCATCGTAACGGCCTGATACTTCGAAAAGATAACGGCCTTTGTAGTCATAGTTTATACGGCCGAAGAATCCGGCAAGTGCATACTGTGACTGTCCACCGCCTACTGATGTCAGGACATCTCCTGCTTCATTAGGTCCTACAAGGTCAAGGTCGTTCAACTCTTTGGACATGAGGTTAAGACCCTCTGCAGAAACAGCCTTGTAATTCTGAGCCTCGTAGTTAAAACCGGCCATAACGGTTACATTATGAGCGTTATTGAAAGACTCATGATATGTTCCGAAAACGTTGGTAGCATAGTAATTCCATGTGCCAACAGACTCATAAAGTCTGTCCTGACCAGCACCGGTAGTATAAGACTGCATAGGTCCGTCAGGATACTCTCTATAGTCGAATGATGTTCTTCTGTTGGTATTCCTATTCTGACGCAATCTGTAAGTATAGTTCGCAGTAAGTGTGAATGTCTTCACAGGAGTGATGCGAAGTTCGGTAGTATTGGTAAAGTCACTCTTTCTGTCCTTGTTGACATTATAGTCATTACCGAAAATGGCATGACGTCCGTTGGCAACTTTATATCCAAGATACGGAGTAGAATACAGCCAAGTTCCATCAGGGTTCTTGAGAGGGAAGCAAGCCAATGCATGACGTGCACTGTATGCAAGAGCATTCTGTACGTTATCCACACCCTTATAGCTGTAAGTTGAGCTGTAGAAAGATGTGTTGTTGGACATCTTCATGTATTTGTTGATGTCGAAATCGAATTTAGCTCTGAGGTTATATTTTCCGAAAACGTCAGGATCCTGCTTGAGCATACCTGTCTGGCGGTCATAAGCGCCTGAGAGATAATACTTGACACCCTTAGAACCACCTGTTACAGAAATATTGTGCTGCTGTACAGGATGGTTGTCACGGTACAATTCATGATACCAGTCGGTGTTGCAGTAGTAAACCCACTGGTTTCTACCGTTACGCACCTCTTCTATGACCCATGGACGATCAGGATTCTCAGTCTTGTCATTGACACGGGCAAGAAGCTGCATCATATCGTTGTCAGTATAGTTACAGTATGGAGTTCCACCTGTATCTGCCTTCCAGAAAAGGTTTACGGTATATACTGACCAGTAACCAGTTGTCTCATAATCAGTAGAAGTGGTAGGGCTCTCCCAACCGAAACGTCCGTTATAGCGGACTGTAGCCTTGCCTTCTTTTGCAGCACCTGACTTGGTGGTAATCAAGATGACACCATAAGCAGCACGCGCACCATAAACGGCAGCCGCAGCAGCATCCTTGATGACTGAGATAGAAGCCACATCGTTAGCGTTAACTCGGCTCATATCACCCTCTGCACCATCCACAATCACGAGCGGGCTGGAAGCATTGATAGAGGTAGTACCACGAATGTTAAGTGATCCTGATGATCCAGGGTTACCTGAAGAAGTGCTGATGTTCAATCCAGGAACGGATCCCTGAAGCATATTGGTCAATGAGTGTGAAACTCTGTTTTCCAATGACTTGCTGTCCACTGTAGTGATCGCTCCGGTAAGGTTCACTTTCTTCTGTGTACCATAACCCACAACGACGGTCTCGTTCAAGGTCAGGTTGTCTTCCTCGAGGAAGATAGTAATAGAAGACTTAGCTGCCGGAATAGTCACTTTCCTGGTAAGATATCCCAAAGAAGACACCTCTACGGTAACATCTCCAGCCGGGATAGTCAGTGAAAAACTTCCGTCGTCGATGGTCACTGCGCCGTTGGTAGTACCAGGCAACATGACTGCAGCTCCGACAAGAGGTTGCTGATTGGCGTCGAAAACTTTTCCGCTCACCTCTCTGTTCTGAGCAAAGATGCTTAGACTGCATCCCAACATCAAAAACAGAGTCACAGCAATTGTTTTAAAGACTCTCATAAGATAGATAGTTTGGTTTGTATGTATTATATGGTATATAAACTAATTACTTAGCTTTATAATCATCGACAACAAAGGCTTTAGGCCTCTTCATGTTCTCAATATAGACATTGCCGAATTCATCGGTAACCTTGATGGTCAAATCAACATCAGCATTGTCAGCCTTCACCTTAAAGAAATGATGCATCTTTTTCTCTGTAATGAAGCTCGGTGCACTTGTCAAAGTGGCATTATCGAATCTCTTCACGGTAAGAGCCGCGATATGAAGAGGATCGTAAGCAACTGTCTGTGTCCACTTAAGTTCCTTTCCCGTCTCATCCGTAACAGAAAGTTTCCAATTCGAGTTCCAGTTCCAGATATTGATAAGCACTTCATTATTAGAGTTTTTAGGGTATGCTTTCACGTAATAGTCGAAAGCATTCTGAACTTTAGTAGACGTAGATATATTAGGGACATCGCTATATGAGAACGACACGTTGTTAAGGTCATAAGCACGGAACTGATAGTTCTCATCCATACCGACAGCCTTATATTTCCACTTTATGTCTTTACCGGCAAACTCCCAAATACTATATCCGGCAGGAGCACCATCCAAGCTCACGTACACGCCAGGTGTGAGATATCCGGACCACCACCATGACGCACAGATGGAGCCGGCATTGTGCTCGAAAACATTCTCAGCTCCAAGAGGAGCGGTCTCTGAAGGGAGAGCATTGAAAATGGTATGGGTATGACCTGTAACGAAATGTACAGTATATCCTTTGAGGATATTGAGTAGTTTCTTAGTATTGGGCCAACGTTCAATGACTTGTCCATCGAGGGCAAAAGAGTTGTTGCCTTTCGGATAGAAGATCTGGGCATGAGCCGTAATTACCAGAGGAGTAGATTTGTCCACATAGGAAAGGTCCTGCAAAAGCCAATCCAACTGGTCAGAGGTAAAGTTCTTCTCATAATTCCTGGACACTGTACCATCATAATCAGAACAGTCAATGTCATCCAGCACGATAAAATGAATCTTGCCGATATTATATGAATAATATGTAGGTGCTATATCGCGAACGTATTGGAATGCGGCATCGAAGTCGTTTTTAGCCTTAAAGTCATTGTCATGGTTACCCATGGTATGGAATATCTGGAGACCAGACACTTGCGAATTAATTTCATCAAGATATTGCGGGAATTCATACACTCTTGAATACCAATACAAGTCCCAAGTCATATCACCCAAGGTAAGGCCATAGGATTTTCCGGACTTGTGACTGTCAAGATACTTGTTCAGGTCGTTTGTAAAAACTTTGAACTGGGCTTTGTCATTTGTTCTATTCGCAAGGTGCATATCACCGAAGATATACATCCTGAAGTTATCCTGTCCCTCCACCTTGGCGAGTGTAAAATCAGCACGTTCCAAAGTCTTGGCATCGCTTTTCAATGTCGTGTAGAACTGAGGCAGGACGCCTTTGGAAGAAACCTCATATCCACTTGGGATAGAGATAAATACATATCCCCAAGTCTTTTCGGATTTGAGCTGATATATACCATCGGTATTTGTAGTTGTGGTAAGATAACCATCTGAAACTACTACATTGGCGACCCCTTTGTCCCCACAAGAAACGACTCCCCAGACAGTAGTACCCTCGTCGGGAGTAAATTCCACCTGCTTAACGAAAGTTATATGTGTTTTTCCGAATTCCTTTCTTCTGGAACCTCTCTTCAGCGACACAGAGTAATCCCCCTCAACAATACCATTCGAAAGCTTGACAGAGAAGGAAGCGGAAGAAGTCTCAGTTATCGTACAAGATCTGGAGATTCCGTCATCTGTCGTGAAATACATCAAGTCTGTAGTCTCAGGAGCTTTGCCATCTCTAACCACAAATGATACAATGCCGCCTTTCTGAGTATCAATGCCTGCAGGGAGAACGAAATCGACATCAAACGTATCGACCTCCGGCTCAGAATTTTCAGATGAACAAGAATTCACTCCCCCCAACATTAGAATAGAGAGGACTAAAACCCAAATGAATTTATAATTTCTCATTATATCTATAGGTAATTGGATATTTAAATGTTTTATATCAAAACCCGCACATTCGTTTCGAAAGCAAAGTTACATGTTTTTAGATAAAATCAAAAGTTTTATACGAGAATTGTTATAAAAAATCGAAAGCCACTACACCACGGGAACGGTTTCCGTAAGTAGTGACTTTCGATTACAAAATGAGCGGAAAACGGGGCTCGAACCCGCGACCTTCGGCTTGGGAAGCCAACGCTCTACCAGCTGAGCTATTTCCGCGTATTGACGGGAGATTCATTTCCCGTCAACGGGATGCAAATATAAAAATATTTTTAGAGACGAACAAAATTTACGCTACTGAATCACGAAATCGGTTATATTCTTGATTCCAGGAATCCCATAATAAGACTCCACGATATCTCCCTTCATATAGACCTTACGTCCGAGCAGCTCCGGATTATCCACCAGATTCAACGCATCGCGCACATCACCCTTCAGCAACTGTACTGACAGGCACTCATCTTTATCGGAAACGGAAGCCCTGCCGGCAATAGCTATATTCGCATTGGACTTGAACGGCTCATCGAAAGAAATCGACGCCGAAGTCAGGTCTCCACCGACCACATACCCATAAACCCAGACATCTTCAGCGCCAAGTTCCGACTTCGCCTGCGAAACGCTGTATGCCCTGTCCTTCGAAGAGCCGTTTCCGCCCGTCGAGCCGGAGCCGCCAGAATTGTCGCCGCCGATCACGTATTTGTCGTCGGTCCAAACCCTGGCCGTATCCACGTCCAGATAAATTTTCCCCGACGAGGACGAGCTCCCTGCCGGCGCTGAAACGCTCAGCACCAGAATTTGTTTCTGGGCCAATGTCTTTGTGCACAGTGTCTTTTCTTTTCCCGAGTCATTCAGCACGAGCGAGACTTTTCCGGGATTGAAATAAGCGATTCGCTTTTCCGAATAGCCGTACATCAGCTTCCCTTCAGAACTTTTAAGATAAAGCACACCATCCGGATAAGATGTCAGAAAATTCGAAGCCACCTTAAGTTTCATCCCGGAATTCATCTGTTCACAGACCATATAAATATTCTTAGCCGAACCGGCATTGACCACAACACATTGGTCATCACCGAACACTGGTGCGGAGAACGCGGGTTTGGAGAATTTGGTCGAGCGGACGCTTATATTATAGGTACCGGCCTTCACTATCAATTTTTCCGGTGAATCGCCGTACCGGCCGTCATAGATGACTTTTCCGGCAGAATCCGTGATTTTCAAGAGAAAAGCTCCTGTATCAGGGATATCTGCCGACGCTTTCGTCTGAGCATAAGATGATTCCGAAAAATACACACTAAGAGTTCCCTCTCCATCCATTTCGCCCCACTTCCTGCTACAGGATTGGAACATCATCATCAATGTGATGACAAGCAACAATACCTTTCTCATAATCAAACAAGATTTGCGCGAAAGTATGTTTTTTAATCCGAAACGGATTTAAGAAACGTAAAAATCTGCAAAAACCACTATAAATTGTCAAAAAAAATCCCCCGAAGTTCACTTTTTCGACGGAACTCCTGGAAAATATGCAGCCAGAATACGGACCAGATAATAAAAATTCACGGGGAGTCGCAATCACTGCGACGCCCCGCTACTTAACCTAAACTTAAACTATGAAAAACTTCTACGCAAATATAACAAATATTTTTAAATGTTTTCATTTTGCGAGACGAATTTTTGCATAATTTAATAAAAGTACCTTTTCTCCATATTTTTCAAAGTCGATACGAGCCTTCTTGGCAGTATCGTTTCCGGTGATTTCCAATATCTTACCGAATCCAAATCTATTGTGCTCCACTCTTTGACCGACCTTCAGGTCAAGTACAGAAACGGGCTCAAAGTTGGAATCCACGTTAATATTCGCCGGCAAAGACCTGACCGGCTTAAGATTCGACGGTACAGCAGGCTTCATATAAGAAGGCTCAGTCTTGACAGGGCCGGATGTACCATAAGAATTAACCCCTGAAGAAACTTTTCCGTATCTGCTTCCATAAGAACCTGCATTGGCAAACCTGTTGGAACCGAACCTCGACCCGAAGCCTGAAAATCCTGAAACAGTCTCCTCTGTGCCGCACTCGTCATCAGAAATAGGATTATCCACATATCGCATATCGATTTCTTTCACAAATCGGCTCGGCGAATTTTCCTCATGTTTTCCGTTGCGCATACGTGTCTTTGCAAACGACAGATTTACAGCTATTTTCGCCCTGGTAAGCGCCACGTAAAACAACCTTCGTTCCTCTTCGATATCACTTGGAGACGCGAACATGCCGCCTGACGGGAAAATATTCTCCTCCATGCCGGCGACATATACATAAGGGAACTCCAATCCCTTGGAAGAATGCACTGTCATGAGAGCAATCTTATTGGAAGATTCTTCATCATCTTTCACGTCCACAGCACTAAGTAAAGATATATCTTCCAAGAAGTTGCCCAAAGTAATCACCGGGAGGTCGCAATCCTGTATGGAATCTATGTCAGTAATGCTCTCATCTGCCATTAACTCTTCCTTGTATTCATTTTGCTTGTCCTCCACGAACGCCTTGACGCTATTCAGCAACTCTTCGATATTTGCCGCACGGGACTGATTTTCGATCGAGTTGTCCAATTTGAAAGAAGCGTAAAGTCCGGATTGGAGTGAAAGGGCATTGGCCAGCGAAAACGCATCATCAGAAGCCACTTTGGCATTGGCAGAACCTATCATATTATGGAAGGCGGCGATGCGCGATGCGGCAGCGGGTTTCATGCCGGAGGCAGCCATAATCTCGGGCGCAGATGCCTCAAACAGAGAGATTTGCCTCTCGCGGGCGATATTCACGAGGAACTCCTCCGAAGTCGAGCCGATTCCTCGCGCAGGGGTATTCAGCACGCGACGGAACGACTCGTCATCCTGCGGATTCACGGCGAGTTTCAGGTACGCCATCATGTCTTTCACCTCAGCCCTGTCGAAGAACGAATTTCCGGAGTAAATCATGTACGGAAGATTACGTTTCCTCAGCGCTTCCTCGAGTGCGCGCGACTGGGAATTCGTCCTGTATAGAATCGCAAAATCCTGATACTTACAGTGATCCTCGCCCATACGGGTTATGATGGAAGACGCTATCATAATCGCCTCCTCCTGCTCGGTATATGCCTTGATCAGATGAATCTTATCTCCCTCAGGACCCTTCGAATAGCACTTTTTCGGAATTCTGGACGAGTTCTTTTCGATAACGGAATTCGCCGCATCCACGATAACCTGTGTGGACCTGTAATTCTGCTCCAGACGGAAAAGTTTGCACTCCGGATAATCCTTGCGGAAATTCAGGATATTCTCGATTTTCGCGCCACGGAAAGCATAAATCGACTGCGAATCGTCACCGACCACGCAAATATTCTTATGCCCCTGGCTAAGTTTCTTAAGGATAAGGTATTGCGAATAATTGGTATCCTGATACTCATCGACCAGAATATAACTGAAACGCTCGGAAATCGACTTTAGAGCCTCCTGATTATCGCGAAGCAAGATGTTCATATTCAGCAAGATATCATCGAAATCCATCACACCCGCCTGCTTGCACTTGGCAGCATACAGCGCGTAGATGTTGCAAATCTCCGGCTTCTTGGCATGAGTATCGTTCGCAACAGCCTGAGCATTAGCCTTATACGCCTCAGGAGTCACTAAATTATTCTTCGCCATGGAAATTCTGCCGAGAACATCCTTCGGCTTGTAGACCTTGTCGTCGAGATTCATCTCCTTCAGGCACGACTTTATCGCGCTGACAGAATCGCCGGTATCGTAAATCGTGAAAGACGAAGGATAGCCAAGGCTCTCTGCGAACTCGCGCAAAAACCTTATAAACACCGAGTGAAAGGTCCCCATACAAAGTTTGCGCGCCTTTTTGTCGCCCACCATCACCGCTATTCGCTCCTTCATCTCAGCAGCCGCCTTTTTTGTAAAGGTCAATGCCAATATACGATCAGGATCGCATCCTTTTTCCAGGATGTAAGCTATCCTTCCCGTCAGCACCCTTGTTTTACCTGCTCCGGCCCCAGCCACTATCAGCACCGGCCCTTCTGTCTGGCTCACCGCAGCCCTCTGCTGAGTGTCAAGCCCCTCTAATATAGCACTATTGTTTTCCATAATAAGCACGAAATTACGAAATTTTTCAGTATCTTCGCGTCGGAAATCCGAAATACTATTAAAGGTTACCTATAATGTCAAACAACATCGATTTGAAACAAGGGCTGAACATTCCTATTTCAGGAACTGCAGCTCAGAAGACCAAGAAGACGATTGTTCCTGACGTTATCGCAGTAAAACCAACTGATTTTAAGGGACTTATCCCAAGAATTCTGGTAAGGGAAGGCGATAAAGTCATGGCAGGTTCGCCTATATTGGCCGACAAGAAAAATCCTGATATTCTTTTTGCATCTCCGGTAAGCGGAACTGTTGCAGAAATCGTCAGGGGTGAAAAAAGAAAGTTGCTTGAAGTAAGGATCAAGGCAGACGCTCAGCAGGAGTACGTCGACTTTGGTGTCCGCAAGGTGTCAGAAATGACAGCTCAGGATGTTAAAGAGGCTCTCCTCAAGAGTGGTCTTTGGCCGTCTCTTATCCAGAGACCTTACGGCATCATCGCCAATCCTGCAATCGAGCCTAAATCCATCTTCATTTCAGCATTTGCCACAGCGCCTCTCGCTGCCGTCCCTGAATTCGCATTCAAGGATGAAATAGAAGACATCCAGACTGGTGTGAACGCTCTCGCCAAGCTCACCAACGGAGGAGTTCACTTCTCCCTCAGCAGCGAGAATTATTCAGGCACACCTCTCCACAAGATCGAGAACGTGATCCAGCACGTATTCAGCGGAAAACATCCTGCCGGAAACGTCGGCGTACAGATCAGCCACATTTCTCCGATCATGAAGGGTGACACCGTTTGGACAGTCTCTCTTCTTTTGGTCGCAGCTATCGGAAAGCTCTTCAACACAGGCAAGTACGACATGACCAGAAAAGTGGCTGTTACCGGTCCTAAGGCCATCGACCCTTCATACGTCGATGCTCTTCCAGGTATCGCCATGAAAGATCTCAAGGAATTCTATGACAACTCTGCGAATGACCTCAGATTCATCAGCGGTGATGTTCTCACAGGTGAAAGCGTAGGAGAGAACGGATTCCTCGGATTCTTCGACAACCAGGTCACATTCCTCCACGAAGGAACAGAGCGCGAAGTCCTCGGATGGGCTAAACCATTCAGATGCAAAAAGTTCAGCTCCAGCCACACTTACTTCTCATGGCTCACACCTAAAAAGACCTATGACATGGACACCAACTTCAACGGAGGCCCTCGTGCATTCGTAATGTCTGATGTTTACAGCAAAGTGCTTCCAATGGACATCTATCCTGTTTATCTCGCCAAGGCTTGCCTTGCAGGCGACATCGACAAGATGGAGAAATTCGGAATCTATGAAGTACTTCCAGAAGATCTCGCTCTCTGCGAGTATGTAGACCCGTCCAAGAACGACATTCAGGAAATGATCCAGAAAGGAATCGACCTGATGCTTAAGGAAATGGCATAATTTTATCGGAAGTTATGGAAGAATCAAAAAATACAACTCAGCAGCCGGGCCTTTTCGACAAGGGCGGCAAACTTGGATTCCTTCACTCGACTTATGATGCATTCGACACATTCCTCCGTGTCCCTGGAACCATAACCAGACGCGGTGCTCATGTCAGAGACATCGTCGACTTGAAGAGAATCATGATTATCGTAGTGCTGGCTCTCGTTCCTGCAGCCCTCTTCGGAATGTGGAACGTAGGTTATCAGCATTGCCTCGCAACAGGACAGGAGTGGGGACTTCTCCAGAATTTCTGGTACGGTTTCCTTAAAGTTCTGCCTCTTTACATTGTAGCTTATGTAGTAGGTCTCGGCATCGAGTTCGCCTCTGCACAGATACGCAATGAGGAAGTGAATGAGGGTTATCTCGTTTCAGGTATGCTTATTCCTCTCATTGTCCCTGTAGATGTTCCACTTTGGACACTCGCTATCGCTGTGGCATTCGCAGTGATCTTCGGAAAAGAAGTATTCGGTGGTACCGGTATGAACTTCTTGAACCCTGCACTCCTCTGCCGTGCGTTCCTCTTCTTCGCTTACCCTAGCAAGATGTCAGGTTCAAGCGTTTGGATATCATTGAAAAACGGTGAAAGCCTCATCGATTCAGCTACCGGAGCCACCCCGCTTTCATTCGCATCTGAAGGACTCGATGCCATGAACAACGCCGGTGTCCAGTACGGAATGTCAGCATGGGACATGTTCGCAGGTATCATCCCCGGTTCAGTAGGTGAAACTTCAGTAATCGCCATCCTCATCGGAGCAGCCATTCTCCTTTGGACAGGCGTTGCAAGCTGGAAGATCATGGTATCCTCAGTTGCAGGTGCCCTCTTCGTAGGCTGGCTCGGCAACATCTGCGGCGCTACAGACATCCCTGCATACTATCAGCTCATCATGGGCGGTTTCGCTTTCGGTACAGTATTCATGGCCACAGACCCTGTTACATCAGCACAGACTGAGTGCGGCAAATGGATCTACGGATTCCTCGTCGGAGCTCTCTGCGTAGTTGTAAGACTGTTCAACCCTGGTTACGCTGAAGGAATGATGCTCGCAATCTTGCTGATGAACACATTCGCACCTCTCATTGACTACTATGTCACTGACGCTACCATCTCAAGAAGGGCGAAAAAAGTTAAAATCGCATAATATATATAATAGGTATGAATACTAACGGAAATATATATACAGTCATCTATACGACAGTAGTCGTTGTGGTTGTCGCTGCGGTTCTTGCGTTCGCTTCTGAGACTCTCAAGCCGAAGCAGGAAGCCAATGTGAAGGCTGACGCCATCAGCCAGATGCTCACCGCCAGCAAGTTCTTCGAAAAGAGCGAGCTCGACGCCATGAGCAACGACCAGATCCTCGAAGCATACAAGAATGTCGCAAAATCTGCTGTTCTTGTCAATGCCGAAGGACAGGAGTGCGGAACACTTGACCTCGCAAAACTCGAAATCTTCACAACTGGTCAGCTCAAGGCACAGGATAAGAATATCAAGGCAGGCAAAGAAGTTACACTTCCAGTTTTCGTTTTGGAAAAAGACGGACAGAAAGTAACAGTTCTCCCTTGCTATGGTGCCGGTCTTTGGGGACCTATTTGGGGCTATGTAGCTCTCGGTGAAGACCTCCAGACCATCCGTGGCGCTTACTTCGATCACGCAAGTGAGACCCCTGGTCTTGGTGCCAAGATTAAGGATGATCCTTCATTCAGAGCAGAATTCGAAGGTAAGAAAATCGACTTCAACAGCGAGGAAGCTTTCAGCGTCGTAAAAGGTGGAGTTCCAGCAGGTGTAGAAAACGCTGTAGACGCCATTTCAGGTGCATCTATCACCAGCCAGTGCCTCGGTACTTCTTTAAACAACTGGATTCTTGCTTATAAGCCATTCCTCAGATCAGCATCTGCTTACACAGAGCCTGCTGAGGTAGAAGAAGCTGCTGATTCTCTTAGCGTTTCCGCTGACTCACTTGCAATTGCTAAATAATGAGGAGGATTTAAAATGAACGCAAAACTCAAAGAAACAATATTGAATCCGATTTTCAAGGGCAACCCTATCACTGTCCTTGTCCTCGGTATCTGTTCCTCATTGGCAGTAACAGTACAGTTGAAAGGCGCCCTCGTAATGGGTCTTTCAGTTACACTGGTTACAGGACTTTCGAACTTCGTAGTCTCCCTCATGAGGAATTCCATTCCTAACAGAGTCCGTATCATCGTACAGCTCGTTGTCGTTTCACTGATGGTTATCCTCGTGGACCAGTTCCTCAAGGCATACGCCTACAGCATCGAGACACAGCTCTCCGTTTACATCGGACTTATCATCACCAACTGTATCGTCATGGGACGTATCGAGGCATTCGGTCTCGGAAACAAGCCGATTCCATCACTCCTCGACGGTCTTGCTAACGGCGTAGGCTATGCCATGATCCTCATCATCGTAGCATTCTTCCGTGAGCTCCTCGGTTCAGGCACCCTCTTCGGAGTACAGGTTATCCCTCAGTGCCTCTACGATGCAGGTTATATGAACAACGGACTTGTGATCCTTCCTCCTGTAGCACTCATCCTCCTCGGATGTATCGTATGGGTACAGAGAAGCATCCAGAAAGATCTTCAGGAGAAATAACAACTAACACGCAAGTAATATGGAATATATAAGCTTATTCGTAAGGTCAATTTTTGTTGACAATATGATTTTTGCATACTTCCTCGGTATGTGTTCATACCTGGCAGTATCGAAAAACGTGAAGACAGCTTCCGGACTTGGTGCGGCTGTTATCTTTGTCCTCTTAGTCACATTGCCTATCAACTACCTCCTGAACACATACGTGCTCGGCCCAGGTGCATTGACATGGATTAGCCCAAGCCTCGCTGACATTGACCTCAGCTTCTTGAGCTTCATCACTTTCATCGCGGTAATTGCGGCTATCGTCCAGCTCGTGGAGATGATCGTCGAGAAATTCGCTCCGACCCTCTACTCAGAGCTCGGTATTTTCCTTCCTCTTATCGCAGTGAACTGCGCCATCCTCGGAGGCTCATTGTTCATGCAGCAGAAGGATTTTGTCAATGTCGGTGAAGCTACTGTCTACTCACTCGGTTCAGGTATCGGCTGGTATCTCGCTATCGTGACCCTCGCGGCCATCAGAGAGAAAATGTCATACTCGAATGTACCTGCTCCTCTCAAGGGAATCGGTATCACATTCATCACCGTAGGTCTTATGGCCATGGCATTCATGACATTCATGGGTATTTCACTTTAATAGGAGACTGGAAAGATGAATGAAATTACTCTTACAATCATAGCCTCAGCAGCGACTATCACACTCGTAACAGTCGTTCTGGTAGTTCTTCTGCTGTGGGTAAAGACAAAACTTACCCCAAGCGGTACAGTTAAAATCGACATCAACAACGGAAACAAAGTACTCGATGTCACACCTGGTGCATCCCTGATGGGTGCTCTTGCAGAAGAAAAGATTTTCCTCCCTTCTGCCTGCGGTGGTAAAGCAAACTGCGGACAGTGTAAAGTCAGAGTACTTGAAGGAGGCGGAAACATCCTCCCTACCGAGGTTGGTTTCTTCAGCAAAAAGCAGATTAAAGACAACTGGAGACTCGGTTGCCAGGTAAAGGTTAAAGAAGATCTCAAGATCGAAGTTCCTGAGTCAGTACTCAGCGTGAAGAAAGTAGAGTGCGAGGTTATCTCTAACCACAACGTGGCTACCTTCATCAAAGAGTTCACTGTAAAACTTCCTGAAGGCGTACATCTTGATTTCAAATCAGGAGAGTATATCCAGATCGATATTCCTCAGGGAACTTTCAACTTCAGCGACATCGATGTAGATCCGGAATACAGAGCAGACTGGGAGCACTTCAAGTTCTTCGATTTGAAATGCGTTAACCCTGCGCCTACCATGAGAGCTTACTCTATGGCCTCTTATCCTGCAGAGGGCGATATCATTAAACTTAACGTGCGTATCGCAACTCCTCCATTCGACAGGACAGCGCCTAAGGGCAGCAACAAGCTTCTCCCTGTAAACCCTGGTATCGGTTCTTCATACATCTACACTCGTCACCCTGGTGACAAGGTAATGATTTCAGGTCCATTCGGAGAATTCCTTCTTCCTAAGGATGATCCGGATTCACAGGAATACATCTTCGTCGGTGGTGGTGCAGGTATGGCTCCGCTCAGAAGCCACATCATGCATCTCTTCAAGACCCTCAAGACCAAGAAGCAGGTCAACTTCTTCTATGGTGCACGTAGCTTGAAGGAAGCATTCTACCTCGAAGACTATGCTGAAATCGAGAAAGAGTTCCCTAACTTCCACTTCCACCTTGCTCTCGACCGTCCGGATCCGGCAGCAGATGAAGCAGGAGTCAAGTATGTTGCAGGTTTCGTTCACAATGTGATGTACGAGACATATCTTAAGGAGCACGAGACTCCAGAGGATATCAAATACTTCATGTGCGGTCCTCCTATGATGGTCAAGTCTGTAAACACATTGCTTGACAGCCTCGGAGTTCCACCTGAGAACGTATTGTACGACAACTTTGGAGGTTAATCGCCTTCTTAAATTATAAAAGCCGCCTGGAAGCACTCCAGACGGCTTTTTTTATGCCCGGATTTAAGAAAAAACAGCCGTTTCTTCCACCTTTGTAAATTCTGGGGAAATTTAAGAAACGTAAAAATTTGATGTTCGGAGTCCACTTTTCATTGACCGGGACTCAAAGGCGGGATAATTTTGCCGGTGTAAAAATGATAAGGAAATGCGAAACTTTATTCACATATCAGAAGGCCGGCGGACAATTCTGCCTGACTTGACATTCTTCTCCCTGAAAATCACAGCGGTTCTGGCTGAGATCTTGCTGACAACTTGCGTAATGCCGGCCTTCTTATCTTGCGAACACTCAATAATAAATACTGATATCGAAAATACCAGGGATTCTTCTAGCCTGAAACATCATTCATTGGAATTAGCAGTAACGAAACCTGAAACTTACGAATCCCTGGATATTTTCACCTTCGACGATGACAAGCTGAGAAGGCTGGACTCCTACCAGAAAATAAACTATGCCGGAAAGAACGTAGACATGGCGTCGCGTTCCGGCAGAAAGATTATTGTAGCCCTTGCCAACACCGGCTTTTCCGAAAAACAACTGATGCATATCAGAAAATACGACGACTTGCTAACATTACATACTGACCTTAAAAATGAGAATCCGGAATATCCTGTCATGTGCTGTGAGAAAAACGTCAATGTTGGAAATAACGGCAGGATAGAACTGGAACTGAAGGCGCTGATGGCGGAGATCCGAATAAACAGTCTCTGCTGTGACTTCCACGCGAGACCGTACAACGGCGAGAAGTTGGAAAACGTTCGCGTATATCTCACAAATGTATGCAGCAGAGTCCCCCTCACTGGAACTCCGCCTAAAACGCCCGAAAGCATTTTGAACTACGGCAAGTTCATTGTTTCCGACACATTGGGATTCTCTTACCCTGGCCTGATCTTCAGGAAAGTTCCCATACCGGTAGGTGAAAACGTCATCTTCCCGAACATCAGACTCTATTGCTATGGTAATCTTTCCGAAACTGAGACCTTAGGTTCTCCTTTCACAAGACTCGTCATAGAAGGAGAACTGCAAGGGAAAAAGACCTATTACCCTCTGGATATAAACAGAGAGCAAACCGGGAATGAAAACTGCGGAATTACCGGAAACAATGCCTACATTTTCGACATAACTATAACCAGACGCGGAATGGACAATCCGGATACAGTCATAAACACAGAATCCATAGATTGTCCGCTCAAGATAATCCCTTGGGAACAACTGAATAATCGCACCATCAAATTCTGAAATCATGAGAAACTGTCTGTTGATAACCATAACCACATTACTGTCCATGGCATGTGGCAGAGTAGAAGGCATCGTCCCGGACGAATCGGATTTCATCATCCGATTCTATACCGGTATAGATTATACTACCAAGTCGAAAGATCCGGAAGAAACGTATATCCATGATATTAACCTCTTCATCTTCGACGATAAAGGAAATCTGGAGGACGCCCGCTTCATAGATTCCGACAAGCTCACGATGACGGATAAAGGAGCCGAGACCAGTTTCCGCTGGATAAAGGACAAGTCATGCATGGCTTATGCCTGCGCAAATTTCGGATATAAGATAACAGGAATAGAAAACCTTGGAGACCTGATGTCCTACCGTTATCACATGGCATATCCGGATGAATACTCCCGCGGCATTCCGATGAGCGGCAAGGCGAAAAAAGACAAGGCCTCAAAATCATTGACCATACCCCTCACGAGAATGATGGCCAAAATCTCGATGAACATCGACAGGACAGCTCTGGCAGCGGGGGTCCAATATAGCGTGCGAAGCGTCAGAATCGGAGGAAGCCCGAAATCAGCCCTCGCGTTCGGCCAAAGCAAAGCCACAGGGAATACCGACATCTTCAGCGGAGGATTCAGCAAGAGTTTTACTGAAACATATAACCTGAACATTGACAAGAAACCCGGAATAAGCGAGGAGATCAGCCTGTACATGCTTGAGAACATGCAAGGCGACTTGCTTCCCAAGGCAAAAGACGAAAAAGACAAAATCCTCGAAAGCTCTGATGCATTGTCGGAAGTTTGCTCATACATCGAAATAAAAGCCGAATACAGGTCAGAATCCATGTATTCGAGACCGGATGAATACCTTGTATACCGATTCTACCTCGGTGACGGACCGAAAAACTTCGACATTGAAAGGAACTGTAACTACCATCTGACTGTCAAGCCGGAGAAAGACGGCATTGTCGAGAACAGCTGGAGAGTAGACAAGACCGGATTGGCTTATTACGGAGATGCACACATCACGATATTTCCTGGTAACTATATCGAGGGACATGTCGGTGAAAAAGTGCATATCTGGGCTGAAGTAACGCCGAAAGGATGCCGTCTGGAATTCGGAAAAGAGGAACTGGAATTCGACAAAAGCCGTGGAATCTATGACTACAAAATGGACAAAGACGGACATGGAGTCACATTGGAACTGAAATCCAGAGGTAGCGGAATCGTTTATGTGGAAGCCGGAACTCCCACAAGTGACGCCGCCATGGTCTATATCGAAGTAAACTAAACAACAACGCCATGCATACATCTAAAAACATCAGCAGAATGCTATTAAGCACTCTGACAGGACTCCTCACCCTATGGTCCTGCAATAACACGCTTTCAGAGAATACGGAACATGACCGCGTGATCACATTTGACTTGAAGACAGCCGATTGCGATGTAAAAAGCAGCATTGACCTGGCCGAAGACAAGATCGTGAACATTAACATTTTCGCGTTCAGCGACGGAATAGCCTGCGGACATTTGTTCACCGAAGAGTCATCCAGGGCGAAGATTATTCTTCCGTCCGGAGAATTCACCGTATATATCGCTGCCAACCTGGGGAAGATGAAAGACTTCGCCACGGAAAAAGAGCTTTCCGAATGGCGTTACAGAATCGACGCATCATCGGCATTGGCAGGAACGCCCCTGCCCTATACGGCCATTCTGAACCTCAACACAAACAACCTCGACCGTTCAGAAATTCCTGTCACCCTGACCAGGATGGTCGCCAAATGCGGGTTCAGGTTCAATGCTTCCGCTATCCCGGGCCTCACGGTAAAAAGTGTGCGCCTATGCCAGGCGGCATTGGACATAAGACCATTCACTTCCGACGGAAGTACACCTGAACGAATCGAAGAACATGGGGACTATGCATCTGCGGAAGATATTTACAATCTGAATGCGGGAGGCACAGTTTACTTCTATGCCCTGGAAAACCATCAGGGCGAACTGTTGTCCGGAAACAACGACCCTTGGAACAAGATTCCGGACAACATTCCAGGCAAAGCTAAGTCGTGCACGTATATCGAAGTTACCGGGACCTTCGACCAGAGTACTGCAGACGGAGTATACGGAAACGTGAAATATCGTTTCTTCCTTGGGCACAACGCCTCCAGCGATTTTTCCCTGACAAGAAACACTGAATGCGTCGTGGAAATGACGGCATCTCAAGACGGCCTCAGCAAAATCAGTTGGCTTATCGACACATCGGAAATGAAGACAGATCCGCTGAACGGATTGGGCAGTTTCATAATCCCCGAATACCTGGGACAATGGGGACGCATATCCATTCCCGGAGCATCAGCGACATCACCGGTCAGCATAAGCGACGGAAACGGAACCATAACCATCGGCGAAGAGTCATCCGACCCTCAGAAATATATAAGCCTGAACAATGGCTATATCTTGTACTATATCCCGTCAGTATCCACTACTGATGTCTTCCTCTATGCATCTCCTGAATCCTCGAAAGGCACTGGAACTAAACTATATCTGAGATCAGAAGCTTCCTCCAAAGAGTTGGATATTCCGGCCCCAAGCACGCCGGAATGCAGGATTCGTGAGACCGGAAAACTCAACGACTTGTATTCCGCGACATTGAACGAAGACGGATACGACGCGAAAGCTGTCGACCTTGTGCTTACTGACAATGACGGGGCAGCCATGAGCCCGGACGATTTCACCATCCCGGACAAGAGAATCGCTAAAGAATTGGGATGGACCACGACCGAGTGTCCTGACGGAGACATCTATGGAAGTTTCCGTTCAGATTTCATATCCGCGATAGACATAACATCTTCATCTTACGCCGGGATAAAACTGGATTATCCTACTTCTGCCCAGATGAAAAACAGCAGAAAAATTTTGTCCGGAATGTTATACGGCGCCTTAGCCGGAGACACAAGGCTCAACATATCCAACAGACTGGGCTGCGCCGAAACCGCCAAAGTAAATTGTACTGTCAATGCTGCCTTCCCCGGACAAAGATATCTGGGAGAGCTGACCAACAGCCAGTTGTCTATCCACGCCAAAACAGCGGAGGAACACAGGGAGAATCACATTCTGGACCTGTACCAAGGCAAGGCGGGAACAACTCACGCCGAATGGTCATTTGTCAGGACATCACCTTCGTTCTCCACAACACAGGCCAAGACAGCTTATGCCAACCCGGAAACAGGCTGCTCAAGCATGAGCATTGACGGCGTGACCAACGGAAAAATGTCCATCAACTTCCTGGCTCCGGAACGGGATTTTACTGTAAACAAAGTTCCATTCTTCACCTGCGGGGCATTCTGCTTCAGAGGAACGGTAACCAACCCTTACACAAATAAGACACACGAAGGTTATTGGATGCAAGACATCATATTGGAATTCACCGTAACGGCTCAGGTGGACTTCATGCCAGGTTACGTATGCTTCAGCTATGTCCCTTACAATATCTGCTTCGCCTCGCCGAAATACTCCGAAATATGGCAGAAAAGCCTGCCTCTGCTCGTAAAACCGGACAATTTGGTAAATGACTATCAGATATACGGAGAAGAGAGTCAGGACCAGACATTCATAACCGGAAACAAGCCTCTAGGACTGGTACCGTTCAAAGAATGGGAAAAGTATTCTTTTCGCGAGAAGGAATACAGGGTTCTCACTCTGGTACCGTCAGGCTTCGACGAAAACAACAGATACCCGTTCTGCGAGGAAAGAGAAAATGAACTGACAGGCCTGTTGTGGGACAACCTGAGCATGGGAACAGGTAAAACCGGAATCAACATATCCCAAAGGACAGTCTCCAGTTTCATTCCTTTGAACAAGGACGGTTCCCAGATGCCTGCTGAGAGAAGCATTGTCATAACGAGGTCGAATGCCAAAAAATATCCTGCATTCAAAGGGTTCTTCAGAATAACACGAGACTATGGCCAATACCAGACTTCCCTGCTGGCAAACATAGGCCGATATGTCATAGAAGCATCCCCGATAGCACAGGAATACCAGACCCCGTTCTACTCGGACATCCTATAACTCCGTCATAACATTTGCCATATCATAACCATCTTTAAGATAGGCGGTTATATTGTGCGTCCTGCGTTTGTTCTCGGGTGGGAGCTGCATATAGTCACCATATTGCTGTGACAAAAACTCCTCCCATCCTGTAAACGCCGGGAAGCGCAGTCCTTCGAATTCGAGCTCAGTATAATTCTCGAACATGCTTCTGTCGAAAATTTCCCTCAGGCCATTGTACTTGACTGAAACAGATCCGGCCTTGGCACATTTGTCGAAATCATACTTGCGCATGGTCTCCAGCATCTTCCTGATCCAATACTGCTCCCCGTGCAAATGAGCGGACAGTTTCGAGAACAGCGGCTGATGGAAATCGAAAAGACGGAATCCTGTACCGCAGATATTCAAACGATGAGAGCAAGATGACAACATACGCTCCATCTTACGCTGGACATTCACGTCATCCGGCTTACCATCCACCGGAAAAATATCGATATTCAGACCAAAACGGTATTTCACAGAATTTCCCTGATTGCTTACAGTCCAGGAATCATGTACCTTGGCGAAAAAATGCATAAAACACTCATTTTCGTTATCTGTATTATACAGACAGCGGTATCTCGCTCCAGGCTCCTTACCGAACTCAGCCACAAACCTCTCAAAATCAGGACGTGGCATAAGAATATCGATATCGTCATCCCAAGGAATGAATCCCTTGTGACGTACTGCCCCGAGAAGAGTTCCATAAGCCATGGAATAACGAAGACCCTTCTCCTTACAGAAGCTGTCCACTTCTTTCAGAATTTCCAACAACACCGAATGAATTTGCGGCTTGGTAAGCTGAACCATTGTTTTCAATTTTTATTATTTAACGATAAAGTAACATACAATTCATGAAAAAAGCATAAAAACTCGAAGTTCCATGCAACATTTTCATATGTTCTGTCATCTATATATGTGCAAAAGTAGTAATTTTGTAAGACAAGCAATATACAACGATAATGTTTTCATATGTATTCCCAGGCAATATTAATGACGATATTGCCAAACTTGGCGCAGAACCGATTCCATACATGAGGACTGACGAGTTCTCTGCCATTAATCTGGAGTCAGAAAAAATTCTGCTGGACCTTATTCACTGCAAAGACGGAAAAACGATAATATATACAGGCTCCGGAACCGGCGCCATGGCTGCAACTGTCGAAAACTACGTAATCACGAAAAAAAAAGCGATTGTGATAAATGGCGGTTCTTTCGGGAAACGCTGGGTTTCACTGTGCAAATACTATAACGTGCCGGCCGTAGACTTTCAGGTAACTCCAGGAAAAGATATTGACTATAAACTACTTGAAAAGACCATAGAAACCGAGAGACCAGATGTTTTCCTCTGCCAACATCACGAAACTTCGACAGGAGTCCTCTACCAGTTGGACAAGATTTCAGAAATTTGCCGCAAACACGACATCTCACTCGTAGTAGACGTCATCAGCTCATTCTTGGCCGAAGACCTGAACATGGACGAACTCGGAATCGACATCTGCATCACCAGCACCCAGAAAGGACTTAACGTTCCTCCGGGCCTGTCGGTCGTATTTCTGAGCGCTAAACTCAATGGTTACAAATTCGCGCACAACGGTTACTATTGGGACTTCGAAGAGAACCTCGACAACCTCAGACGCGGCCAGACCCCGTTCAGCCCGGCCACCACGATATACCTGCAGTTGCACGCAAGACTGAAGGAGCTCGAAGCGCAAGGAGGTGAACACCAAAACATTCAGGAAGTACGCCACCGCGCTGAAGTATTCCGCGAAGAATGCCGGAAATATGGCTGGCCAATGCCGGCAGAGCATCCGTCCTACGCGATAACTGCCATCCAGACCAGAGACACCGAAAAGCGCAAAGTATTCCGCGGTCTGATAGACAAATACGACACCTACATCATGCCTGGTTCAGTTCCGGGCTTTTACCGCATATCACACATGGGTCTCCAATCAGATGATGAACTGAGAAACCTGGCAAAGCATATCCACGAACTGGAATCAGAAGAACAGTAATGAAAAAAGTCATAACATACGGAACCTTCGACCTGCTTCATCAGGGGCACATAAATCTTCTCAAACGGGCCAAGGAACTCGGAGACTATCTGATTGTAGGAATAACCACGGACAACTTCGACCTGGAACGTGGCAAACTGAACACTCATGACAGCCTCGTAGAAAGAATCGAGGCCGTAAGAAATACCGGTTATGCAGATAAAATCATAATCGAGGAATATGTCGGTCAGAAGATAGATGACGTCCAGAAATATGGCGTCGACATCTTCGCAATCGGCTCTGACTGGGAAGGGAAATTCGACTACCTGAACGAATTCTGCAAAGTCGTATATCTTCCACGTACAGAAGGCATTTCCAGCACACAAATACGCAACGAGCAGAATGTCAGAATCGGTATCGCCGGTTCAGGCAGCATAGCAGGCAGATTCATACCCGAATCAGATTTCGTCACATGTGTGACCATAGCGGCAAACTACAGCATCGACCATGAAGAATGCCGCAGATTCTGCAAAGCCCACGACATTCCGGTAGCCGCAGAGACATATGAACAACTTCTGGACAATTGCGACGCCGTCTATGTAGCCACACCGCATTACACTCATTACCACTATGTAAAGGAAGCTCTCGAAGCCGGAAAACATGTCCTCTGCGAAACTCCTTTCGTACTGAGAAATGAAGAGGCGGAAGAACTCTTGACATTGGCCAAAACGAATAATCTGGTCCTGATGATCGCACACAAGACCGCATATTGTCCGGCATTCAGGCACCTCGTAGTCATGCTCAAATCAGGAGCCATCGGTGACATCGTGGACATCAACGCATCCATAACCACCATCACGGACGAAAGTTCCGACAAGATGAACAGCTCCAGATACGGAGGCAGCATGAGCGAAAACGCTTGTTTTCCAGTTCTTCCTATCCTGAAACTCCTCGGGACAGAGTACAGAAACATAAACTTCTACTCGAAAATGAAGAACGGTGTGGACATCTACACGAAAGCCGTATTCCGCTATGATTCAGCCACCGCATCATTCCAGGTAGGGCTCGGTGCGAAAACAGAAGGAAATATGGTCATTTCCGGCACACACGGATATGTCTATGTCCCGGCACCATGGTGGAAGACGGACTATTTCGAATTCCGCTTCGAAGACCAAAATAAGAACAAAAAATGCTTCATTCCATTCATGGGAGAAGGTCTGAGATACGAAATCCGGGAATTCATTACGGACATCCTGTCACCTGGAAACACATCAGGCATCCTGTCAGGCAAAGAAATGATGGCCATGACAGACGTCCAGGACAGATACATCAGAGGAGAAAATCTATATAAATTAGCATAAGCACTTATAATGAAAAGACTTACGCATAAAGAACTCCAAGACTTCAGCTTAGAGATACTCACAGACATAGCTGATTTCTGCGAAAAAGAAGGCTTGAAATACTCATTAGCATACGGAACACTGCTCGGAGCCATCAGACATAAAGGATTCATTCCATGGGACGACGACATCGACATTATCATGCCGAGAGAAGATTACAATCGTTTCCGTGAAACATATAAGAACAGGAAATTCATATTCGTCGACAGCAACAACACTCCCGACTGTTTCATCGCATTCGGAAGAGTCTGTGACACAGAGAGAACCATAACCCGTTCATACATCCCGTGGCATGGAAAGAGCATAAAGACAGGCGTCTGGATCGACGTATTCCCTGTCGACCACGTTCCCGACGACCACGACGAGTTCGAAAAATACTATGGCGGCCTGTTCCTGCTCCAGAGGTACAACACCCGCCTGAGAAAAATTCACGCCGGAAAGATAGAAAGATTCTCGCTCCTCCGACAGCTTTGGGCCAATGCCTTAAAATCATTGAACCCGCGCTACGCGAAGCAACGCCCGGAATCCATCGCAGGTTATATCAATGAAATCATCTCCTTGGGAAATAGCAATAAGACATTCAACCACTTATCCCAGGTAGCCGACGCCGAAAACGCTAAAGAATATTTCGACGCGGATGATTTTTCAGAATACACAGATGTGGAATTCGAAGGCAGAAAATTCAAAGCTCCCGCACGCTATGACAAGATTCTGTCCATGATGTACGGGGACTATATGACTCTTCCTCCGAAGAAAAAACGCACGCCAAAACAGCGTTATATCAAGTTTCTGTGGAAATAAATCCCACGCAGAAAATCATCTAACGTAAACCCAGACGCTCCTCCAGCCAGTCCAAAGCAAGTTTCTGGTCCTCAGGAGCCGCATAATCCAAGGAATTCATGCAGCAGAACTTCTCTGTTGTAGAATTCCTGAATCGCTGTATATGGCTCTCCATGTACTTGTGTCCCTTAGGCAGAAGATACAGATTCACGCCCTTCTTGGTATGCAGAATCAGCTTGTCCTCCTTGGCAGAAAGCAGGAAAAACAGTTCCGCCGGATTATACTGATGCTGCTCCCTGAAACGGCAAGACATATTCGATATCATAAGGTCTGGATGCTCCTCGAAAAACTTGCTGAACGTGCTCACTTTCATGGACTGGGGATTGTGCCCCAGGCGGAAAAATCTCCATTTCTCCCCTATCGCTGTGGCAGCATTGACCATAGAATGCTTGAAAGTGAACACTTTGTGACCGTTCTTCTTAGGCTTCAGGAACTGAAGCAAGTTCGCAAACGGCAGGCTGAACCACATCGCATAGCAGACAGCCTTCTCTCCCACGAAGTAGTCGGAAGGCGTTGTCGGAGCCACCAGCATGAAATCATCATTGAGATAAATAAAATGCTCACTGAGGCCCGGAATGCGCCACATCACCGTCTCTATCGACAGAGAGTTGAACACCGGAAGATATTGTGAATAACCACGATACAAGACCGTATGGTCCACAATCTTCACCTTGGACGACTGCCCCGGGAAATGCTGCTCCAAGAAATCCCAAATCATAGGATCCTGATTGTCAGTTATCAGCCAAATCGTGCGCAGGAAAGGCGCGAAACGAAGCAGCGATGCGATGCAATACTTTATCTCACCGACACTTGTATAACGGATATCTCCGCCGATATCATCGTTGCGGCTCTCGTCTTTTTTCCCGTACATGGCCCTCTTGGCCTTATGCGCAGGATCATTGCCGTCCACCCATGTAACGACGGCATCGATAGGGTATTCTGTATTAATCATGTGTTGCAGTTAATTTCAAATATTTAGCTGTATATGTATTCCCGGAGACAACCAAATCTTCAGGCGTACCTTCGAATACTACTTTTCCGCCATTGTCTCCTGCATCAGGACCCATTTCTATTATCCAATCTGCAGCTCGTATGACATCCAGGTTATGCTCCACGACTACCACAGAATGCCCCTTCGCCAAGAGCGCATCGAACGCGCGCATCAGTTTTTCCACATCATAGAAATGCAGTCCCGTAGTAGGCTCGTCGAATATGAACAGAATGCGTTTCTGCGCCGACTTCGACGAAGAATCATTCATTGACAAGAAATAAGCGAGCTTTATGCGCTGGCTCTCTCCTCCCGACAGGGTGCTGCTGCTCTGGCCCAACTTAATATAGGACAGACCGACATCCACCAGCGGCTGCAGCTTGCGCGCAATCGTCTGAGCCTCAACTTCTTTCTGCGCCCCAAAGAATGCTATCGCCTCCTCCACGCTCATATTCAGGATATCGTCAATGTTCTTACCCTGGTATCGGACTTCGAGGATTTCCGGCTTGAATCTTTTACCGCCGCAAGCCTCACAGACCATCGTGACGTCCGCCATGAACTGCATGCCGATATGCACAAAGCCCTCACCCTGGCACTCAGAGCATCTTCCGCCGTCCTGGTTAAAAGAAAAATATGACGGGGTAAATCCGTTCACCTTGGCGAACTGTTGCTCGCTCATAAGTTTACGGATATCGTCATACACCTTCAGATATGTAACGGCATTCGACCTGGAACTCTTCCCTATCGGGTTCTGGTCCACATATTCCACAGCCGACAAGCGGTCCAGATTACCGCCCAACTTCCTGAAAACGCCAGGCAACTGACCGGTTTCGTTTATGTGTCGGTACAATGCAGGATACAAGATATCCCCTACCAATGATGATTTACCGCTGCCGCTGACTCCGGAAACAACAGTAAGGACGCCCAACGGAAACTTTACAGAAATATCCTTAAGGTTATGTTCCATAGCGCCTTCCACGCTCACATAATAGTCCCACGAGCGTTTTTCACGGGTCACACGTTTTCTTGCTCCGGTAAGATATTGCAACGTCATGGACCTGTCCAGAACATTCTTAGGGATATCATCGGCAACTTTTCCCTGGAAGACCACCTCGCCGCCGTTCACGCCCGCCAATGGTCCCATGTCTATCAACATGTCCGCAGCACGTATGATTTCCTCATCATGCTCCACCACGACCACCGTGTTACCGACATCTCTAAGCCTCTTAAGTACGCTTATAAGTCGGTCAGTATCACGCGGATGCAGTCCAATACTCGGCTCGTCGAGAACATACATTGACCCGACCAGCGAACTTCCCAACGCTGTCACGAGGTTAATTCGCTGACTCTCACCGCCAGACAACGTATTGCATGCTCGGTTCAATGTCAGATAACCCAGTCCCACATCCAGTATATAACGCAGTCTGGAAGTAATCTCGTCTATCGCCTTATGCACTATAGAATTCTCATATTCAGTAAGTTGCAACGTAGAGAAAAACTCTAACAGCTCCTCAGTATTCATGCACAGCAGCTCGAAAATATTCTTCCCGCCGACCTTCACATACAACGCATCTTTCCTCAGACGGCTTCCCTTGCACTCATGACACACCGTTCTCCCGGAAAAGCGGCTCAACAAATATTTATACTGAATCTTATATTTATTCGCGTCCACCCACTTGAAAAACTCGTTGATACCTATAATGGAATTCTCCTCAGTATCAGCCTTGTATCCATCCCAAATCAAGTCTTTAACTTCCTGAGACAGATTACAATACGGCTCAAATACAGGTATCCCGTACTTATCCGCCACGCTCACCAGACGATCCTTGAACCAACCCATTTTTTCGCCCCTCCAGCACGCTATCGCCCCATCGTAAATGCTCTTCGTCTTGTCCGGCACCACCAAATCCTCGCTGATGCCGATAATCTTCCCAAGCCCGCCGCAGACCGGACAAGCCCCAAGAGGACTGTTGAAGCTGAACATATATTCGTCCGGCTCCCGGAAAGTCATCCCATCCGCCTCGAACCTGCTGATGAATTGGGTCAATGCTGCCCCGTTTTTTTGGACATACATGGTACCGTTACCCTTCGAGAAACATGTTTCTATAGAAGAATGAAGTCGCGTAAGGATATCTTCCCATTCGTTGACAGGCATTTCACAACCATCTGCAAGACAAGGTTTTCCACCTTTAATGGCAGGCAGTTTAATCCTGTCGACCATAAGCAGGAGTCCTTTAGGAAAATCACCATTCTCTGATTTTTGGATAACGTCATCTATCCTAAGAACGCCTTCCGTTTCACTGAAAAGTCTGGAATAGCCTTCTTCTTTCAATGCAAGCAACGCCTCGACTTTATCCTCTCTGCTATCCCAGTCAAGGTCAGCAAGAAGGTAAATAGCCGACGGTTCTGGGCTGTCCATTATATATGCCATAACGTCATTGACAGTATGACACTTGACCTCCACGCCGCTTATCGGGGAGAATGTCCGACCGATTCTCGCGAATATAATTCTCAGATAGTCATAGATTTCCGTCGTGGTAGCCACGGTAGAGCGCGGATTTTTCACATTGACCTTCTGCTCTATCGCGATAGCGGGCGGGATTCCCTCGACGGCCTCGACATCCGGTTTGGACATCCTTCCGAGGAACTGGCGCGCGTACGACGACAGGCTTTCGGCGAAACGCCTCTGCCCCTCGGCGAATAATGTGTCGAAGGCCAATGATGATTTTCCCGATCCCGAAATGCCGGTTATGACTATGAATTTGTTCCGTGGAATTTCCAGCGAGACGTTCTTCAGGTTGTTGACCTTGGCACCCTTTATTATAATATTTCCTTTATCTGGCATCAATATCTGTTTTACAAAGTTTGGTTTCCTTGCCCGGAACCCAACGTCTTACAAATATACATTAATTTACTCAATTTTCGCAAGTTGTCAAACATGCTGAGCTCAAGCGCTTATTTGAGGGTTATCACTCGGTCGAAGGCCATAGGCCACACGCACTTTTTGCGTGCACGTTACCCTCTCCCTAAATCCCGGGTCTCGGGGAAGGGACTTGCTTTCGCCCTCACGGGCTCCATAAGCAGTGTTTCGCACTTGCGAGACTTGGTAATCTTCGCGTGCATGTCCGCACTAAGTAAACGACAATATACATTAGCCATAAGGCTGAAAATCAGACTTTTTGACATATTTATATGTCATTTTGTCACCATTTTATGCCATTTTGTCTACCTTTAGAACATATTTTCGATTTGGTACAACGATTGCCATTATCCTAGTCGTTCCGCAAATGATGCGGGGCACGGATATGAAACAGTAATGCAGATTATCCGGGAACAAGAATATAAAAAATTTAAAATTATAGGAGATTTACATTATGGTACCTTCAAGAAGAATGAATAACCAGAATTGGTTACCAAGTATTTTCAATGATTTCTTTGACAACGAGTGGATGGAGAAATCAAACGCCACAGCTCCTGCCATCAACGTATTAGAAAATGAAAAGAGTTACGACCTCGAGGTCGCAGCCCCTGGAATGACTAAGGAAGACTTCAAAGTCACACTTGACGAGAACGGTGACCTTGTCATCAATATGGAAAAGAAACAGGAGAACAACGAGGACAAGAAGAACGGTCATTATCTCCGTCGCGAGTTCTCATACAGCAAATATCAGCAGACAATGCTTTTGCCGGATGACGCCGACAGGGAAAAGATCAATGCCCAGGTAGAAAATGGCGTTTTAAAGGTCAATATCCCTAAAATTGTCAAAGTTCAGCCTAACGAAGCACATAAGGTCATAGAAATCAAATAGTTTTGATTCTACAAATCGCTAAAAAGCCGTCTGGAAAGCACCAGATGGCTTTTTTTGTTTTCAGCCAAGTATCGTTTTATAGTAAATTTTTTGAAAATTATTTCCCGAAACACTTGCAAGTTCAGAAAATATGCGTAACTTTGCAACGCGTTTGAGAGAAACACCTAACGCAAATGAATTACCCGGTGCGGTAGTTCAGCTGGTTAGAATGCGGGCCTGTCACGCCCGAGGTCGTGGGTTCGAGCCCCATCCGCACCGCCGAAAACCCCTCACATTTTGTGAGGGGTTTTTTGTTATGGAACCCTGTTCCTACCACAAACAAAAACCGCCCGGAATCCGAAGATCCAGGGCGGTGAGAGAGCCACTCAAGGGGTTCGAACCCTCGACCTGCGCATTACGAATGCGCTGCTCTACCAACTGAGCTAAAGTGGCATTTCCGGCTTCAAGTACCGAAATAGATTGCAAATATAATCATTTTTTGTTTCGAATCAATGTTATTTGCACTAATATTTCTACCGAACTTCTCTATAATAATAAAAACCCAAAGTATCCCTCAGAACAGACGGATGGAAAATCTTCACCAAGTCGTGGAGAATCCAGTCAGGATGAACCACACCACTTTCCCAGTAATCATTGCCGCCGCCATCATTCACCCTCAACGTATTATTGTAAATCTGCGGTATCTCTATGAGAGACAACTCATTACTCTCACTGAGCGCCTCCTTCGACTCATAATTCCCGGTATGGAGCCAGAACTGTGCACGACGCGACAGTTCCAACGCCTTTTCTACAGAAATTATGGAAGACTCGGACATACCTGGAACAGAACCGAGAATCTCACCGCCAGCATCTCGAACCAGACGAGACATATAATTATCTCCGCCCGGGACATACCAGGCATCAGCATAAGGCACATTCATAAGCACTTTCGCCGTCTCATGACACGACTCAGCCACCGCATCAGCAAGTTCATGATAACGACTGCACACACCATCGAATATGGAATCCGCCTGCTCCATCCGACCAGTGACCGCACCGAACACCTTTATATATGACGCCCGCGCCAACGGACTATTTTCCAGATAGTCATACAAGACCAGCACAGGAATGCCGAACTCATCCAGCCTGGATTTCAACGCATCCCCGGAGCCGGGAATCGAATACATCACCACCAGGTCCGGATTCATTGACACCAACCGCTCGAAATCAGCATTGGCATCGACCCCTAAATCCGCGACCAGCCCGTCCGCGAAGCGACGACGGATTTCCGGCGCCGAAATATACCGCACCCCGGAGACCGCGCAAACGGTGGAATCGCAGCCGAGCGCCGAGAGCGACGCGACATACGTCGAAGACATGCAGACTATCCTGTTCTTCGTTCCGGTAAAGGTCAATGAATCTGTGCAACTGCCATCAGGCGAAACAGTTACAATAGTGCACACCGAGTCCGCGGCGCACCTGATCTTAAAGCAGGAAGACACATCAGAAACCTCCGCCGAAGTAGCTTTCCGCAGAGAACAAGACATGGAAAAAAGCAACAAAAAGAGCAAAGAAAGTATACGAAATGATGTTTTCATCTACAAGTTTTTCCGTAAAGTTATAAGATTTTATGTATATTTGCTTTGGAATCTTTACTAAATTGATATGAAATCATTCAACCTCAAAGTACAAATGCTTGACGCCGGCATGACCATGTTCGACTCAGAATCCGGTTTCGGCGACACACTCGGGCAGGTAAAGGCAGAGATGGAGGTATATGGTAAAGTATTCAAGGCGTGCGACTTGGATGGAACCAAACTTCCGGAATCTACAGGAGACTACGACCTGTTCCTCGATTGGTCTACACCATGGAGAATCAGATATATTTCATGCCACGTGGAGAGCGCCGGAGAACATGTCGTAAACGGAAAGACAGTACAGCGTTATGCCGCCACATTTAAAGAAGGAAACCGCAGCTCCACACTGAGAGGTGTCGTCATGTTTTTATTCTTAATATCCTTCGCCACAGAGGCATTGATCACACCCGGCATCATTTACACGCTGCAAGGTATAATCTTTGCCGGACTTACGGCGTACTTGTGGATACTTCCGAGCAGCAAAGCTCAGAAGGTTATAAAAAAACTAATGAACCGACTATTACATAACAGTTTATGATCTCTCAGACAGAATCTCTGGACAAAATCGACATCCAGATACTAAAAGCATTGCAAGAAGACGCCCGCGTGACCACCAAAGAGCTCGCAGCGAAGGTCAACTTGTCGTCTACTCCTGTTTTTGAACGCATGAAACGACTCGAAAAAGAGGGCTATATAAAGAAATATGTAGCAGTCTTGGATAGCGAGAAACTCAACCATGGATTTGTCGTCTTCTGCAACGTGAAACTGAACCAGGTAAACCACGAAATCGTGGAGAATTTCACGGAAAAGATTTCACAAATCCCCGAAGTATCAGAGTGTTACAACATCTCCGGAAGATTCGACTTTCTTCTGAAAGTTTATGCTCCCGACATGCGGCACTACCAGGAGTTCATAACGAACGTCTTGGGTCACATCGCAAGCATCGGCTCCATCGAGAGCTCCTTCGTCGTTCAGGAAGCGAAACGCGACCTGTCGATTTTCTGACAAGCACGAAAAAACCCGCGAGCGGGAATCCTATCTCGCGGGCTCATATATCAAAGCGATTAAATTACTCCAGAGCCTACCATCTCGTCACAGTCATACCAGACAGCAAACTGCCCGGAAGTGATGCCACGCTGCGGCTGCTCGAACAAAATATAAAGTCCGGTCTCCCTCATGACCAGCACCGCATCCTGAAGAGGCTGACGATAACGGATGCGCACCCTGTACCGCCTGATCTCATCCACCTCCATCCGCAAATCCTCGCGGATCCAATGTATTTCCTCCGGAGCCACGCGCAAACAACTGCGGGACAACCCTTTATGCCGATGCCCCTCCCCTACATAAATTATGTTTTTGTCAATGTCGGTAGATATCACGAAGAGTGAGTCCTTGTGACCGCCGATATTCAGGCCCTTCCTCTGACCTATAGTATAGAACTGTGCCCCTTCATGTCTTCCCACTACAGCCCCATAAGGATTCTCCTTATAACGGGTCTTTTTCACATGATGCTTTCCAGACCTGTAAGTCTCTGTCTCGAAATGGATATCTCCATAAGTGACAGGCTCAGAAAGACGCTTGAGCTGCCCGTCACTGAGCGCGGCGATCTTTCCGAAATCATACACAGAAACATTGGCACAACCGCCCTCGAAACTTCCGGCCTCGGAATGTGCAGACTTGTCATCCGAAATATAATCCGTCACCAGATTCACATCCCCTAAACTTCCATCCGCAAGAATAGAATCCAATGTGTCATGAATAAACTTATACTGTTCAGATTCACTGAAATACGCATCATACACCTCGATAACATCCCCCTCCACAGACTTCAGTTTCTGCTGCAGGAAAACAGGCAAATCCACCTTCCCGACGAAACAGATTCCCTGTGAATCCTTTTTTTCGGCAGAAGGAAGATCCGCTTCATGAGCAAGATGACGGACCTCCGGCTTGCAGATGTCACCGATCGGGAACATCGCCTTAGAAAGCTGATCCTGAGTAAGTTGACAAAGGAAATAACTCTGGTCTTTATTCGGATCCGAGCCCGCGAGAATACGCCACACAGGCTTGCCGTCCTGCATAATCTGATGGCCTTCGTCGTCCAATGCCGGTTCCTTCCGACAATAATGTCCGGTCGCCACCATATCCGCGCCCATCTTCTCCGCCGCCTTCAGGAACGCATCGAACTTAATCTCCCTGTTGCAGAGCACGTCAGGATTCGGAGTCCGGCCCTTCGAATACTCGTCGAACATATAATCCACCACCCGCTGACGATATTCGTTGCTCAGGTCAATGAAATAGAACGGTATGCCGATTTTTCTGGCTACCATTTCGGCTACAAACTTATCCTCTTCCCATTCACAGTCACCATGGAGAGTTCCCTCAGTATCATGCCAATTCTGCATGAACATGGCAAACACATCATAACCCTGCTGTTTAAGCAACAGAGCGGCCACACTGGAATCTACTCCTCCGGACAAACCGACACATACCTTCATAATCTAAGATTTTACTATTGGAAAGGCAAATATAGTCAAATCGAAGAAATTTTACTAAATTTGAAACGTTTGCACAAAATCATTGACATGAACAAAAAAATTGAAATAAATTATCAGGAATTCCAATCATTGGCCGAACTCGAAGCGCAGGACAGAGAATTATGCGAGGCTGCGGCGAAAGCATTGGCGGGATCATACGCGCCTTACTCGAATTTTAACGTGGGAGCGGCGGTGCGGCTGGACGACGGCAGCATCGTGACCGGGGCGAATCAGGAGAACTCGGCGTACCCGTCAGGATTGTGCGCTGAGCGGACAGCGATGTTTGCGGCGCATTCTAATCATCCTGATGTACCGATGAGGAGCATAGCCATCGTCGGGGCGCAGAACGGATTAATAAACAAGGAGATAACAGCTCCCTGCGGGGCTTGCAGGCAGGTTATGGCAGAATATCAGAAACTCAGCGGCGGAAAAATGAGCGTAATTTTTTATGGAGACGAGAAGATACTGAAATTCAGCCAGGTAGACGATATTTTGCCTTTTATCTTCACGAATTTGGATTAAGAAAGGTTACGAATTTTTTGCCAATTAAAGATTAATACGTATCTTTGTGGTCGGGAAAGTCGTATACGACCAGCTCCCTCTGAATTCCCCCAGGACCGGAAGGCAGCAAGGGTAGGAGGTTGTAGCGGTGCGATATACTAAGCTTTCCCTTTTTATACGGAATGCTTCCTTAGCTCAGTTGGTAGAGCACGACACTCTTAATGTTGGGGTCTAGGGTTCGAGCCCCTAAGGGAGCACTGGAAACGGAGATCATTCAGGTCTCCGTTTTTTTGTATAAATAACTAATGCCACGAAACTGAAACAAAGTTTACAAACCGGCAGCAAAATCCTCGATTTTTCCTTATCTTTGCGAACGCATTTTTGAAATCAGAAAATCAGACATGGACAAGAACAGCTATGCATTGGGAATGAGCATCGCCCATAACATGCTCCAATCAGGTGTAAAAGAGGTAGCTTTCGAAGACTTCGTAGCAGGACTGAAAGCGACATTGACAAGACAGGAACCAGCCATTTCATATCAGGAGGCTGGAGATATTCTGGATAAGTATTTCCAGCAGCTTCAGGAAAAACAGGCAGCAGAACAGGCTGAGGTCGCTGAAGTCATGAAGAAAGACGGTGTTAATTTCCTCGCAGAAAACGCTAAGAAAGAAGGCGTTAAAGTACTGCCAAGCGGTCTTCAGTATAAAGTCATAAAGGAAGGTAACGGCAAGAAGCCAAAGCTTACTGACAAGGTAAAATGTCATTACGAGGGAACTTTCGTCGACGGTGAGAAGTTCGACAGTTCTTATGACAGAAAGCAGCCTGCGGTGTTCGGCGTTAATCAGGTTATTCCCGGTTGGACAGAAGCGCTTCAGCTTATGAGCGAGGGTTCAGAGTGGATGTTGTACATCCCTTATAACCTCGGATATGGTGAGGCCGGTGCACAGGGAGCCATTCCTCCTTATGCGGCGTTGATATTCAAGGTCGAGCTAATCGAAGTATTATAATTTTGCTCGTCTTTTCGGCCTATATTCCTTTTCTCATCAGTCGTGTACGCCCGGTACACTCCTTCTTCGAAAAGAAATCTAGTCTCGAAAATACTTCGCAAAGCAAAATAATCGACAGAGATAATAACTTAAAGAGACCCAAATGTTCGAAACATTCGAGCAATTGGGTCTCTCTCATTATACTCCGCAAGCGCTGACGGCTAATCACTTTTCCTCTGCGAAGAAACGCCACAGCGGCGCCGCCATAAGCGACTGGCGAATCTGGTCATTGACCATCAAATCCTTCACCTGCTCGCGGGACAGAAGAACTATTTCCAGATCCTCTGTACTGTCCAGATGCTGACCGGAAATTTTCTTCACACCCTTAGCTACGAAACAATGCGAAATATTATTCGTAGTGCTGGAGTTTCCCGAAACATTCATGATATTCGTCCACTCCCCTTCTCCGTAGCCGGTCTCCTCCATAAGTTCACGCTTGGCAGCCTCCAGAGGAGTCTCACCCTTTTCCATTACGCCGGCAGGAATCTCGAAACAAGTCTTTCCAAGACCATGCCTATACTGGCGTTCCATAACGAACTGACCATCCTCGGTGATAGCTATAACATTCACCCAATCAGGATATTCCAATACATAGAATTCCGGGTTTTGCCTTCCGTCAGGAAGTTCCACACAATCGCGGCGGACAGTGAGCCAAGGACGCTTGAACAAGTATTCACTTTTCAGCACCTTCCACTTGCCCTCTTCTGTAATTGCATCTTTCATAATAGATATTGGTTTCAAATAAAAGGCGTTTCCGCATTATATTAAAAAAGGGTGACTCAGCGAAGAGCCACCCTTCATATATATTCAGTTCTGATTATTCAGCTTTTCCGTCTGAACCGAGAACGTCTTTAATCTTGTGCTCGTAGAGCTTCTTCATCTCGTCACGTGCAGGTCCGAGATACTTACGTGGGTCGAACTCGCCCGGTTTCTCAACGAATACCTTACGGATGGCAGCAGTCATGGCAAGACGTGAGTCAGAGTCGATGTTAATCTTGCATACAGCTGACTTAGAAGCCTCACGAAGCTGCTCCTCAGGAATACCTACTGCATCTGGAAGTTTTCCACCATACTGGTTGATCGTATCTACATACTCCTGTGGAACTGAAGATGATCCGTGGAGAACGATAGGGAATCCAGGGAGTTTCTTCTCGATCTCGTGAAGAACGTCGAATGCGAGTGGAGGTGGAACGAGACGACCTGTCTTAGGGTCACGTGTGCACTGCTCAGGTTTAAACTTGTAAGCACCGTGTGAAGTTCCGATAGAGATAGCGAGTGAATCGCAGCCTGTACGGGTAGCGAAGTCGATAACCTCCTCAGGCTTTGTATAGTGAGACTGCTCAGCAGCAACCTCATCCTCAACACCTGCGAGAACGCCGAGCTCAGCCTCTACAGTTACATCGAACTGGTGAGCATACTCTACAACCTTCTTTGTAAGAGCGATGTTGTCTTCATATGGAAGTGAAGAACCATCGATCATAACTGAAGAGAATCCCATATCTACGCAGCTCTTGCAAAGCTCGAATGAATCACCGTGATCGAGGTGAAGAACGATCTGCGGATGCTCCCAACCGAGTTCCTTAGCGTACTCTACAGCTCCTTCTGCCATATAACGGAGAAGAGTCTGGTTTGCATAGTTACGTGCACCCTTGGATACCTGAAGGATAACTGGTGACTTCAATTCAGCAGCGGCCTGAATGATAGCCTGAAGCTGCTCCATGTTGTTGAAGTTGAATGCAGGGATTGCATATCCGCCTTTCACAGCCTTTGCAAACATTTCCTTGGTGTTTACAAGGCCCAATTCTTTATAAGAAACCATATTCTATAAAAATTAGTTGTAATTTCGTAGTAATAATGCAGTCCATTTCCGAACCACATGTTTTCCCGTGCAATTATTCTGCCAATTCATCGCGAAACCGACAAAATGGCATATTTTTTTCGCTCGCTCTGCAAAATTACAAAAAATAAGGCAAACTTACATCATATCTTCCGTAAACTTCACTGCATCAACATATTTCACAAATCGTTTCAATAAGAACTCGTGCCGTTTTTTGTCAGGAAAATATGTCAGACTGACCGGTGAAGCCATGGCATTCTGAGCTGAAAGATAATCAGGGTAAACTCCCGCCAGCACAGCAGAATAGATAGCCCCGCCGAGCGCACCAGCCTGTTTGCATGTAGAAATTTCGATCTCCCTGTCCAGCATATCCGCCATCATCTGAACGACGAACGGAGATTTCTGTGCAATTCCGCCGACAGCGATGATTTTGTCGACAGGAACCCCGTTTTCCAACAAATTGTCCACCACGATCTTGGACGCGAAAGCTGTCGCCTCGACCAATGCGCGGAAAATCGCCCCCGCACCAGACGCGAGTTTCAGCCCCATGATGGACGCCCAGAGCCTCATATCCGGTTTCGGAGCCCTGCGCCCATTGAAAAAGTCGGTCGCGAAAGGAAGGTCCAGGCTCTCCTCCAGCGCTGCCGCCTCCCTGTTGAACTCGCCCATAATTCTATCTTCCATGTCTCTGATCAATGCTGCCTTGCATTCATCAGAGATAGCATCAGAACTGAGAATCAGAGGTTTAACCGGCTCCATAACAAGTCTCTTGAACCAGGCATATACATCACCGAATGCACTCAATCCATTTTCTATACCTATAAGATCCGGAACGATAAGCCCGTCTACCTGTCCCAAAACACCTTCGATAACATGGTCCAGATCCTTATGTGATATGACAGTGGTATAAGCTGACGATGTTCCGTAACTCATAATCAGAGTCCTTTCTTTAACACCGGCACCGAATGATCCGGAATGAGAATCTATGTTTCCTGCTCCGACGATGACCCCTTCAGGAAGTCCCAGCCTCTCTGCCCATTCATGAGTAATAACACCGGCAGCACAGTCAGGTGTATAATTATAAGGAGGAAGATGTCTACGCACTTTAAGCAGCAGCGGATCTATGGATTCGAAGAACTCTTCAGGAGGGAAACCGCCCCAATCCTTGTTCCACAGAAGTTTCTGAGCCGCGCAGCAATGACTCATTTTAACATCATTGATATCATGACAACCGGTCAACATCGCAGGCAGCCAGTCGCAGAGTTCCAACATAGTGAAAGCGGAATCTCTGACTTCCGGAGCAACTCTCAGAATGTGTAACGCCTTGGACCAGAATGCTTCAGGAGAATATTTATGCCCGGAGCACATCGAATAGTCAGGAACTGAACGGTTGCATGCCGCCTCGAATTCAGCAGCATCTTCAGTCGCCGTATGGTCTTTCCACAACACGAACATAGCATTGGGATTCTCGGCAAATTCCGGCTTAAGAGACAGCGGAACGAGGTTTTCGTCTACAAAACATGGTGTGCTTGCAGTCGTATCTATAGACATCGCGGCGATATGCGAAGATTCCTGCGGATACGCGGCCACCACAGCCCGAACTGCCTCGGTGATAGACTCCTGATAATCCAGCGGATGATGTCTGAATCGTGATTCAGAGAAATCACTGAACATACCCTTGGCCCACCTCTTATAAAGGCTTACCCCCTCTCCTATAACTCTACCATCTTTAGTGTCTACAAGTACAGCTCGTACGGAATCTGAACCGAAGTCCAATCCCAAAACATATATTTCCGATGCTTTTGGTTTCATTTCTCAGTATTGGTTATTATTTGAAAGCATAAATTTATCACTTTTTAACTTATCCGACAAATTTGTTTTTACTTAGGAAATATGTACTTTTGCAGACAAACTCACAAAAACAGAAAACATGAGCAACAAAGTCGTCATCTTCTCAGCCCCTTCAGGTTCAGGAAAGAGCACAATTGTAAACCATATATTAAAGCGTCATCCAGAGATGGAGTTCTCAGTATCAGCCACTTCCAGGGCTCCACGCGGGCAGGAAAAGAATGGTGTGGAGTATCATTTCTTTACCGTGGATGAATTCCGCAAGATGATAGCCGAGGACAAGTTCGTAGAATTCGAAGAGGTCTATGCCGGTTCCTATTACGGCACTCTGAAGTCTGAGGTCCAGCGTATTTGGGACAAGGGCCATGTAATCATTTTCGATGTGGACGTAAAAGGCGGAGTGAACCTGAAGAAGTACTTCGGCGAAAAGGCATTGTCAGTATTCATCCAGGCGCCGTCGGTGGAGGAGCTGCGCAAGAGGCTGATAGCCAGGGGCACAGACAGCGCGGAAGCCATCGAAAAGCGCGTTGCGAAGGCCGCGGAGGAGATGACCTATGCGGACAAGTTCGACAGTATTATTGTCAATGACGATTTGCAGACTGCTTATAATGAGGCTGACACATTGGTCGACAGCTTCCTGAAAGACTAAGTTTCCTCTCTCATGAGAATCGCGGTATACTCGGGTTCGTTTAATCCTCTCCATATCGGCCACTTAGCCATTATGGAGTATCTCACCGCTTCCAAAAAGTTCGACTGCGTATATCTCGTGGTTTCGCCGAAGAATCCGCTGAAGAGCAGTATAAGTGCCGATTCCGGAATGGTTCGGTTCAATGCTGCCGTGGCGGCGGTCAGCAGGCATCCCGAGCTCCGTGTCCGCGTGGACGACATCGAGTTGAATATGGCCCCGCCGCATTATACTATCAAGACCTTGGACGCATTGAGGAGGCGTGAGCCCGAAAACGAGTTCACGCTTATCATCGGTGCTGACAATTTGTCCTCGATTCACAAGTGGCGTGATTTTCCGAGGTTGCTTTCCGAGTATGGTGTGGCAGTATATCCACGAACAGGATTCGATTTGAAGGATATCCGGAAGCAGTTAATGGATGAGAGCAAGCGTTTTCCCGCAGCATCTGTTCTGGACGCCGCAGATTCAGACAGCGACAGACTGGCGCTCGAAGACGCCGAGGGCCACATATACAATATACAGATTCTGGACGCCCCCGTAGTAGACATCTCCTCCACCGAAATCCGCAACGGTATCGACCGCGGTGAAGACATGTCACGGTTCCTGATGTAGCGGTGGGTTACACCTTTTCAAGGTTAAGCCACCACATGATTTTACACCTTTTCAAGGTTATCGAATACCATGATAATACACCTTTTCAAGATTAATTGAAAGAAATCGGCGAAAAACGTGGTTATTTACGCGCCCGTCCGGAGGTGCGGCCATGGGAGGTTCGCTTCGCTCATCCCTGACGGG
>OIXA01000106.1_pt1 | contig 109308 bp, 122 predicted proteins | sample 1587721 | NCBI WGS metagenome assembly OIXA01 (sample SAMEA3888900, study PRJEB22519) | human gut metagenome | biome: human gut; feature: human-associated habitat; material: faeces | place: Denmark | collected 2013 | reverse complement strand
TGTCTGTCTGTCTGTCTGTCTGTCTGTCTGTCTGTCTGTCTGTCTGTCTGTCTGTTAGGATTGTCTTTCCTGTCTCTGCAAATGTCAACAGTACATCTCGATAATATTCATATTGTTTCTGGCGTGCCTCAATTTCTGCTGGCAGACCAATGCTCAAATCAGAACAAATTGTTTCAAAATTGTCAAGGACCTCTACTAACTTGCCTTGTATATCCTTTGGTGGCACTGGTACTTTATATGCAAGCACCTTCTGAAAATCCAGAGAATCTACTGTGCCACCTTGCTTTTTTGTTTTTACCAAAATATCTTTTCCTCTCCCCTGTATTACATGAAATGCATATCTAGGAAGAACATCTTTATTCACAACAAGTATTTTTATATCCTGATTCACTGTCGTTTCAAAAGGTACATAAGCAACTGGAAAAGTATGTTTTAAAATTCCGGATCTTGTTACAACTGCAATACTATTCGCTGGATATACTTTCATAGACGATTCTTTTACAGCTTTTTCTGTAATATGATCTTGCGTATCTGCTAATGTTGATATTTTTATGTCTTTCGATGAAATCCAAGGGATTGTCCCTTGTTCCCAAAAGCTCTTTTCTGACATAGATGGTGTTTTCCCACCATACCACTTTCCCAACTCAGAAATCGGCTTTATCGGATAAATTTCATTATGAGATAGTAATTTATCTCTGTAAAATTCATACTGTTTTCTCCGAGCTGTAAGCTCAGCTGTAAGTTTTTCTGTAAGTTCGGCTGTAAGCAACGTAAAACTGTCCAAAATATGGACTATTTCACGTTGTACCTCCAGAGGAGGTACGGCGACCTTCACTTCGTTCAGTTTCGCTGGTGATACTTCTATAACTTTCGTTCCATGAGCCATTTTTCTCTTTTGATCCTGAAACATTTGGCTACTCAAATAGTACACTAAATATTTTGGATTTTGATTATGATGTATTATGGCAGTGTGCCCGCTTACAGCTATTTTATCATTCCCCAACCATGCGATACACTTACATACATCTTCTACATTCTCACTGGTTACTGCCATTATAATGTCACCCGGTTCCGCAAATTTTTGTTTCTTTGCAACTTCAGGATCTATATAACTATCTGTCCTATTAACAAACAAATTATATTTCGTATATATCTGTCCATAATGTATACAGGGGATTCCATTTGAAACATAATGTTTCTTTTGAAAATTTCCTCCTCTGCTTATACTCGCTATCTCTCCTAGTGGCTTATATTCAACGCCTTCTGGGCACAGTTCTTTTAGTAATCTACTCAGTTTACTCATTCTGTATCCTCTTTCCTTATCATATCTAAAGCGGCAAGTGCATATTCATATTGTCTGCTATCATAAGAAGTCACACTGTATTTTTCTTCATCCGTATCTATCATAACAATTTCATTATCTTCTATAACATTTATAATTATCTTTCTAAAATGATATTTACCAACATTAACATTTTTCATTAATTCAAATAATTCATCATCATTAATTGAAAAAAACGAAAACATTGCATCAATATATATATCCATATTTTTAAATTCTTTGTACCCACCTCTATCTATCTTTTCTATCTTACTTCTTATTGAGGTCTCTAAATCCACCAAAGAAGTTTCCTCATACAATTGATCTATATCCTCTTTAAGCCAGTTCTGCATGCCTCCTGTGTATGTATATCCTAGCTGCTCCATTCTTTTAACATATTTACTTTTTATCTTCTTATCATTGGTATTGTTTGCCTTTATCCAACATGCCTTAGCCTCTCTTAAAGAACTTGGTACAGCACTCGTTACTTCTACACCTACTTGTAATACATCATTCTGCAAATCGGGTTTATCAAGAATTGACAAATCTGTATACATCTCAGGATATACTCTCTCTAACAAAATCTTTGCATAACATTCTTCATATCTATATTTTTCATGCTCTCCAATGTTGCTTTTTGATTTGTTTTTCATTCATTTTTACCATTTTCTATTTCTGCAATAATCTTATCAATTTCATCACGAAGCACCTGTTCACGAGCAACGATCTCTTTAATCTCAGCATTTAACTTTACAATATCAATCTTTTCCCTTGTATCCTCAGCTTCAACATATGTTGACACAGACAAATTATAGTCATTTGTAGATACCTCTTCATATGTAGCCAGATGTGAAAAATGCTGAACATCTTCACGCTTTGTAAATGTTTCTACAATTTTATCTATATTCTCTGGTGTCAGTTTATTGTTGTTTGTAACCTTGACACACTCCTTGGTTGCATCTATAAACAAAGTCTTATTGTCTGTCTTATTCTTCTTCATAACCATAATGCACGTTGCTATTGAGGTTCCAAAGAACAGATTGCTTGGCAACTGTATGATGCAATCCACATAGTTATTATCTACAAGATATTTTCTGATCTTCTGCTCTGCGCCGCCACGATACATAATGCCAGGGAAGCATACTATCGCTGCAGTTCCATTTGACGCAAGCCATGCCAAACTATGCATTATAAATGCCATATCTGCCTTGCTCTTAGGCGCCAATACTCCCGCAGGAGAAAATCTTGGATCATTTATAAGAAGAGGATTCTCGTCACCAGCCCATTTTATTGAATACGGCGGATTAGACACTATAAGCTCAAATGGCTCATCATCCCAATGCTGCGGACTGGTAAGTGTATCCTCACATGCTATATCAAACTTATCAAAGCCTACATCATGAAGAAACATATTTATACGACAGAGGTTATATGTCGTTATATTTATCTCCTGTCCATAGAATCCGTTTCTGATGGCATCCCTGCCAAGGACCTTTTCCGCCTTAAGCAACAATGAACCAGATCCGCAGGCAGGATCGTATACCTTATTTATTTCTGTCTTGCCTACTGTTCCAAGCCTTGTAAGAAGTTCAGACACATCCGCAGGCGTGAAGAACTCACCGCCGGACTTTCCTGCATTTGACGCATACATAGTCATGAGGTACTCATACGCATCGCCAAATGCATCTATAGAATGATCTTTCACATCGCCAAGATTCATATCTCCCACTCCATTGAGGAGCTTTACAAGTTTCTCATTTCTCTTGGCAACAGTAGAACCAAGCTTATTACTATTAACATCGAAGTCATCAAAGAGTCCTGCAAAATCATTCTCTGCCTCACTGCCCTTTGCTGAATCCTCTATATGCCTAAATACGCTTTCAAGCGTTTCATTTAGATTTTCGTCTTCCGCTGCCCTTGCTCTGACATTACAGAACAGCTCACTCGGAAGAATAAAGAATCCCTTTTCCTCTACCAGACCGTCTCTAGCCTCTTCTGCATCCTCATCAGGCATAACAGCAAAATCAAAGTCTGCATTACCAGCATCTGCCTCGCCCTCATTTATGTAATTACAAAGATTTTCAGAAATATATCTATAGAACATCGTTCCTAATACATAATTCTTGAAATCCCATCCGTCCACAGCTCCACGTAATTCATCTGCTATCGCCCAGATGGCGCGATGAAGTTCATCTCGTTCCTGTTCTTTCTTGGTGTCTATCATCTAATCTCTCCTGCATTTTTTCTTTTTATATCAAATACTACATGTCATGCGCATTACTACCTTTTTTGAAACAGTAAGAAATGCGATATATGCCACTAGTATAATTCCAATTATAATTTTATTAAATTCGGCTTTCGACATCAATACCAATAACCCATTATGTACTAAATAAAACAAGAGAAATAACATACTACCTACTGCTGGCGAACTTCTTCTTTTATAAAATATCCCTACAACCATATATGTAATTAGCACAAGCACTGCCCCTATTATCATGTTGAAAAAAACTGGACCAAATGGTACTTCTATGGCTGCATTTTCAAATGGGTTTGATACAAAAAACTGTCTAATTATCACACTCACTGTATGAAGAAAATAATACATTTTACCTCCTTTATGATTTATATAAAATACAAGCTTTTATTACAGTTTATATTTTAGTTTTACAAATGTTATAGTTTTTATGTCCTTTCGTTTTGCATACACCTTTTTATATTTTACAATATATCTTTCTATATGTAAAACTGCTCTTCCTCTTTTTTCCGACTACTTATGCCATTGTTTCCACATAATTAACAATCTTAACCATCCTTTTACCATACCGCCTTCTAAAAACCCTTTTATACAATTCTACTCCATTTGCTGTACTGTTTTTTCCTCACCAAACAAAGTGAAAAGGACAGCCCACATTCTAGTGGTCTGCCCATGTCTATTTCATTAACCGAGTTTTTCCAGCCCCACCCCAATCTTCAAGTTTCTCTCCGTCTCCACCCTATCAAACTTAACCACATAGCAACCTATATCTCCCCTGATACCGGTTATCGTACCATCGCCAAACACCTTGTGTCTCACACGGTTCCCGGGCTTGAGTTCCGTGTCCACCGGCATATAACGGCTCTCATTTGCGGCTATGTAGCTCTTGGTGTCGTCGACAAGGCGCTGCGGGAGCTCGTTCACGTAGTCGATTGCTTCCCGGTCTATGTTGAAGATAAACCTGGAAGGATATCTGAAAGAATCATCGTAGTTCAGCCCCTCTGCATCGCTGATGTACAGGCCGCGCTCCGCTCTGGTGCATGCCACGTATGCCATGCGGCGTTCCTCCTCGAGCATCGCCTCAGTGTCCACGTGCTTGCTTGGGAATATGCCTTCATTTACACCGCACACGAACACATATTGGAACTCCAGGCCCTTTGCGGTGTGTATGGTCATCATCGTCACAGAATCCTTGTCCTTCTCCCTGTCATTGTTCGTGTAGAGAGCTATGCTCTGAAGATATTCCTCCAGCGTATTCTCCTCACCGGAGATCTTCTCATATTCGTCTATCGACTGCTTCAGCTCTGCCAGGTTGTCCAGCCTTTCCTGTTCGCCCGCCTGTCTGAGCATTGCCTCGTAGCCCGTGGCTGCCATGAGCTCTGTCACAAGATCAGACAGACTTTTCTCCTTGTATGTCTTCCTGAAATTTTCTATGATATCGACAAAGGCTGAAGCACCTGTCGACTTAACAGTCTTCTCCTCCAGAAGATCCTGAAGACCGCTGTACAGTGAGCATCTGTGAGTCTCACAGTACGACTTCAGCATCGACATTCTCTTTTTGCCAAAGTTCCGCTTTGGTTCATTTATCACCCTGCGGAATGACAGATCATCCGCATACGCCACCATCCTGAGATATGCCAGTACATCCTTTATCTCCTTGCGCTTGTAGAACTCTGTTCCGCTGTAGAGGACATACGGGATCTTTGTCTTGATAAATGCCTCCTCTATGCTTCTCGACACGAAATGTGACCTGTACAAAACGGCTATGTCACTGTACTTTGCTCCTGTCTCAACAAGCCTTTTTATCTCGTTTGTCACCCACTGGGCTTCATCCCCGGTGGTTCTGGAATGTACGTACAGAGGGCGTGCCTCAGACGGCTTCACAGCCACAAGCCTATGGGGCAGTCTGTTCCTGTTCTTCTCGATCAGTGAGTTGGACACCGCCAGTATGTCAGGAGTTGAACGATAATTCGTGTCGAGGAATATGGTCTGTGTATTCTCATGGTTCTTGTCGAATTCCAGTATGTACTCTATCCTTGCCCCGCGCCACGTATATATGGTCTGATCCGGATCGCCCACGATGAACAGATTCCTGTGATAACCGCTGAGTATCTCCGCCAGCGCATACTGGTTACCGCTGACATCCTGGAACTCGTCCACCATGACATACATCATGCGTTCCTGCCATTTGCGGCATTTCTCCGCATCGGTTCTGAGGATGTGGAGCGCAATGGTTATGAGATCATCATAGTCAAGTCCATACACCTTCTTCTGTTCGTACAGGTATCCCAGAAATACTTTTTCAGGTATGTCTGAAGCCTTCTCATAATCCGCCAGCAGTCTGTCGTTGCTTATGTCCGCCAAATATGCGATATGCTGCATCTCGTTCTTCATCGCCGATATGTGATCCCTGGCCATGTCAAATGTATATGTTCTCGACTGTATATGGGCATTCTCGTACACAGTTTTGAGTATCTCCTCCGTGTCCTCGCTGTCCATCACCACGAAGTTCTGGGGATAATTGATGGCATGGATATCCTCCCTCAGAAGCTTCACACAGAAGCCATGAAATGTGCAGATGTATCCCGTATCGCTGTCCCCGATCATCTGTCTGATACGCTTGCTCATCTCCCTCGCCGCTTTATTTGTAAATGTTACACACAGTATATTCGATGTGGATATTCCAAGCTCGTCCACCAGATACGCATACCTGTAAGTGAGCGCCTTTGTCTTGCCGGTTCCCGCTCCCGCAATTATGCGCACATACCCTTCTGTGGTGGTCACTGCCTCCTTTTGCTGTTCATTCAGTTCATTTATAAAACTATCCATACAGTCCTCCATATATTCACAAACATATGTTCAGTATAGCAGATTATATCTTTCCTGTCACTACACTCATGGTTTTACACCAGAACAATCTTCACATAAAAAACAGGACAGCCACATCATCTGTGACTGTCCCGCCAATGCATCAACGCATTTCATTTATTTTGACTTTTTGTAAACCGCTTTCTTAGGAGTGTTCATTCCCTTCACCTTGAGCTTCTTTGCATATGCGTCATATTTCTTCTTAGGAAGATATATCTTCACATTGCTCTTGACACCCTGGAAAGCATTCTTACCGATAGTCGTTATCCTTGTAGACTTTATGGTAACTTTTCCAAGCTTTCCACACTTGCTGAATGCTGCACCGCCTATGGTCTTAACGTTTCCTCCGATCACAACCGTGGTGAGATATTTGCGTCCTGTAAATGCTTTCGCTCCTACAGCCGTAACATTGAAGTTCACTCCACCGATCTTGACACTGGATGCAACCGTGAGTGACTTGAACTTCTTGTCGCTCTTCTTGCTTGTACTTCCAACAAGTGTCACTGTTCCCTTGCCATTTGAAGCGGCATTTGTCACCTTATATTTCAGATAGCCAGGCACGCCCTTCTGCGCAACTTTATATATCTTGCCCTTGCCAGCCTTGATAGCAAATGTCTTGCTGACGGAGCCTCTGTAATTACCCTTACCAGTGATCTTTACTGTCGCTGTACCGATATTCTTGTTGTTCTTGTACTGTACGGTGTAATCCACACCATTCTTCAGTGTTGTTTTGCCTCTCCTCAGCGCAAGCGATTTAACAGTGATAGGTGATCCTGTGTATGTATATCCATTCTTTTCTATACCGCTTACGACCACATTGTTCTTGGAATTTCCTATGTCTATTCCAAGGGCAGCTACTGACTCATAACGCTTGTACCCACACTTGGTACAGGTAAATGTCTTCTTACCTGCCGCTGTGTCTGTAGGCTTGGTCGTTATCGCTCCCTTGTCCCATGTGTGATTTGCCAGGCCTGACTTCTCTCCACATGAGCACTGATACCAGTGAGATCTGCTGTCGCTCTTGTACTTATTGCCGTAATCGTGTACATGCTGCTCCGGCTCTTTCTCGATGGTGATCTTTACATTGAATACAACTCCATTGTAAGCCCTGTTCCATCCTGTAACTGATGTCCAGTCATAATTTACTGTGTCTGCAGGCTTGAAGCAAAGCTTGTATGTATTGCCATCCTCAACCTTTGTCGTTCTGTCTGTATACCATGTGTATACTCCATCCTCGCGCTCTGGAAGATCTATGTCTGCAAGAGTCATATTCTCCTTAGCACTCAGTGAATCTATCGCCTGAGTAAATACTGCATTTGCAGGAAGAATCTGAACAGTTATCTCCACATGCTCTGCTCTCTCGTATACATCCTCATCTTCAGGTACAAATGTTGCAAGGAAAGTCTTTGTTCCAACCTCTCCCACAGATTCATCTGCATTCTCCCAGATGAACATTCCACCTGCTGTCTCAGGCAGGAGTATCTTGCCAACAGTGTCTCCGTATGTAGCTGTGACATTCTCCGGAACTGTAAATACAGGATCCTGCTTTCTCACATACACTGAAAGCTTCACTGCAATTCTCATACTTCCGTCTTCCAGTTCCTCATATGTTCCCTCTGCTGCATCGATCTTGCTCCAGTCATAGTTTGCTGTGTCGTCTGGAACAAAGTATGCATCGTAGGTCTCGCTTGTTCCGGCCTTGCCTACCTGCTGTGTTCCATCTGCCCACATGTACTTTCCTGCTGTCGATGTTGGAAGCTCCACATCCGCAAGGGTCTTGCCGGCATATGCGTCGCCCGCCTTTCCGGCAGTAAATGAAGGTATTCCCTTCTCCACGCTGGATATGATCAGTGTGAACTCAGCCACTGTCTGATTCTGTCCTCTCACCGTGAACTTGACCGTCTGTGCCTCAGCACTTGCAGTCTTCGGCGTTCCATATACCTTTCCATCGTATATCACAAGTCCTGCCGGAAGTGTCTGTCCCTTTGCAAGGGAGTATGACACATATCCGTTGTCCACCGCTTCATCATTCTGGATCTCTATGGCTGTCAGATCATATAATGGCTCATCCTTTGTGGTTGTCTTTCCAACCTGCGCCTTAACTGTATCCTCTGTCTTTGCGAGAGTTATATTTACGGCCTCCTGCTTTGCCATATTTACCGTAACTGTTGCCGGCTCATATGTCATGACGCCGCTCCAGAGACGGTTGTTACTTGTAGTCATGGCTGTGTCATCCGATCCAAATACAACTGAATCCACCGCCATTCCATCTATCGGCTCACCGTCTATTGTGATGTAGAACGACTTGCCACCCTTTATATAGAGTGCATCGTCACCGTCAACACCTGACTTCTTCTGACAGCTTGTTGCCGATGAACTCTTCTCTATCTTTGCATCGCCATCCTTGAAGCAATATGCAGGATAATCCACATCAAGCTTGTAGAAAATGACGCTGTAATTTTTCAGTGCGTACACCATATCCGGAATCACTGTGGTAAGTATGCTTCCGCTTCCAAGGCTTGACGTATATGCAAGCTGCTTCATATTACCATAGTTTACGATCATTGCACTGTTTGTGAGGTTGCCAAATGTAAACTGTGCATCAGCTCTGTTGATGAGCTTTGCATTTGTATTCAAGGTGATCCTCTCACTATTTGCTGCTGTGATATACCCGTAGTTATCTACTGTTGCTGAAGCCTGAACATTTCCTTTCAGATTCCATGCACCTCTGTTGACCAGTGATCCTGTCATAGTCAGAGCGCCGTCCACATTCCATGTGCCAAGGTTCTCAACATCACCGGTAACTGTCGCTGTCGACGTATTTGTAAGAGCTGCGCCCTCGGCGATGGTCAGCTTCGAATCCTTGAGTATCTCAAGCTGTTTTACCTCCACCTCTCTGTCAAGTGTGTAGTCTCCGCCTATAGTTAATTTGCCGGCGAGAGACATATACAGTGAACCCAGACTCTCAACCTGGTAATTGTCAGCGGTGCCCTTTACAGTAGCTGTTGACTTTGCATTCTCGTCTACATACTCTACCTTGCCAACCTTACCGCCTGCCGCAAGTACAAAGTCACCTGTGACAGCGCCCTCTGTTCCTGCCTTGACGTATATATTTCCAATGCTGTGACCATAGTTAAATACCAATGCCTTGCTATGCTCATTGTTGACGTCATTTTTTCTGAGTTCTCCTGACTTTATCTCGGCATACAGATCTCCCTTCACATCTGATTGCTGAACAAAGTTGTTGCACTTCTCAGCGCACCATCTTCCATCAACCACACAGTTCACATTTCCGGATACGGCTGTTCCCGACACTCCGTTGAAGTAGGAGCGCTTGTTCATGTAATCCGCACCGTATATAAATGTATTGTAATGATCAGTTATACCAACTCTTATATCCACATCACCTGATACTGATCCACCTGATGTAACATACATATTCTCAGACTTTGTTGATTCCGGTGTGTACATCTGTGCAGACTTTGCAAATGTGAAGTCTACCTTCTCCGCATTTGTATTGTACGCACCGTATACCACGCTTCCTGCTCTTCCGTCCTCTGCCGTGAAGGTCACTGTCTTGACATCAGCGTTTCCTGCCGCAGCTACAGTGCCTGACACATAACCGTCCATGATCGTCATGGTTACATTTCCATCTATCGTCACGCGGTCTGCCTTGCTGTCAGTTGAACCCGCAGCACATATATTGCCGACATTTCCGCTTCTGAGTGTCACCGATATGTCACCAGTGTATTTATTTGCTGTGTCCGTATAGCCTGATATGCTGTAGCCTGACAGATCATATGTAACCTCTCCGTCTATTCTGAGTGGTCTGTTGTCGTCTGCCACTCCGTTGTGATCAGCATCCAGATATACTGAGCTCTTGCTGCTGTCCGATGGATCAACTATTATCACTGCCGAATTTCCACCGAGATCAATGGTCTTATCCTCTGTGTTCACAGATACACCAAGCTTGTTGATATCAGGTATCTCCGTGCCTGCCGGCAGTACCTTGAATACCACTGGGAAATCAACCGATGCTCCATTTCGTCCTGTTATGACAAATGTTACTGTGCTTTCACCTGCATTCTTGGCTGTTCCTATTATCTTACCCGACTCAAGCACAAGTCCTGATGGAAGTGTCGAACCGCTCTTCAGTCTGTACTGCATGTCAGTTCCATAATCCTTTGTGGTATCTCCTGTAACCTTGAGGATTGTGAGATCGTACGCTGGTGAATCCGCTGTGTACTTGGTCTCCGCCGCCAGAATCGGATCTGCGTATTCCTTACTGATGTCTATCTGGTCTGCCACATAATCCACTACAATAGACATAGATGAATCCGGGCCTGTCACCTTTGCACTTCCGTTGCTTCCCTGTACCGGCTCGCCGCCATTTGCCGACACATAGGCTGTGTAACCCGGCACATCGGTATAGCTAACTGTGATCGCCTGTTTGCAGGCAACATATTTGACATTCTCATATTCAACTACATATGACTGTGCAGCCAATTTTGCTGATGTGTTGTCCATGTTTGTTGAGCCGCCTGCATAGCTGTAATACACTCCTGTCCAGCCGCTGGCATCTATATCATCTGCAAATTTTCCTGCTGCCACCCACACACCTGTGTTGCTGAACTGGTCTGAAGGACACTTGAGCGTACCCTTCTGATATACTCTTGCCCAGCCTGATGTCATGTTGACCTTGCCCACATCAAACAGCGCATCCTCGCCTATTGTGAGTGTCGTGTCATACTGTGTCATATTGAGAGCCGCAAGCTTCGTATCTCCATTCACAACTGCCTTGGCATACTTTGAATAACCAAGCCGGTCAGCGGTCAGCGTATCGTTAAATACTGCGGATGATCTCTCATTCAGTGACACATAATCCGTTACCTCAACCGGAGCATTTACATCAACTGCCGCACTGTCATAGATTATCAGAGCCGTTGCCGTGAGCTTCTTATTCACAACATAGGTTCCTCTGATAGTTACGATATCCTTGCTGTTTCTCATGAATGCACCGGTATATTTTGATGTTGTATCCGCTGCAAATCCGCCCTTATCTACAGTGTTCTCTGCGATCTCATATGCGATGGTTCCATCCACGGTTGAATTCGACAGAACATACATAGTTGCTGCCTTACCACCACGGATATTTATACTCACCGCATCGCCGCCTTCATATGAAAGCTCTGAGTCCTTTGCACCGTATATTGCTTTTACATTTCCCCCCGTCATGGTGATCCTGATGTTTCGTCTTATGGCGTTGTCCTCGACACCTGTTATCGTGTACTCCGACAGATCTCCGGTGTACAGAGGTGTCTTGCCATCTGCCTGTCCATCCTGATTGTCGTCCACGTATATCTCTGTCTCTGTGTCGTCCTTTGCCTGGATGACCACTGATGTTCCGTTGAGACATATAGTCTTCTCATCCTCGTCAACTACGATTCGGCCATCCTGGTTGTCCTGCTTCTTCTCCTCATTTGAGACGATCACATTCAGTGAGAGCTGTGCCTTTGAACCATTTCTTCCTGTCACATGTACTATGACATTCTTTCCATCTTCATAAAGCTTGCTTGCCGTTCCGACAACCTTGCCATCGATCAATGAGAGTCCCTCAGGAAGTCCATTTGTCTCGTCGATCTCGTATGTGACCTCGCCCTCTCTTGCGTCGTTTGATATGACAAGATCTGCCATGTCATAGAGAGGTGAAGTTGCTGTGTATTCTTTTCCAAGCAGTGCCGATGGATCAACAGTTGTCTTGGATACCACGATCTGCTTTCCTGTCGTTGCGATCGTCACTGTACAAGGCTCGTTCGGCATGCTGAACGTGTACACGCCATTTGCTTCAACCGCTGAATTTTCCGCTGTGTCGCTCTGACCTCTGAAGGTCACCTTGTCAAGTATATATCCCTTGTTCACTGTCGGTGTTATCTTGACATCTGCGCCGCCCTTGACATATGTACCATCAGGATCAATATACTGTGACGTCTTGCCTGTCATGGTGTACGTTGCGGCCTTCTCGTTGGACACAACATCTAATGAATAATTTACATTTGCAACATTCCCTACAGCCGAGTCCTCTATTACGCCCCCCTTTGAGAATATATTTGGCAGATACCCATCAGTCGCCTTAAATGTTCCCTTGAGGATTCCACTGTGGAGTATATTTGAACCGCCTGCTGCATATATACCCTCTTTTGCAGTTAACGTTACCCCCTTGTTGATAACGATCACGGCATTGCCCTGGCTTCCGTTCTCTGTGAAGTTACCAAAGTAAATATTGTCAGCAGTTACATCCTTGTCTATCACAAGATTCTGTCCGCCATAATATATATTCTGTCCATAGGTTATGACAGATGAGCCGGTGGTATTCATGCTTGGAGCCATATAATACTTCTCCGGCATACTGCACTTGTCATCAAATGTAACTTTTGCATCCTTGTTATTACCTATATACATCTGGAAGCTTATTCCGTCTGCATTTGTAAAATCTGTGTTGTTGATCTTTATATCAACAGGAACTGTATTCTCGGTTGAACCGGAATAGCTCTCATTTGCCAGATAGAAAATATTATTTCCCGCCAGTCCATTTATACTGCTGTCTGACAACGTTATGTCAACCTTTGTTCCGATATTTCCGCAACTGTAATCACCTCCGGCGAGTCCACATTTTGCAAAATGTATCTTTGCTATATCCGCCTTGAGTTCCCCTGCCAGTGCAAAGTTGCCCATCATGGTAAACATGTCGCTGCCCGCGTATTCATACGAGTTCACAAGCGGATCACCATTTTCGTCTACTATGGATTCATCATTCATGCCATCCACATTGACCGTCATATTTCCCAGACAGCTACCGCCATATACAAACCGTGCTGAACTGCTGATAACGTTGCTGACGCTTATGTTAAGATCCTTACTGATGCTTCCGCCCTGCTCTACATTCAGAGATCTCGTAATGCTGCAGCCCGAAACTATGGCATCTACAGAACCATTTACCGTCACATTTGACAGCTCCAGAGCATTTACATAGGCTGCATTACAGTTGTAAAGTTCTGCCTTTATATCACCTTTTACACCTGTGCTCAGATACATGCCATTTAATGTATCTGTTGTTGCCACAGCCTTCATTACAACGCTGGCAGAAGTGATACCGGAACAATTTGAAATTCCATATACCCTGCCGCTGGCACCAGTGATATTCTCCATGTTCACAGTATACGTATATGTTCCTTCTTCCTCCGGCTGAGTCTGACTGAACGAAACCGAATTCATGCCACATGTTGTGTAACCGGCAGCGCAGTTCTTTATATCTATATCAGCCCTTCCGCCCAGCATACCGCCATACATTCCATATATGGTGTTGAACTTTGCTCCTGAGCCATCAACGCTGACATTTACATTTCCCTTTATATTTGTATTATTGGTGCCATACACAGACATCTCTGATCCAGACTGGCTTTTCAGCTTAAGGTCCAGATTTCCAAGGATAGCCGCACTTGACGCACCATATACACTGGCACTGCTTCCATCCTTTACGGCTGATATTCCGTCAAATGTAAGGCTCACGTCACCATCAACCTTTGCGCTCTGGGAAACTCCGCACAGATTGTCTACCTTGGAGTCAGTCACCTTGGCCGTCAGTGTCTTGCTGAGCACAGCTCCGTTCTGCACAATATACACGGAACTGATGCCGGCACCGTTCATATTGAACACTGCATCGCCATTTATCGTATAAGCCTTTCCTGTGTAATATCCATCTGTAGCCAGTGTGACAAATGTGTTGCCATCACAGCTATAATTGATATTCTCCGTGATGTCTCCATCTATGGTCGATGTGCTGAGACCGTAGAGCGTCTTTATCGTAACTGACTTCTCCGTGTCTATCAGTACACCACCAGTACAATATGTCTTAAAAAGTCCATACAGACTTTCAACTGCTGCGTCGCCCTTCACACTGATAGTTACCGCAGTCATGTTCTCCGGGGTCTCAACAGTGCTCTCAAAAGCTCCATATACGGCGGGCAGTTCGGCACCGTCTATGGTTATGGAGATCGGCGAGCTGCTCTTCTCCTGGTAAAGTCCATATATCTTACCGTAGTGTATATCCGTGTTTCCATCCAATGTGAAAGCTTCCTCGCCCTCATCAAGGATTCCATCCCTGTCTTTGTCATTGTAAATATTGAATAACTGCTCGCTGTCAGTGGAATTCGGCGACTGCTTTATGATTACCGAATTGCCGTTGAGCGTGACACCTGATGGTGTAGAGCCTGACGACTCATATACATACTCCAGTCCCTTTCCCGTATCCACAGCTTCAGACTGTGTGTCATCCGCCGCAAATGCCGTTATTCCCGATGCCATGCCAATAGCAGCAAGCACCGACAAGGCCGTTATACCTCCTCGTAGCCTTCTCTTCCTCATCAATTACCCTCCCTTAATTAATTGTTATGCAGACTTTCCTGTTATAATTGTGCACAATAACAGAAAAAGTCTTGCAAATATGTAGATTTTTGCCACTTTAGCCATTTTACCATAGCAAAGTTGCAAATACTATCAACAAATTCACAAGACTTTTTTATGCATTTTTATATTTTCTGTTATAATTCCGCTATCTTCTCCTGTTGCCAAACAATAATACAAGTCTGAGCAACTGAAGTGATGCTGATACCATGGCTGCCACATATGTCATAGCTGCCGCTGTGAGTACACTTCTTGCACCCTTGAGTTCATCCGGATAGAGATATCCGCTGCCCTCCAGTATCGCCATGGCTCTTCTCGATGCATTGAACTCCACCGGAAGTGTCACAAACTGTAGGACAACAACCAGTGAGAACAGTATGATTCCGAGTGTTATAAGGTAATCAACCCTCGGAATGAGAAGTCCTATAAGTATGAGCGGCCATGATATGGCTGAGCCTATATTTGCCGCTGGAATGATGGCTGACCTGATGGTGAGCGGTGCATATGCATTTGCATGCTGTATGGCATGTCCGCACTCATGGGCTGCCACGCCTATCGCTGCGATGGATCTGGAACCATACACGCTGTCCGACAGATTGAGCGTATGCTCCTTAGGATTGTAATTGTCTGTGAGGTCTCCTGAGATATGATGTATGGAAACATCCGTTATCCCCGCATTCCTGAGTATCATGTATGCGACCTGATCCGCTGTGTAGCCTGACCGCGATCCCACCTTCTCATACTTCTTGTATGTGGTCTTGACTCTTGCCGACGCTATCATGCAGAGAACCACGCCTATGAGAACCAACAGATATGTTGGGTCAAAATAAAATCCATAATATGGCATATATATCACCTTTTCCTTTCATGTATCCCTGACGGGGGCTTTTGTTTTCCACTATCCTATAGTATATATTGCGCTTCGTCAACAGGTGTGGATGATACTTCATATAAATTTCATTTTTGCCGGAACTAATTTTATACTTCGTTTTCCTGCCATTTTTCTTATGTCATTTACCTGCAGCTATCTGCCAAGCATCTCATTTACCTTATTCTGCACCTTGACATGATCATACCCTGCCTTCTTCAGCCTGTTCTTTCTGTCATCGCCATTTCCCCAGTCGCCGGCTATGACCTCTCTGGCTATCACATCTATCGATTTCTTCTGTGAGAATTTCACTATAGCGTTCACCTTCTCCTGAACTTTATCGTAATCATATCCCGCCGTTTTTAATCTCTTTTTTCGATCCTCGCCGTTCCCCCATCTGCCCGCTATGACTTCCTTCGCGATCACATCTATGCTTTTCTTTTTTCTATTCTTATAATTACTTTTCCCGCTATTGCTGTCAGAGCCTTTCCCTTTCGTTTTTCCCTTATCACTGCCAGTCTTTATCGCAGCACATTTTCTCCATGTCGCTTTGTCTATATAAGACTTGTTCAGGTCAAGATTTCCTTCATACCCCGGAAGCCGGCCTACAGAAGTGTATTGCCTGATAGAACAATCATACTGCCCCTCATTCCACGGATGCTCCTGATATCCAGTCTGCTCATAATCAGGATACTGAGCGACCCACAGCCTGTAGCCAAGATTTTTGACATTTTCCATGGCACTCTTCTGAATATATATCAGCGGTTTTACCCTGGTTTTTCTGTACACATAATCACACCACTCCTTGCACCATGCCCTGTCACTTCTGCCAAACTGTGGGTTGTTCTGCCCCTCCCAGTCAAGCACGAGTATGGCTTTGCCCACATATTTCTTACTGTATGCAAGGAAATACTCAGCCTCCCTGTGGGGATCGCCACCATTTGCATAGTGGAATGCCCCCAGAAGTTTTCCCGCTTTCATCGACTGGTCACAGTGCTTTGCAAAAAATCTGTTCTTGTAGTCCGTGCCCTCCGTAGCTTTCACTATCACAAAGTCACAAGGCACCTTGGTTATATCTATAGTATCCTGCCACGCTGATATATCTATACCATCCATGTAGCCCTTTAATGGAACATTATTAGAAGCCATAAAATTGTCTCCTGAATTTCTTTGTCTGTATATAATATTCCAGACATTGAATCATGAGACAATCTTAGGATCATTATTCCGAACTTATACTTATCTGTCTCGTATTACATGTGCCACTGTCATGACGCCTTTATTCATGCCACTTTTCCTTATCTCCGCCATTGTAAAACCGCTTGAATATCGATATCAGGTAGTCCCATCCCCGGGTACATATAATCGCAATGACAAATGCCCCGAAAAACGCAGCCACAGGATAATACCACACAAATGCTATGTGATAAAATGATAGTCCAACAAAAAGTCCCACCTCACACACAATGACACTGGTGATCAGAACCTGAAAAGAGGTAGGGATCTTCTTCAGCACTCCTACCTCTTTCGTAAATTCCGTTATTATCGATATCAAAGTGCAAAGAACCGCAACAACTACAAGATATACTGCGAATCTGTCCATGCGTATTCACCTCCTTGTCCATGATATAGTTTAATGTATTCCGGAAGGTGGTATGTGGTTATAAAATATTATTGTGTTCTTAAATCTCTTTTTAAATCCAACCTCGCGTTAATGCGAGGTGTTTTACGTTATATAGGAATCTCCAAAATGTATATATATCAAAATTACTTATGTATGAAAATAGAACAATGTATTTAACCGGGCAGCCGAGGGGTGTTACACCATATCCGTTCGAGTCTTGGAAGGGAGTGGTGCCTTATGAGTACATATGAGAAATTCATGGTTATATTAACCGTTGCGATACTTATTGTGACAATTCTGAATCATAGAAAATAAGAAAAACACCTCAGCCGACTAAGCTATGAGGTGTTTCATCTTAAAATGGTTTTTGCCGGACGGATAGGACGTATCTATCGCTCGGCTGTCTTGTTAAGTATATTATACAATATTTTTGACGTTTGTCAAAAATAAAATTCTGAAGTGCAAGATCAAATGCCGCATGGGACTTACCAAATCGTCTGGCATGACTGACACTGATACAATTAGCATTTGTACATATAACTCTGTTCAGATATTCAAGCAGACCTGTCTTATCAAGATACAATTCACTATTCTTGTCCTTCGTAAAACTGTCATTACTTGGATTAAAATAAATGCCCATCTCATGCCCTCCTTGTTTATTTCAAATGTCTTATATATAATTCTCAGAATTCATTGATATAGGCCTTTTCTCTGAAATCGGGATATTAATTCAACCTCTTTCCGAGTTGCCATAAAGCTGTGCCCCATCTTCAAGCGTTATATTTCCAAGTTCAATGTTCTTATCTATGCTACCCATTATATCTGTTTTTATAAGGCATTTCAACGATGCCATATTTTCTGGAGTGCGTAAGTATCTTTTTAAATGTGCTGTCAAATATTTTATGTGTCAATCTATATTGCTTCCTACTGTTTTTTCTTCCGATTGGTAGCCACACTTTAGCCCTAAATCAACCATAAGTCAATAGATTTTCACAAATGCGCATATAAGGCAATTTTTCGCGAGATTATTTTAAAATTATAACTTTTTTTACTTTCTTCTCGCCATCAAAATATTCTACTACTATAGTTCTATCCATTTTAATCACCCCTTCCATTTGATATGTAAGGCAATTATAATACCGAATAAATATAAAACAAGTCTTGACAAAATAAAACAAAAGAGTTGCTGTAAAATTCCTTAGCAACTCCCGTTTTCCAACTAATGCTGAATATCAAAGCAATATTTCATATGTATGGCTGTCATCATCATAATATACAAGCATGCCAAATTTGTATTCATCAAAATTGATTTCAACCTTCAAAGAATTTAAAAATCAAAAAAATAGAGAGCCTTTAGATCTCTCTAAAAGCCCTCTAAATCGTTTAAATACTAGGTTTTTATTTAGAACTTGCCAGCGTTAGCAGCTTCCTCAACAGATGCTGTAAGTCCTTTATTTTCAACGATTGTAGGCGTTAATAGTATGCATATTGTAATAATACACCACTTTTTACCCCATTTTGACGCTATCGTTGACTATCTAGCCATCAATTCATTGACTCGCTTCTGGATCTTTTCCGGGTCGTATCCAGCTTTCTTGAGCTTGGTCTTGCGCTCTTCACCGTTCCCCCATTTACCGGCAATTACCTCTCGTGCAATTTCGTCGGTAGACTTTACATGAGAAGCTTTCACCTGCTTGTTGACTTCATTCTGCACCTTATTGTAGTCGTATCCAGCCTTAGTCAACTTCGACTTTCTAACGTCGCCGTTCCCCCATTTGCCTGCGAGGACTTCCTTTGCTATCGTTGCAATGGACTTCTTCTTTATGGTAGGCTTAGCCGTTGAAGATGTTGCAGTCTTAACCCCAGCATACTTCTGCCAAGTTGCCTTGGATATGTACGCCTTATTGAGATCAAGATTACCATTATATCCGTTGAGTCGTCCATGGGAAGAGTACTGCCTGATAATGCAGTTATAAGAGCCTTCATTCCAAGGAGTCTTCTGGAATCCAGTATTGTTATCATCTGCATACTGAGCTATCCAGAGTGGGTATCCAGCAGACTTAACTCTATCCATCGATGACTTCTGAATATATATGAAAGGTTTGATCCCCGTCCGCTTATAAACGTATGAGCACCATGCCTCGCACCACTCTGTATCATCTCTGCCAAATCTAGGATTGTTGTCGGCTTCCCAATCAAGGGCTATGATCCCCTTACCTATGAACTTCTTTATCTTACCTAAGAAGAAATCTGCCTCCTTCTTGACGTCCCCTCCATTTGCATAGTGATACATACCCAGTAAGCGTCCAAGTTTGAGCGTCTTGTTAGCGTGGTCATTGAAACACCTATTGAAGTAGTCTGATCCCTCGGTAGCCTTGACTATTATAAAGTCACAAGCCACCTTAGAGAGGTTAATGCCATCCTGATGCGCTGATATATCTATTCCATTCATCAAAAATCACTCTCCTTTTTCCAAAAGCGCTTGAACATTTCTATGAGCTTTTCCCAACCAAACATGCAAATATAAGCAATAAGAAAAGATGCAAACAGAATAGCTACCGGGTAATACCACATGAGTGCGATATTATAATATGAAAGAACCCCAAATAAAAAGACCTCACATACAATGATGCTCGTGATGAGTACCTGTAGTGAGGTTGGTATCTTTTTAAGGAATCCTAATTCCTTTGTAAACTGTGTGATGACTGTGATCACAGTGCATATAATCGCAACTGCGATAAGTAATAATGAAATTTTCTCCATTTTAATCTACTCCTTTCCGTGATCATTTGGCGTAATGGGGAGTTTGTCAATCTCATCCATAACCCGCTCGGCAGTACCATTACCGCCAAGTTTTTTATAGGGCTCATATAAATAATTCTTGAGATTGTCATACTCGTCCATCGTTATATATGTAGGCGAACGTGCAAGATAACTTTTTCCTAAGTACAATATCCGGTCATGCGCCAAGCCCATCAGCATTTCTGACTGAGCGTCTTTTTTATCTGATTTTTTAAGCAAAAACGCCCATAATCCAGATGACGCCAGTACCGCAACGATGACAGGCACTATTATATGTATCAATATGCTCATATCTTTCTATCCTTTCCGACTTATGCTATTCTGATTGCCTGGATGTAACTGTTAATAGTGCTCAATGCCGCACCACTTGACTGTATTCCCTGAAGGTTGAGTTTTGTTGATGTTTTCAAGTTCGCAATATATGAGCACTGTACACTTGTTACTCCTTTTGTTGTTCCGGCTATATTCATCTGCTGGCTCTCTCTGAAGTAGTCGGTAGATGATGTGGCAAATCGGGCACCCCTCTGTCCATTAGCGGCACTATTAAACAGTACTGTACCATTAACAACGTATTTTCCTGCTGGCAACGTAACTGATGCGCCTGTATCTGTCCAAGTACCTGAGCTCATGGATTTTGCACCAACGTTTTTTGTTATTACTTCACCTAAAACATTATCATTGTGGTACATCGTACCATCTCTATCAACTCGGAATGTCAGCTTACTGTTTTCATCCTGTATCCAAATAACTGGTTTACCATCTTCATCACAGAGTATTAACCCTGCTCCACCAGCGCCCATACTTAGTCCAGTTTTGCTGATTATTCGACTTGCATTTATTACCCAATCGCCGATATTTGTGATCACATCGAACTTAGCCCCATCAGCGTTAATGTTTACTTTTTCTTCTGACTGAACCTTACCGTTATTGTCAACTGTACTGCTATATGCTGATATTCCTCTTTTGGCGAGAGCTATATAGGTCACAGGATAATCTACAGTTGTTCCGTTTATTTCAACAGAATCCCATTCCCCATATGTATACTGCTCACCGGTCGGTGTTATACCGTATCGCTCCCGAATTGGTGTTGCTGATTCTTCACCCATCACAAATGGGTCCCTAGATTTAACAAGAAAAAATGCCAAACCTTTTTGCATCAATGCAAGATTGGAACCTATGTATAATTCACTATACTCACTAATATCTTTCTTCAATGCACCATCGTATACCGTTTTTACAACACCGACTCCTTGTACCAACCCTTCATCAGAAATATCCCAATTACCTATACAACCGCGTTTTGCTTTGATTGCCGCTCCCTCTATAGATCCAGTAGCCTTGATGGTCTGTGCAAATAAGTCACTAACATCTATCTGAGCAGCCTTAATACTTCCGGTAGTAATCTTTGCGCCATCGATGGTTGTAGTGTTATCAGTATAGATATTGTCAGATATGGCCTTTGCCGCATTCTGAGCATTGTTTGCTTTATTCCATGCTGACTTAGCCGCTTCGTAGCTGCTCGACTTCGATACATCTGAGTAACTGAATGTCTTGCCATCGCTCATAATAGTCAGATCAACAAAATATAAGGTATTTGTAGAACCATCCTTATAAGACGGTTCTGTAGTCTTCCAATTACTCCCAGGATTGATAGTCGTAGGTTTGGGCGGTGCCGTAGCCGTGGATGACTGAAGTAGATAATACCTTGTTACACTCTTGACATCTTTGACATTAAATATGGTTATTTCTGCCTTGGCTTTAACAGTAGCCATAGAAACACCCCCTTACGCTTCAAGCTGACATGTGTAAGCCTGAGAGTTGTCCACAGCCCCAGCAGTAACCGTATACGTCTTTGATGTAGATACAAGTGTTGCCCCTTTATACCATTTTATTGTTCCAAGTCCAGATACAGTTCCATTATCAGCTATTGTCTGTTCGGTGCTTCCTTTAAATACATGTGCTGTAAGCACGGTAGAACCGGTATTATTTTTAAAGATAATGCCATTGCTTGATGTGATTGTTACAGTTATTGCGTCTGCTCCTGCATTACCTTGAGGTCCCCGTGGTCCTGTTGCTCCAGTATCCCCCTGTGGTCCTGTTGGACCTGTAGCTCCTTTATCGCCCTTAGCACCTGTTTCACCTTTAATTCTCGCCCATGTATATGAACTGACGGTTGCTGGGTCTGCCTGGTTATAATCAGTACATGTACCGATATACATTCCAACATCTTCACCTGAGTTTGATGTGAATGTCTTGCCGCCATCATTTGAGTACTTTACATGGAAGTATGGGGTCTTGCCGTTTGCTCCCGCTGCACCAGGAGTACCATTTGTACCATCTTTTACTGTCTGGGTATGTGTGCCGTCTTTATCGGTGATGGTTATGGTTGTCACACCATTAGCTTTGGTAACTGATACAGTTGGGGATACCCCCTGAGGACCCTGTGGTCCGGTTGGGCCTGTAGCTCCTTTATCGCCCTTAGCACCTGTAGCTCCTGTCTTTGCTACTGCAAATGAGAACTTCTTGTTGATAGTTACACCGTCAACAACAACTGGGACAGTCGCTTCGCATGCGGTTGTCAGCTTTGCTGTCAGAGTAAACGTGATTGTAACTTTTGAAGTTCCACTGTTGCTTACCTCAGCCGTCACACCTGTTGGACATACGATTGCCTTAGCATCTACTGTAACAACGGAACACATGTTATTACCGCAATATGCTGCTGCATCTGTTGTGCATTTAGAACCGGCCGCAGCTCCCTGCGTGTCCCCAAGAAATGTATACGCCTCGCTTGACAGCACAACGTTATATGCGTCTGACACATCAAGCACTGTAATCTGATCTGCTGCTTTTATTGTTGCCATAGATTATTTTCCTCCTCATTAATCTGTTATTAATTCACACATGAAAGTCACCTTTGTATCTACATCATCCGGTGTGAGTACAAAAGAAAAACCACCATTTTCTATTCGAGAGTCGGTGGATAATATAATTCCATATGTTTCTTCTTCAAGCCTCTGCCATTTCCACTGAATATATGCAGAGCTTCCATAAACCTTGTGTAATTTATCTATGTCTGTTATCCTGTCTTTTCCATGATATATCACCACAGACAAGACTGTTGATACTGCATTATTCTTGAATACCGTTCCTCTTGATGATTCTATTCTCAGGAGTGTGGTTATCTCATCTCTGACATTATCAACATCCTGTTTTATGTCGCTTATAACGTTTTCTATATTCTGCTTGCCAAGGGTGAATTTATCTGCCGATATAGCAAGATGGGATTCCCCCTTATTATCCACATAGAACATTATGAAATTGTCAGAATCACCAACGTTTATCTGACCATCGCTTCCGAGATATGTTCCCCGGGAGATATTACTCATACTCTCCTTTGTGCCAGAGTATAAACCGCCATCCACTATGTGCCAGCCGCCTATTGTTGCTCCAAATGCTACAAGATCGTCAACGGCTATCTTAGTTGCTGTGATAGACTTGGCTCTGATCACACCGCCATCAAGGCTATTGTAATCCGTCTGCTCTTTCTCTACTGTGTTACCATCGGTATTCAGCTTGTAATACAGGCCATCTTCTCCTTTGATAACCAGCTTATCTGCTATGACTGTACCACCCTTGATACTGTCACCAAGGATAGTTACACCAACCAATGTGCCGGTTATCTGCTGATCGCCAACCACGACATTTTCTATCAAACCGCTTTTTGCAAAGAACTGCTCCAGAGCTGCCTTACCAATATTGGCAAAATCTATCTGTGCATACTTTATATCAGCCAGTTTTGCATCAAGCTTCCCGGTTTGAAGTTCTTCTATGGTTGCATCATTAGCAGTGAGTTTCTCATGTATGCTGACATTGTCCACTTCAAGTTCCTTGATGCTAGCATTATTAGCTGTAAGTTTCTCATTTATAGTGACATTATCTGCTTCGAGATCTTTTATATCGGCTTCTGTAACTGCCAATTTACCGGATATCTCTACGTTATCAGACTTGAGATTCTCTATATCTGCATTTATTGCCTTGAGATCGCCAATATTCGCCTTATCAGCAACAACTTCAGTAAGTGCTTTAACGTCATCGCTTCGAGCTGATGGTGAAGATATATTGCCCATTATTGTTGCTGTATGATCCTTAACAAGAACCATTACCCGCTCAAGACTGTGCACATCTGCCATAGATGTAACCGGGGTGAGTATCTCGGAACCATCAAGTCGTACATATGGGGTACCGTTCTGCATCACTACCGTGCCGTACATGGTCGTCCCATCCTGCGTTTTTGTATCCTTGGTTGCCTTAACAAATTTAGATACAAGATCCGCCGATAATTGCATGACTCATCACCCCCATAAACTATTTGTATATATTGCCTTTTCTGTGACAACGCATCCTGTTGTACACTTGATAGACTGGCTTATGATTTTTGCTTTCTGATTGAGTATTCCTGCCCTTTCATAATTAAGCAGAACACAATCCCCAACCCGAACTGGATAATACCCATGAGAATAACTCACAGTATATTCTAGTGTAGACAGTGTTTTTAACAACTGCCTTGCATATTCGTCAATCTGTGCTTTTGTTGGATTCCCTGTAAGCGACGGATTCGTCACTCTGCGAATTATTTCCCGCCCACGATTCACTGTAGATATCGGGCTATTCGGGTCGTTGTTGACCACTCTTGTCTGATATGTGAGATTGTTTCCGGAATACAGTATCTCCACAACATTTGGTATCCCATAAAGGTCCCTGCTGATGGTTATACTTGGTAAAAGTATAGAACTGTTGCTATCGTCGAAAATAACAACCGGTTGTAATGCCGTAACCTCCTGCACTGGCCTAAAACATATCTGTCCCAGATCGTCAAGTTCGTACTCGTACTTCGCATTACTGCTCAGATCTTTCAGGAACGTTAGCCAGTTGTCGTCCGTATTAGAAACAAAATCCACTTCCAATTTCTTATTGTCTGTGCACTCTATCACCGGCGCCCTCGCATGTGACTTGGTTAGTGAGCACACATTGTCCATTATCGGTTCACCCTTCCGTATGGAAAAGCCAAGTGGAGGCGGATTTTCTTTCAACTCGATAAGCGGTGTATATGCATCTACAGATACGCTTTTTGCCTTACCATCAAACTCTTCTGATGGTGTCTGAACCATATGCGTCCCCAATGGAAACCGTTCACGTATCCCATTTTGAATTGTGACGAGGTATGTCCTTATGTAACATTCCCCAATACTCTCTGATAAATCAAAAGACGCTGAGCCAAGTGTATCAGCATCAGCGTCCCTCGATATTGTTGCACCCATCTTCACGTTCATAAGCCGTTCGGTATCCCGCCATGTCGCAGGATCGACAATGTAGTATTCGTATGTCTGCTGCATTGGTTTTGTCCAATCAGGCATATCACTTACCCCCTTCGACTCGTGTTACACTGAACTGTACCGGTGTAGTTAACTCGCAATGTGTCTGGCTGTAGGATACAGAAATGCTTGCCCAGTAACCTGTACCGGACGGTTCTCTTACATATACGTCGTTAAGCCATCTTGTAAGCTCCCGGATCATCGAAAGCGTATCTTTATCATTGTGCGGTATGACTACATTCCAGTTCGATGTATGCCCTATCTGTGTTCCGTAATAGCTAACAGGATGCTCTCTACCAGCATATTCGAGTAACTCTGTATCTGGATTAAAGCTATCTGAGATGTCAATATTATAAGGAAGTCTGAGCATCTTGCATGTCCATGCAGGTTCCTCCAAAGCATCCCCATCTCCACCCGAAGCATCATATGATCCCCACTGTTCATCCCACTGGATTATTACAGCAGTTTCTCCGACATCTTCTGCTACATCTGCATAACTGACTACCCCCGTGTTCTGATCTATTGCAATTATCCTGTAACTTGCCGTGTCAAGAGCCGGATGCTGGTCTGGCACTGAAATACCCATTGTATTTGCTACGCCTGTTTCTATTTCCGTAAAGGTGCCGTCAAACTCTCTTCTGTACACTGATAACAATACATCGACTGCAAGTTCTTCGTTCTCATCAACGCACCATGGACTGATAATTGCCGTGAGTGTTTCTGGGTCGATTACTATTGACGCATCTGGGGATAACTTGTTTTCTTCCCATTCCACAGTCATTTCTATGGTATCTGTCGCAGTAAGCCCAGAATCTAATGCTACAACACAGTTGATCGTATAAGTATGACCACTTTCAAAATCTATGTTGTTAGCGCTCAGTGTAATGGCAGTTCTGTTGTCGTCATATTCTACACCGTCCTTGGATGTCTGCGGAGTTCCACTGTAATACTTATTGAATATCACATCCCCTGCATATACCATTTTGAAGTTACCCAAGTTGTCCATTGTCTGGTATGTATCATTTGATGATACTGTCACGCTCGCACTTATGAGTTTCTGTGTATCAGGCTGAGTTGTACATTCAAGTACTATTGGGAACGATGTGATCTCAGTGATTGGTTCATTATTCTTATTACTTAACGTAAGCTGTACTGTTGGCTGTGCATACACTTTCACTTCTCTGGTTATTGACCAGTCGCCGTATTCTCCGGTAACACCTGCTGTTCGGATTGACCATTTTATCACTGTGTCTTTCGTATAGTTCTTTGTGTCTATAGTATAAACACTGTTTGTATCGTCCTTGCCAATATATTTGTCCAGGTTTATTGTCGGCTGTGATACGCCATCAATACTCAAATTAAGCTGCGCATGTGACTGGTCTGACCCATCCTCTGAATTCTGAACCCAATAAAGTAAGATCTTCTCGCCTATACCTAACACAGTCTTATTTGACCATGTTGTTGGGGCAGATGGTTTGGTTCCTAGAGCAACTGTATATGTTCCCGTCGTCCAGTTTGATGAGCCGGCACTATTAGTTACTCTGACTCTGAAATAATACCTTGTTCCTGTTGTAAGCCCTGTTATCTCGGCATGATTTACATTTGCATCAACGGATGTAGAACTTACCGCATTAGAACTGTCAAAGTACTCTTTCTTTTCAGTGTATTCTATTTCATATTTCTCGGCCTGTGCGACCTTGTCCCAGCTTATGTATGCTGATGTTTCTGTAAGAGCTTTTACACTCGTGATCTTTTTTATCTTACCTGGTGCAGACTTTGTATCATATGTCCATTCGCCCCATTCACCGGTTATACTTGTCTTCGAGCTCACTACATTGATGGCTCTACATCTTACATCATAGCTACAGCCAGCATCCACAGTGATCGTTATTGATGCCTTGGATGCTTTTACCTCTGCTGTAACTATCTTTGCTTTTTTCTTATCTTTGAGTATATAGAATGACACTTTATCACACTTAGAATCTGTGATGTTGTCGATGCTTGCTGTGAGCTTGTACTGGTCTATGGATACCGTAGGTGCCCCTAGAGTCTCCGGGTTGTTTACTCCCTCGACGCTTCGTATAACCGATACAGCATCCCCAGTCCAGTAACTCTTAGTTACCTGTTTTGTGGTCTTTCCAGATTTTACATTTTCCTTATACGTTTTAGACACCGGTTTGACCACACATTTCATTCTTATGGCATTACTTGGAGGGGTGTATGTGGCGTTCTTGACTTTGACATCCGATGCACCGCCATCAAACCACACACCATCTCCACTACTGTAATACCAATGCACACTGTAATGGTCAGTATTTGCAATGGGTATCAGTGCTTTCTTTCCATTATCAGCATTCTTGAGGTGTTTCATAGACACCGTACTATTCAGGTTCTTTGTACCTGATTTATTCTTGCCTAACCTCGCATTGTTACCTTTTATATCGGCAACCTTCCACGTATCATTCTTCACATCTGAACTGACCTTAACACCATTGGTGAACTGCACGATCTCCGACTCGAGATAATCAAAAGATACAACAGAACCCACGAGAACATATTTGGACTTGGTATAAACCTTAGGCTCTGCAAACTCCCATGTAGCAAAATATGTATTATCGGTTCCAGTCTGTTTGGTAACCTTGAGGTTTGTGACTTTCTTACCCATGCTTATGCCCTCCTCTCCACTACAGCTGCTCGTACTAACTGTTCGACAACAGATGCGATATTGCTTCCGTCGTCATAAGTTATTCCGTTCACGTTATATGTATTTCCTGGAATCTGATTTATGTTCTTTGCCAATCGGTCAATAGCGTCTATAACATCAGAATTTCCATTTTGATTATTTCTTCGATTGGCTATCATATCTATTGTTCCTGAACCGACACCTGTAAACATCAGTGGGTTTCTGTTGAGCATACTGTTGATAGCATCCATACTGCTTGTCACATTACCCATATCAACCACTGGTGTTATTGTTGGCTCGTAATCAAGGTCGAGATTCAGCGCATCTGAAATCATTGACATTACCGTTCCGGCCTTGTCTATGACAGTATTGGATATATTACTTATAGCACTATACACAGACTGTCCACCTCGTATAACACCATTTGCCATACCTTCTGGAAGATACTGTCCAAGCCTGTCAAACACCTTTGAAGGTGAGTGAATCTGTAATACAATTCTTGCAATCTGTGGTAATCGGTTAGCCATTCTACGAACAGCCTTAACTGCTTTATCGGCATTGTCATCGATTCCCAGTGCCATACCTTCCATAAGATAACCACCAACTTTGTAGAAGTTATCTTTGTAATCGGCGACTTTATTGACACTGTCGTCTGCAACTGTTCCTGCTGCTGATGCTACTTCCCCAGATTTATTACTGATTCCTTTCTTGAATACAATCATCGCTGAACTACCAGCATTCTCCCACTTCTGCTTTCTGCCATTTACTTTGTTTATCATATTGTCAATAAATGTGGTTATGACAGAGGAAGCCTTATCTCCTGCATCACCGAAAGCGTTCACAAAGTTATCCAGACTGATCGTACCTATATCATTGAGACTTGCTGTGAACTGAGAAAGTCCATCCGCGTCAAATGTTGTCATCTTTTCTACGAAGGAATATAGAGTACTTATTTCATCTGTCACTGTTCCTAGCTGGTCAGTATCTACACCTGAAATATTAGCTGAATAATTGTTAAGATGTGAACCCCATGTTTCGAGAGCACTTCCAAGAGAATCAAGACAATCAAATGAATCGTCATTCAATCCAGAAATCTGTTTCTGAAGATTTACCATCATCTGGCCAGCATTGTCAGCGGCATTTACTGCATCGTCACTGATTTTTCCGCTTACATTGTTAGAAAAGTCAACCAATGCACCGCCAAATGCTACAATGTTTTCGCCAAAATCATCTAAGTCAGTACTACCTGTAATCCAGCTTATAAAGCCACCCTGTTCTGGCACTGCTTCATTGAGAGATATCATCATTTCCCCAAGTATTTTAGCCTTCTTTACAGCATCTTTGTCCAAGGAGCCTGCCTCTGTTTTTCCTGCTACTATGTTACTGAACTTGACCATTGCATTACCAAAGTCTTCGATATTGCTGCCAAATGTACTGAGGTTTTTCTCACCGATAAAACACTGCCATACTCCGCCTTGTGCAGGTATCTTATCATTCAACGCGGCCATGATCTCACCGCACTTTGCAGCATTGTCTACCGCGTCTTTGTCAACTCCACCATTTTGAACTATGGTGTTTGAGAATGCGACTATAGCATTTCCAAAAGCTGTGATACCATCAGAGAATGCACTCATGTCCTTTTCACCCATGATTTTCTGCGCCCATCCACCAGAACGCGGTATAGACTTCTGGAGTTCTGCCAGCACCTTTCCGGCATTTGCTGCTACGGTTACCGAATCGCCATCCACTTTCCCCTTTGTCGCATTTGAGAATGCCACTACAGCATCGCCATAAGCGGCTAAATCTAGGGCAAGCTGATCGTAGTCAACTCCACCCCCAAGGAACTTTGCAAGGCTATCCAACAAACTGGCTGCTGTGAGCAACAGAAGTGTCTCTGCCAGCGCCTTAGCACCTTCCATGGCTGTTGGCTCTATAGTTGAAAGTCCGTCTATGAATGGGGCAAGATTCGTTATAAAATCAGACAGATTTGTAGCTATGTTTGGTAAATGATCGGTAGCATACTCAGCAAAAGTGCCAATTAATGCCCCAAGGAACCCGCCTATAGCATTCCCTACCATCGGCAATATTTCAGCACCTTCTGATAGCAGCCATTTAAGCCCTGGTAATTGTGCCAATGCTCCTATTGCAGATATTACTAATGTAAGTTCAGCAATAACCACCCCTACTGCTACCACTCCAACCATTGCTGCCGGAGCTAATAATGCACAAGCCGCCAATGCCACCATCAAAGCAGTTAATAAGCCAATGCCGGCAATACCATTGATAAGGGTTTCTGTGTCTATTGTTTTCAACGCATCAATAACACTCTGGAATAATGATGCAAAGAAATTTACAACTGATGTAACCAATTCAGGAATATGCTCAGATAGTGTATCAAGGATTTTTACAAGAAGTGATATCACTAATGAAACTATTTGCGGCGCATATTCTATCAACGTATTCAATCCAGCGACTATTAATTTGTAAAAACATTCCGCTATTGCTACGGCACAATCACCTATTCCGGCCAGTATATCAGGAATCAGCGATGTTAAACCCGAAACAAACACAGAAATAGCCCCTATCGCAGCAGTTGCTTGGGTTGCCCCTGTAACTGCCAATGTACTAATCGATGTTGCCACTAACAGTAATCCTGCGGCGCACGCTACAGCACCAACCCCGATCAATGTCAATGACGCACCTAATAATAGTAATCCTGGTACTACTGGTGCTATAAGTAACCCAGTAACCCCAAGTACCGTAAACACACCAGCTAACATCAGAAGACTTTTTCCTATTTCTGTGAGTTTCATATCACCAAAAGCCTTGACCACTGGGCATAAAATGGCTAGAGCTGCTGATGCCACCAATAATGCTGCTGAGCCGCTTAATGTACCATTCATACAATTAAGTGCAGTTGCTACTGCTGCTAATAATACAGTAATACTGATAATCCCTTTTGATAGATTATCGTCGGTTTCATCGCCCAAAGTGATAACCGCATTACTCACTATTGTTAGTGCCCCAGCAACCGCTAATAGGCCAACGCCTATTCCCAATATATTTTTGGGCATATTTTTTAGTGCTATTGTAAGTGCTGCAAGCATTCCAGCAACACCCGCAAGTCCTTTGCCGATCTGCTCCCATTCCATATTGGAAAACTGCTTACATACATCGGCAACTATTTCCAAGCCGCCAGCTAATACTACTACTCCTAATGCACCAGCAGTCATTTTTGCACCATTGTTTGATAATTCTATTGATAATCCAACCAAAACAGCAAGTAGTGCTGATACACTGACAAGTCCTTTAGCAATTTCTTCCCAACTCATCGCACCAAAATCGCTACATACTGATGTAAGAATTTTCAAGGCCGCTGAAAGTAATATTATACCTACAGAGCCTTTTATCATCTTTGTCTCATTTTCGCTTAAAACCATCGACGCGGCAATAAGTCCACCTAATATAACGGTTATTCCCGTAAGCCCTTTGGCTAATTCTCCCCAGCTTAATCCGCTAATATTTATACAAGCTGTTGACAGTATCTTGATTGCTTCTGCTAAAAGCACTATACCAACAGACCCTTTTATCATCTTTGTATTGTTATTTCCGAGAATAACAGAAACTGCGACTAACTCGCCGAGAAGAATGGTTACTCCACTCAACCCTTTACTGAGTTCTACCCACGACAAAGACGACATTTTTTTCACCGCAGATGACAAAATTAATATCGCTGCGGACATTCCGACCATAAGGATCGCCGCTTTTCCAGCACCTTTATAGTCGCCATCTATTTTATTGAATATCCACATTGCTGTCATTAATTCTGTTGCCATAGTAGTTATGGCACCTAATGCTACAGCGAGTTTTTTAGGATTAATCAATGACAAAACTACTATCGATGCCGTAAGAATTGCTATTGCAGACGCTATTGTAAGCAACGTCTTAGCTTTTAAAGTTTTCTGATATTCCTCAAAGCATGCACGCACAGAGTCAAGAACCGACGTTATTCCCTTAAACATCTTACCTAGTGACCCGAACATTCCTTTTGCAGAATTCGTCATACCAGACATATCTGATACAGCCTTCTTAACATTATTAACAAAAAGCAAAATACCAACTAATATTCCGGATATAACACTACTATCGAATATATCTAAAAAATGCTCAAAAGACGAATCAGCATCAACAAATCCGAAGGCATCCGCTAATGCAGTTCCGATTTTTTTACCAATCGATACTACTTTTTCACCTATTTTTGATCCAATATCCCAGACATTTTCGAGAAGTTTCAGAAAATCTTCAATTGTTGGAAAATGCATTTTAGTAGTAATTTTTTTTATAAATCCGCCGAATATATTTCCTATCTGAACTACCTTGTCCTTTATCACTTCAAAAGATGGTAATTTAGCAATTTCTTTTATTCCATTGCCCAGTTTTTTCACATTAGTTATAATTTTCGCTATGTGTGGTAATACTGCGTCTAGTGCTTTTCCAACTGCATCGCTGACATTTACAGTTTCATGGAATTTTACCAAAAAATCACCGATTGTCGCAGTAACGGATAATATATCTATGTCAAAATATTTTAATACTCCGCTGATCAACCTGAATGCGATTTTTAATCCGCCACTTGTTATATCGCTTACTATCTGAATAAGTGCAATAAAACCTTTTATAGTTCTCTTCAATTTATCAAATTTTTCATCGTTAATTACCAAATATTCTGATAAATCGCGAATACGTTCTATTAACTTATACACGACACTTTCTGTGCCGCTACCAGTCGACACAAACATTTCTGAAAAAGCCTGTTTGAATGCCTTAGCAACCTGCGTTGCACCTTTTACTGCATTCTGGAAAGACTCTATGAGAAGCTCTTTGCCACTTGGTTTATTCAGGCTCGCTATCAGCTCACTAATCGGAGTACCTGTCTTTTCTGCCTGTGTTGCAAGATCTCGAAGTGTCTTTATCTGGTCTTTGGTAAGCCCCAATGTCTCTGCTTCTTTATCTGACAGACCTGCCATGGTCTCTGTGAGCTCATCTGCACTCAACGTGCAATCGGACCAATTATGCCCATTACGCTCCCAGACTTTATTAACCAAAGCCTGTACCTGAGCATAATCGTAGTTGGCTGCGGTGAGCGCCTTTATTCTTTCCTCACCATTACCAAAATCTCCGCGAATAGTTTTCGAGACAACATCATTGAAGTATTCAACCTTGTTAGTTATGTCCTGAGTAGACTCAGATGCTTTGGATGTGACATTTGTGAGCCTTTTCAGAGTATCTATTATCAAACTGCCAGATAATTTACCCTTGGCAAAGATATTTGCCAGTGAGCCATACTTCTTCAGCAACGAATCTATGTTTATGCCTTGTTCTTTAGCAACCTCTTTAAGTTTTGCTGTAAAGGTATCTTCGGATACGCCAGCTTCACTTATCTTATTCATGAGATTATCCCATTTTGAAGTTAATCCGCTGAACAGTGTTTTTGGATTGATCTTGTTTACCAAAGTATTTGCGTAATTGATAAGCCTGGCTACGCCTTTAGAGGCACTCTCTACAAATGGTAATGTTATTTCCTTAATATCGTTGATTTTTAATCTTATTGTATTGAGTAATTCAACTAATGGACCATTCTGCTTTATAAGTGGTTCATAGAAGTTTGCTCCTATTTTTGCCAGTGCTGATTTAACATTAGCAAAGGCGCCCTCTACAGTTTCATTAGCTTTCTTGGCATGCTGACCATACTCTTTGAACATTACTTCTGAGAAAGTATTAAAATCAATCTCACCTTTTGATACTTTGTCTCGAATATCCGCTTCGGTAGTATTAAGCGCTTTAGCCAATGTTGCTGCGGCATTCATACCACGACCAGAAAGCTGAAGTAACTGATCGCCCATCATCCTTCCCTGACCAGAAATCTGGGTATATATACGACCTATGTCTTCGTAGCTACTTCCAGTCATTGCCGCCAGGCCAGATATACCTAATAATGCATGTTTCATGCCGTCACCAGCCCGCATACCAGAAGCCGCAAGCTGAGCTGCTACACCTGCCGCTGCATCAAGACTGTACGCAGTTCCGGATACACCATAGTCAACATCGTCCATTATTGCTGCTACCTGTTTTGCATCATTATCCAACAATCCCATAAGCTTGAAGTTTGCCTGGTCAAGTTTCATGGCTCTGCTGAGACCGCCGCCTGATATAGCCTGCTCAACGAAGTTTTTTGCTTTGGTAACGGACGTCATGACAGTGTTTGTAAGGTTCTGCACAACCTGCATTCCAGCTATACCCATAACTGAAAATCGCTTCCTGAGGTATTCGACATTCGATATGAGACTGTCAAATGACACGCTCTTGGCAGCGCTGTCTATAGCTTGAAAACTTTTCTCAGAACCTCTAAGCTGAAGTTTTTCTTTTAATCTATCCAATGATGTCATGGTTGTTTTGACATTAGTTTCAAAGTTTTTGTTGTCAAATTTCATCTCAACAACTTTTTCGTCGATTGTGTTACTCATCCGCTTATCACATCCTTCCATGCATCATTTGCTATTTGGTCAAAAATAGGCCGGATAGCAGGATTGATATAATCTCTTCCTTCTACCCAGCCCCCAGTACCGGTTCCGTGCCCGTATTGTAGTATCACAGCTATTGGAACCCCTTCATTCACATTTGAATTTAAAAAAGAGATTGTAGCTGTTCCGTTCTGGTTTTCTATCTTGTAATACCATGAGTTGGCGGTTTCTCCTGAGTCCACAGGTGTTGCTGAAGCCAATGCTTCTACCCCAGCTCTGCCATACTTGTTGAGCTTTCCAAGATGTATTCCTTCTTTGGCTCGTTCAAGAAAACTCGTAAGTTTTGAGAAGTCGCCTTTCTGCTTAAACTGAATAGCACTCATACAATCCCCCCTATCTGGTCACCCCTTCGTGTGCCATTTTCTTTTTCTTTCTGCATTCAGCTTTGCATAGTAATTCAGAGTCTCTGCTTCCGACCGTTTTTTCTGTGGTTTGTTCTCTTCCTCGAATATCTTGAGTAATGTCATTAGTCGATTGAGGTGCCATTTCTCGCATTCAATGGGAACACCAAGACTAAACATGCAGAAATATAAATACTCTGATGTTATGAACTTGCTATTATGTTTTTTGGTCGTAGTCATTTCATTGAATGTTGTTGCGGTCATGGGGTCATTAATATAAGAAGAGATTTCTTCTATATTTCGCTGAGATAAAGCGAGAAACACTGAATCTTTCACATTTTTTGTGATTGTCATGCATTTGAAATAGTCAAGTATTTCTGTTGCCGAGTGCTGAAGTTTTGGGTCGAGATACGCTTTGTGATGCTTCTTTTCCCATTTTGAAAGTGACACCAAGGAGTGCTCCATCTGTATCGTGGTTTCTGGAATCCACAAAAACTGATTTGTATTCTCATTGAATACTTCGGTTTTTGGTACGGTAATCTGAAGCACTCTGGATCACCCCTCTATTACATGCTTGCTAATACGTTTGCCGTATTATTCGTAGCTGTTTTTTTCATTTCCTCTGACACCTTTTTAGGCATGATACCGTTTATAAAAGCTGCCCCTGCCTCGTCATTAGTAGCCAGCTCCATAAAAAGCTGATCGTACATTGGTGTCGCAATAAAATTAAGATAAAGCGGATTTCCTTTCTCATCTGTCTTACGGAATGACTTACCATCTGGGGCAAGCTCGCCATATGATTTGCAGATAACCTCCTTGAACACCTTGATAATCTCGGTGGTGTCCTTTGCATCTACAATCTTCTGAAGGAGCTTATCTAAACCACCCTTTTCTGAAAGTGTCATCTCTGTAAGCTCTGCTTCGCTTAGGTGGAAGTATTCATCCTGCTTGATCTTGTTTCCTTCGTAATCTTCATATTCAAATGTCTTCTTTAACATATTGTTTCCTCCTTAATAAAAAGTCCCCAACACATCTGATCTGACATGCTGGGGGCTACAAAAATTCATTATTGCAGACAGAATACTATGCTGCCTGTGCTTCTGTGATGATCTGTGCGATCTCGTCTGGAAGTGGGAGTCTTGGATCTGTGGTTGCATCGCCGTAAAGAACCTTCTCGATAGCTGCCATAGCTGCCTCTCCAACATCAACACTTGAGATCTCAAGGTATGCTGTAGACTTACTGCCCGTTACAGCAACTGGTGTTGTTGAAAGCTCATATGACATTGTAGATGCCTCTGGGCTCTCGTTTGTTGATGAGTGAGTCTTGGATGATGGCTTTGCCACTGCTCCATAGATAATATGGATCTTGTATCCATATTCATCCTTCTTGGTATCGTTTCCCAGGATTGTCTGGTAAGTCATACCAAATGTCTTTCTGTCCTGCTGACGGATTGTTACACCCTTTGCAATTGTTTTCTTACCATCACAGGCATCAAACTCATCTGGTGTGGTATAACACTCAACTGTAGCTCCGAAGTCCTCTGCTGAATACAGTGAAAGATACTTCTGATTATCTGCATAGATCTTAGTCTCTTCTCCGCCTGATGGGTTCTCAGCTACTGAAGAAAGACCATTCCATGCTACTCCATTTGGGTATGCACCAGTTTCATCCTGAAGGTATAATCCACCCTTGGATACGCCTGTCTCATAAAACTTCTGTCCCATTGCATCCCAAACCATTGCTTTATTTGCCATAGTTTTATCTCCTTTTCTAACAATATAGTGTGAATACGTTGTGATGAAGGTTAGACGCCCGATAATGCCTGTCATGGGTGCAGTAAGGCACCTCAAGCAGTTTTTCTACCACCGGAATATCTGGATCTTTGGAAATCACAACTATTTCATAGCAATAAAAAACGGAGTAATTTGAGTTGTCAGCTCTTTTACTCCGTATGTTTGTTCTTTGATATCTAATTGCAGGATATGACATTTTTAACGTCTCAGGGGGTTCGTAATACACGTTCGTACTGCCCAATAACTCAACGAGTAGGGCGTGCAGTTCAAGTCTGCTCATCTTCTGTATACACCTCCCCGATTGTCAAAAAAAGTCTAGGGTACTGAGAAGCATCAATCTTATCGACCTGCCACTTAGTACCCATATACTCTGCATATATGATGTTTGAGCAATTCTCAATGAGGCGTGGATCTGTCAGTATAGACAGGGTGACATCATACTTAATGTTCCTGTTAATACTCTCTCCAGATGACTGCCTTCGATAATAATTATTCATAGCATCGCCATAATAATTACGGGCATATATCTTTTCTTCCCAGTACCCGGGTTTAGTCTCAACAGTTTTTGAATACCCTATTTCACCATACCATTTAGCCATTTTGAATTTCTCCTTATCTGATCTACTCAGACTTAACTGTTGCCAGCTTAGCTGTGGTAGATGTAGTTGAATCTGTAGTTACATACGTAACTGTAGCAACATTTTTCTTAACCTCGCATGATACAGGGAGATACTGAATGCCTGTGGCATCAACAATAACCATTCCCTTGATGAATGCGTCCTGAAGATCTGTTGCGTTGATCTTCTCAGTACAGTCTGCATCTGCATATGCAAATGTGTCAGCCGCCTTTGTATAAACCTTTCGTGCGGCTACATTTGTATCTGTGGAATTCATGAAAATCTTATCCATTTCTGTATTCTCCTTTCATCGACTTAGGCTACTGGCTCCTCGAGAGCGATAGCTGAGTATGGCTTTGTGAGGGCTCCTGATATACGTGTCTCAAGCAGGTACTTGTATCTGTTGAAGTCAATATCGAAATCATCAAACTTTGTAACCTCGCCGCCCTTTGTAGCACCAAATGTGTAATCTGTAAGATTTACAAAGATGCCAAGGAGCTTATGCTTCTTAGACTTATCATCAACTCTAGTGAGTCCCTCAAACTGCTCTACGGTATGGATCTCGTTTACGTTGAGTGCTGCTGCAAGATCGGCCTTTGAACTGTAGATTCTTCTACCATTCAGATCTCTTGCAAGGAGCATTACGTTGAGTGCATGTGGTGTGCAGTAGTAATCTGGTGTACCGGATCCCTTGAACTGCTCTCTTGAGTACAGGGCAGCCTCGATAAGTGCCTCAGCGTAAATATAATTCTCACTGAAGTTAGCACCTGTGTTTGTACCCTGGAGCTTAGTCTTAGCGGCTGCAAAATCAACATCCTTCTTGATACAGTACAGCTCGTCATCATGCCAAATCGATCTGATATGATCTTCATGGATCTTATCAGGATCACCGTCATCTCTGCCGTCACCGACAAGTGCTGCCAGAGCAAGAGTCTCGTCAAGAGAATGTCTCATAAGATTCCACTGATACGAAACTACATCGAAATCTGTGATGTCAACTATGTCATCTCTCTGAAGCTCGTCCTTGATGTACACTGTCTGTGGATCTGTTGTTCTGCTAAGCAACTTAATCTGATTACCATCTGTCTTGTAGTCACCCTTCTTCTGATAACCCTGTGAAAGGGCCTTCTGTCTTGCATCAGCGTTTCTTGTCCTGATTCTGGTAAAAGGCGCCTTATGAATCTTGCTCATTACAGCGCCAATCCATGTCTGATCTCTCTCAAGAGTATCTGGCTCACCCTTCTTAATAAGTTCAAACTCTGGAAAGAGCTGCTCGACATCCTCATCTGCGAAAGCTCCATGTGCAAGAGTATCCTTGTGCTCTGCAACATAGTCTTTAAGTGCCTGTCTGAATGATCCAACATTACTCTGCTTTGCAGCCTTGATAATTGCTACCTCGTCTGAATGAGTAAGCGCTGTTCCCTCAGACATCTCTGCCTGATCGAATACGTTATGCTTGATTGTTCCCATTTCTCCATCTCCTTCTTTATTATCTTTTTTTGCCTGAGAAACTGCTGTTCCAACTAAGAAATTAACAACTTTCTTCTGCTCTTCATTTAATGTGTTATAAACATCCTCTACAGTCTTGTCGTCATCAGACTTACCTTCTGACTGCTCTGGTGTCTTTGTGTCCTTGTTATCCTCCACTGTTTTCTCCTTTTCTGTCTTGTCATCTGAGTGATAGAGTACTAAACCTGCAATATCGTAATTTGCAGCGAACGCATCATCTTCTCCATCACCGTGTGCTATTGCCCAATCAATGGTTGCCCCTGGATTAGACCCTGCTAGTACCAGACTCAGTTCCCTGATGATTCCGTGAACCACATTAGGTCCAGCATGTTTCACCTTGTTCGCGTATATAGACAGAGACCTTACATCTCCATGCTCGACCAGCTCCTTTGCATGCTGTCCTTCCTCGGTATTGTTAAAAACACCATACGCGTACACACCATCATCTCGGTTTTCAAGCACGGCATGTCCTAATACGGCGTTCACTGAATCATGATCATGATTCCAGACAATAGGAACCGTCATGCCATCCTGGTCTTTAAACGCATCTTTCTTTATGATTCGACCATCACTACACAAGAGATCGTTTCGTGTAGCCCAACCACCAAAATCGTATTTATCCATTTTGATATTCTCCTTCCTGTATTTCTTCCGTATAATCCTGTGGGGTATTTTTATTTGGCTGCGCGATATTGCTATTGATAAGCTCATCCGCCTTTGGATCTGATGAAGGCATCATGCCGATGATCTGACGTATTTCGTTTGACGTCATTATTTCGTTTCTGGTAAACTTGTCTGCTATTTCAGCGATACTGCTGACTGGGACTAACTTGAATGGGTCTTTGAAATACGTGATTGACTGCCCCTGTGTTATGGCGGTCTTTGTTAAGAACTTTCGTTTGAACTCATCAGCGATTGCTGATGCAATAGGTTCTATAGTTCTGCTGTTATAGTTCAGCATGGTCTTCTCGTCTGCTGTGCCATCGAGAACACTCTGGGTAATGCCTAACTGTGCATAAAGCTGTTCCTGAAGAGTCTCTATTTGCTTTAAAAGATTGTTTTCAAGAGATCTATTAAGCTGTGTTATCTTTTCGGTGCCATCTGCATAGGCAATTCCATACTTAGATCCTGACAGCTGATCCTCGATTTCCTGACGTCTCTGATTTGCTTCTCGCCTCTTCTGTTCGGTTTTTATGATGTATGGTAACTGGATTATAAGATCGAGTTTTCCAGATGCTGTCTGCTCATCAGTTATGTCCAAAAGGCTTAACTTACGAGCAAGACGCTGATAGACTGAGTTATACTCATTGATTACCGCGTACATCGGATTTTCTATAATCGCAACGTTACGCTTGGGAAGGATAATGTCCTCTTTTCTACCGGTTCGCTCATTATATAGTCGAATCTTAACTTTATACGGAAACCATTCCATGATCTTACCGACTCGCATGGATGTGATGTCGTATGAATCGGTATCAGTTGGATCATAGAGTGTGTCCACAGGAACAACTGCCGCAACTCCTTCATCAAACATAGTAAGAACCGTATCTCTTATAAAAGATCGACTTGTCTGATCGATGTTTGCCTCAAGGGTAAGACATGCATTGAGTCCCGTATTCTTTTCGGATTTAAACCGACCATTATCATCCAACTGACAATGTTTGAATCCTATTTGTTCAACGTCTATTGCAATTCGGTTGAATATCGAAGTTATTATTGATCGTTCATTCCCTCGAGTTAATCGCACACGATCAGGTCGTGACGAATAACTGACTCCCGCTGAGTATCCTAATGTTGGATCCTTATTCATAAATGCATTCCAACCATTTTTCACCCTTTCGGGTAATCTATATGTTGCCATTCATACCCTCCTTAATCAAAAGCTTCACGATTAAGCTTGTATGCAACATAGGCATCCATCATAGCTGCCACTGCATCTATCTTCTGCTCATATCGTTTCTTCAATAATTTCCTATTGCCATTTGTGTCTTCGAGAGTTATGCAATTACCCATAGCAAATGTCATAAGCTCTTCATCAAACAAAAGAAGCCTGTCCTCAGCCAATTTTTTCAACTCGCCAAGAGGTACAGACTCGGTCTTCGCTCCCTGTATTACTTTTTCTATTCCGAATGGGCCATTTTCACGTTCCCATCTTTCTACAAAATCCCTCGCATTATATGGATCAAAACCGAAAGCTCTTACATCATAAGAACACTGACAAATGTAACTATCCAAGTCATCATATACTTGCATCATGTCTAGTACTGTGCCTGGCATTACCATTAGACTGCCTTCTTTTATAAAAGTTTCGTATTTCTGGCGCATAGCCGCAGGGAGTTTGAATAATGTCTTTTCAGTTATATAGTTCCTGGTTTTTATACCAAAAGCCCCTGTTGATAATGGGAATAAAAATGTGAAAGCACAGAAATCATCACCTTGTGATAGATCTGCACCCATAGAACAAGGCATCTCCCAGAAATCTCTTTTACGATGTGGAAGTGTCTCATCATAGGTAAAGTAATATGTGTATCCTTCCATAGGGATACCAAAACGTTTTGCCAAAATATCATTACGTGTTGCTGGGGCTTTTTCAGCTCTCTCAACATCATCCTGATATGTGTCATATGTTACTGTCTTACCAAGATTCGGATTGGCTTTGAGCCACATCTCTGGCTTTGCTACTTCTTCGATGGAGTCGAGTTTATACCACCAGATTGATGTATGTGGTGCACTATACTCGCCCTTGAGAATCGACATCAATTCCATTTTGATTGTGTCACCGCTGCCGTTACGGACTGTTCCCTCTGAACTAATTGCCACTATGAGATAATCGTTATTACTCGTGCTTGCGTCACCCTGTTCTTTAGCAGCTCCCTGTTCAATAGAACCAATAACGTCTTCACGTACATCACCAGACAACCACTCATCTATAGTTGCCACTTTGATTCTCATTCCCTGAAGAGCATCGATACTCATTGGCCTAATCTCAAGAATCGATCCGGTCAAGAAATTCTGAATACCTTTCTTGGTGCTTGCCAGCTTAACTCTACGAGCTTTTGAACCGGTTGTATTCTGTAATGATCCTTCTGTAAGGAATTTATACAATGGTCCTCTAGCCCTAGCTATTGCAGTTCTGAAAGGTGACATGACCTCTTCAGCCTGAGCCATTCTTGGCGCAACCGTGACCTGATGTGTCGTTGATTTATCGACATTGAGAAAATAATTCTGGATGCATGATGCATACATAGATTTAGCTGCACCTCTGGCAACTATGAGATACTGCTTTCGGACAAGTCGTTTCTTTATGCGTTTCTTTACATACCTGCCGCCACGATTATCTTTACCTGGAACATATATACTACGCTCGACAAAGTAGTACCAACCAAATATCTGCTCTGCCCAAAGCTTAAAAGTGAACAGCAAGTGTAGATCCTCACCATTGGTGAGTGTCAATTCGTTCTCGCAGTAATGTACGAAACCGTTTATGGCCTGGTCGTCATAATAAACTCCAGGATTAGCTATGAGTGCGTCGATTCGGTTCATTTCCATCTCTATCTCTTTGCAGACAGGAATTTTACCGGCTATGACATCATCTCGGAACTGACCATAATAAATAGGCGTCGCGGTGTTCGATAAACTCATGACATCACCTACTTATATAGTAGCGAACTTGACTTTTCCAGCTTTATCTATTATATGAGTAGTTAGCTTACCTATCTTGTCTGCATTCTGAGCAATGGTAAGGACTGCTCCTGTTACTGTTGTCGCTGTTGCTAAAGTTTTCATAAATTTATCCACTTGCCTTTTACCTTCGTTTGAATACTTTGCGTATTTGGATTCCATCTGATACCTATTCAGTCGGGATTTAAGTTCCGAATCACTCATACTCTTTACAGATTTACTCGTATGTGCACGTCTATAATCGTCATGTATAAATGTATTACGTTCCTTTGCAGCTCTTTTTTTTCCAAATATATGTTGATACCATTTCATCCCAACTCTTCCGGAATGATAAAGTTCAGATGGGTATACTATATAATATTGTCTCATCTGGTTACCTCCTTTATTCGACAGCGACGTTAAGTCGCCATTCAAGTTCTGTTATTTGTCTATTGATGGATTCGGTTATTATGGAACTGGTAGGTGGATCAAAAAGTAGACGCACCTTTAAATAGATGTAGCTTTTTACAGCTTCAAGATTTGTAGAATCTGTTAGATACTCACTCCATGTCGTTGTCTTATCGCTTATGACAAAACCGTTTGGCGGGCCTACGCCTATCTGATTAAGTGAAAAGAACACAGTGTTTATGTGCATTACTACATCCTTATCGAACGGATCGTAGTCCTCTGGTATACCAAGGAGCTTCTTGACGGATGTTAAGATACTATCGTCCATATATACCTCCTATCTCTTCCACGGGCAAGTGTCATATCTTGATCTGGTAATTGGTTCAGATACAAGTAGACCCCTGTCTCCGTAATGTATTGCGTTATGTGTGTTTCTTGTTACTGAAATGAGATACTCTGGATCGAGCAAAATATCAGTTGCTTCCAGAATGTCTATCTTAGAAATTGGATTCATATGATGTATAAGAATATATTTATCAATCTCATGACCTGGCATAGATAAATCGCACGCATTATCTCGAATAATTACTTTATCTCTAACACTGCGCCATTCTTTTGATTTATAGAAATCCTGATTCAAATATCTATCGAATCCGAATGTGTCTTCCCCCACAATACCAGATAGCTTTAAATATTCAAATCGTTCCTCAAATGTCGGTATGGTGATTAGCTCTGAATATGTCCTAATCTTCATCGTAGTCATCACCTACTTCTCCAGAACCAGAGTAGTCCATCATGGCTGCGATAGCCTGTTTATAAAGTTCATCCTGCTCTTCTGAACTCTTAATACTATCTATCTTCGCCTGGTTCAGTTTTCCTTCTGATCGTAACTTTTCAAGTTCCAACTGATACTTTGATGTGCCAAGTTTGAGAAAATGACATATCAATGTATCGGAAGCCGTATTATCACGTATTCTTTGTTCGGCAGTATTCATGGCTAAAGATATGATCTGGTTTTCCCTCGCCTCGGGTGTAAGTGCAGGTCTAAAACTTTTAGGCTCTTCTGAGGTAGTTTTCTTGACCTTTGCCATGCTATCACCTGCTTTCAAATATGTTGTTATACACTTAGATGGCATTTGTAAGGACTTATGGGGCCTGTTCACGGATGGTTGGCGAACAAAAAATATGCAAACTTGAAAGGAGTTTTACTATAGGGATTTGTATATAGACGGAGGAGTATCTACGTCCCACCACAGGTTATCCCATAAACCCTTGCAAATATCATCTAAGCTGTTTTTCCAAATATACCCCCGGGGAATTTTTAAGGAGGCCGGCGATGACAGGAGGGGGTGCATTTTTACAGACCCCCCCTATGTCTTTTTCGCCCTCTATGTTGCGTTATTTATGCCGCATTGTCTTCCATTTCCACTTTTTTATAGAGATCGAATGGATCATATGCGATAATACTGTCGATTGCACGCTCAACTTCTCGATCATACTCAACCTGTGACATTCCATCAGAAATGTGGGTAATTCTTCCAAGATAGTTGCACGTATAATAACCTTTTTCTGTGTCAAAGTTATTCCAATCATTGAATTCAGTAATTGGATTGAAAGGATTGTCAAAAGTTGTAATAGCAACTCGCTTGTTTGTATTTGCATTGATGCCTGCCATTTACTTCACTCCTTTCAAATACTTTGAAACTGTTGATGTTGAAACGCCAAGTTTGTTTGCAATTTCCTGCAATGTATAGTTAGACGCTGCGAGTGCTTTGATTCTGCTAACTTTCGCTGTACTTAGTTCAGAAGTCTGTTTTGGCATTGCTCTTTCTCTAAGCTTATCAGCATTTGCATTATTGAGAATACGAACAAGCATGTTATTAGTTATGGCACCAGCCTGAATAGCTTCCCATTCTTTGTCTGTGATGTTAATTTCTCTGTCTCTTCTTGAAGATGCACCAACATCTATACGACTGGCAACTATAGCCTGCTGAGATGCCTTCTTTATATCGCTAACCTTGAGATCCTTATTGTTTGCTTTCTTTTCGCCAACAATAACACTGGCCTTTCTCTGTGCTGCACGCTCCCTCGGTGCATTGAGTTCGGCAGTATTAAGTTTCTCTTCCAGACTCTTTACCTCTGATGCATACTTCTTCTTAGCCTCTTTTGACATAGCTATATTTTCTATATTTGCATAGTCCAGTCGAGCCTGATTGGCCATAGCCTTCATACTATTAGCATAATCTGCATACAGTAGCTCCATAGGATGCCTAGCCTTGGACACTAATGTATTAGCATCGTCTGTCTCAGCCATCTTAGTACTCTGCTGTTTCTTATAGTCCTTTGCATACTCTATGGTACCCGTCTTATCGGTATAGGTTACTTCCTTGGTCACGGGGTCTATATGCTTAACAGGGGTATACTTCTCTGCTGCTACTGGGTCGTCCTTCTTATACTTGATGGTTTCACCGGATGTGGTCTTGATACTAACCACGCCTGACTTACTCGTGGATCGCTTAGGATAGTACAGGTCCTCAGTGGTCTTGTATATGAGTGCACCTTCAGGCTTGCTTGGGTCATACCAATCTTTGCCTTTTTGATTGATCTTTGGTGTACCTTGTCGCTTTGGTACCGACGTTTCACCCTTGCTTCTCGAAAGGATTGTAGCAGCGCCACCAGCTCTTACAAAATTCCCATTCTCATCGTATTTAGGCTGATACTCTTTTCTAAGAGCTGAAATGTTATTGTCATGTTCGCTCTGTTTATAGTCTAGCTTATGTTTCTCAGCATCAATAACTACCATTGAATGCCTAACTGCTGCTGCAAGCTGATCTTCTCCAGCTCCTGCAAGTGTCATATCTGTAATCAGATTTGAAATCATTCCCATCTCGGTCTGAGTGTTCTTCATGATCCTGTACTCATGACCATTACGATAGTAGTGCTTCTCTCCATTACTATCTACTTTGCATTCGCCGCCATAAGCAACCTTAGGATCAAATCCCTCAAGCCCCTTCAAAGGCTTTGTGGATGTGATCTTAACTTTTCCACCGGCATCATGCGTTGGAATGCACATAGCAGTATCACCATCAAAGTCTGCTCCAGACAATCTTTCTGCTACTTTGCTGTTAATACCTATGGCATCCTGAACATCACCGCCAAGAAGTTTTTTTGCCTCTTTATAGTTGTTGTTTACAGTAAGTATAGGTATCTCAAATGTTCCGCCATGCGGAAATCTGATGAGTGCTATCTTGGTTCCTGTTTCATAGTTGGGGGCATACACTTCTGTGTCCTTCATTGTTGGAAATGGGATAATAACATGATATCTCTGTCCCGGAAGTGCTGCCGCCTGAAGATTAACTGCTGCTGAATCACAGCCCTCTGCAAACTTCTGAAGATAGTGTTTTTTTATGACCGGATTCGTAAGGGATATAATCTCGTCGTATTCTGCTGCTTTATCTGCTTTGGCAAGATCCAACTGTTTCTTTGCCATTGTTACTGACTGTTTGCCAAGGAACTGTGATGGTAGTGCATTCTTCCATTCTGTCCAGTCACCCTGATCGGCTCTTTTATTTATAAGACCAAGTTTTTCTTCTCCGGTCTTAGCATCTTTATACCAGTATTGTCCACCCTGGTCAGCATCTTTTATAAGAGATCCAAAAGGATTGTCTGGATCGCTCTTGATGTCTTTAAGGACTTCCATCTTCGGGACGTCCTTTGTTTTATTTGTATTGAATATAACATCAACACCATCTGGCATATCGTCAGAATATACTGCCATACCTTTGAGATACTTCTTACCGTCTACCATGATACGAACCTGTGCATATTTGGAATCACCAAGGCTAAGATCTTGGCATCCTCTACGAAGTTCTATTGTTCCGTCCTTTTTTATTCCACCATCTTCGCTATAACGAATCATAAGTCTCTTGGAATCAAGACTTTCTGGATATGTAAATTTACGATGGAATGTTTCACCGCCATCTGTTGAAAAATAGTCGGTCAAAGGTTTGACTTTATCCAGATCATATATTTCTGAATGTGGTATATCTGGTTTAGTAAGAACTTTCTGAGTAGTCATCTGGTTTGGATTAGTCGCCTGTGGAAATCTACCATTATATACATGGTATCCTTCTCTTTCCAGAATGGTTAATGCCTGATTCATCTTCTCCTCAGAAATATGAAGCTCACGCTCAACTCCCTTACCGACATCAACCATACCCTTCTTATCAACCTGCTCTCTCATGAAATCAGCAGCATTCCTAGCCTGTTTCATTCGGCTCTCAGAATCTGCATTGAGTAGTGATCTGACTGTGGATTCAGATATGCCCATCTGTCTTCCAATCTCTGTAGCGCCAAGGCCATCTTCTTTGAGTGACTTGGCTCTTGATACATCGAGCATTCTTCTCTCATCCTTACAAAGAGACTTCTCAGTTCTATACTGTGTTGTTGTCATACCAAAGGTATTTCTTATATTATCCGGAGTTTCTTCCCAGCCGTCTTTCTTGAGTGATTCAACTCTACTCAAAAAATCATCGCCATGCTGATATGGGTTTTCTCCAGACCCCCAAGGATATCTACCAGAACGCCTTGGCATTCCGTAATGCTCAAGAACCTCAGCATCTACAGGTTCTGAACCGCATCCCAAATTTGATTTTATTTCATCTGAAATTGAACTCATGATTTAAGCAGCCTCCTTTTCTAACTTTTCAAGAAGTTTGTCGAGGTGAATTATCTTGTCCATGATCGGAGCAATCTCCTCTGCTGTCGGATTATGAACCAGCACTTCATCCTGCTTGTATAGTCGGAGTTCCATCTCAATGTCGCCAGGAGCAACATGATACTCAAGACAAAATAGAGCAGCATAAACCTCCAGCTGCTCTATATGGTCTTCGATCTTTCCAGACTTACCAGTCTTTAAATCATGAATTCGTAATACATTATTCTTGAAAGATATGGCATCCGCCGTGCCAAAAAATCTCTCAGAATAAAATAAAACAACCTCTGTGCTCATCTTGAAACCAATTGCATCATTTACATATGCATTCAGAGTCTTCTTTGTACGAGGTTGTTTAATTCCAAGGTCTATTGTTTCTTTAGCCCATGCATGGAGCCTTGATCCAAGCTGTGCCATTTTCAGGTTTCGATACACCTCAATTGCTTTGGTATCGTCATACCTGAGCCACGAGCTTTTACTCGCCGAGAAAGGCGCGTGAAGGCCTTCCAGTTTCAAATGTCGATTGAAGTTCATCTAAAATTTCCTCCTTGTTCTCTGGGTAAATAAAAGCAGCATACGACATCTTATCCATAAGGTTTACATAGTAATCCTGATTTGGACGATGACTTGCTCTTTTGCTCTCTTTACCTTCCAGTGCTGCCCATTTGTCCCTATACAAAATAAGCAGGTCTGGTATTCCCTGTTTTTCTGTGGCATCCAGGTGTATCACCATACTTCCTGGAAACCGATGTTCAATTTCTTTTTTTAGATCCGCCTTGAATTTTCCTTCAGGTGTCACTAAAACATTCCTCCTTTCATTTTCAGAAAGAAAAATAGAAGCACACATAAATATGGCGCTTCTTACCTCTCTCTCTATAAAAGGGGATGTATTTGCCGCGAGCAAAAAATAATAGGGATTGTGTCTGCTGCGAAAAAAGAAGAGCCGTTGTAAATTTAACGACTCTCCTGATTGAGATAGATTATTTTTTACTTGTCTTCTTCATTGTCATAATTATTAATGTATTTGTTCATTTCCAAAGCGTTGTCTATAACAGCTTTATCGTATTCATTCTGTAAAGTGCATCCTTTACAAATTCCGTCTTTAATACCTTTTCTATAACCATCATTATGTATAGCCAATATGCTCCATAATGTTATTGCCATGGAACCAGCACCGACTATAATATCTTCCTTATGCTCCTTAACATACTCCTTCGCTGCCTCATACTTTTCCTTAGCTTTCTCTTTAAAATTACTCATAATAAAAATCCTCCTTTTGAATCATTAAAAAGTTTCTATCTCGTTATATAAGATGTATCTGACGCGAATTGTGCAAATACTAACCGATATGTGTCATATTGTCTCACAACTCCTCTGTATTACCATTAAGTACTTTTGTATAATCAATACATAAACTTAACAGAGAGGAGGTGAAACAATATGAGCAAGGAGAAAGTTACAATCGCCATTCCTAGCTGTCCGTTAGATTCATTCAATAACGAACATACAGGAAAAACATGCAGTCAAATAACATCTGATATTAAAAGGGCATGCGGCGGTAATATGAATAATCTTGGCAAGACTGTCCATGATACTAAATGCGAAGTGGCTAAATCAGCATTCAATCAAGGTGTCAAATATGCTACAGAACAAGCTAAGAAACAAAACATTAAAACTGGTGTAATTTATTTCACTTTGGGTTGTGTTACCATGGGGACAATCGCAGCTGTCGTATATTTTGTAGACAATCACAAAAAATGTCAGAAACAACAGGTAATTGACAATACAACCAATCAGTCGGATCTTGGGCCATCCAACGTAGATACCGCTGATAACCAGTAATCAAAAAACGAATCAAAAATTGTTGAAAAGATATTTGAAAATTTTTTGCATACATTCCGTTTATATTTTGCATAACATTATTCATAAATAACTTTCCCTCATGGACCCAGTACATCTTTTTGTATTGGGTCCTTAATCTTGGTAGTAAAAAAACAAGAGACCCAGCATATTTCTATACTGAGCCTCCCGGTTCTTGATACTATTTTATAACTTTATATCTAACCATTGGCCTTGTGTATAACACATCCTCAAATATTGATGTTATCAATGCAAACTCTTCGTTTGTACATCTGAATGTATAACGTTTTGCATTATCTTCTGGGTGCGATTCTTTTTCGATAGCTGTTCTACTACCATCTCGTATTACACCTAGTATTATGCCCGTTATTTCTCCGTGTAAATAACTAGCGTTTGCACAATTAACTTCAATAGTTCGTGTGTTTTTCTCTTCCATAATGTTACTCCTTTCGTTATTAAACAATAGTTTCATTATAGAAGATGTATTTTTCGCGAATCACTAATCGTCAAATGCGTCACAGTTTGTCTTGCAATTTGGGTATGCTGAGTTACCACAAGCAACACAACCTCTTGGCATATGTTCTGGTGGATTTTGAGATAATTCTGCCAAGTCACCCTCATCATAAGATATTCCACAATCTAAGCATATCCATCGTTCTTGTCTATGAGAATATCCCAGTTCCTCATGGCATATCGGACAGCGCATATTTTCGTCACACCAATCCAAGCAACCACCGTCATCCCACATATCATCTTCAGTTTCTACGTTTCCGCAGAATTGACATTTGAACAATTTGTTATCTTCATCATACCCAATCTCCTTATTACACTTTCTACAAAATAATTCATCACTATAGTCTAAATCTTCATCTTCAAAATATGCCATAAGCCAAAAACCTCCTTAACTTTTTTACTCTTCCGTCTACTAGTTACTAACTATACTGCAATTATACTTTGACGACTGTAAAAACTAAAGAGATTTTATAATATATTATAGCTTTGTAAAGTTTGTTTCTGAGATGATAAATTTTGCTGAAAACGGCCCTCTGCCCGGATGCCCACTTTTATTTCCCATTTATATATATTTATATAATATTTTTTTCATATTAATTTAAGAAAAAAAGTGGGAAAGTGGGCAGAAACCCCGCAAACCCGCATAAATACTAGGTTTTTCGCTGCCCACTTTTGTTTTTAAAAGTGGGCAAAGTGGGCAGAAAAGTGGGCAAATGGCCATTTTTTACAAAATTTTTGGACCTGCTACTACCTTAAAAACGGGCAAAACACCCACAAAACCGGGCAGAAGCCCAGATATTTTTGCAAAAGTGGGCAGAGATTTTTTACTGTTTTGACTTGTCTGTGAGGTAAATATCTACGTCATTACTTACTGATGAATAGTTAATTTCCAAATAATATGTGCCTGTTTCATCATAAGCCCAGTAATTACAACCAGTATCATCAGATCCCTGATCAGCATTATATGTATATCCTGCATCCTTACAAGATGCTATATATGCATCAACCTCGTCAAAAGTTACTGGGTCAACATTGTAATATACATGATCATCACCAACAATTATTGCTTCTACATCAGATTTGAATGCACTCACCATATCTGGTAACTTCTCGGTCAGGACTGATGTATCGACAGCGGATAAACCTTTTTTCTCGGTACTCTCCTCACTGCTTGCTTCCTCAGTCTCAGTCTCACTCTCAGCCTCAGTACTAACACTCTCGCTACTTCCTGAACCAGCATTACTACTATCACCACCGCATCCAACAAGTCCAACACACATAGCTCCAACTAACAAACCTATAAATAATCTCTTTTTCATAAAAATCTCCTCCTCTGAAAATATAAGACCATTATACTATTCAGCTACATTATCATCAACCTGCAAATACTCATAATCGTCAGGATCAATCCAGCACCTGACAACCTCGTATCTTCTCAGAAATAGCTTGTCACCGCGCCACAACTGTCTACGTATACTACCTCGCGCTATTCCCAGAAACCTGGCCAAATGTGCTTCACTCATAATCCCAGCACAACTACCATTATTATGTTGATCGTATACAATATAAGCTCTCATCACTGTATGCCCATCCCTACGCAATTTCATCACCACCATTCTTCTCTGCATATAAACACTCGGTCCTGAATTTGCAAAAAGAACAGGTAAGCCCTCGTGAAAGAGTCTTGCACTTACTCATCAAAGCCGTCTTATCCCTATGTAACTGCAAGACCTGCTCCTGTAATTTTTTAATTTCCTCATCCCTCAAAGTCGCTTTTACAGTCTTTTTCCGTATATCCATGTTTTTATCGCCTAACCTTTTCTAATAAAATAAATAAAGCGCCAATGACGTAATCATCAGCGCAAAATCAATTATCACCGCAACAGCCAGCAAAACCGATCTGGCGGTCTCACTCAGTTCCTTCTTCTCCATTTTTATTCACCTCTTTATCATCGTAACTCATAAAACATCTCAAATCCTCAATGCAAGAATCACACAAATCATACTCAACTGTTACGAGACCATCTTTACTCATGATATCTATTCCTCTTGTGATTGAGCCGCCATTGAGATACCACCTTGTACTATTTTTCTCATAGAACTTACCACACCTATCACATTTCCTTGCCACTGACATAAATATCATTCCTCCATTTCTATGTACTCAAGTGAATCGACTACTTCTTTGCTACAGAACCAGTTTGTCCAAGGACTCTCAGACCAGTATTTCTGTGAATATACGTCACTATTCCATTCTTTTACATCTTTAATCACGGTAACCCTAGATACTTTTTCATCGATGTCCTGTTCAAGAGCCTCTACCTCTTTTACTATAGAATCATGTTTCATCTGATATTCGGCGATTGTTTTGTCAATTGCACAATGACTTATCACTATCGCGAATAGTGCGAGGATTACGCATATACCTGATAGTATAATAAATGCTACACTTATAAGAGACGTCCAGTACATACATTTGTTGTATGCAATTACAGATAACACGATTGATACCACCAAAATCACTGCAAGACTAATTGTACAAATCATAGTAAAACCTCCTTCAAACTCTTCTAAATATGCTATCGTCTGCTGGCTTGAAATCTTCCTGCCATTCACGACGGATAACCCGAAAACGCCCTAGCTTGTCATATTCTGTTAAGAGACTATTCGTCTTTTCATAAAGCCTATCGCCAAACACGTATATACGATTGAGTGGTAATGAACATACCTCCTTATTCCGGATAATATCATCAAGCACCTGATAATCACCTAAATTTTTTATCGATATATTAAGTCCGTCTATATTACCTAGAAGCGTATGATCAGTAATCAATGGTAACCACAACTCACAAGCATTCGTATACACGATCACGCGCATTATATTTGGGTATTTATGCTTATAATGATATGCTATTGCGTTCGGCTTAGTATAAGCAAAAGGCTCTCCGCCCGTGAGACATAATGTCTCCACCTCTCTCAGTTCTTCATCCGTGGCATACGGAATACTATTCAGATCATATTGCTTGTTGCAGCAATACTTGCAATCCCTGTCGCACAGACTAGTAACCATCAAATGCATGACCTTCTTGGTTTTCTCGGTCCGTGAATTCAGCTTTGACCTCTTTCTAAGACTAGGGCTCTGCATATTTAATAGACGTTTACCCCTTCCCACCAGTTTTTTTCTAATCCTACTCATCTCTATCTGCTCCTTTCTCACGATTTATTGCTGCCTTCCTTTCATCAAGGGCCTTTTTCTTTGCCGCCCATTCTTCGGCAAGACATTCAACATCCGGTGATAATCTTCCTACGGTATACATCACAGTAATTAGAAGGGCGCGACGCTCTTTATCTAGCATATATTCGGCAACATTGAGATCGTCCTCTGTACCTGCCAATAGTTCATGAAATGGTTTTGTAATTTTATCCTCAATATCATCTATACCCTTTATCCTCTCAATACCTTCAGGATGTTCATTATTATGGGCTGCTATATATTCGGACATGTCTTTAAAATTTATATTTCGCGTCCTCTCTATAGCCTGTTTTGTCTTTAATAGTTGATCGTATGGACTATCATCAGAATTATGCCGCCACTCTTTTACTAGCATTTCCTCGGACGCCCACCTATTTTCAATATTCTGATCTATGTGGGCATACACACTTTTACGTTTCCTCAACCTCCTACTTAGCCAACCAAAACCTTCCAATATCCAACTCACAATCCAAATTGGAATGCAACAGGCTATTACTATTGGCCAAAATAGAATATATAAAGGGTTATACTCTTCATCTACCATTTCCGATATAGACCAACCGATCACTGCATAAAACATTACCACTACAATACTAATTAATATCTTCACGGACCATCCTCCTTATCTTCACCATCGATTATAGGAAAGAGTCTGCCTGATCTGTGCTCTCTTCGCCCTGCTTTTCCTTTGGATCTGAAACAGGGCGACAAAATATCCCATTCTTACGTAGCCCTTCTAACTGCTCTTTAGTCAACTTAATGCCAGCTGATTTGAGAATATCAAACACCTGTTTGATATCACCAGTCATTTCTGGTATCGATTCTTTTACCTCGCTGGTAATCAACTCTGAATATGGCAAACTCTCAATCCACTTGCAGAACTCTCGCCACTCATCCAGCTTATGATTCTTACGCTGCCTATAGATATTAGCCAATACCTCATAATTCAACATGACATTACGAGTCTGATTGTAGCTGCTTGGAAGGAGCTGTATCATCTGCCACCAATACTGTTTGAGCTTAGTTTCAATATACCTTCCTCGGTAATAATTAAGAACATTGATCGTTAATCCAAGCAGATCATCACCATCTACCCTAATGTTATTTGCATCATTAAGGAAAAGAGCATCTCCTGCATCATTATTAGCCATATTCAGTAAATGCTCACAACTAAAATCACCACGATCAAACTCCTTCTCCTGAATCTTATGCATAGTACTACAGCTATTAGCCACAGTTCCTACCTTATATGTATCAAACTCTTTCCACCAATATAAAGGCGCTGTGATTCTCACATATACAGGAATCATTCGCATATACTTCCTATGCTCTGTACCTGCATCTGAAAGCTTCTGCATGAGAGAGTGGTCGTTTTCTCCTAATATAAACATCTCTTCTGGCCATTTTGCGTTTGTAAACTCTTTTTCACTATCACTCTTCTCCCATGAATTCATAGGATTCCTCATGCCCTCTATCACAAATTCCATCTGCTCTGGACTCGCCAGAACCACGTGCTCTAAATTAATCATTCTTTTTCCTCCTTACAATAATGGTCTCTAGGTAGATACACTATTTCATCATTTCTATTTGTTACCTGAACCCAATCAATAGGCTCTTTCTCTAACCCTAATTTTCCAGAATACTTAACAAGCTCATCTTTCATTGCAATATTATCTAAGATAGTAGCAATTGCTTTCGCTAGTTCTAAACTTTCGCCTTTCCAATATGCTGCATAAACATCATTATCTTTGTCGTATCCTTCAACTCTATACACTGCTTTCTTTTCATTGTCCGGGAATATGTAGTTTAAAAATGGATCGTCTAAAAACCTGATGTTTTCTGGATATACCGTGTGTATAGTTCCATCCTCAAGTTCAACAATCGCTGATACTGATATTGTTTGTCTTCCATAAATCGGTGACGTATTGGTATCACACCAGCGATGAAATAATGCCTTTACTTCCTCGTCACCGGCCGTCACATAACAGGGGCGTAAAGGCATCTCGATTTTTAATTCTGACATTTTTCTTCTTCCCCCTGTTCGCATTTCTTCTCCAAATTATCGGGAACATCATTTTCCCCATACATACACCAGTCTGGTTCACCATAATAATATGGACAACCTCCACATCTGTTGTTATTAGAATTTGATTTAGTCATAATTTATTCTTCCTCCTTCTTCTTACACAAAACTGGATCTTTTTTGGCGGCGTATATGTCTATTAGTTTGTTAACCCTTCCATCTTTTATCTCGACATCATACCCACTCAATCCAGATACAATATCGCTGGTTGTCTTTTTACCACGAGCAGTACATACTGGCACTCCATCTACACAAATGACGTTCACTCGTTTACTCATATATTGTGGGACTCTGTATACTTTTATTTCACTCATCTGATTTCTCCTTTACCGTGCGTATAATATCTTTAAATGTGTCCAGTATGTCCTCTGCTGAAAAGTCGCTGCTGACTATCCTGTCGTCGTAATTTGATGGAAAAATACTAACTCCTAAATGTACCTGATCATTTGGATAAATATGTATGGTCATTGCGCAATTATTTTCTTTTGCCAATCTACACAAGGTTGGTAAACTAATATTTTCCGTTTGCTCAACCATCCTGGGCATTTTTTGCTCAATCCTATCGATCCTATCAGCTATCTTCTCAATACCCTTTAGAAGTTTCTTGTCATACTCATCATGTGTTGCCATATCTAGTCATCCTCCTCGATCATTTCCTAACATTGATTCCATTCATCTTTAGGAAATTTAATAGTTCTATAAAATTATTATCAGGTTTTCCGTATTCGTGTTCGTCCAACAATATAGCTTTCTTACATTGAGGGCAATGCACCCAACGACTAAGCAAGTATCCATTTTCATGATGGATGGAATATACCTGGTCCATGCCAGCCAAAAATACAACTTTACAGTCATTACACCTACAAAATCGTTTGCATCCACTATTACCTACTTCTATCATTATCCATCCTCTCTACTCACAATCTTGACCTTATGTCCAAGCTTCTCCTCTATCTCCTCAAGAGTCATTTCCTTAGGAGATGCATATTTGACTATAGTGTCAGTTATGCTATTAGACGGATCCCACAGAGTAACATCACCATATCCCACATCAATAGTCATTCGAGGACACTCATATATATCTGCTGAGCTAGCTCCCCTGAATTTAAAATCCTCATAAAGAGGCAAAAGAATGTCTTTTAAAGTCACCTCATGAATATTGCCGAAGTCATCTACCTCCTCATATACGAGACATAAACGATATTCATCGTCCCATTCTTCTGTTTCGACCTTCGTTAAAGAAGCATCCTTCAATTTTCTGTTGTTTATGTTGTTCAGTTTCATATTTATCTCCTCCTTGAAAATAAAAAGAAGAGAATCCTCATTTGAAGACTCTCTTCTAATTTTAAGTTATCTCTGTGCTACATTTTTTCACTGTTCATTTATAGTTATCATCCTGTCATCTGCACTCATAAATATTAGTGCCATTCTCATGCATTTAGCACTCTGCTTCATACTTTCAATACCACCTCTAGCTACAAGTTCACTAGACCTCTCTATAAAATGATTACTTATTAATTTTTGTAACATAGTTCATCACTCCTTTCACTATAGAGCATGTAGACTACGCGAAAATTTTAGGAAAATATGCACTTTTAATACTCACTTGGGAATAAAATCGTCGTGACACTCCTATCGCACTCGGTAATTATCCATATTTTGCCGTATTTTTCATCTTCATACATCGCCAAAATACGATCATCACCATTTTTTACGGCTTTATCGTTCATTTTTGCATCATCAGGACGTATATTCCCCCAGTCGCAGGTCTCATACCGCTTGAATGACACAAGAATAAACTTAATAAAACCAGGATTGTGTTCCATCTTGGCGGCAACCCCGGCTGTAACTACGACCTGACCAGTCTCAAATTTATCCATTTTTAGCACCTCCCCCATACAAACTCGCTAAGTTCTTTGTATTCATTACAATTAGCCAAAAATAAATGCCCACTGCATATCAAATTATGTCCTCTTGTTGAATATGAACCGTCTATACTGGTCTTCCTACCACAAATAACACAAGTATACAGATCATCGCCGTCGTATCGTCCTACTCTTCCAGTTTCTTTGAACTGAGCTACATTTGCAACATCAACTTCTTTGTACTTATCTATAGTTTTTATCATGAATATTCCTCCTCTTATGCCCAATACCAAATATAAACAGTGTATATTGCTTTACCTGTTTTATCGATTACACACGACGAAGTATCTACCTTCTCGATACGTGTGTCAGGATCGGATATATATTTATTAACTGTTGCTTCTACTTCAGCTCTGCTACCAGATATAATTTTAAATTTCATACCTACAGCTCCTCCTCTATAATGGTGATACTAAGATTCTCTATAACGGCCACTGCACTAACACCAGCTGGCCTATTTGCTAAGGCTCTCTCAAACTTTTCTCTATATTTTTTATGATTAAACTGGTTGACAATGCAAAAATCGTGCAATAGCTGCATCTTCTCGCTAATAAGAGCATCTTCTTCAAGACTCCTATGTCTATGCATATCATAATTCTTTCTTTTCTTCTCCTTTGTCTGCATAAAAACTCCTCCTTAAATATGCAAAACCTTGCTACTTCTGTTCTTTTACGTTTTCATCTTTCTCATAATATGTCGGCTTATGTGAATCCACGTTGCACGGATTGGATAAGCATGGATTACACGGATCCTTCCAATCTTCTATATCTCGATGCTTACAAGTCTTACAATATTCATGAAAATATACTTCTTTATAATCTCCGATCATCGCTATTCCTCCTCATATAACCGTGGTTTACCATCACTATCAAGTAGAACTGTCATTGTACTTGAATAGTATGAGTCTGTGTAAAAATACATAACATTGGTTGTCTTATCGACTAAAACCTTATAATCGCCAAATATAGCCACATTACCGGATTCAACAATGCTAAATGCATTTCCTATATCAGTTTCCGTTGCATCTGCCACATCAATCGGGCTACAACCAATGCAAAGCACCAACATTACAGTGACAATCACACACATTAATATCTTCTTCATTCCTCTGCTCCTAACTGAAACTGAATATGCACCCAATTTATGAGTGTATCCTCAATATGTACCCATTCGTTCATTTCTCTTAGATCGCTCATGCTAAACACGTATGTATACCGCTCTCTCCCTCGTCGGAATACAAAACGCTGACCATCTACCAAACTGTCGTAATCCATACGTACCTCTATCCCGTATTTACGACAAAATAAGATTAATTTTCGCATATCACGCCTCCTCTAACTTGCCAAACTGTTTTTCATATGCCTTATAGTCACGTTTAAGTAGCATATCTTGAGCTTTTTTTTCGGTCACCGCACGACCATGTCCGTCAAAAACAACAAGCCAATTACCATTCTTGCTTTTATACAGTCCGGTATCGTACGTAACGCATGTAAACCCACCAAAAATCGGGTGATTTACTTCATATTCATATCTGAACTTATTCGATATAAGCTCCATCTTGTTAGTGTCGTATTTCTTTTTATTTATTATGTATACTCCCATGATTACTCAACTCCTTTATTACCTTTTCTTTATGAGCCCCTGTTCCATACCCACGGCAAGAATTACCAAGGCCTGTAACATATCGTAATACAACTTACTACAACCACGTGGATGAACATAGATTAGTCGTTGTCTGTATTTTACGGCCTCATATGCTTTTTCTACGAACTGCCTGTCCCAATCTGATAGGGGATGTTCTAAATACCCCTCAACAAACTCTACGATAGTCATAAATATCATCCTTTCTACTCTTCCGTTCCTCATACTCTTCTTTAGATATTTCAATCCACTTTTTCTCTTCATCACCTTCTGGTTCTCTGAAGAATCGGTTAATCTCAATTCTTTCCTGCTGACCATTCTCAGTTTTTATCGCATAGAATATGCCAACAGTATCAAAATCGCCGTTCTTTTTATCTGTTAGGAAATCCTCACAATAAACCTTGATCGGCTTACCTGGCATATATGGCATCACTATAGGAAACATCTCATCAATGATACGACTACCTAGACCCGATCCATGTAATACACATGGATTATTAATATCAACACAATATGAACGCTCTACGTCGTTATATATAATAGTCCCATCATCATATACGTCTTTAAACAACGAACTCATTCTCTTACATTGGTACACTTTTGGATTATCTTTAGGGCGTGTGCATTCATTCCAAATATCATCCGTATCCTCTATAGGTACCAATGGCTGACCGTCTATGAGTCTATTGAGTATACTCTGCGTCATTTTTATACTGAACCCCGAATGCCCATCCCCACATAAACTTTCAAATGCCTTTAAGGCGCTCTCGTAACAAGCACACCCGTAATCAAACTCCCCCTCTTTTTTATCAGGGTTCTCTTTTCTACATGCGATTTCAACTTCTTTTCTTGCCCAATCTAACATATTCATTTCTAACCTCCTCCTTGAAAAAATAAAAGAGCCTGAACCAAATATCAGTCCAGACCCTCTCGTCTTATTTTTTAAATTTGTTCTTGATACGATTTACCTGTATCTTAGCTTTGTCTTTAAGCTCTGGATGCAAAGTCACAAGCCCAATAATACCTACTACCGCTGGTACTATGACCTGTCCAATCCAGAGTCTTACTTCTCTAGCTGTTTCTCTCTGTCTGTAATTCATATCGATCACCTCCTCGTTATAGAAGTTGTAGATATCGCGACCAAAATAAAAGAAGAGTCAATGTTTCCAAAGACCCTTCTCTGTTGTTAATAGAAATAATTATTTAATATAAATACCTTATACATGTCGTAACAGTACCTAACCACGCTATCAACCGGATAACCAGTATGTATTTTTTCTGTTATTTCATCAACGCTATACTTAAATTTTTTACCATCGTTTTCGATGATTATATTGAGTACGTCATCTCTGATTGCACAAAATATACTTCCGATTATTTTCGGTTTTAGTGCCTTTTGTACTGCCATACTATATATATACTCATAGTCTGTCATATATCTCACCTCCACTATAGAGGCTGTTTCTTACGCGAATTTAATAAAACTCGTCCGTCTCTTTTGAAATACATGCGCATTATATGGTCTCGATAAAGACTGGCTATTATCTTAATCAAGTAATCCAAATGTATATACTCAATAGTATCTACGTCATAGTATTTGCAGTACTCTGTATTACCACATTTTATGGTTATTTTTAAAAGGCCCCCAAAGAGCTCACATTTGGCATCGCCAAACACAAGATGCGACAACTCCTTTTCAAGTGTGCTCTTACAACCAGGCCAGTTTTTTACTGAGAAAAACATCCCCGATAATTTATCCATACATCTCCTCCTATATATGTAACCATCTGCTTTCATTGAATTTCTTCTTATTGCTAATAGCTTTGCTGATTGCTATATCGATACTGGCCCTACTCTTCAGATGATAGTAATATAAATCAACAAACTTGGTATTCAGTCTATCAATTCGTCCTGCCGCCTGTTCCATAACCTTGTACGAGTAGTTTTGTGAGTAAAATATAATCGTATCAGTATCAACACAATTCCATCCCTCGCACCCAGCTGTATACTGGACCAGATATACCCATCGCTCTGTATGTGGTATCTCCTGATGGGCATGTCCATTCCACTCAGCAAGCTCAAACCGGTCATCATCCCTATATATCTCAAATATACTCTTTAGTATCTCCAGCTCATAATCAAAGTTATAGAATATAATGCATTTAGGGTGTTTTTCATACAGCTCCAACACCTTAGTCTGTCGTGTTTCATCGCTATTTACTACTTTTCTCAGCAAATAACATAACTCCGACGCATTCTCTATTGGTTTGTTCTCATATATATTCCATCTATCTTTGAATAATGACTTGTACAGTTTCATGTCATACTCAGCGAAGACATCTTCATGATGCTGCACTGTAGATCGGTCAAATGGCATATCTACCAGCAGTCTCTCTCTGAGTCGTATAAGCCTACCAGTACTAACATATCTATCAATCTTTGGAAACTTGGAAAACCTCGAATATATAACATGCTCATGGATAAACTCAGTCTTATTTCTATAAAAGCCATTAGCCAAAAATACAGGCAAATAATCCATCCATGTATCGCCGGGTGTGGCGGATAGTAATATCCATTCATTCGACTTTGTTATCTTCAGGAAGGCTTTTACCCAAGTCCCGTAACCCACCACTCGCTGCTCATCAAATATAAAAAAAGCACCCTGAATATCAGAGTACTTCTTTACATTATTCCAACTATCTACAATTATTTTGTTGCCGTTGGTTTTATTTAGTTTTGGGTTGGTTGACATCATAAACGGAGCCATTTCATCTTCCCATTCATGAGTATCGCGTTTTCTTGCAGTGGTTATAATATATAAATCTTTCGGTCTCTTTTTCACAGGATGATAGCCGGATTTATCAATCCGACCACCACTCTGCTGAAAAAAGTAATATAATCCAGTCCTACTCTTACCAGAACCAGTGCCTCCACATAATATGCAACCATTGTGCATCTTAGCGAGGGCTATCTGCTGATGAGGACGCAGAAATTCTTTGTCTTTAGTCACCGTCCACTGTGTCACCTCTTTAATCAAGCTTATACTCTATCATGCTTAGAATGAGCTCAACACTACTCCTTGTCCGCTCACTTAACTGCATATATTTTTTGTGGTCATCATACCACTTAAATACCCCAGCCAAATCACCAGACCGCCATGAAAATGACCACCAGTCGCAAATCATCTCGATGATATATTCGTCAGGCATGTCAAGCGCTACTATGCCTTCAGTTGGATCATCGTTTATAAGAACCCAATACTGCCAATGATGTGGATTGACGTGAATATGATGAAGCCATGCACGCCTAAACTCTTCAACTACTGCATAAGATCTATTCCCACCATAGAAGTACTTGTCATAGGCATCATATTCCTCATCCGAATACTTTGATGTATCATGATTAAGCAGATTTGCTTTCAAGTTGGGATACTTGCTTATTTTGAGCACGTCATCGTAATTATCCAAAAGCCACGTATAAGCTTTCATAACTGCAACCTTATGCTCTTTAATATATTTGTCATACTCCTTACTCATGCTTGTCACCTCCTTCAACCGGGTGAGTTAGGTTACGTTTAAGGTCTATACTCATCCGCTGTAAAGTCTCTATAAACATGTCCATTTCTGCAAAACTCACAAATCCTAAATATAAAGGTTCGCCATTAGGTGCATCCTTTGCTACGGCACCATTGTTATAGGTGAACTCACAGGTAGCAAGCTGCTTTGTCTCAGCCAAACCGACACATACGCCCGTTACTGCTGTATCAAGATTGTTTCCAGACATCATAATCTTATTCCTCCCCATCCGAGTTGTTCGTTTCATCTTCCGGCGGAGTCATATACTTACCCCAAGGATATTTGCCTGATCTTATACCTTCTTTTTTCTTCTTGCAATCTGCTTCAGCTTCTTCTCTCTTTCGCTTATCTGCAACACGCTTAGCAACCTTGTTGACCAGTTCTTTCCATTTCTGCCTAGTGAGCCCTGGCCATATTTTATTCTGTCCCCGGCATTCATCAATCATTCCAACGATTTCCTTCTCGACCTCGTCTGAAACAGCCTGATCAGTCATCATGATGTCTTTCTTGGCATCTTTCTTATCCGCAATATAATACGTTACTGGTACATATTTCTTGAATACCTCATAGTAGTTACCCTTATTGCCGAACATCTTCTTGGTAACAGCCATAGCAAAACCTTTCTCAGGATCGTACCTATCGTTTTCCCCAGCCCTAACCATAGTTTTTGTTCCGTCCTTCCAAAGTATGACAGTTACTCGATCACTGAATATAACATCCTTTATGTTTAATCTAACATCACAATTCATAGTTTTTTCCTCCTTTATATATGCAATAGCATTCGGGATTATTTTGCCGACAGGAATGCAATACTGTCTAAGTATTTCGTCGTTTAAATGATCTATTTCTTTCGCAAATGAAAAATCAATCAAACCATAAGGCATGTTATCCGCCTTTTCCTGAGCTTCTTCCATCTTTGCTATATAATCTTCTGGATAGTTCACCGCTTTCGCCCCATATACAGAACTAAGTAGCATCTTTCTAGCATGCCCAAATTCTATATTCTTGAAAATAGCTGCTTCCTGTTCCACTCTATGAAATACTTCTTCCATAAACTTACTCAACAAGAAGAACTTCTTTCCGTCTGGGGCCATCCGATGTCCAACCTCCCAATCCAACATAGCACTGGTAGGAGAATTATGATAATACAGCATATCAATTGCTCTAAGACCTCTTGTGTCGGCAACCCCGCATACAAAATTTATATTATATGGTCCAATTCGTACCCTGTTGCCAGCCCTAACAATATATAATGTTGTATCGACTGGATGCGTCATCACCCAATCCCTAGCTGCACGAATGAATCTACATCTACTCTCGCTACAGTTAATTACGACAACAATATTCATAAAAATCTCCTCCTTAAAATATAAAAGAGACCTAGCATATTGCTACGCTAAGTCTCGTGTGATCTATTCTTATATATTACTTGAATGGCAATTCATCCTCATCGTCAGGTGCCTCTTCCTCTGCAAAACGCTGAGCAAATCTATCGATGTCCTGCTCCACATACAACCTATCAAGATATGCAGTACGACCAGTCTTGCCATTTACTGTCCAATCGTAAGGGCGAATGTCCATATCTACCCTCTTTATTGTCATACGATCAAGAGAATATGCTTCATCCTCTGAAAGGTTTCTCCTATTTTTACCGCTTACCAGATATATGTCCGGACCATACTCATTGAATTTAACTTTGACACGTAATGACATACGCGGATCATCGTCTGGATTAACTCCAGGTTTTATCTTTACATTCCATCCATTACTTACAAGTACATCTGCCATTTCTTTATCTGGTATAATTAACTGGAAGTTTCGGTCGCCTTCTCTATTGTAATCACCCCCCCTTCCTTCAAAATTCCTAAATATAATTCTTGCATCGTCGATTATTAATCTCCCAGTTTTCTTTTCAATCTTTAATTCCATTGTTTTATTCTCCTTTTTTTGTAAAAAATAAAGAGAGTCTAAGTTTCCTTAGACCCCCTAATTGTTATTTCATGCTTTTTTGACACCACTGATAAACGATGCTATCCCTACGATAAGAAAATATGGCCACAGTATAACCGTCAATATAGTCTCAACCATCCCAAACTTATCTTCATCAAAATCCGTTTGTGTTGATGCTATCATTATGACTACGATCAATATTCCTGCTACCACGCATCCAATCAGTAAATACCACTGTAATAAATGTAATATCATAAAATCACCTCCTCATTATAGAGGTTGTAATCTACGCGATACTCTGTTTGAACGGCATATCACCAGTTACTCCAGGCGGAATATACATGAAGTCCAGAGGTGGATCCGTACATGCATATGGATCATCTGAAGCAAACTGCTCAAAATCACCATACCTAGATATTTCTGCTATTGCTGCATCTACCTGTTTTCTGTAGAATGACTTGTCTATAGCATCATCTTTTCCGAGCTGCCTTACCATCTCAGATTCAAGCCATCTATACCCAGTTGATCCTGATGCTGCATAATTCTTACCGTTATCAACACGATATAGCACACCACCATTCTCACCAGCCAATATCGGTGTAAACTGGCCAACCCTTCCTACAAACTGCAAGTTGTGACCCGGCTTAATATCCTCAACAAGTCTCTTAGCCTCTGGTTCAAACATTGTATCTGATATCTTACCTTTCTTATAGTCACTCTCGAGTTTATCAAGCTGTTTCTCAAACTCACTCACGTCCGGAAGTTTCTCATTGATATCCAAATATAAAGCTCCCTTGGATACTGAAAATGTCTCGCACATATCGTCGAATACTATTGGTTCATGGCTGAACAGAGTCTTGAATACATATGGGACTGCGAACTGCTTCCCTGTAGCTGTCCATTCTCCGCCATGCTCAGTATTATCACCTGGCACATAACCATACATCTTCTGACAATCTTCTGGAGACTTGTATTTTGCAATATATACCGCATCATTAACAAGGCACATCTTTTCATATGTAGCCTCATGCTCAAATGTGTACCCATACCTCTTGCCAAAGTCCATAACGAACTTGATAATCTCCGGAGTGGCATCTGGTATCTTGATCGAGTCTGTCTTGATATGAGCAACCTTGAATCCACGCTCCATAACCGCATGTTTGAGATCTATCATGAATAGAGCTCCACGCTTTGCCACTATATTATCGACATTTCTATTATCTCTGAATGGGTTATCAAAACCTGCCGCTGTCAAACCATAAACTGAATTAATAGCTGTCTTGAGTGCATTTGCCAAGTCCTTATGACTCAATTCACCGTTCTTAACTTTCTCAATATACGGTCTGAGCTTACCATCCATCATTTGGTCAACTTCATCCCATGCTTTATGCTTAATACTTACACGTCCCTCTACAATATCACGGAATGCTCTAGTGTATCTTACACCAAATAAACATTCTGCTATTATTGTATGTGGGTGCATTGATGCAATATCAAGCAATGCTACGTTGCCATACATGCCAGGAAAACCCTGAGCAAAGCCACCCTCTTTGGGGTCTTCTCCTCTGTACATTGACTTGCCAAATTCATGCGTATAGCCTGGGAAATATGGAAGTAAGCTGTCCTCTTTGAACGGTACTTCTGCATGCGGCGGATTATGTGGTGCTGCCATCATCTCCGGACATGTATCTTTTAGAAATAGCAGCACATCCGGCGGAAGCTCTTTCACTGGCTGCGACAAATCCCTATACATGAATTCGCTCTGAGGTTTTCTATTCTTGCCAAATATAATTCTTGTAGTCAGAGTATTTGTTGTATCATTGGCTGTCATCTCTGCCAAATCTGCCAGAATCTGCCTTGCTGTCCAGTCTGCCTTCAAGTAATAGAACGCTGCCTCTGTGGATATAACATCATTGTCACAGTATTCAGCAACTTTCACCCATAGTTCCTTTGGCACAGGCTTATCCCACTCCAATCCAAGCTCCTGATGTTTGATTTTCAGTAATAACTTTCTGAGTTCATCACTTATCTTAGACTTTGGGTCGTGAGCAACCTTTGACATCTCTATCTCGAGCTTCTTCAAACTCTTTTTATTGGTAGACGATGCAAAATCATAAATATCAGTGTATGATATGTTATATGCCTCGCCAAAGAATGCGTTATTATCGTGATTTATTATCCTCTGTGATAATCTGTAGAGCTGCTCGTTGTCATACCCCATCATAATTGCAAACAGAATATGATTATCGTATCGTCTACAGTTAAATCCGATCAGCCTATACCCAGTTATCAACTTCTCAATATCTATAGGCTTTGGGTTGATCATACGAACCATCGGATTTCCTTCACCAGCAATCTTCCAGTTCACCAAGCATAAGTTCGGAAATATCTCTATATCATAAAATGCTATAGGTTTCTCCGTGTCCTCAGTATTTTCAGAAGGTTCATCCGACTTGAACTTCATTTCTTTTACCTGCTTAATACAAAAGTCTGCATTATTTGTACTTGACATGGCAAACGCCAGCACAGCGTCGAACATATCACTTACGTCATAATGCAGACCTTGATTATAAGCATCGTCTAATATTTGTCGTATAAAACAAATACTGGGCTTAGTAGCTGGGTGTATCTCTTTATTGAGATTCCTTTTTATCAGCTGTCTAAGCCCTCGCTCGCTCTTTATTTTATCTTTTCCTACCGTGTTTTTCTCCTCCTTCAAAGGTAATCCAGAGTTAATAGTCGCTATAGGAATATCGTTACACTTGGTAAGCATACGTCTTAATGAACTATTACCCGTAAATACCTTTATTTCAATATCCTCATCATAAATACGACTAAGCATTGAAACGTCCCCATCATAAATATAATGAAGATGTATGCCAGCTCCACTCTTACTGAGTTCTGCATATGTAGCAGGCCACTTACTTGCCGCTTCAAGATTTCTCTCGAAGGATTTTTTACCATCATCTCCTTTTTTATCGAAGTCTATACCTATCAGATTAGTTTTGACATCTTGGACTTTCACGTAATGCAGTTTATGAGTATCGAGCTCTTTCAGTTTAGTTTTACACTTATCCCACGATATCGTCGGAGTTTCGTTACTTGACGCATATTGCGCTGGACAATCTGCGAGTTCATCGTCAAGTAAACTATGTTGTTCTTTAAACCTTAACCATGCAGGAATACTCGTTTCAGCAACTTCCGTCTTCTCTGTAGGTTCTTCACGCTCAAAAATATCAGTCCTGAATCCAGTGTAGTAACTTCTTACTCTCGCACCATCGTCAAGTGCTATACGATCTGAATACTCCCTAAAATAGTTCTTGAGTTCCTCTTTGAAACTTCTCTGAGAATATGGATAAGGAACCTTTGCATCGTCGCAATACAACTTGTACATTTCCCACGCCTCTTTGAGTGTTGTACTGTCATGCTTCTTAAATACATGGTATGCACTCAATATAAAGTTGTAGAAATCATTTGACGCTCCCAGCATCGCAACTGGCACATAGTCGTCATATCTTCCTGGATTTTCCAAATATACTTCCTTGCAATGCCAGGCAATAGCCCCAAGCTCAAACTTAACTTTTGCCATCGCCTCTTTGTATTCTTTTTGGCTGAGCTTATCCCCTGATGGAGATACATCTATCAGACGTCTTAACAAACCCGATTTACCATCGGTGATCCTTACTGGTTTGTTTGTACCCATGATAAGAAAACACTTAAAACTGTTTGTATATGTACTTTTGAACTTCTCGTTTACCGTCATCTGCTCATGTGACACCAAACTGTTTATCTTCGTGTTATCCTCAATCCTGGATAAATCGCCGTCATGCTCTATTGCTACAAGCGGATTCGATCTGAATGCCTCCAGAGCAAATACATTCGTAGCAGAACCCAATGCCTTTGAATCAAATACTGAATAATATCCATCAAATAACATCTGAATAATATTCAAAACTGTTGATTTACCTGTTCCGGCAGCACCATACAACACTACAAACTTCTGAATAGTCTTGCTATCGCCAGTTATGATCGAACCGATAGCCCATTCAATCTTGCGACGCTCCTCCTCAGAATATAAAGTAGATAATAGCTTATCCCATGATGAATAGTCGCCCGCCTCAAGAGGATACGGCAGTCGTTTACTTGCATAATCCTCTTTTCTGGCGGCATCATTTGAAAATATAAGTTTTTCATCCAACATATGGAACGAATCTCTGGACTGTTTCTGACAATATTTATGAAACTTATCAATCATCCCAGTATCGGCATCCCACATATACATAGGTTTTGCTAAATCTGTAAATCTGTCTCTATTCTCCTCATAATATGTTTTTATTTCCTGATCTATGAGACGGACAACATCTTCTTCATCAGTCGACCAAAGTTTACGTTCTTCGTCCCATATAGCGTAGAAATCCTGACCGCGAATCATGAGATCCTTACTCTTCTTGATGATGAATTTAGGATATATCTCAACCTCGCCACGTTTGGGCGATCTGGTTGCGATAGTCATAAAATCTAACATACTCACCACCCTCTCTTTTCATTATTTGATTCACGATATACTATCAAGAAACCAACACATCTGTATCCATATTTCCTCACGTCTGAGATCTTCTCGGCAATTTGGAATTGTGAATAATCCTCCCTTGCCATCTCGGTCATATTTTCTGTCGAGAAATGTATCTGTTATCTCATGTACGAGTCGAACGTCAAAACATCTATCATGCATTCCTTGTAATCCCAGACTGGATATCATCTGCCAGAACCACTGACCTGTACGATTTCCTATCTGTGGATTATCCATGATCGTCCGCTCACATCTTAATGAAAGTGCAACCATCATTTCTAAGATATTACATGGCTCAGATACCAAGTCTGGCATAGACGTATCATAACCATTAGCAAACATGAATTCCTTGCGAAGATCTATACCATCACTTGCCCTATTCTCATCTCTTGCCATTACTGCATAGAATTCCTTAGAATATAAAAAAGAAAGCAGCTTATTGTAAGAGACTTCCCTACCAAACCGCTTTCCGCAGACTATATTACATAGCCATTTGAAATAATCTTCTCGAAACTTATCATCTAAATACATTAGTCCTCCTCTCCAGAGTTGCACTGAAGTATCTGATAATCCATCTCAAGGCGATCATTTCTTACATACACTACATCTGGCTCCTCTGGATTCTCACCGAAATGATCTATGAATTCTCTGCCGACTGTGTTGGCGATGTCGTCTACATTCACTCCATATGTATCAGTCAGAATATCATCGCCATACCACATGAGTACTGTGCACTCGTTCTCTGCCTTATTACCATACTCTTCAGGTTCGATGATGTATGGAAGCATACTGTCGTCTTTATCTTCCGCCAAATCGTCATCTGCTGACTCGGTATCGTATGTATCCACAAGACCACAGTATGTTACGTTCTCCTCAGCTAACTCAACTTCCTCTTTTTTTTTACGCTGAAATACTTCCTTCACAGATGCAATCTCGTCATCTGCTATCTTTCTGTACTTTTCTCTTGCTATAAACCAAGAAGCCACAGCACCTACCGCAACTCCTAATGAAAATATCAATACTTTATTGTTCATATGTGTTCCTCCTACATAAAAACAACCCTCAGCGTCCTATAAACAACTGAGGGTAATCAAATATATCTCTGTACCAATCACCTGACCCGTAAGAGTCAAAACCTCTTCATGCACATACGTAATCGGTAATTGGTCCGTCTACATTGAAATCCAACAATACCGCCTTCTCATATCCATTAACGAATCTACGTTTAGCAGCATTGTTGACATCAAATATGCCAAAATCCACAAAATTGTCACCGATTGGATTCTTCTCATCATAAATCCAGCCAACATCATGGCCAATCTTAGTTCCCTGGAAACCAAGCATGCTGAATACATCATTCAGATATAAATATCCCTGTGCTTTGAGCTTTTCGTTCGCCCAGTTCTGCTGCTGTCTGAGGAACCATAACGTCTGCTCTGGGTCATCATTCCAGCCAGTATTGCCACAGTCAAATATTCTTGTATATGCTGATAGTGTATTTGGATCTACAACATCATATTCCTCGGTAACAACTGTCTGAGTACCATCTTCATTCTGCACCACAGTCTCCATGGTATTGTGCTGCATATTGTATCTGAGTTCCTGATCTACGTCTTTTCCAAACTTCTCAACAACCCGGTTTCTATACTCCTTGAATGACTTATTTACCGTCATGTAAGCCGTAGCAAGAGCTGCATTTCTCTGTCTGAGAATCCTGTTAGATGTAACTATGCTACCGATGGATAAGGCACCAAGTAATATGGATGGTCCATAGAGCTTTGTAAGCTCCCAACCAGCCTGCATATAGATAGTTGTAAGGCTCTTCTTACAGTCCTTCATCGTGTACTCTGACTCTTCGCCGTCTTCGATAGCCTTGATATCTTCATGAACAGAATCGAGCTTTTTATGGGAATCCTCCATAACGTTGTCAAGTTTTCTTGTAGCCACGCATGCCCATATTGCACTACCTACTGTACCTACTACTCCCACGATCATACATATCTCTGGGCTGTGCTGTCTGGTTTTGAATATAGCTTTATTGGCTGCTACTGCCATCTTTGAGAAAAATTTACTCTTCATTTGTATCGTCCTCCTTTAATACATCTCTACAAAGCATACCGCCGTGTCTCAGTGCATCAACGGCGTCATCGTATACTTTCTTACTCTTTTCACGAGAAAAAAGTTCCTTGTTAGCAGCAATCTCACCGCCGAGTGCTGCATAACCGCAAATATCAATATAGTTATCGTCCTTATATACGCCACTTGAGTTTCTGGCTACTTTCATAAGGATCATCATATTGGCAACATCTGTACTGTCGATTGGGGTATTAAGATATGTGCTCCAAAATGCAGCTATACTTGCAAAGTTATCCTCTGCATTGCCATACGTACCCTGTCGTTCGCCATTTATAATGGTTTTTGCCTTATCTAAAATATCATTCTTATTCATGTTCTACCTCCTGAGTGCCTTTGCTCTAGGCAACTTTATGTAATATCCGTCTCTTATGCGGACCACCTCTGCGTCTCTGAGGCTTGTCCATCCATAATCGTTGTATGTATAATCGCACGTAACACCTGCCAGATCATACATATCACCTATCGATACCTGATGATACTCGTCCAGAATATCTTCCATATGCGCCAGTACATCTTCTGCTGATCCACGATGCTCAAATATCAAGTCGTCGTAGTCACTGTCAGATCTACTATCCACATATCTTCGTTCTCTTGACGAATCACTATATGACCTGTATGACACATAATCCGATCGCAAACTATTCGATTTCTTTGTATGTCCGGTCTCGCCATACAGAATCATGTCAATACCATTGGTAACAATATCCGATATAGCTTTCTTAAATGCCGGGATAAGAACCTCAAAAACAACATACGACTTTACATGCTTCACGTCATCACTAATGATTGCGTCCGTGAGTTTTCGACCCTTGTTCTCTTTTCGTACGACCTTTCCAGAAACAACTTTCTGTACTTCTTTCTTATTCGGTTCTTCAGCTTTTTTCTCTGCCTCGATTCTAGCTCTATGGGAATTACTTGGTAATTTAACTTCAGCCATAGTTTTCTCCTAACCAACCTTTAACAGCTTACCTGGTAATGTTATCTTTGTATTTGCTGTTCGGTTATTATATTTTTTAAACTGGTAACTAAGATTGCTCTTAGCTTTTGCCTCTGATGGAGCCTCAGTCTGCCCTGTCCAGTTGTTGACTATGCACCTATCAAACTCCATCACGGGACCTCTGTATAAATATTTTGCCATAGGCATGTCCTCCAAAAAAAAAAAATCAAAATAAAAAGGAGAACACCTTGTAATAAGGCATCCCCCTTGCTTTGACTATGTCGTAAATAACTCTACTTAGCCTTCTTCATGTCGACAACTGTATCTTCGTCCTCGTCGATTTCATCTTCTGGCTTAGGCAGCTTCTCAACCTTGTAACCCTTCTTCTCCAAATTCTCGATCCTCTTCTGAAGTATCTTATCTTTCTTAGATATAGCAAATGCGACTAATCCGCCGACTGCTGCTATTCCAAGCCCAATAATGATTCCTCCAGCTGTAGATCCGCCTTCTGTTGAATCAGTGTTATCATAGTTTGACTCGCTAACCTCGTTTACCTCATTCTCCATCTCTGTGTTCATGATTTCTTCGTTGTTCTCCATAGTTTTATCCTCCTAAAATATAATTTATTTGACTTATAGTCTCATAATATGACTTGTAATTTTCGCGAATTTGCATCAGTGATACATGGAATATTCGTACCTCGGAGCTACACGATAGCCTATTCCAAGACACGGACGACCATCCTTTGCAATATCACCAGTGATATCTAGCTGAATGAGTCCATCTCTACTTACATTCCAGCCAATCTCATCACCGATTGATGTCCTTTCCAACCCAATCTTATCGTAGAAGTCGTTCAAAGATACATAGTCACAACTATTCAGTATCTCATTCAGGTCATTTACTGCTGCGCGAAGTGTTTCTCTGTCGGATTTAAAATATCTTTGAGATATATAATCCAGACAAAGCTGCTCTCCGTCCCCCGCTACGATAACCTGTGTATTTGGCGCTGGTGCTTTCTCGATTTTATCTTTAACAACTGCCTTTGCTATCTCTTTCTCTTTTTCCTCACCAATAGTCTCGATAACCTTGTTCTTATACTCATGCAATGCTGCTTCAGACATAGAGTATGCTGTAGCTATAGCTGCATTCCGCTTAGCATTCACATTGTTGGCACATATAATACATACCACTGATGTGGTGAACGATATAGCTGTTGGAATGTAGCACTTCCACGTTGCCTGTATGATTTCTTTCTTTGTGAGCTCCACTTCTACAGGGATATCTTCGACCTCTTCCTCCATGAGCTCGTTTATCTTGGCCTCTTTTACCTCTTCGACTTTCTTATTTGCAGCTATTGTGCCTTTGATAGCAAATATAACTGCACCTGCTGCTGATGTAATCCCCAAGCCTATCAGTATTGCAGGGCTATTTTTTCCAGCTTTGTTAGCCATTTTATTTATGGCTTTCGTGAATTTATTCATCGCAATTCTCCTTCTCAATTCTATTCATGGCTTCGTTTACCTTAGCTTCAACCATCTCTTCAGTCTGCTTCTCCTGCACATGATCTGATAACATAGATATACCAAAACTTAACACTGGTACGACCATTCCTAATATTTTTAACCACTTATTATTCTTCATTCCGTTTACCTCCTTGCGTCTCTCGAAAAAGATTCTATTGTGTAATCGCCTGATACCGAAACATATGACGCGTCTCGCCATTCGTCCAGGGCATCTTCATCTGGCCCATACATATAATCCACCTCATATATTGGTTCGCCATTCATTATCTCCTTTGTTTTTCTATGATGAATGTCGATCCAATACATACCACTATCAATACTCCAACCAATGTCATCACCATTTGAAATTGGTGAAAGGCCTACAAACTCTAACCATTCATTAAAAGTTACGTATCCACGCATTACATAATTACGATTGATGTGGTACTCAGCATCCATGAGTTCCCGCTCGTACATATCAAAATGCTGATTGGAAATAGGTTCATAGAAATGGAATATCTTATCTGGAGTCGTAGCGCCTATCTGATGATAATTGCAATATTCCCTGATGACGTCGCCCATTATCTCCTTATCAACATCTTCACCATATCTCTTTACAACTTCTCCGCGATACTGAGCTAAGGTTTCCCTTACCATTGTGTATGCTGCCATAAGCTGTGCCTGTCTCTGATGGTTAATGACATTTGAACCAATGATACAAGCAATAGTTGACACTGCGATAACACCTGTTGGAACATAAACTGGTGTTGCAATAACTATTTTTTCCTTAGTTGTGAGTGGCTCGCCTTTCCGAAGTTCTTCTTTCTTCAGTTTCCTCATTGCTTTGGGTGTTTCTTTCGCTGCAAATATACCCGTAGCAATAACACCCACTGTGCCTAATACTGTAAGTATCGTGGGCGAATGTTTTCGTACAAATATCTTTGCACATGGTACTAATCCTTTCATATAAATTCCTCCTTTAAAGATGTATTTATAAAAATAAAAGACCCAATGCATTAAGCACCGAGTCCTCTATAATTATCTTCTTCTGTTTATCAATTTAACAATTAACCAGATAATAAATCCTATACATACGATCACATCGCTGAATACCAGTATAAACATACTACCACCTACACTGACGGCAATCACTGTAACCGCTATTAAAATCAATGCAATCATTAGTAACAGTAATATTAAAAACATAATTGTCACCTCCTTCATTATAGAGGCCGTAAAACTCGCGAATCCAAAAATAAAAGTGAGAAATCTATGATTTCATAGACCTCCCACCTTTGTTCTAATGATTCCGCCATACATCTTCTCTAGCGAAAAACATCGGTATTGCTATAGCTGTCAAGAATACTGAACCTGTTCCATCTCCAGTAGCTAATATTGCTATAAGACCTACTAGTAACATGCACAATGCAAATATCTTATTACGCCATGTCCGCTGTAAGTTCATAACTATACGCTCCCATAATGTCAGTTTTCGTTCTTTTGCTAAAGTCCTCATCTGTCATTCCTCCTTAAAATATATGTTCATAAAGGGGGATGCAATTTTCGCGAATTATGTAAGATCCATATAAAAACGTTTATAGTATGTCATTGTCTTGGTAGTTATATGAATGTATACCCTGGCACAGGGTGCAATGCCGATATACGATTCATACCCAAAATAATCAGTCAGCATAACCATGTCTCGAATAGTTACTCTTGAATCGCCCCGCAACTTACTTTTCGCAGTAGATAAATTTACTTGCCAGATATCAGCTAGTTGTTGATATGTTAAATGCAATTTTTTCTTCATATCGAGCAGTACATCTATAAGATTTTCTGTTTCCATTTCAAATATCCCTCCTATCAAAACAGGTCTCCCATCTTGCTCTTGGTAATGGCTTCATTCGTAATGCATGCATGATTTGTCTAACTGTCACTGTGGGGTAATGTCCATCACTACGCAACCCGGCACGACTATCAAAAAATCGTTTAAAACCGTCTGTGAGATATATACTGTCTACCAACCATGGATCTATCTCACCCCACCAAGTCTGCTTTGTATCTGGATCGTACCTTTGCTGGATCACTGCTAAACCCAGATTGTCGATCAGATACAAAGTACACTGATCATATACCGGATGATCACAAGCATATATAACCCCATACATGGATGTATAGTGTTTTGGCTTTTCATAGTGATATCTCATCGTTTTCATGCTCCTTATTAAAATCAAGACCGTCTTTATATCGCTTAACCAGGTCTAACGCATTACCGGTGGTAATATATATGACTTTGGGTTTTAACTTTTCTGGTGCATGCTCAGATATCTTGCTTATGTCCATTATTTCCTCCTCCTAAAATAAAAAGAAAGAGCCCTTGTTAAGGACCCTCTCCATTTGTTGGTCTGTCCTACTTTCTTTTAAAGCTTGTAATTTCTCTCCATGCCTGCTTTCCTGATTCAGTTGATGGTATGTTACCTTCTGTCTCGAATTTGACATTTGTTATGACCCCCCAGATCAAAAGACCAGCATTAGCCAGTATTCCAAGTCCTGTCAGAGCATGTCCGATCCATCTACTGTGCTTTTCAGATTTATCTGATTCAGCTTTAAGTGCAAGCTCAGCTTCACTCTTAGCTCTATCAGCCTCAATCTTCTCAAGCTCAATGTATTTGTCGGTAAGCTCTCCAATTCCTTGAACTGCTGGATTGTAGTCTTCTGAATCCATGTCGATATCATTCAAAGCATCAATCTCTTCCAGAATCTCACCTTTTAACTTCTCCTTAACTTCCTGCATAGTAAAATCCTCCTTAAAAATATAATTTTCCTACATTACCATAATAGGACCTGTTATTTGCGCGAATCGTCTCTGAGCAAAATGATACGTTTCTTGTCCAATAAAAGTTTATTTGTTGGGATCATAACATGTACTGAATATTGTTCTGGCTCATTCTCTGGGTCTGTCTGTTCCATTGAAAAACGCCCATATACACTCTTCCTGTCGCGTATATAATCTACAATACAAGTTACTACAATAGTTCCAAAGACTATTGCCACACAATCCAACCACCACATACTATTTCCTCCTTCCTTGGGTTATATAAATATAACTTGTTTCTCCGTCACCTGCGTACGGAAAAAGAAAAGTGTAAGAATCGAACTTACAACCTACAGTGGATAAACCTCTGTTGCTCTGCCAATTGAGCTAACTTTTCATTATATGAGGTGTATTTTTCGCGAAAAAAAAGAGGACTCCATGTGGAATCCTCATCTTTCTACTTACTATAAATTTTCTCCTCAAGTTCTGCTACCGTTCCCTGTAATTCTACCAATGTGTCTGTAAGTAACTCGATTAATTCGTCCTGAGCTTTAACCTTAGTCTCTAACTCGCGCACTTTCCCAATTAACTCGCCTACTTCACATTTTAACTTGATATAATTATTCTCGCCCATAATAGTTTCCTCCTTAAATGAAAGTTTATTGTTTCATTATAGGAGTTGTAATTTTCGCGAATCTTATTTGTTAGTTTTTGTGTAATGGCGTTCTGCTATAGCTCGCTTCTCACCATCAAAATATGCATATCGCAATATTATCTCGGTATCTGTTTCTATGCGTCCGCCAGTAGACTTGTCCTTATTTGTCATATCTTCATTATACACCAAACAATCACCTCCTAGTGTATCGTGATTATAACATCATAGAAGAAAAAAACAAGCCTTGACAAACAAAAAACAAAGGAGTTGTCAAAGTATCAACAACCCCTCTGCATCCTATAACATTATCTCGTATATACCTTTCTCATAAGTATTATATATTATTATCGGTGGTAGTTCCTTACCATCAAATTCGATATTTATTTCTAATACGTCAACAGTTTTTGGTTTCGTAGTAGTTGTTGTCTTTCCATCCGGATCAATAACAACCACACCCCAATAATCTGGACTATTCATAAAACAAATATCGAATCTCTGATATTCGTCTACCCCATCAATATTTAATCCGATACCTACGTGTGTAGTTCCAGTAGATACTGTTATAAATGTTGCCTCGTTTATTGCTTCCATAACAATTCCTCCTTTGTTTATATTCATATAAGAGGTTGTTATTTTCGCGTCTTATTTAATATCCAGAAGAACTTTCTGTATCTATCGTAATACGTATCTTTTGAACAAGGGATGCTCATACGGGTAACCAACGTATTGTACGACATCCCCTCTGTCACACCATGCAAAATATAATTGGCAAGTTCGTCATCTGCCTGCACAGCCGCATCCTTTACAAGATCCATACGTTCTGAGAAAAACGCTTTTGCCTCCGCGCACTTAGCTGTTGGGTCACCATGTGCATATGTTCTACCTATACTTGCAAGTGCATCCGGCCGCTGACTCAATCCGTCTAATGAAATATATGCGCTATACCATATAGGATACTGCAAACAAAAATGCTTCAGCTCATAGTATCTGTGCTTCTCAATCCAATATTTACTATTTTGGGAAATATCAGCCCTTATTGTAGTACTCATATCTTTCGTTCCCCCTTCCAAACGTAGCCTGTGTCTTCGTATAATTTCTTTGGAGAAATATAGAAGTTGATACGTCCATGACTTATCCTTAGATCATCCAGTTCTGTTACAACTTTTCCATCTCGAGTCGCTATCCCTATTGGTAGCCACCCTTTGATAATCCCAGCACGAACCCAAGTAGCATCTTTATGATATACTTTGGCTGCCACAGCTACCGGGACCGATCCAGCTGTGAATTCAATTATCTTTTCTTCTGTACCATCCATCTGAGTACCTCCTTTCACCCACAATTCTAGGCTACCAAATACCAGTTTGTTAAACGGACTCAAGTGGTAAAATTTTCCAGCTATTTGTCTTTTCCAAAATCTTTCTTCCATTCCTTGATGGTCGTCTCTGTTGGATAGTCCTCAAACCCTAAAGTGTCCGGCGTGATCAGTCCTTCGACTACTCCATTGATAATCTCCGCCTCATATTGTTTGAAAGGGAAAATATCTTCGGTAATACTTCTGTGCACTTTGCCACAAACCCTACACTTGTAGCGCTTTATGTCTATATATCTGCTTTTATGTCCCTGCAACCGTACTATACGCTTGATTTTATCGTAATATCGTAGTTCTCCCCCACATTCTGGACAAAATTTTGCTCCGTCAAGAATCATAAAATACCCCATTTTTCTAATCTAGGATACGAAATAGAACCCTAAATTTCGGCAATTGTACTAATTGTAAGATCGTACATCTTAGTATATGCTAACACCCACAATCTTACTCAGAGAGGAGAAATAAAAATGCTTATAAAGTGTCCTGAATGCGAACTACAAGTGAGTGATAAAGCAATGAATTGTCCACATTGCGGATATCCCATAACAAGCAGTACTCCTGTTAGGAAAACTTCAAAAAAGAAACACCCGAAACTGCCAAATGGTTTTGGACAGATCTCGGAATTGAGTGACTCAAGACTTAGAAATAAATATAGAGTAATGGTTACCGTAGGACGGGATACTGTAACTATGAGATATAAGACAAAAATACTAGGCTATTACCCAACATATAACAAAGCCTATGCTGCCTTGGTGGAATATAATAAAAATCCGTATGATCTGGATAATGATATTACCGTTGCTGAATTATATGAAAAATGGTCCACTCAGTATTTTGAAGAATTAAAAAGTCAATCGAGTGAACGTACAATAAAAGCCGCTTGGAATTATTGTTCATCTATCTATAATATGAAAGCTCGAAATGTACGTGCAAGACATATTAAGGGATGTATGACCGATGGCATATATGAATATCGCGGTCAGATAAGGCATGCCTCCCCCGAAACCCAAAGTCGAATTAAATCCATGTTTAATCTGATGTTTGATTATGCATTGGAATATGAGATTGCAGATAGAAATTATGCCAGAACCTTCAATATTCCTGATGATGTACAAAAGGCAAAAACAAAACAAACCTCGGGGCATATACCATTTACCCAGGAAGAAATGGATAAACTCTGGGACAACTTGTATAAGGTGCCGTACATTGATATAGTCATAATTCAATGTTATTCAGGATGGCGTCCTCAAGAATTAGGGTTAATTAAACTTGAAAATGTAGACCTTGAAAATGGATACATGATTGGTGGCATGAAAACTGAAGCTGGTGAAAATAGAACGGTTCCAATTCATTCAAAAATAAAAGAACTTGTCGCAGCAAGATATAACCAAGCTAAAGATATGGGGAGCGAATATTTGTTAAATTGTACAGACACCGTAACGCATAGGTATTCTTGGGAATTAACATATGATAAATATAGGCATCGTTTTGACAAGATTCGTGATCAGTTAGAACTTAATCCAGATCACAGAGCGCATGACCCAAGAAAACATTTTGTAACTATGGCTAAAAAAGCTGAAGTAGATCAATACGCAATCAAGTACATTGTAGGGCATAAGATAGATGACATAACAGAGCGTGTATATACACAAAGAGAACCTGAGTGGTTGAAAAATGAAATAGAAAAAATAAAATAGGATGTGATTTTGCTGTACGAATAATGTTGTAGGAACAGTGTAGGAATATTGTACGAATAGACTACTATTTTGTACTTTTTATTCCTACACCATACCATTAAAAAGTCTTATTTTAAGCCAAACATTAGAACTTACCAGCGTTAGCAGCTTCCTCAACAGAAACAGCTACAGCAACTGTAGCACCAACCATAGGGTTGTTACCCATACCGATAAGTCCCATCATCTCTACGTGTGCAGGAACTGATGATGAACCAGCGAACTGTGCATCACTGTGCATACGTCCGAGAGTATCTGTCATACCGTATGAAGCAGGACCTGCTGCCATGTTATCTGGGTGAAGTGTACGTCCTGTACCACCGCCTGATGCTACTGAGAAGTACTTCTTACCCTGCTCGATACACTCCTTCTTGTATGTACCTGCAACTGGATGCTGGAAACGTGTAGGGTTTGTTGAGTTACCTGTGATAGATACACCAACGTTCTCCTTGTGCATGATAGCAACACCTTCCTGAACATCGTCAGCGCCGTAGCACTTAACTGTTGCACGGATACCATCTGAATATGCCTTCTCGTATACTACATTGAGCTCAGCCTTCTTGTAGTCATACTTTGTCTCAACATATGTAAATCCATTGATTCTTGAGATGATCTGAGCTGCATCCTTACCAAGACCGTTAAGGATAACTCTAAGAGGTTTTTTACGAACCTTGTTAGCCTTCTCAGCGATACCGATAGCACCCTCAGCTGCTGCAAATGACTCATGACCTGCTAAGAAACAGAAGCACTCTGTCTCCTCCTCAAGTAACATCTTACCAAGGTTACCATGTCCAAGACCAACCTTACGATGATCTGCAACAGAACCTGGTATACAGAATGCCTGAAGACCCTCGCCGATAGCTGCTGCTGCGTCTGCTGCCTTTCTGCATCCCTTCTTGATTGCGATTGCTGCACCTACTGTATATGCCCAGCAAGCATTCTCAAAACAAATTGGCTGAATACCCTTTACCTGATTGTAAACGTCAAGTCCAGCGTCCTTTGTGATCTTCTCAGCTTCTTCGATTGAGCTGATTCCATAGCTGTTAAGTACAGCGTTTATCTGGTCTATTCTTCTTTCATATGATTCAAATAATGCCATTGTCTCGTTCTCCTTTCCTCTATTTCCGACTACTCTTTACGTGGATCGATGATCTTAACAGCGCCCTGCTCTGGCTTAACACGTCCGTATGAACCTGAAGCCTTCTCCCAAGCTGTGTTAGGATCATCACCCTTCTTGATAAAGTCAGTCATCTTTCCAAGAGAAACGAACTGATATCCGATAACTTCGTCATCTGCATCAAGTGCTATTCCTGTTACATAGCCCTCTGCCATCTCAAGGTAACGAACACCCTTAGCCTTTGTTGCATACATTGTACCAACCTGTGAACGAAGACCCTTTCCAAGATCCTCAAGTCCGGCACCAACTGCAAGTCCGTCATCTGAGAATGCACTCTGTGTACGTCCGTATACGATCTGAAGGAATAACTCTCTCATTGCTGTATTGATAGCATCGCACACAAGGTCAGTGTTGAGAGCCTCAAGGATTGTCTTACCCTGAAGAATCTCAGCTGCCATAGCTGCTGAATGTGTCATACCTGAACATCCAATAGTCTCGACAAGAGCCTCCTCGATAACACCCTCTTTTACGTTAAGTGAAAGCTTGCAGGCACCCTGCTGTGGTGCACACCAGCCTACACCATGTGTAAAACCAGAGATGTCTTTGATTTCCTTTGAGTAAACCCACTTTCCTTCTTCTGGGATAGGAGCTGGCTCATGCTTTGCACCCTTTGCTACAGGGCACATGTTTTCAACTTCCTTAGTGTAAATCATTGTGAAACTCCTTTCAAAATATGAATTCTTAAAAGCGGTTCCGAATTCTCTAATTCAAACCATCAGTGGTATTTTCTCACAAAACAGTTATGAAGTCCATAGCTTATTGAAAATTTTTGTCGCATTTGCGTGTACTTTATCAAGTACAGCGCGCCTTATTGAGAAAGTTTTTAACAAGGCACAGTTGTCAAGGTTCATATGTCCGCTTATATCATTTGATCGTAACCATATTCACTTGAACATATGTATTTATCTGATATACAATACTTCTGTCAGAGCACATTCAACCCAGACATGCGCCGCTCCAGGCGCTGCTCAGATACATGATATAAAAAAATAAAAACGGAGGTTTTCAACATGAGATTTATAGATATGCACCTTCACACCACCGCTTCCGACGGCTCCTGCACCCCATCAGAGGTGTGCCAGCTTGCCATTGACAGGAATCTTGCAGCGATCGCCATAACCGACCACGACACAGTGGATGGCATAGCAGATGCAATCACATATGCAGATAACTGGAACAGCACTCTTCCTCCGATCCAGAACAGTGATTCCACCAACTGCTCTGGCTTTTCTGACAGCAGTGACCATCATATCGAGGTAGTTCCCGGCATAGAGATGTCCGCCATCTACAACGGTGTGGAAATCCACATTCTTGGCTTCTATATGGACTACAAGAACCCTGAGCTCATCTCCCGTCTTGCCGCCATCAAACAGGCCAGATACGACCGAAACGAGCAGATGTGTGAGAGATTCCGCGCCGACGGAATAGACATGACCATGGAGAAGCTGCAGCATGGCAATCCTGATACTGTCGTCACAAGAGCTCATTTTGCCAGAATTCTCATAGCCGAAGGCGTATGCAGGGACATGAACCAGGCGTTCAAAAAGTATCTGGGCAAGAAATGCAAATATTACATTCCAACACCAGACATACCTGCCGCCGATGCCATAAGACTCATAAGAACCTACGGCAAGGCTGCCTTCATCGCCCATCCCCTCATATACGGATTTGGATATAAACAGATAGAGGACATGCTTGAAGAACTGAAGCCATATGGCCTTTCAGGGCTTGAGGTCTACCACTCTTCCAACAATGCCTATGAATCCGGAAGGCTTAGGGAGATCGCCAGAAAACACGGGCTCCTCATATCAGGAGGTTCCGACTTCCACGGCGCAGCCAAACCCGACATATCCGTGGGAACCGGAAGGGGCGGCCTTCGGATCACGGAAGCTGTATTTCAGGATATAAAAAAAGCGGTCACTGTATAATGACCGCTTTTTTATTTACTCTGATGATACCTTTATTATATCTTTGACTTCTTATCCTTATCATCATCTGTGACTGTTGATGATCCCTGCTTCTCAAGCTCTGCAACAGCGCTCTTGTGCATCGGTATACGACAGTTCTTGTTGTTACCAAACTCTACGATGATAGTTGAATCATCAACCACATCAAGGATGGTTCCGTAGAAACCACTGGTTGTCATGATATTATCACCAGGCTCCATCTGTGAAAGCATCTGGTCTGTCTTGGCCTTCTGCTTCTTCTGTGGTCTGATCATCATGAAGTAAATGATTGCAGCAAATATGGCAATATATACAACAATAAACATAACTGATGAACCGCCACTGGCCTGTGTTCCTGTTGACGATGATAAAATTGTTGAAAGTGAATTCATTCTCTAATCTCCTTTTTGATTACTCTTCTCCACCAGCAAGGCTCTCAAGCATCGATTTCTTATATGACTGATATCTTCCTTCTTCAATAGCCTCTCTGATTTCTTTCATCATATTATTATAAAAATACAAATTATGCAAGACGCAAAATCTCATACCGAGCATTTCATTTGCCTTGAGCAGGTGTCTGATGTACGCTCTGCTGTAGTGCTGGCATGCAGGGCATCCGCAGCCCTCCTCTATAGGTCTGTCGTCTGTCTCAAATCTCGCATTCTTGAGATTCATCTTGCCATGCTTCGTGTACACATGGGCGTGTCGTCCATTTCTGGATGGATATACGCAATCGAAGAAATCAACACCTCTGTCGACCGCCTCAAGTATATTTGCAGGGGTTCCAACACCCATGAGGTATGTCGGTCTGTCCTCAGGCAGATACGGAACGGTCACATCGAGTATGTGGTACATCTGCTCTGCTGTCTCTCCTACTGCAAGTCCTCCTATGGCATATCCCGGAAGATCAAGCTCGCTGATTCTCTTGGCGTGATCTATTCTGATATCCTCGTATATGGCACCCTGATTGATTCCAAACAATAGCTGATTCTTGTTGATCGTATCCGGCAGACTGTTAAGTCTCTCCATCTCATTCTTACATCTGACAAGCCATCTGGCTGTTCTCGCAACAGAATTCTCCACATACTGTCTGTCAGCCAGTGCAGGGGCACACTCGTCAAATGCCATGGCTATTGTAGATGCCAGATTCGACTGTATCTGCATGCTCTCCTCAGGTCCCATGAATATCTTGCGTCCATCGACATGGGAATTGAAGGTTACGCCCTCCTCCTTGATCTTCCTGAGTCCCGCCAGGGAGAATACCTGGAATCCGCCTGAATCAGTGAGTATCGGTCTGTCCCAGTACATAAACTTATGTAAACCGCCCATCTGCTTGACTATCTTATCCCCAGGTCTCACATGGAGATGATATGTATTTGACAGCTCGATCTGACATCCTATGTCCTTGAGATCCGTTGTTGCCACAGCTCCCTTTATGGCTGCTGCCGTTCCAACATTCATGAACAGAGGTGTCTGCACTGTTCCGTGAACAGTCTGAAATTCAGCTCTCTTTGCCCTTCCATCCTTACAAAGTATTTTGTACATTGTTATGTAAACCTTTCTTTTTCATTCTTCCGAATCTTACGCTATACTTTAGCGTACTCTTTATAATGCACCATTTAAAGTATATTTGCAAGCAAATTTACAATCCACAGGCATTTACCGCCGAACTTGACCGCATACCGGATGAATACGAGGACTTCCGATACAATGCAGGCAGATTACAATTTTGACAGCCACATATCTTACATACAAAACGGCACCTGTAATTTCACTTACAGGTGCCGTTATATCAATCTATAGGCTTTCAGTTCTGTTAGCTCCGTGCTAAATCACCACTGAATTATCTGGCTTATCACTGCTTCTCCTTCAGCGTAGCTGTAGCAGTCTGCTTCTCGTAGTTACCATTGTTGTTTCTGTAGTATACGATAGATACCTTATCGCCAGGATTGCAGGCCACGATCTTGTCGTGGAATGTCTCCATATCTGCTATGTCCTCACCGTCAAGGCTGCAAATGATATCTCCTGACTGGAGTCCACACTCCTCTGCCGCTGAACCCTGCTCAACTGATGAGATATATACACCCTCAGGCATGTTCAGGAGCTGTGCGTACTGGCTTGTGATGGTCTGGGCAGATATACCGAGGTAAGCCTGTCCTGATGTTGTTCCATCATTTGACACATTCTTGCCTGCTATCAGGTCATTGATTATATCCTGTACATCTGATATAGGAAGTGCATAGCCCATACCCTCAACGCTTGTATCTGAATACTTGGCTGTGTTGATACCGATCAGCTCGCCCTGCATGTTGACAAGGGCACCACCACTGTTACCAGGGTTGATGGCTGCATCTGTCTGAAGTACCTTTACTGTCTCATCTGAAGCACTTATCTCTCTGTTAAGTGCGCTTATATATCCAACTGTAACTGACTGTCCATATCCAAGTGCATTTCCGATTGCCACGCACGGATCACCCACTGCAAGATCATCCGATGAACCTACCTGAATCTCCTTTATCTCATTCAAAGTGTCATCCGATATGTCCGAAAGCTTAACTGTGACAACTGCTATATCATTGTTCTCAACGTATCCCTTTACCACCGCATCTGCACTCTTGTCATCGACAAATGTAACTGACAATGACTTAGCATTCTGTACCACATGATAATTAGTTGCAAGATACAGGTACTGGTCATCCTTGCCGATGATGATACCTGAACCGGCTCCTGTTGACTCCTGCTGATATGAATTGAACCAGTAATCATATGTTGTTACGTATGTTCCTGTGATCGATACGATGGAAGGCATAACCTTCTTGGCAACCGTTGACACATCGTACACTGTACTTGTCGTGTCTGATGATGCCTGCTTGAGCTGTGGTGCATTGTTCTCTGTTGAACCCTCAGCACTCTGCTCTGTTGTGGTCTGCGAATCTTTGCCGAGAAGCTTATCCGATCCATATCTGACCCCCTGGAATACAACGCCTGCCACAAGTCCGAATACAACAGCCGCTGCAACCACACCTGCTGCCTTCTTGCCAAATCCGCTCTTCCTGTTCTTTGGCTTCTTATCTTTTGCCTTCTTCTGTCTCATATTGTTATCTGAAGGCTTTCCTGTTCCCATATTGTTCATTGGATTGCCTGCCTGATTCTGATAGCCCTGATTCATTCTCTGGCTGTCATACCATGCTTCCATGCCATTTACATTTCTCTGAAAACCTGAATATGAAGCGTTCTGTGTACCAACTGTTTGAGCATTCTGCGATGAACTCTGTGCGCCGGCAGTCTGAGCGTTCTGTGCTGAGCCATGTACACCGGCTGTCTGATTGTTCTGCGCTGACTGTGCGCCCTGAACATTCTGTGTCTGCTGTGAAGCATTTGTTGAAGGTCTGTCAAATCTTGAATCTCCTCTATTGTTCATATAGCTGTAATGATACAGACCATCCTGCTGTGGTGCCTGACCACTATTTCCATTCATCTGGTTCTTGTTTTCCTGTTCCATCTCTATCATCCTTTCGCATCTTTATTATCTTAATTCCTGTAATCGGTACCTTTCTCTTTCTTACAGTTGTTACTATACGCAGTAAATGTGTCATATTTGTGTCTTTATTGTTTTAATTCTGTGCACAAATGTTATATACTAGTCAGGTACGATCTCAAATAACCCTTATGGAGGATAATATATGTTTAGAGTATGGGGAAAACTTATAAAAGATAACCACCTCATGAAGGATACCGTGATATGCATATCCGACTACGAGATGACGCGTACCCACAAGGTATACAAGGCCCTTGAGGATATGTGCTACGAGTTTGACCTGGCAAAGCCGGTGTGGCTTAAGAAGAATAAGGATGAGTTTATCCACCACGCCAGAACCAGATTCACAGCGGATAACTTTGTGGAGGATATAGATTTTGACTACCTTGATTTTCAGGTAATAGAGGAGGAATACTAGATGTTTTCTGTCTCTTCAGTGAGCAAAAGCTACGGCAAAAATAAAGTTCTGACAGATGTGTCACTGTCCGTATCCCCAGGTGAATGCATCGCCCTTCTGGGAATCAACGGATCGGGTAAATCCACCCTGCTGGGAATACTATCCAGAAACATAAAGCCAGACTCAGGGTGCTTCGGTTTCGACTGTCAGGCAAATGCTGCTCTGCTCCCACAGGACAATCCACTCATACCGGAACTCACAGCCATTGACAACATCAGACTGTGGCACCCCGGAAGCAGGAAAACAGTCATGAACTCCCACAATATGAGCATATGTCAGTCTCTCGGTGTGGATTCATTTCTGGACAAACGTGTCTCAAAGCTCTCCGGTGGAATGAAGAAGAGGCTAAGCCTTGCCATCACGATGATGTCTGACCCGGATCTGCTTCTTCTCGATGAACCTCTGGCCTCGCTTGATCTTCTATGCAAGAACGGGATACTGAGCTATCTCCAGAATTACATAACACATGGAGGAAGTGTCATCATCGCCACACATGAGACATCTGCGCTGGATATATGCAACAAGATATACACACTGAAAAATGGACACATCCAACTGGCCATAGACAGAAATATCTCACCCGGATACACCTCACCTGAAACCTACATCAATCTGATCAGATCATAGCTTTATCTAAAGGAGTTTTATGTTTTACCGACTTATACGAACTGATTTGAAAAGAATAGCTCATTATGGAATATACATGGTAGTCGCAGCATTTGTCATGATGACGGTTTTCCTGTGTCTTGCGTTAAACGCGAACTCTTTCATCTACTCTGATGACCGCTCCGAACCACTTTCAATCGGAATCGTGATGAGTGCAGATTCAAAAACCGCACAGATGGCATACAACACGATATCTGATATGGACAGCTACCACTCATCATGTGTATTCACAGAATTTTCAGACAAGAATACAGCCCTTTCAAGGCTCTCTGACGGAGACCTGTTCGCTGTGATCTACGTCCCTGACAATATCATAAGCGACATCATGGACGGAACGAACACACCTGTCGAGGTATACTATTCTGACAACCGGTCCATCGATACATTTGTGCTGAATGACCTCTTCCGCTCCACATCCTCCATGCTTGGCATATCCCAGGCGGCCATATATTCGGTTCAGGCGATAGGAAGGAACATGGAGCTTCCCGAGGATATTCAGGACACGCTCAGCAACGATGTAAATGCCATGTTCATGACTAAGGTTCTTGACAGGACTGCCAACTTCACCGTCGACAAAATAAATGCAACCAGAGCAGCAAATACCACCGACTTCTACACAAGTGCGGCGGTTCTTCTCATGATGATGCTGTGCAGCGTTGTTTTCTTCCCATTCCTGCTCGACCTCCCAGCCTCTTACATAACAAAGCTCAGGTCACAGGGAATTGGCAAAGTCAGACGCAATGTCAGCAATTTCATATCCATGTTCATATGGCTGTATATCCTTTATATAACTGTATACATGGCTCTCGCCCTGGCATCACTGTTTATCGATGAACTGCATGTAAATATCCACATGAGCGGGATACTGTTCGGAATCGTCATAGCTACATGTGTCGCGGTATATACACTGCTCATAAGTCTGCTTCCCGCAGGGATACACGGCTGCACACTGCTTCTCACTGTGGTCACTGTCATACTGGCCTATGTGAGCGGCTTATTCATACCGGAAGCCATGCTTCCAAACTTTGCAAAGGATATATGCCATGGATCGCTGCTCAATAAGCTTGTGCAGACACTGTGCATATATTTATCATAAATTTACGGAGATACATCTATGAACCATATAAGACAGATAAACTTACTTATAAAGAGAATACTGTGCCGTCCCGCCATGATCGTCGTTCTGCTGGTCATCCCCGCTGTGCTGATCGCTGTGAGCTTTCTGCCAGCCAGAAAGCAAAGCACCGAGATCGTGTCCGGCGTGTATATTGAAAGTTCTGACGAACACACGGATGCATTCCTGTCGTATCTCACATCGACATCCACGGGATTTACCTTCAGGCACTATGAATCCCTGAAAGACATGAAGGATGATGTAGCATCCGGCAGGATCGACTCCGCGTACATGGTTCCTGATGGTTTCAGTGAATCAATGATCCACTCTGACGGGAAGCGCCACATAACCGTGTATACAACCGATGGAAGCTCATTCCAGTCTGTGTCCGAAGAATCCGTGTCTGCCGCCCTCCTGTATGCATTTGCGGCAGACATGTCTGTATGTATGCTCCAGGATCGTTATCTGGCAAATATCCCATACGACGAGACCCAGGTGTCAGAATACATCAGTGATAGATTTAAGGGATATATCGAAAATGAGGACATTTTCACCATCGAGAGCGGACTCACCGGAAAATACACGGCATCGACAGATATTGCGCCAAACAATTTTCCTGTGGGAATATTGGTTTACATAACTTTGTTCGTATGTTCTCTCCTGGGACTTCAGAACTATCTCCGGGATCTGGACTGTGGGGCTTACTCTATCCTCTCCTCCAGAAAAAAAGCCGGATTCTGTGTAAAAAATATAGCAGCGGGAATTATTCCCGCTGCCATTATCAGCTTTATATCCTTGATCATATATTCCAGCACCAATGGCTGTCTCAATGTCCTGCTGCATATCGCCGCAGTGTCAGTCATCAGCCTTGCTGCTGCACTTATATTCAGAGTGATATTCAGGCGCTATAAGATATTTACTATAGCTCTGCCATTCATCATCATCTGTACTCTTCTCCTGAGTCTTCTATCAATGCTCTCGCAGATGTAGACTCTGTGATCTGCTTTACCAGACATCCATAGCTGTCAGCCGGCACCGCCACATTGAAGCACACATCTGCAGTGTAATCCGTACTGTCTATCAGTGCATCACTGTTGCTGAGAAGATATTGTACCTTACCCGAATCGTTGTAGTTCGTGGTTATCTTCACCAGCTTCATAAGCTGCATCTTATGTATACCCGCATCAGACAGTGCAAGCTTGGCTGCCTCGGTGTATGCTCTCACAAGACCACCTGTTCCGAGCAGTGTTCCACCAAAATACCTTGTGACCACTATACATATATTAACCACCGCATTCCCCGTGATAACCTCCAGGATGGGTTTTCCAGCCGTTCCCTGCGGTTCTCCGTCATCAGAGAATCTTAGCAATGTATTCTCGCTGCCTATGGCAAATGCATAGCAGTTGTGCCTTGCATCATAGTGCTGCTTCCTGATCTTCTCGACAAAGGCATATGCCTCTTCCTCCGAGGACACAGGGACTGCATAGCCGATGAATCGTGATTTCTTCTCGACTATCTCGTCCTGCCCCTCCTGTAATATCGTGTTGTATGTCTCTATCATCGCTTCTCCGAATTGCTGGTGAGCAGCTTGCCCAGCTCATCCATAAATGTATTCACATCCTTGAACTCTCTGTACACTGATGCAAATCTTACATAGGCTACCTGATCAAGATCCTTGATCTTATCCATGACTATCTCACCTATGGTCGTGCTCTCTATCTCTCTCACTTCCATGTTGAAGATGGTGTTCTCTATGTCATCTATGCACTTTGTGACTGCTTCCGCTGAAACCGGACGCTTATGGCATGACTTTATGACACCTGACTCTATCTTGGAACGGTCATAAGTCTCTCTGTTCTTGTCCTTCTTGATGACTATGAGAGGTATGGTCTCCACCTTCTCATATGTGGTAAATCTCTTACCACAGGCGTCACACTGTCTTCTTCTTCTGATCGCACTTCCATCCTCCGCTGGTCTGGAATCGATAACCTTTGTATCATCTGCTGAGCAAAATGGACATCTCATATAATTTTCTCCTTATATCTCCCACCTTCAGAGGGACCTTCTTACGATATTATCTTTACTGGGCACTTGGCCTTACATGCACCACAATTTGTACACTTCTCCGGATCTATGTGAGCAAGGTTTCTGTCTATCGTGATGGCTCCAGCCTCACAGTTCCTTGCACACAGTGTACATCCGATACATCCTGCGCTGCAGGCTGCCTTGACCTGAAGACCCTTGTCATGGGAATTACATCTGACAAGTCTCTCTGCATCATATGGAACCAGCTCTATCAAGTGTCTCGGGCACTCTGTGACACATTTGCCGCATGCCTTACACTTCTCCTTATTAATTACCGCAATTCCATCTATAATGTCAATAGCCCCGAACTCACATACTGCCTTACATGAGCCATAACCTGTACATCCATATGTACATGCCTTAGGACCGCTGTTTGGATTGTTCTGTGCCAGCTTACAGTCCCTTGGTCCAACATACTCGTATACATCCTTCGCCTTCTCGCAGTCTCCTGCACACTTGACAAATGCCACATACCTTGTATTTTCAGCGTTTTCCACGCCCATAACCTCACTGATCTTCGCTGCCACTGCCTCGCCTCCAACAGGACACGCTGATGGCGGCATCTCGCCCTTGGCGATGGCCGCTGCCAGACCATCACATCCCGGATATCCACATCCACCGCAGTTATTTCCTGGAAGCAGCTCTCTTACTGCTATTTCTTTCTCATCTACTTCTACCTTAAATTTCTCTCCTGCGACACCCAGAAGGATACCTATCACAATACCTACGCCTGCGACAACTGCCACAGCTATCAATATTCCTGTCATATCCGCACCCTCCTTATATCAATCCTGAGAAACCAAAGAACGCGATTGCCATAAGACCTGATGTGATGAGAACTATAGGAGTTCCCTTGAATGACTCAGGTATAGGGCTGTGCTCAAGTCTCTCTCTGATTCCTGCAAGTATCACTATGGCTATAGTAAATCCGACTGCAGAGCCACATCCGTTGATGGTACTCTCAAGTATACCGTAACCGCTCTGTACATTTGAGAGAGCGATACCAAGCACGGCACAGTTGGTCGTGATCAGTGGAAGGTAAACTCCAAGTGATTCATACAATGACTTGACCTTCTTCTTGAGGAACATCTCAACAAACTGTACAAGTGCTGCGATCACAAGGATGAACACTATGGTGTTGAGGTACTCAAGTCCGAATCTTCTCAGTATGCCGTAATACACAACGCTGGTGACAAATGAAGCTATGGTCATGACGAACACAACCGCTGCTCCCATTCCGGTTGCTGTGTTGACACTCTTGGACACTCCAAGGAAAGGACACAGTCCGAGGAACTGGCTGAGGATAACATTATTTACAAGTGCCGCTCCGATGGCTAACAATAAAATATTCATTATCTCTTACCTCCCTTTCCTTTTTTCTTCTTTATATGAGCCATTGTCTCCTTGAGCTTTATGTCGGAATCTGCTGGCTCGTTCTCTGCAGAGTGTTCTGGCTGCTCTGCTTCCGTCGGCTGATCCGTTGATGGCTGCTCTGCTGCCACTTTGTCTGCTACTTCCTGTTCTGCTGCTGGCTGCTCTGTTGACTTCTCATTCTGGAGATTGTCCTGACTGTCTGACTGAGTCTCTGTAACAGTCTGCTGCTCCTCATCTGGCGTCTTTTCCTGCTGAACTTCCTCAGCATGCTCCTTAAGCATCTTTCCTGTCGCATTCGGAACAAGCTTTATGTCGGCGAGGACTGACTCTCTGGTCGGTGCATATGGGCTGAGTCTTGGCTCATCCTTCTTCGCCTCATCTGGCTTGTCAGCCTCTGGCGCTGTATTATTTGCTGCATCCTTATCTGCCACTGCAGGTGTCTCTTCCTGCTTCTTAACCTGTTTTGCATCCGCTGAAGGTTTCGCCGGAGCCTCTGCTGCCTTTACAGGAACCGGAGTCTCTGAAACCAGCTTGCCACAACATGCTGCATTGATACAGCCTGCACATGAGTCCGGTCTGCATGCTGCCGGGATCTCCTCTCCATTTGCCAGTGCCTCGGCTGCCTTCTTTGCATTTCTCTTGTTGATAAATGCTATGATGAATGCAAGCACGAAGAATGCACCAGGTGCAAGTACGAATATTGTTATAGGTGTGTACAGGCTGAGTGCATTGCCTATACCCTTTATAATTCCCGATGATTTCTGAAGTAAGTTGCCATCTCCAAGTATCTGGAATCCAAATACACAGCCCTTTCCGACAAGCTCTCTGAACATTCCTATAAGTGTGAGGCCAACTGTAAATCCAAGGCCCATTCCAAGTCCATCAAATATAGATGGAAGTACCTTGTTCTTGGAAGCATATGCCTCGGCACGACCAAGGATGATACAGTTTACAACTATAAGTGGTATATACAGTCCAAGGCTGCTGTTGAGTGATGGCAGGTACGCCTGCAGCAGAAACTGTATGATAGTAACAAACGAAGCTATGATAACTATAAATGATGGTATTCTGACCTTATCAGGTATAACCTTTCTGAGTGCTGAGATCATGAAGTTGCTGAGCACCAGGATACATGTGGTCGTAAGTCCCATTCCTGCGCCATTGATGGCTGATGATGTAACCGCAAGTGTCGGACACATTCCAAGCATCTGTACGAAGGTCGGGTTCTCTTTCACAATACCATTATATAAACGCTCTGTACATTTTCCCATTACTTGTCACCTCCGTTCGACGCTGCAGATGAATCAGCAGCACCGCCATTTATGGACTTCACATACTCAAGTCCCGCATTCACCGCATTGGTAACCGCATTTGTTGTGATGGTCGCTCCTGACAGGGCATCTATCTCCTCGTCCACTGTGGCACCTGACTTGGTGTACTGGAACTTATCGACCTTCTTGCCTGCAAACTGCGACTTGAAGCTGTCTGTGTCAGCCTCCATACCAAGTCCTGCAGTCTCTGAGAGTGACAGGAATGAAATTCCATTTGTCGTTCCATCCGCTCTGACTCCCATGGCAAGCTGAAGGTCTCCACTATACGCCTCATGTGATGTGACAGTCACAACATATCCAAGTGCTGAACCATCGCTGCCCTTTGCTTCCACGATCTCATCTATATCTGCGTTATATCCGGCATCTGACAGGATCTTTGCAGCCGCATCGGCATCAAAGTCAGCATAGCTGTCAAACGAATCCGCATCATCGAATACCGCCTTATATGCCTCTTCCTTTGCTTTCTGCTCTGTAACTGCTATAGGATCCTTTGTGATCTTATATACATAAGCCAGTGCAAATCCTGCTATGACTGTGATTATCATGATTGCTATAGTTGCTATAACAATCGACTTTGTATCCATCTTGGACTTTGTTCCGGCTGTGTCACCCTGGGCTGCAAGCTCTGCGCCCTCTCCGAAGCTCTTCGGCTGTGTCCATCTCTCAATGAGTGGCACAAGCAGGTTGGAGAATATGATCGCATATGATACGCCCTCTGCTGATCCTCCGTATATTCTGAAACAGAATGTGAGTATACCAAGTATCACACCAAACACAACCTTACCCGCAGGTGTGATAGGTGATGTAACATAGTCAGTTGCCATAAAGAATGCTCCAAGCATCAGACCACCACCGCACAGGTGTGCTGCGAGGAATGTAAGATCAAAACCTCTACCCGATGCAACCGCATATATCATAATGAGCACCGCAAATGTTCCTATATATGTAAATGGAATAACCGGCTTTATAACTCTTCTGATCAGAAGATAAGCCGCACCAACAAGTAAACATACAACTGATGTCTCACCTATGGTTCCCGGTATATTTCCAAGAAACATATTGAGTACATTGACATTTGCCAGATCCCCTGTGTTCTTGAGTACTGCAAGAGGTGTAGCAGTTGTCACACCATCATACGAGAATGATGTCATTCTTCCTGCAAATGATATGAGAAGGAAACATCTTGCGCCCAGCGCTGGATTCATGAAGTTGAATCCCAGTCCTCCAAAGAGCTGTTTAACTATTATAATGGCAAATGCACTTCCGAGTATCGCCATCCACACCGGTACATCCGGTGAGAGGTTCAGTGCAAGAAGAAGTCCTGTTACAACTGCACTGAGATCGCTTATGGTTACTTTTCTGTTCATCATCTTCTGGTACAGCCACTCAAACAGCACGCATGAGACCACGCATGTGAGTATAAGTATCATAGCGTTCAGCTCGAAGTTGATGATTCCAAATACGGTTGCCGGAAGCAAAGCAATGATCACATCCAGCATAATGCTCTGTGTACTTCGTTTATCTCTGACATGTGGAGATGACGAAATCTTAAATGTATTATCCAATGTGTACACCTCCTACTTCTTTTTATTCGCAATGATGGATTTTCTTGTTCCCGCAATGGTCTGTGTCAGATGTCTCTTCGCCGGACACACATACGAACAGCATCCACACTCACAACACTCCATTCCGTTGTGAGCCAGGAATCCCTCTGTATCCCCATGCTCAGCCAGTGAAGCAAGCATTGAAGGAACAATACGTCCCGGACACACATCAACACAGCGTCCGCATCTGATACAGTTGCTCGGTTCAAGGTCTGCCACCTCGTCATGTGTCATACACAGCAGTGCCGACACTCCCTTGGTTGCAGGAACATCCAATGAGAAAAGTGCCTTTCCCATCATAGGACCGCCTGAGATCACCTTCTCAGGAACCACACCATCCTTAAATCCACCCGCAGCCTCTATAAGCTCCTGACAGTTTGTTCCTATCCTCACCATAAGATTGCATGGATTCTCTATGGCATCACCTGTTATGGTGACTATCCTTGTGTAGAGTGGTCTTCCCTCTATAACTGCCTCATATATGGACACGATGGTATCAACATTGTGAACTATACATCCAGCATCCGCTGGAAGCATCTTGGAGTTGACATATCTTCCAGTGTTAGCATATATGAGCTGACGCTCGGCACCCTGAGGGTACTTGGTCTTCATCACATGGACTTCGATCTTGTCATTGTCCTTTACCTTATCCCTGAGAAGTTCTATTGCCTCTGGCTTATTATCCTCTATGGCGATGATTCCCTTTGCATGATCAAACAGATTGATACATATCTCAAGTCCCAGTATCAGCTTGTCCGGTTCCTCCATCATCCTTCTGTAATCCGAAGTAAGATATGGCTCACACTCTGCGCCATTTACTATTATGTAGTCGATCGCATCCTCGTTCTTCGGGGACAGCTTGACATTTGCAGGGAAACCGGCGCCGCCCATTCCTACTATTCCGGCCTCCTTGATGATCTCCTTCACATCCTCTCTATACAGAGTGGACAGATCTTTTACATTTGCTGCAAAGTCGATCTCCTCAAACAGGCCATCATTCTCTACAACTATTGATTCAACCTTTGATCCACCAGGCACATATCTCGGCTCGATCGCCTTGACCTTTCCCGATATGGATGAATGTATATTCGCTGACACGAAGCCACTGGTCTCCGCAATCTTCTGACCAACCAGGACTCTGTCGCCCTTCTTCACTATAGGTGTGGCCGGTGCCCCTATATGCTGACTCAGCGGGTACACGCAGTCACCTTTTGGAAGGTATTCTCTGACAGGCTTTTCCATTGACAATTCTTTGCCTTCATATGGATGAATTCCGCCCAGAAATGTTAACAAACCCATGTTCTACCTCTTTTCCTTATATATTTTTATTAAAAAAATCTCCCTATATAATAACGCTTTAAGCCCTCAAAAACAACCTAAATGGGGATATATTATCATTTTAAAATATGGAAATTCTTCTGCTTATCCGCATAAAAAACGATCACATATAAGATATAGACACTTATGTCTTTTCTGTATCTTACATGTGATCATTTATAAATTCATTCGGATATCATTCTAATATTCTATGGACGGAAGCTTTCTGACAAGCATGGTTCCCGCCAGGCCTATGCACACACCGGCTATAGTTCCCGATATGCACAGCACCGGCATATACAACATGATATTTCCACTCTTCATGAGAAGTGCTGCCATTGCTATTTGCCCTGCGTTGTGGCTCACCCCGCCCAGTATGCTCGTTCCAAGGAGACCAAACAGATCCTTTTTCCTGCAAAGCGTCATGACCAGAAGTGACAACACCGCTCCCGCCATGCTGTATACCATAACCGTCATATTGCCAAACAACAGCGACGACAGCACCACTCTCACCAGTGACACTATCCACGCATCTGATATCCTCAGCCTGTACATGACAACTATGGTGACCATATTTGCAAGTCCCAGCTTGATTCCCGGAACAGCTATATTCACCGGGATCATGGATTCAAGATAGGAAAATACCATGGCTATGGCCACGAACATACCTGTGTATGTGATCCTTTTTGTACTCCAGCCATGCATTCTATCCACCGCCGTCTCTGAACTTTTCTGATCATTTTTATCTCTACTGCACATCTATATCTCTTTCCCTGCCACCTTGTATCTCTATGACAAGCTTGTGCGGAAGACAGGTTATAGTCTCTCCTCTCCTGCTCTTCCAGCCCATATTCACACACACCTTATCCGGGCAGTCCGCATCATCGACACTGATCTTCCCAGATTCAACCACAACAGTGTTGCTGCCCCTGTCCGTGTTGAACTCATAGGTATCGTCGACTGTCATGTCTATGGTCTGCACCAGTTTGTCATCTATATACACATCCGCGGTATTGCCCGTCGGAAGCACAAGCCGCATGACAAGCCAGCATATAATTCCCGCTACTAAAAGGACTACACACAATATCAGATCTTTTTTTCTAAACCATCCTGCCATATCTTCACATCACTCTGCCAATTTATAGTCTTCTGCCGTTATGGTGAATCGGTCCTTCAGGCCTTCACTGACATACACATTCTTATCCTCATCTATGATGACGGCCTCCGCACCATACTCCTGAATGGTCTTCATAGCCTTATCCTTATCCATCAGCATACACAGTGTGGACAAGGCGTCACTGGTCAGTCCGTTATCACACACTACCGTGGCCGCTATAGTGCCATTCCATGCCGGATATCCTGTCCGGGGATCAAGTATGTGGTGGTATCTCCTGCCATCCTGCTCAAAATACTTTTCATAATCTCCCGATGTGGATACAAATGCCGTCTCCCCATCGCCAAAGCTTATGACACCCATGGTCGTTCCCTCTCCAGCTCTCGGATCCTTGACACCGACCTTCCAGGCTGTACCATCAGGCTTGCTTCCGTACACAACTATACTTCCGCCCAGGGCCACACATGCACCGGCTGCATCAGTACCCTTGAGATACTCTGCTGCCATGTCGCAGCCATATCCCTTGCCGACTGCTCCCAGATCAAGCATCATACCAGGCTCTGATATCCTTAACGTATCGCCATCCACACTTACCTTTGACACATCCACCAGCCTCAGTGCACTGTCTATATCCGCCTGTGATGGAATCTCTGTCCTGCCATCTTCTATCCCCCACACATCCGCCAAAGGCCGTATGGTGATATCCAACAGATTGTCATGAGCCCTCGATATGTCAAGCGTCTGCTTCAGCACACCCGCAAGCTCGCTGCTCACCGTGATATCCTCATCAGGCTTATATGTGGTGTTCACCATGTATATCTCAGAGTCCGCTGAGCGCCATGACAGCACATCCTTGTCCAGGCTGTCTATGAGCTTCAGCATCCCGTCTATATTCTCACTGCCATGGCTTCCATACACTGTAAATGACGCAGCCGTTCCCATGGTGATCGTGTTCCTTGTATATTCACTTTCACCTGACCGTCTCACGCCTGATATGATGACCATAGCAATCACAGCCACCATGACAACCACTACGGCTGCTATCCTGTACCATTTCTTCATGGTCTGCCTACCTCTGTGTTATTTCAGATATTCATCGTGAACCTGTTCTCTCAGCGAATATCTAAAAGATTTCTCGTACTCCACATTCTCATTGATGCTGTGGTTTACCTCCTCGAAGAAGCTCTGGTTGATGATATCCATGGAGTAGAATATCGGGTAGTTACTGTTCTTCTCCCACATCATAACTCCACCATCCACGGATTCCTTACCGTACTCCTCCTCGTAGCGCTTCTTGCAGTCTCCACTGCACAGATATACATGACACAAACCGTTAAGGGTCTTCTTCAGCATATCCGTTCTGAGTATATATCCATCACAGTCTATCGCCCAGTCCGGTATCTCATCCGGCTTCACTATGACTATGATCGGCATATATCTGTCATGGCTCTCAACAATCGCATTCAGCTTGTCATAGCTGATCTCCTCAGGGCTTGATCCCTCCTCCATGACTATCCCGGCGTCTACAAAGCCAACCTGATTGAACATATCCTTCATGAACTTTGGCCTGCTGTATCTTCTCTCCTTGACGTTGATGGTCTCACATATGTTCTCCACATTCACATCATATATATCCCCGGCACTCACCATATCCACTGTCACATGCCATATAACACCAGCCTCTGAATTGCTTATGTGCTGGAAATCCATATGAAACTCACCGGCCTCATATGTTATATATACCTTATATCCTATGGTGGAATAATCCACACTCGTGAGTTCCTCGGGCATCTGTGGGAACACCATACTGATGTGCTCTCTGACCCATTTGTATATGATCTCACACGCCTTGTCATAACCCGCCGCAGGTATTCCTACCCTGTGGCTGTACACAACATTCGGAACCATAGGCTTTATCTCAGTCTTCACCTCTGGTCTGACCGCTGGAACGAACTGCTCCTTGTCAAGCAGCCTTGATATATACTCGTTGTGGACTATCTCCTTGTTGATCAGATAAATAACTCTGTCAGGAGTCAGCTCCTTGTGATACTTCTTGTTGAGCAGTATCTCAACCAGTTCGCGCTTGCTCACAGTGTGGAACTGCGCCACGATGTCCGGATTGTTGTCCAGATATTCCCTGAGTTCAGGCTTAAGCGGATCCTGCGTGATCCTGAGCCTGTATTTGCTTCTTATGGCATTCTCCCAGTTCTTCTCCTTGTACTGTGAGTCGTGAATACTGTTGAAAATCTGCATGATAGACCAGTCGCACAGCTCCAGATTGGCTATGATACTGTTCATGACTCTGGACAGATCCTCATGTCCAGTCCACAGATCGGTCTCCTTGGAATCAGAACCCAGCTTATACTTATATCTCATCTCATGCTCTATCTCATGCCAACCCTCGAAGAGCACCGTCCTGAGCTGTACCTCAAATGTCTGGTCAAATGGCTTGTTCCACACACTTGCAGGTATGTTTCGCAGATATTTGCTCGGTATCCTGAACACACCGTTACATTTCTGTGCCTCAAATTTGTTCTCCTCATTCTTCGTCTTGGACCAGTTGTCCAGAAGAAACGTCTCCTCAAGTATCTTCTCACATATATCCATGTCCTCCAGATAGAACAGGTTGATTCGTATACCTATGATATCCTGAATCTTTCTTCCACCTTCCTGCATGGAGTATTTACCAGTCTCCAGCTTGTGCAGAAGTGACGATTCTGACTTGATTCTCGATGTACTGTTAAAATATATTCCCGCATTGTTCAGCTTCGTGACAAGAGTGTTGAGCAGACTCATCTTCACATTGTTGATCTCCTCTATCTCCTGTTCCTGAAGAAGCTTCTCGTCACTATTATAGTCATAGATGCTATAATCCATTCCATCATTCCTTTTCTGTAATTATATATCAATCCGCTCTGCGGCGTCTTTCCTATATCCACGCATATCTTTATCTAGTATATCACAATAATTGTGTATTTTGCTTAAAATAATATGAACATTTTATAAAAAACAGTGCAATTCCACCCTTATAGTATAAAATCCACTCCATTTTCTTGCGAAAGTAAAGGCTTGTATATATAATTAAAAGGCTAGAACACAAATGAGAGGTTAAATTATGATTTTAGACTGTCAGAACATCTGCAAAGCATTTGGCACAGATGTTATATTGGACAATATTTCTTTTCATCTTGAGGAAAAGGAGAAAATGGCTATAGTCGGCATAAACGGCGCCGGCAAGACCACTCTTCTCAAGATAATAATGGGTGAGGAAAGTGCTGACTCCGGTCAGGTCATAGTGTCAAAGGACAGGACAATCGGTTATCTGTCCCAGTATCAGGAGAGCAATTACAACACCACTGTCCGCGGTGTCATGATGGATGCACTAAAGCCTATCCTTGAGCTTCAGGACAGGATGCGCGAACTGGAACACACCATGGCTGAACAGACCGGTGAGGAGCTCGAGAGATCTCTGGAGCTCTACAACCGCTACACCCACGAATTCGAATATAAGAACGGCTATAGCTGTGAGAGCGAGGCAAATGGAGTTCTCAAAGGACTAGGTTTCTCCAAGGAGGATTATGACCGCCACACGGACTCTCTGTCCGGTGGCCAGAGGACAAGACTTGCACTCGGCAGACTCCTCATGGTGAAGCCGGATATCATCATCCTCGATGAGCCGACAAACCATCTGGACATGGAATCCATCTCATGGCTTGAGGGCTTCCTGTCATCCTACCAGGGAAGCGTCATCATCGTCTCCCACGACCGTTATTTCCTCGACAAGATCGTGACCAAGATAGTCGAGCTCGACAATGGCCACAGCCAGGTATACAATGGCAACTACACCTACTTCGCACAAAAGCGTGCAGAGATCCGTGAGAACATGATGAAGGCATATCTCAACCAGCAACAGGAGATCAAGCATCAGGAGGAGGTCATCACGAAGCTCAAGCAGTTCAACCGTGAGAAGTCCATCAAACGTGCAGAGAGCCGTGAGAAGATGCTCTCACGTATAGAACGTCTCGACAAGCCAACCGAGGTTGCATCCGAGATGAGGATTACTCTTGAGCCTAACGTACTTAGCGGTGAGGATGTTCTTACGATTGAAGGACTCTCCAAATCATTTGGCGACAATAATCTGTTCTCAGGAATAGATATGGATATCAAACGTGGCGAACACGTCGCCCTGATAGGTGGAAATGGAACCGGAAAGACAACCATACTGAAGATGATCAACAGGCTTGTATCCAAAGATGCCGGAGCTATCATACTTGGATCACGCGTCAAGATCGGTTACTACGATCAGGAACATCAGGTACTCACGATGTCCAACACCATATTCGATGAGATAAGCGACGCCTACCCTGATCTGTCCAACACCAGAATCCGTAATGTCCTTGCGGCATTCCTCTTCACAGGTGAGGACGTGTTCAAGAGGATACAGGATCTGTCAGGTGGCGAGCGTGGACGTGTGTCCCTTGCCAAACTGATGCTCTCTTCCGCCAACTTTCTTATTCTGGATGAGCCGACGAACCACCTGGATATCACATCAAAAGAGATACTGGAGAATGCCATAAGGAACTACACCGGCACTGTCCTGTATGTATCCCACGACAGATACTTCATCAACCAGACGGCCACAAGGATCATCGAGTTAAGGGGCAAACAGCTCACAAGCTATATAGGCAATTACGATTACTACGAGACCCACCGAACGTATTCCACAGATTCAGGAAGTCCATTCACTCCAATAAGCGGAATCTCTGACGCACCGACCCAGACCGTTCCCGCTGTCTCACAGGCCAAGCTCTCATGGCAGGAAAGCAAAGCTGAGGCAGCAAGGCAGCGCAAGAAGGCAAATGACCTGAAGAAGCTTGAGGCATCCATCGAGGAACTTGAGAACAGGATCGCAGAGATCGATGAACAGTTTCTTCTTCCTGAGAACGCCACAAATGTCGGTCTGCTGAACGACCTCACAAAGCAGAGGAACGAAGCCGACACAGAACTCAACGAGCTCTACACGAAATGGGAGGAACTGTCCGAGGAGGACTGATGGCGGGATCGCTCATGTCAAACCTGCAGGCTTAACTATATCAACAAATACCAAAAACACCATATACGACTACAGCAAAGAGGATCCATATAAGGTATCCACTCACCGTATTCATATATGGTGTTTTCTTTGTTATCATGCACAGTCTTCTGTACATCTATTGTTCATACATGTCTCATGCACAGTTCCCTGTACATTTATGTCAATCTCTCTACATTCTAATGTCTCACATGAATTATCTTCATGGCATACTGTCCCGACAGATCATATGCAGAATTGCTTATATAGACCTGATCGCTGCTACCCATTCCACCCTGAATGATCCAGTATTCAGGCTTATTTCCGCTGTTAGAACCCCAGTCATGCACATATGCCTCACATGCCGAAGCCGGAACTCCAAGCTTTCTCAGATACTGCTTAAGTGCGGTCGCTGAAGAGAACTTTCCAAAATAGATTCCGACATGGGTCGGCTCTCCATTCGTATAGTAGACAACTATATCACCAGGCAGGAGCACATCGTATGAGAAGTCCTCCCTGTCCGCTGTGAGCTCGTAATCCGTCGCCTCACCCCAGCTTCCATTCTGCGCCAGAATCGCCTTGGCGATGACCTTGCGGAGTGCCCAGTCTGAGCATATATTTGATGAACTGATCACGAATCCGCCATTTGCAAAGTCAGTGTACTTGACTGACATATCACTTCCCGGAGTGCTGCTGCCTGCGTATCTAAGCGCATTTGCCACAAATACATTGCAGTAGATTCCTGTCTTGCCCAGATATTCATTGACAACCCTCTTCATCCATTCATCAAAATCCCAGCTTATCGAATCTGTCTTGAAGCATCTTCCCCAACTGTCAAATTCATACTCCACATCACCCACTACTATCTTCGTGAGTTTACTGCAGCGTCCATTTGCATCGCTGAAATAATACACCTTCTTGTTGTTGATCTTGGCGTTCTTAAGACCCTCAGACTTGTCGTTGAGCAGCTTGCCACTTCTGTACTCGGAATATCCTGTACTCTCGTCATAATACACATATTCAGTTACAGTTCCCTCATCGCCTACATAAGCCGCACTGTAATCACTAATCGTCTGCCAGCCCTTTGTTCTGACAGCCTTACCTGTTTTACCAAAGTAACTGCAGTTGTCCTGCAGTCTCACCACAGAGTTCTTCTTTACTATCCATCTGTTATTCGAGAATACTCTGTACGTGTCTGCATATCCCGATACAGTATGTGTCGATCTGTAATATATCGCATCAGATATTCCCGTGCTGTCCGTGTGGAGCACAACATGTCCAAATGAAGGTATCCACGCATTCACCGCAGCCGTCCAGCCGCCCTCGCTCGCCACCTTCTGACATCTGTATCTTATGCCGTCCACCTGTACAAAATAGGTTGCCTCTCCGTTTCTTATGTAATACTTCTTATCCCTTGAGATCTCATACCACTTCGTGACGTTGCTCTTCGCACCGTTCACAAAGTAATAATATCTTCTGTTTACCTCGTATACACCGGTTGCCGTACTGGTCCATTTCCCCGACGAATACTGGTACAGTCTTCCCGACTGCATCCGCCTTACTGCCTTGCCGTCCACCGCAAAATAATACACGCAGTTTCCTGATGTGATCCAGGTCGATCTCACCGCAGCGCCGTCACTTCCAAAGTAATAATAGTCTTCTCCAAACTGCTTCACCACGTTCTTGACCGGAATACCCGCTTCGTAGTAGTACACTCTGGAATTTTCTGTTCTGAGTCCCTTGTACGCATTTCCATTCTTGTCAAACAGGACTTTTATATTATTTACCATGACAGCCTTATTCTTGACGGTGATCCTGACTGTTCCATTATAGCTGTAGAAATAATTGCCGTGATAAGCGCTCACAACATGCCCATCAAAAAGCTGGATATACTTCACATCATTTCCAGACATGCTTCCGGATATATCCGCGTCAACAAGCTCCCCTGCCGGTGAACTGCTGCCATATTTGTACCAGCCATCTCCCACAACAGCCTTGCCACTCACAAAGTAATCACAGTACCCGGATCTTGTGAACAGTCCTGTCGCCGGACTGCCCTCGGTATAATACACTCCATTGTAATATCCTGTCAGAGCTACAGAATAGTCCCTGGCAAATGTAAACTTTTTGAGCTCTATGGTATTGCCGCTCTTAACGCTCATGTTGACATATCTGCTTGAAGAATTATAATTCGCTGACTTCAGCATCTCAAAGCTGGTGTCTGTGTAGCTTCCGTTATACTCCACATTTGCATCGCTGTCATCCGCTGCGACAAGATAAAACTTGGAGTTATATCTTATCAGTGCATATGTGATAAGTGTATCACTGTCCTCACCTGAACCAATGAAGTAACTCTCGCCCTCCGCAAAACTGAGTCTGAACATGCCATCGGTGGAGTTCGTAAACACATATGTACTGCTGTTCATCTTAAGTGCTGTTTTCTCCACCACGCTGGTAGGCGTCGCCACCCCCGGAGTCTCCGTATCCGCATATACAGATGCAGCCACATCCCCTGCAATCTCCGCTTTGGCCGTCATGTTCCCCACACACGCCATCTCCGTCAGCAGAACAAATGCCACAGCGATGAGCAGAGCAAGAAATCTTACGTTATTCGACTTATACAATCCCTTCCTTATTGTCCGCAACATACTTCCTCCTGAGTATTTATTATGTATCTATAGTACACGATTTTGGCTGCATGTAAAATACAATATTTGATATTTTTCCGATATCTTCTCCACAAATTTCTTCGCCCCCGCCATATTTCTGTCATCAAGATTGACAAATGGATCATCCATTATGAGCATCGGCTTTTCATCCTGATACATGCTGTCCACTATTGCAACTCTTACACACACTCCGAGGATATCCGCCAGTCCCGAGCTCAAGGTCTGAGAATCCCTGTACATTCCCTGCTCTCTGTACCTGATTGTCATATCCGGGGCCGCCTGTACATTTCCTGCATGCTCTCCTGTAACGCACTCATAATACCTGTCAAATGCCTCCATGACCGGCACCGAATGTCCCACTGCAAATGTATCCCTGGCCTCCCCCAGCAGCTCGTACGCCTTTACGTTGAGCTCGTATCTGTGCAGATCGTCTTCCAAAGCCTTTTTCTTATCCGCCAACGATGCCGTCACAGCAGCTATCTCCTGTCTTCGAAGCTTGAGCTCCGCCAGTTCCCTGGCATACTCACCAAGTCTCATGTTTTCTGCCATATAGACCGACATCTCCTCATCCATATCGGATTCGTCATCGGCTGTATATATATCATCTGATCCGTCCGATCTGGTATCATCAGCGGCATCCCCCGGCTCTTCCACCTTATTCTTCCTGTGCCAAATCTTTTCATTTATCCCGCGTATAATGTAGTAGATTCCGAGTACACAAAACATACCTGCACATACAACAAATATAATCATAGCCATATCGTCAGGTTCTTCTATTCCAAGCATAAATTTCCACATCCCCAGAGATAAAAGTGCTGCGATCAACGCACAAAATCCTGTCATGATATATTTACTGCCACGTTTTTTATTATTTATGCTACTTCCAATGCTTTCTAGTTTTTCTGCATTATCTGCCTCTGGCTTCGCTGATTCCGGCTTCAACGGTTCATGCTTTACAACGGCTTTCTGTCTCTGCCGCCTCATCCGGTTCTGATTCTGCATTTCTATCTCACGGATATTTTTATTCAGCTCATTTATACTTCTGTCTATTCCATCAAGCTCCCTGACCTGCTCACGCATCCCATCAAGCTCATATTTTCTCCTGTACAGTTCCCCCGTCCGCTTGGTTGGCGACTGCCTGTTTATAACATTCTTCAGTATCTGTCTGGCATTCTCATAATTGCTTATATCATCCGTGCTGTCAGCGATATTACCAAGCTTAGCACTTATCCCATCCGTCGCCCAGGTCCGGCAGTCATCCTGCCCTATGTACATACTTCTCACAAATGACGCAGAATCCACATGAAACAGCTCCTCCCCAAGCTTATCCGTGAACATTCCTGTCACAGCATGAGTCGCCTCGTCGTATATCACGCATTTGTCATCGCTCTTCTTCGCGCCAAATGTCCTCTGAACCCTGTAGTTTCTGCCCCTGCTCTCAAATACCAGTTCTCCGCCATAGGCAGCCCCCGACCACGGGCGATATCTTTTTCTTTCATTCTCAATGTCATTTCTCTTCGTCTCACCGTCGAAGCCATACAGCATGACCCGGATAAAAGCAGCAAGAGTCGACTTGCCCCAGCCATTATCCTGGACAAATGTATTTATCCCATCCTCGAACTGGACTTCCATGTTATTCAATTTGCCAAATCCATCTATATAACAAGATATCAATCTCATACTTAAAATATCTCCTCGCCCGAAAGAGCCCTGAGTCCTGTCTGGATCACATATGCCTTGTCATTTTCACTCATATCCTGCCTCATGACCTTCCTCACGAATTCGCCCTTGAGGGACGCATCATTCACATACCTCATGTAATCCACCTGAAAATCCGTGTGATCCAAGATCTCCATATAGTAGAACGAATCCTGAAACTGCTTAGTCAGATAATCCGTGTTTATCTCGCTCTCAACATTTACCGCGCCTGTGAGGGATACCCTCACCATGTCCCTGGACTCATCTTCCATGGTCCCCGGCAGTTCCTGATACAGTCTGTCTGCGATCATGTCCGCCGCATCAGAGCTTGACTCTGCCCCTGTCACGTCCACTTCCACATCGAACAGCCTTCTATAGGCAAATGGCACAAATTCGGTCTCAACCATATGCTTCCTCTCATCCACGTCAAGCATCATAAATCCATGCTCACCACACTCGTCAAAGCCCCTGCCCTCCAGACATCCCGGATAGCAATAGACTCCCCTGTGATCAAGACTTTCCAGCTTTCTTCCATGCACATGTCCCAGTGCCAGATAATCTATGCCTCTTCCCCTGAGTTTCTTCAGGCATACATCATTCATGTTGCGAGCCCTGCCATATTCCTGCTCCTGTCCGTGGAGTGTGACAATATTTATATCGTTCTCATCCAGTTCGAGTTCATCATATATGCTGTTGCAGTTTTCGTCATTCAGCACAGCGCCCGCGATCACTATATGTGATCCCTTAAGCTGATACTGCGTCCACTCATCTCCGAATAAATACAGATTCTCTGGGAGTCTCCGCCCAGCAAATAAGCTTTCATCCGGGTCATGATTTCCCCTCAGATAGAACACATCTATGTCAGCATACTTCGCTATCTCCCCCAGAACAACATTTATCGTCGTGGCAGACACTGTCTCTGAATCAAAGAGATCCCCCGCTATTATTACCGCCTGCACGTCATTCTCTGCAGCATACCCGAATATTTTCCTGAATGTGTTAAGTATCTCATTTCTTCTGCCTCTGGCTCTTTCTCTTCCAAGATGTGCACTCAGGGCTGAATCAAGATGGATATCCGCACAGTGTATTATTCTCATAGTTTCTCAACCTCAGTCATCTCTATTCTTTTTCTATATTAACATATTACGTAAAAATTTGCTCATAAAGAATAAAGTCCACGGCATATGCCGCGGACCCTGTCTACATCATATCATATACCTCCTGTCTGATACACATGTGTTTTCTCTCTGTATTCAATAGCAGAAAACTGTCTCTTAAGTTCATACATGAAGTATATTGCTCCTTGATTTTCGTTCCGTAATTATTACGGATTTTGTTTTTTCACAAACAAAAAACGCCAGAAGCCTTGGTTTTACAAGGTTTCTGACGCCTGTCTAGCAGGGGATGAGAGAATCGAACTCCCACCAAAAGTTTTGGAGACTCCTATCATACCATTTGACCAATCCCCTATATACAGAAAAAATTTAACACCTGCTGCAGCGTTAAATTTTCCCGGTACGTTTTATTCTGTACCTTCAGAATTTCACACAGAAAGAGGTATCTTCTAAAGCTTATCTCTTAGAAACCTCTAAGGATAAGTCCTCGACCTATTAGTACTTCTCAGCTGAGTGCGTTACCACACTTACACCTGAAGCCTATCAACCTTGTAGTCTTCAAGGGGTCTTACTCCGAAGATGGGATATCTTATCTTGAGGGGGGCTTCACGCTTAGATGCCTTCAGCGTTTAT
>OIXA01000100.1_pt1 | contig 110736 bp, 95 predicted proteins | sample 1587721 | NCBI WGS metagenome assembly OIXA01 (sample SAMEA3888900, study PRJEB22519) | human gut metagenome | biome: human gut; feature: human-associated habitat; material: faeces | place: Denmark | collected 2013 | reverse complement strand
GACAAGGAATTTCGCTACCTTAGGACCGTTATAGTTACGGCCGCCGTTTACTGGGACTTCGATCAGGAGCTTGCACCCCATCAATTAATCTTCCAGCACCGGGCAGGCATCACACCCTATACGTCGACTTTCGTCTTTGCAGAGTGCTGTGTTTTTAATAAACAGTCGCAGCCACCGATTATCTGAGACCTCTTCGCGCTCGGGGTGTTTCTCCCTCCACGCTACAAAGGCACACCTTATCCCGAAGTTACGGTGTCAATTTGCCGAGTTCCTTCTCCTGAGTTCTCTCAAGCGCCTGAGCATATTCAGCTCGCCCACCAGTGTCGGTTTGCGGTACGGTCCCGCTGAACTGGAGCTTAGAGGCTTTTCCTGGAAGCACATCCAATCACTTCGCTCAAAAGAGAGCTCGATGCTTCGCCTCGGAGATTCGCTGACGGATTTGCCTGTCAGCCTCCTACGCTCGCAAACCGGGATATCCAACACCCGGATGATCTTCAATACTCCGTCCCCCCTTCGCATTCAGCGGTGGTCAAGGAATATTAACCTTGTTCCCATCAGTTACGCTTCTCAGCCTCACCTTAGGGGCCGACTCACCCTGCTCCGATGAACGTAGAGCAGGAAACCTTGGGCTTACGGCGAGCGGGCTTTTCACCCGCTTTAACGTTACTCATGTCAGCATTCGCACTTCTGATACCTCCAGCAACCCTTACGAGTCACCTTCGCAGGCTTACAGAACGCTCCCCTACCACTCACACACAAGTGTGAATCCGCGGCTTCGGTTATTGACTTAGCCCCGTTACATCTTCCGCGCAGAAAGACTCGATCAGTGAGCTATTACGCTTTCTTTGAAGGATGGCTGCTTCTAAGCCAACTTCCTGACTGTCTTAGCCTTTCCACTTCGTTTTCCACTTAGTCAATATTAGGGACCTTAGCCGGCGGTCTGGGTTGTTTCCCTCTTGAGTCCGGACGTTAGCACCCGGTGCTCTGTCTCCCGTGCTCAAACTTCCAAGTATTCGGAGTTTGCCATGGTTTGGTAAGACGCCATGTCCCCCTAGCCATAACAGTGCTCTACCCCCTGGAGTCATACACGAGGCACTACCTCAATAGTTTTCGGGGAGAACCAGCTATCTCCAGATTTGTTTAGCCTTTCACCCCTATCCACAGCTCATCCGCTAATTTTGCAACACTAGTCGGTTCGGTCCTCCAGTGTGTGTTACCACACCTTCAACCTGGCCATGGATAGATCATCTGGTTTCGGGTCTACGCCTAACGACTGAACGCTCTGTTCGAACTCGCTTTCGCTGCGCCTCCCCTATACGGTTAAGCTCGCCATTAAACGTAAGTCGCTGACCCATTATGCAAAAGGTACGCAGTCACCCCTTAACGAGGCTCCTACTGTTTGTATGTATGCGGTTTCAGGATCTATTTCACTCCCCTCCCGGGGTTCTTTTAACCTTTCCTTCACAGTACTGGTACGCTATCGGTCGATCACGAGTATTTAGCCTTGGAGGATGGTCCCCCCATCTTCGAGCAGGATGTCACGTGTCCCGCTCTACTTATCGCACACTTAGTACCGCAGCTGCCTTTTCCAGTAAGGGGCTATCACCCTCTATGGCCGGACTTTCCAGACCGTTCCCGTAAGTTGGCTGCTATCGAGTGCTGGGCTGATCCGATTTCGCTCGCCGCTACTTTCGGAATCTCGGTTGATTTCTTTTCCTGAAGCTACTTAGATGTTTCAGTTCGCTTCGTTCGCCTCCCATCCCTATATATTCAGGATGGGATACCTGCAAAGCAGGTGAGTTCCCTCATTCGGACATCTGTGGATCAAAGCTTATTTGCCAGCTCCCCACAGCTTTTCGCAGGCTGTCACGTCCTTCATCGCCTGTGATCGCCAAGGCATCCACCACATACACTTAGTCGCTTGATCCTATAACCCTGAGGCCTTTTGCCCTCAAAGTCACAAGCAACCTATAACGTATACGCTGATTTCTCTGATTATGTCGGTTCTTGAGAACTTCAATGAATCAATGAATGCAATCACAACCCGTCTGTCAACGTCCGCCGCCATCTCATCACGGCAGCTTCTTTTGACAGAACGCTTTGTTTCTTTCCAAATTTTTAAAGAGCAATCAAGTTTCAACGAAACTGATAAGTGTGAACACCGAGTCAACTTCAAGAGGATTTCTGCATCTCTCTATAAAGGAGGTGATCCAGCCGCACCTTCCGGTACGGCTACCTTGTTACGACTTCACCCCAGTCATGAAGCCCACCGTGGACGCCGTCCTCCTTGCGGTTAAACAAACGTCTTCTGGTGAACCCCACTCCCATGGTGTGACGGGCGGTGTGTACAAGACCCGGGAACGTATTCACCGCGGCATGCTGATCCGCGATTACTAGCGATTCCGACTTCATGCAGTCGAGTTGCAGACTGCAATCCGGACTACGATCGGTTTTCTGGGATTTGCTCCACCTCGCGGCTTCGCTGCCCTCTGTTCCGACCATTGTATGACGTGTGAGGCCCTAGCCATAAGGGCCATGAGGACTTGACGTCATCCCCACCTTCCTCCGGTTTGTCACCGGCAGTCTCACTAGAGTGCTCTTGCGTAGCAACTAGTGACAAGGGTTGCGCTCGTTGCGGGACTTAACCCAACATCTCACGACACGAGCTGACGACAGCCATGCACCACCTGTTTTCATGTCCCCGAAGGGAAAGCTCCATCTCTGGAGCGGTCATTCAATGTCAAGCCTTGGTAAGGTTCTTCGCGTTGCGTCGAATTAAACCACATACTCCACCGCTTGTGCGGGCCCCCGTCAATTCCTTTATGTTTCACACTTGCGTGCATACTCCACAGGCGGAATACTTATTGCGTTAACTGCAGCACTGAGTTTCCCCAACACTTAGTATTCATCGTTTACAGCGTGGACTACTAGGGTATCTAATCCTATTTGCTCCCCACGCTTTCGTGCCTCAGCGTCAGTCTCTGTCTAGGTAGCCGCCTTCGCCACCGGTGTTCCTCCATATATCTACGCATTTTACCGCTACACATGGAATTCCACTACCCTCTCCAGTACTCTAGCCTGCCAGTATCTATGGCTTTATGGGGTTGAGCCCCACGCTTTCACCATAAACTTAACAGGCCGCCTACGCACCCTTTACGCCCAATAATTCCGGATAACGCTCGCTACCTACGTATTACCGCGGCTGCTGGCACGTAGTTAGCCGTAGCTTTCTGGTAAGGTACCGTCACTCACCTATTCTCTAGATGCCGTTCTTCCCTTACAACAGAGCTTTACAATCCGAAGACCTTCATCACTCACGCGGCGTTGCTCGGTCAGGGTTTCCCCCATTGCCGAAAATTCCCTACTGCTGCCTCCCGTAGGAGTCTGGGCCGTGTCTCAGTCCCAATGTGGCCGTCCGCCCTCTCAGGCCGGCTACGCATCGTTGCCTTGGTGGGCCGTTGCCCCGCCAACAAGCTAATGCGCCATAGGTCCATCCCTGCGCTATCCCATAAAGGATATTTGGCATGAGCTCCATGCGGTGCTCATGGCTATGCGGTATTAGCAGGAGTTTCCTCCTGTTATCCCCCGCACAGGGGCAGGTTACCTATGTATTACTCACCCGTTCGCCACTCATCTTCCGAAGAAGATTCGTTCGACTTGCATGTATTAGGCACGCCGCCAGCGTTCATCCTGAGCCAGGATCAAACTCTCAATGATGTATTTTCAATCTAATTGAATGAATCAATGATCGATGGTCCGCTCTCGCTGAATTATCTGGTTCACGTTTGCTGAATCTCTTGTTCAGAGAATCGACGTAAGTGTTTGTTGTCTTTCTATCTAGTTCTCAAAGATCAATGCGCCGCAAGCCGCTCCCTAGCGGCGGGGTCTCCCCCGATTTGCGTGCTGGAATACTTTAGGCTTTCGCCAAGGATTTGTGAAGCATTTTTTGAAGAATTTTTTCTTCGCTTCTAGCCTTGCCGTCGTTCCTTTTGGGTGACAGCGAGTCATATTTTACGCTTCTAAACCGCACCGTCAACACTATTTTTGAATGTTTTAATAAAATATTTTTCTTTCTACATTTATATCCTATTTGTAGAAAAAGGAAGGGCTTTCACCCTCCCTTTCCTGTGTAACGATGATTTAGTTCGCTTTCCAGAGCCCATGCAAGTTGCAATAGGCATAGACGGCGACGAGTTTTTCGCCTTCCGCCAAAACAATTTCGGCTTCTGGTTTATCTTCTGCTTTTAGGAAGCGGAAGGTTCCGCCAAGCGTCGTTTCGAAATAAATCCATTCGATGAGGTGAGCTTCCGTCATGGGGTGAGCCACTTCTCCTACGCGAGCACGCACATGCGAGTTATCTATTTCAATGACGGGCACATGTTTTTCTTTCGCGGCATCCGTGACCCCGGCAATGAGTTCCACCATGGGTTTGCCACAGCAAGATGGGGTGCAGCCCACTTGGTTCAATTTGGCGACCACCGATCCGCACATCGGGCATTTAAAGAATCGTGTCATATTCATTTTCCTTTCTTGGTTGATTCCATTCTAAAGGAAACGCGGAAAGAAGGATAGCAAAAAGCACCGGGCGACGCCGGTGCTAGAAGTTTAGTTGGAGTTTATTTTTTCTTATCCCCTGAAATTAGGGCCAATAAATAAAGGACACGGAAGAAGATCATGATGAAATCGGTATACATTATGTAAGCACAGTACAAAGCCAAATTGTCGTTGCCTTGTCCGTTTTCCAGCATCTTTTTCGCATTGAAGCAATCCGTCGCGACGCTAATTAACATCACTAAGGCAAATACCCCACAATAGATGAGGTTATAGAACAAATAAGCTCCCGGGATAATGAGGAAGAGGACGAAGAACAAAATTCCAAATAGCCCGACCATGCATAGGAGGCCCCATGCAGCAAATGCCAAGGGATTTAGATCTTTCTTGCTGAAATAGCCAATCAAGAAGAGGATTCCAAACACCAAAGCAGAAATTCCTGCCGCCTCTGCGATGACGCCAAAATCAACGCCAAGAACAAGGAAGGAGGAGAGGAAAACCCCCATCAGGGCCGCAAAAATGAGATAATGAGGCCAAATAGAGTGCTTTCCCTTTGCAAAAACCGCTCTCATCGCAATCGAATCAATGATCAACGCAAGAAGGCTAACGATCATGACGACGATATAAGCGGTAAAAGCCGTCGTGTTGAAGGTTTCCCCGCCAAAAGAATAGTCAGGAAACAGCAAGTAGGCGAATAATGCACCAAGTCCCAGAGCCACCGCCGCCGTAACGACAAGGGCAATGGCCATATAGCCAAAGGTCTTTGCCAACGTTTTGGAGGTGTTGACGGGCTTTGCGAAGACGACTTCGGTTTCGTCTTTCTTGTTGAAGTTCGCTAACGCCATTATTTCACCAGCCCATCAATGAGGCCTTGATAGGAATCCAAGGCAAGGGATGCCCCGCCAACAAGCGCTCCATCGATGTCCGGTTCAGACATATATTCGGCAATGTTATTGGGTTTCACGCTTCCGCCATAAAGGATGCGGATTGATTCGGCAACTTCACCAAACATTTCCCGCAAAACGCCACGGATGAAGGCAATCGTGTCTTCGGCGATTTCTTTGGTCGCGCTCTTGCCAGTGCCAATCGCCCAAATCGGTTCATAGGCAATGACAACATGTCCCGCTTCTTCCGCAGTCAATCCAGCAAGGCCGGTACGGATTTGTTCTCCGACGAAGGCTTTGGTTTCGCCCTTATCGAAGGTTTCGGCAGATTCGCCGCAGCAGTACACCGGAACCATGTTCGCAGCGAGCAACGCTTTGATTTTGGCATTGCAAGCGGCGCTGGTTTCACCGTTATATTCACGACGTTCCGAGTGGCCAAGAATCACCCAATCAATATGGAGTTCTTGAAGCATCGGAATCGAGATTTCGCCCGTGAAGGCGCCGTGATCGTGTTCATTGCAGTTTTGCGCGGCGACGATTAATTTCGCATCCGCGTTTTCTTTCACGGTTTGGAGGCAAACAAATGTCGGAGCGACGCCAACGTCGATTCCGTGGGCAACGGCGAATTCCACCATCTCCTTGGAGCCAAGGGCAAAAGCCTTCGCTTCCGAGGGGGTTTTGTTCATTTTCCAGTTGCCGAGAAGTAATTTTTTACGCGCCATTTTATTCACCTTCAATCACATCGATTCCAGGAAGGTGGCCATCTTTTTGGATCAATTCCAAAGAGGCTCCGCCACCCGTGGAAACGTGGGAGAACTCATTCGCATAGCCAAAGACTTTGGCAGCGGCAGCCGAATCGCCACCGCCAATCACGGTAAAGGCTCCGCGTTTGGTCGCTTCCGCGCAAGCTTCGCAAACCGCTTTGGTTCCCGCTTGGAGAGCCGGGTTTTCAAAGACGCCCATCGGACCATTCCAGAAAATCGTTTTGGCCGTGGCAATGATGTCCGCGTATTTTTTGCAGGTAAGCGGGCCGATGTCGGCTCCTTCATATCCTTCGGGGAAGTTGTTTTGTCCTTCGATGATCGTGTGATCTTCAACCGGTTTGGAGAGATCGTCAAAATCCAATCCTTTGACGACGATGGTGTCATCGCTTAAAACGATCTTGCCCGTCGCATAGCATTTCCTGGCATAGTCGAATTGGTCTTCTTCGCAGAGGGAGGAGGCAATGTTGATGCCAAAGACCGCTTTTTTGAAGGTATAGGACATACCGCCGCCGATCAAAATCTTATCGCACTTCTTAAGCAAGGAATCGATGACTTCGATCTTGGAGGAGACTTTGCTGCCACCGAGGATGGCGACGTAGGGGCGTTGCTCTTCCGTGGGGTGGACACAACGGCCAAGATTCTTGACTTCCTTTTCCATCAAATAGCCAACCGCGACGGGTTTGCCTTCCTTGCGGAGAATTTCAGGAATTCCATAGGTGGAAGCATGAGCGCGGTGAGCGGAACCAAAAGCATCCATGACAAAAGCATCGGCATTGGAAGCCCAATCCGCAGCCAAGGCAGCGTCGTTAGCTTCTTCGCCCGCTTCATAACGGGTATTTTGCATTAAGAGGACTTCGCCATCATTCAAAGCATCGATCGCCGCTTTGAGTTCTGCGCCACGAGTAGCTGGAACAAAAGAGACTTTCACTTCTTTGCCAAGAGCAGCCGCGAGTTTTTCCGCGAGCGGCTTTTCGACGATGGAAAGGTCGTTCTTCTTCATTTGCTTTTCGATGTCTTCCATCGTGGCCTTGCCCTTTTTGATGTCTTTCCATTTCACTTTTCCAAGGTGAGACATCAAGACAACGCGGGCGCCTTCTTTCAAAAGGGTCGCGATGGTCGGAATGGCCGCGGTGACGCGGTTGTCATCGGAAATGTCCGCTCCTTTGTGGGGGACGTTGAAGTCAACGCGAACGATGACTTTCTTTCCTTTGAGGTTTTTCAAATCTTCAACAGTAAGCATTTCGTTATTCTCCTTGCTTATGCGGGCCTTATAAGGCCCATACAAATCTTATTTTAAACGATTCCGGATTGAATAAAAGAAATACGGAAAAGAAAATCGATTTAGCGATAGAAAAAAGGCCCAGGAAACCCGGGCCCTAGACTCAAAAGTGAATTACTTGTTGAGGATTTCGCCGTAGAGCTTGGCGAGGCGGAGGTATTGCGAGGTGAAGGACATTTCGTTGTCATACCAAGCAACAACCTTGACGTGTTGGGCGCCAGTCGGATCTTCGACGATCATCGTGAGGGTGGCATCGAAGATGGAACCGAAGGTGTTGCCAAGGATATCGCTGGAAACGATTTCGTCTTCGGTGTATCCGAGAACGCCCTTGAGTTCGCCTTCAGCGGCTTCCTTCATGGCAGCGTTGATTTCTTCAACGGTGACTTTCTTCTTGAGAGTGACGGTGACGTCGCAGAGCGAGCCATCGGTGACCGGAACGCGGATGGCGAAACCATTGAGAGCGCCATTGAGTTCAGGGATGACTTTGCCGATTGCTTTGGCAGCGCCCGTGGTGGTCGGGACGATGTTAGCGGCAGCAGCGCGGCCACGGCGGAGGTTGTTTCCGGCGAGGTCGAGGATGCGTTGGTCATTGGTGTAAGCGTGGACCGTAGTCATAACGCCACCTTGGACACCGAATTTCTCGTTGAGGACTTTCATGACCGGAGCGAGGCAGTTGGTGGTGCAGGAAGCGCCAGAGATGATGGTCTGGTCCTTCGTGAGTTTGTCCGTGTTGACGCCGAAGACATAGGTCGGGATGTCTTTGGAGGAAGACGGAGCGGAGATGATGACGCCCTTGGCGCCATTGTGAAGGTGGACATCGCCATCTTCGTGGCTCTTTAAGCGGCCGGTGCATTCCAAGACGACATCGACACCGAATTCTCCCCAGTGGAGTTCGTGCGGGTCCTTTTGTCCGAGGACGGGAATCTTGCGGCCTTGGAAGATGATGTTGTGGTCATCGGCGCTGATTTCATCGGCGTGCCAGGTGCGGTGGGTCGTGTCGTATTTGAGAAGATAGGCAAGGGTCTTCGCATCAACGAGGTCGTTGATGGCGACAACTTCCATTCCTTCTTCGTAGGCGCGACGGAACGCAAGACGTCCGATGCGGCCGAAGCCATTGATTGCTAATTTGATGGACATTGAATAAGTCCTCCTTTTCGATAGCGGCTCTATTATAACGAGGCAAAACAGGGGTGAAAAGAGAATTGAAAACGCTTTAATACGGCTAATCGGTAAAAATAGGCGGATTTACCCCACTTGATGACTTTTATCTTAAGATAAACAAGGTTTAAAGCACGAAATTATTCTCTTCCTTTTCGAAAAGGGAAGATAACGGAGTTTTTAAGGCGGAAGCGATGCGATCCAAAACCAAAACAGAAGGGTTTCTCCGCCCATTTTCCAAATCGCTTAGATAGCTTTTCGATACCCCAGCTTTAAGGGACAAAGAAAGCTGAGAAATATTCTTTTTCCCCCGAATGGAGGCAATCCGGTGTCCGAGGCAAAGAAGGGTTTCGCGTTCTTTGGAAGAGAGTTCATTCTTCATCGGGATTTTCCTCCAAATAACGAGAATGGAGATAACGGAATAGATGATTAACGTTGCTTTTGGTAATCGTAGTGGCAAGCTCCTCCGATAATTTGGACGCGAGTTCCTTCAAGGAAGCGTCTGGGTTCTTCATGCGCAGCCCCACCAAAATATGGAGTTTGGGATTGGAAAAGAAAGTTTCTCCCTTGTTTTCGAAATAGGTAATTTCTTTGATTTGCTGTTCCGCGGATTTATTGATTTTGGTCATGTTGGCGGTATCGAGGTTGATGAGGCGATTCCCCACATTTAAGAAATCACGCCCCACGCGGAAATCCTCGAATTTTAAGCAGCATTGCTGGGCGGAGCAGGCCGCAAGAAAATCGCTGATTTCTTCGCTCCGTTTCAAATAAACGACATGGGTCTTTCTTCTTTCGGCGATTTTCGCGTTATAGGAGCCGTCAATTCGATGCCACAGCTGACAAATTTTTTTCGCATAAGCACCATCCTCAGTGGCGATTTCTAAATGGTAGTTCGAACTAACGGGGCTATTCACAGAGCCAGAACACATAAACGCCCCCGCTAAATAAGCGCGGCGTTCTTCTTCCGACTTTACCCACGTGGGAACACTAGAGGAAAAGAAATCCACGCCGAGGTCTTCTAAGATCGGCTCTGGATTCTCCACCAAAACATGGTAACGAGTTTTTTTCCTTAGCCGCATTTCTCGGGTATAGGCAAAACGACAATGAGCGTCATAAGTGCGAGTCAAAGTGGAATAGAGCATTTTGGCGATGACGCTGCTTTCGGTAGATAATTCCAGCTCTTCCACTGGGCCGATTCGCAAACTGCCATTGCCCTTAATAAATCCCGCAAGCAAAGCACGGACGCCTTGGGGTTCCCGTTCCGCTTGGGCCATTTCTTCCTTGCAGGCCATCGCAAAGCTGATGGTTTCGTCGTTCATTGCGTTCCGCCTTTCTTTTTCCACGATAATTCGCGGTGGAACTTTCGGCAAGGATAAACGTTTTGAAAACGAGAATAAAGTCGTTCCGTAAAATAAACGCTGCGATGCTGTCCGCCCGTACAGCCAAAGACAATTACCACTTCGCGTTTTCTTTGTTTTTCGCTTTTGTCCAAATACCAAGAAAGCAAGCGTTCAAAGGATTCGAATTCCTGCTGCACTTCTTCTTTTTGATCCAAAAAGGAAACAATGGGGGAATCAAGTCCTGTAAGGGGACGCAACTCCTCTACCCAATAAGGATTGGGAACGTTCCGGCAGTCCAAAACCAAATCCGCGTCGCTTGGAATACCGTGTTTGTAACCAAAACTCTCGAAGCGAACCGAGAACGAAACGGAAGGTTTTTGGGCGAGGTCAGAAATCCAAGTTTCAACATCGGAAAGAAGCATTCTGGAAGCATCCAAATATCCATAAGCAAAAGGGCGCAGGGCCACCATGGCCTCCTCTTTCCCATCGTCTATCACCAAAAGCATAGGGGAGGGGTAGCCTTCTTGAATGGTCCTCCACGCTGCCTCTATTTCTTGAGGCGGTAGCAGAAAAGCAGTCGGAGCATTCGCGGAGATATCCCAGCAAGAAGAAACAGCATACCCTAGACGAGAGCAGATTTTGCCGATTTCCTTTTCATTTTGTTTGGAAACGGCAACGAACAAATAAGGTTGCACCTCTTATTTCCTCCAAGCGCGAGCATAAGCCATCGCGCTGGTCGCGGCTTCCGCCCCTTCTCCGGCGGCGTTAACAATTTGACGTAACTTCTTGTCCACGACATCTCCAGCGGCAAATAAACCAGGGACGCTTGTCATCCTCGCTTCATTGACTTTCAAAAATCCTTTTTCCGTCATAGGAGCTAACGGAGCCAAAAATATCGATGCGCTTTGTTCATCCGACAAAGGGAAAACCCCAGATACTGAAATCGTTTGAAGACCAAATTCCGTTTGAACCTCAATCCTATCCACGCGAGGATCCCCCTCCACGGAAAGGAGTTTTCCGTTGACCCATTCCACATTCGCGCAGGCTTTCAATTGGCGTTCGTGTTCTTCACTCGCCTGCAAAGGCTTAGGAAAAACAAAATAAAGGCGATTCACCAAAGGGGATAAATATAAGGCGTCTTCCACCGCATGGTCTTGATAGCCAATAACGGCAACGTCTTTCCCTTTATAAAACGCCCCATCGCAAGTCGCGCAATAAGAAACGCCCTTTCCCAAATGTTCCTTTTCTCCTTTGACGCCTTTTGGAGATAAGGAAGTGCCCGTAGCCACCAAAACCGTCTTGGAACGTAGCTCCCCAAAATCACCGGAGACAACAAAAACGTCCCCTTCTTTTTCTACGCGCTGCACATCGCCATATTCCACTTCAACGCCTAAATCCGTCGCTTGATTGAAAAAATACATGGCGAGGTCGGGTCCAGAAACATGAGGGAGCCCGGGGTAATTATCAATTTGATGGATATTATTCAATTTTCCACCGGGAGCTCCTTTATCGAGCAAGACAAAAGAAAGGCTGCTTCTTTTCCAATAAATCGCCGCGGTAAGTCCCGCCGCGCCTGCGCCAATGATGACGCCGTCTAAAATCTGATCCATCGTTATTTCCTTCCTTTGAATTCTAGATGAAAAAAGAGGGGAGGTCGTCAATGACGCTCCTCTTCCTCTTTCTTTTCTTCGGGAATCACCATGGTCGGGGAAGATTGGATTTTGGAATCGCTATTACCCTCTTCCTTTTTCCTTCCACGATCTTTGGCTTTTACCTCCACACTTTCCGTCGCTTTCTCCAAGGAGCCTCTACTCCAGGTTTTTCCTTTTTGAACCACCCAAATAATTTGGAAGGCGGCAACAAGAAGAACGCCGAGAATAATGTAGACCATCGAATTCCATACGCTCCAATTCCCACCGACGCCCATATTGAAATTGGAATCGCGCAAAGGCTCCATGATGATGCGGACCACGCCATACCAAAGCAAATAGAAACCCGATAAAACCCCTAGGCCCCGAGTCTTTTTCCATAAGAAGGGAATCAAATAGGCAATGAGGAAATACCCCGCTATATTCAGCATAGATTCAATTAAGAACAAAGGAACGTGAATCATTCCTTCCGCGCAGTCCCAGCCCATTTGACCGCTAATGACTCCCGGCAACCAGTTCCAGCCAGAATTAAGGGCTACCGTTTGACCATAGACTTCGCTATTGAAGAAGTTGCCCCATCTTCCAATTGCCTGGCCAAGCAAAATCGTAGGAACGATCGTATCCATGGCAAAGCGAATATCCACCCACTTACGGGCCAACAGCATGAACAAGACGCCAGCTAAAATCCCACCGAACGCCCCGCCTAGAATCGTTAATCCGCCATCCCAAATGTGAAAAGCCTGCGCAAAGTTGTGATTGAAGCCTTCTCTTTCCCAGTTGCCGACAACATACCAGATGCGGGCAGCGACGATGCCGCTAGGGAAAGCTACGAGGAGCAAGGTTTCCAAAATGCCGTGCTTCCCGTATTTTTGATAGAACTTATGGTCGCTGACCAAATAGCAAACCAGCGCTCCCAAAACGATGATGACGCCATACCAACGGATAGAGAACCCTTCGCGCAACGTCTTATCGGTTTGGAGGTTCTTCGCATTGATCCAATGGAACCCGGTACTATTAATCGTAAAACCACAAGAAAGCGGATAAGAAAGGAAAGGAGCCACCCCTTCGCCAAGGAACAAAAGAGCGAAAACCGTTAAAGGGATGCTTCCGTATAAACCAAGCTTAATCAGCTTCATTTGCTTTTCTTCGGTATCGGGACGATAAAAGCGAAGATAGAAGCAAGACCAAAGCGTAGAAAAGAAAAGGAAGAAAAGGGAAGCGCCGAAAAGAGCCATCGCGCTTCTTCCGCTGCTCATGGGGTTCGAACCCGAAGAAAAACCGGCTAAATCATCGATGGATTGCTGCAAGAAGAATCCGGCAACGGCCATGCAAAGCAAGCCGCCCACCACCCAACGCAGCCGCGTTTTCGACAAGGAATTTGCCTTATCATCGTGACGATAAGCGCGCAAACGGGAGATGAGGGCAAATAACCCCATCCCGGTAAAAACTAATCCAATGGCTAAATAAACGTAACCCATATAGACACATTCTATTCCTTCATTTGGCCTAAGGCGATAGCCTTATCCAAAACCTTCTTCAGGTATTGGCCCGTGTAGGACCCTTCAATCTTCGCGACGTCTTCCGGAGTTCCCTGTGCCACGATTTGACCTCCGCGATATCCACCTAGCGGTCCCAAATCAATAATCCAATCCGCCACTTTGATGACATCGAGATTATGCTCGATGACCACGACCGTGTCGCCTTGGTCCACGATGCGTTGGAGGATTGCGATCAAACGAGAAATATCATCGGTGTGTAGCCCCGTGGTCGGTTCGTCGAGGACGTAGATCGTTTTTCCCGTAGAACGGCGTTGAAGCTCCGTGGCTAGCTTCACGCGTTGAGCCTCGCCTCCGGATAGCGTCGTCGCGGGCTGGCCTAATTTCAAATATCCAAGCCCCACGTCCGCGAGCGTTTTGATTTTGCGCACGATTTGAGGGCGGTTGGCAAAAAATTCCAGCGCATCCTCAATTCGCATATCCAAAACATCATAGATGCTTTTCCCTTTATAAAGACAGCGCAGCGTCTCCTCGTTATATCTTTTGCCTTCGCATTCGTCACAGGTGACGTAAACATCCGGCAAGAAAGACATGGAGATGCGCGTAACTCCTGCCCCTTGGCATTTTTCACAACGTCCGCCCTTCACATTAAAGGAGAAACGGCCCTTGTCGTATCCTTGCGCCCTCGCTTCATCGGTTTCAGCAAATAAGGCGCGAATATCATCGAATACCCCGGTATAAGTCGCGGGGTTGGAACGCGGGGTGCGACCAATCGGTTCCTGGTCAATCGCAATGAGCTTATCCACATTTTCCACCCCTTTGATGGATTGTAGCTTCGGCGGAAAAATATCCTTTTTACGGTTCAGGCAATCATCTAACGCCTTGACCAAAGTCTCGTTGACCAACGAGGATTTTCCAGAGCCGGATACCCCTGTGACCAGGATCAATTTTCCTAGCGGGAATTTCACATTAATTTTCTGGAGGTTATGTTCATAAGCCCCACGAATTTCAATGCATTTTCCATTCCCTTTTCTACGTTTAAGGGGGACGGGTATGTATTTACGACCAGAAAGATAGGCTCCTGTAATGCTATTCTCACAGGCCTCGAGTCCTTTTTCATCACCCTCGTAAACGAGTTCTCCCCCATGTACGCCGGCTCCTGGCCCGATATCCACCAAGTAATCGGCCGCGCGCATCGTGTCCTCATCGTGCTCTACAACGATTAAGGTATTCCCAAGGTCGCGCATCTCTTTCAACGTTTGAATAAGTTTATCGTTATCTCTTTGATGCAAACCAATCGAAGGCTCATCTAAGACATAGAGAACGCCCGAAAGCCTGCTACCGATTTGGGTTGCTAAGCGAATACGCTGGGCTTCTCCGCCTGATAAGGTCATCGCATAACGGGATAAGGACAGGTAATCGAGTCCGACGTTGACCAAGAAATTCGCCCGGTTTTTGATTTCCTTCAAAATCATATCCGCAATCGCGTGTTCCATTTTGCTTAACGAATTAGAAACCGAGTCGCACCACGAAACGAAGCGGTCCAAGCTGAGCTCGGTGGCTTCGAAAATGTTAAGTCCTCCGACTTGAACCGATAACGCCGCTTCATTAAGCCTTGCTCCGTGGCAAGTCGCGCAAATCGAATCCCGCATGAAGGATTCGTAATATTGGCTCATCCAAGGGGACGTAGTCTCCCGATACAACCGTTCGATACGGGTTTTGACCCCTTCGATATATCCATGGCGATTCATCTTGTTCCCGTTCACGGAGGTCAGGGTGTAATCCAAGAAGTCCGGCGAACCAAACAAAACAATGTCCTTCTCCTTCTTATTTAAAGAAGAAAAAGGCTTATCCATCGGGATGTTATAACGCGTGCAAAGAAGTTCGAATTCCTTCCATTCCAAATTCGTGGAATTCACGATGTTGGCAAAATAACGGATGGCTCCCTCACGGATCGATTTCGATTCATCAGGAATCAATAAATCCAACGCCACTTCTCGTTTGATGCCTAATCCATGGCAATCCGGGCAATAACCTAAAGGCGCGTTAAACGAGAATAAACGGGGTTCTAGATGGGGAACGCTGAAACCACATTTGGGGCAGCTATGATGCTCGGACAATAATCTTTCGCCATTCTCGCTTAGGATAATCAAATAGCCTTTGCTCCACTTAAGGGCCAATTCCACGTCATCGGCAACGCGGGAACGGAGGCCGTCTTTGACAATGACGCGGTCAATGACAATATCCACGTCATGACGTTTGTTCTTATCTAATCCTTTTGCTTCCTCAATATCAAGGATTTGGCCGTCCACGCGAACGCGAACAAACCCTTCCTTCCGAATGCGTTCCAAAACTTTTTCTTGGGTTCCTTTTTCGTGTTGAACAACCGGAGAAAGAATTTGAATCTTGGTGCCATTTTCATATTGAAGAATCGCATCCGTCATTGCCGTCGGGCTATAGGCGGTAATCGGTTCATGGTGATTTGGGCAATAAGGAACGCCGATACGGGCATAAAGAAGACGAAGATAATCGTAAATTTCCGTAACGGTGCCGACGCTGCTGCGCGGGTTGTGGGAGGCGCTTTTTTGGTCAATGGAAATCGCAGGGCTCAATCCTTCAATCGAATCGACGTCTGGCTTCTCAAATCCGCCCAAAAATTGACGGGCATAGCTCGAAAGAGATTCGACGTAGCGGCGTTGGCCTTCATTGAAAATCGTGTCGAAAGCCAAGGTGCTTTTCCCGGATCCAGACAAACCCGTGAAAACCGTCAACGACCCCTTCGGAATCTCAACGTGAATATTTTTCAGGTTATTCTCCCTGGCCCCTTTCACTAAAATCCAATTACGCGAATTTTTTTCTTCTTCCATAGCGCGCAAATTATAGCAAAGCGCATAAAAAGGAGGGATAAAATCGCTTAAGAGCCTCGAAAAGGGGCACTTCATCGAAAAGGACGGTAATTTGAAAGAATAGAGGTGGCAAACGTTTTTGCAAAGAGTATAATTCTCTTCGCCGGGACGTAGCACAGCTTGGTAGTGCGCTACCTTGGGGTGGTAGAGGTCACGGGTTCGAATCCCGTCGTTCCGACCAGTTGACCCTTTATTCCGATGCCAATGCGCATCGGATTTTTTATTCAATTCACTTGTTATTAACCATGCGAGTTGTTGCAATAGGGTATGGTTTTCTTTTTGCAATTTTCCTTTAGATGCGAAAAGCCCCGGTCCGAAGACCGAGGCTAGACGTTTCGATTTCGAAATGGCGATTAGGCGCCGAATTTCTTGATCATCTCCCAGCGCTTCTTCGCGTAGGCTTCGCACTTATTGAGAAGCTCTTCGGATTGTTCGGGGTTGACGATCGGGAGTTGAGAATAGCGAGTTTCATGCATGATGAAGTCGCGGAATTTGGTGTAATCCGGATCCTTCGGTCCATCAATGACAAGCGGGGACTTGCCTTGTTCGGCAAGGCGCGGGTCATAATGGAAGCAATTGAAGTAACCGCATTCGACCGCCATCTTCTCTTCTTTGATCGAGTTGACCAAGCCGCCTTTGATGTGCTGTTCAGCGCAGGGGCAATAGCAGATGACCAAGGACGGTCCATTATAGGATTCAGCTTCCTTGAGGACTTTGATCGCCGCAGCGGGGTTGGCACCCAAAGCGATGCAGCCGACATAGACATGGCCATAGGCCATCGCCATAAGCGGCAAGTTCTTTTTCGCTTCTTTCTTACCGGAAGCGGTGAATTTGTTGATGGAACCAGTTTGTGAGGACTTGGAGGCCTGTCCGCCGGTGTTGGAATAGACTTCGGTGTCGAGAACGAGGATGTTCACGTCCGCTTCGTTGGCCATGACATGGTCAACTCCGCCGTAGCCGATATCGTAGCTCCAGCCGTCGCCGCCGATGATCCAAACCGACTTGTCAACGAGGTCGCGCTCATAAGCGAGAACTTCCTTGACGCCTTCGTCTTTGGAGGCTTTGACGAGTTCAACAAGCTTCGGTGCAATGGTCTTGACGTAGTCGCGATCCTTGATGTGAGCGAAGTAATCATCGATCACCGCTTGAAGTTCGGGTTCCACATTGGCTTTAGCCGCCTTGAGAATGTTGCAGATGGTGGCGAGTTTAGCATCCGTAGCAATACGCATACCAAAGCCATATTCCGCGTTATCTTCGAAGAGGGAGTTGGCCCAGGCAACACCGTCTTTGCCGTTGTCGTTAACAAACGGGGTCAACGGGGTCGAGCCGCAATAGATGGAAGAGCAACCCGTAGCATTGGCAACGAGCATGTCTTTGCCAAAGAGTTGGGAAACAATGCGATAGTACGGAGCTTCGCCGCAGCCAGCGCAGGCGCCGCTAACTTCCATGTACGGTTTTTTGAAGCCAACGCCGATGACGGTGTTTTGCATCGCCGGAGCGAGCAATCCACTCTTGTCGGTGCAATGGGCATAGAGGTAATCCGCCGCTTTTTGCTCCGTATGGTTCGCGTGGGCATCCTCCATGCGAAGAGCATATTTGGAGGTGTCGGGTTTGACACCAGCTTTTTGAGCCGCCATGTCAATGGCTTTGTTCTTGTTGCATTCTGCAACGCAGAGTCCGCAACCGATGCAGTCTTCGGTGGCAACCGTGATGCGATACTTCACGCCCTTGACGAGCTTGTAGTCCATGAGCTTGGCAGCAACTTCTGCCGGAGCATTCTTCAATTCTTCGTCGCTGATCAAATACGGACGGATGGTCGCATGGGGGCAAACGAAGGCGCATTGGTTGCAGGCGATGCAGTTTTCCGGATTCCAGACAGGAACACGGTCGGCAATCGCGCGTTTTTGACGGAAGGTGATGTTCTCGTTCATCGTGCCATCAGCAAGTTCGTGCTTGAGGAAGGCAGAGGTCGGGAGTTCATCACCGTCAAGGCGATCGATGACGGAAACATATTCGTCATAATAGGTGTCGCCCGTATCTTCGATGACTTTCTTGGTATCGAGTTTGATCCATTCGGGGTCAATCGCAATTTGATGGAGGCCTTGGGCACCGGTTTCGATGGCTTTGTAGTTGTTCTCAACGATGTCCATACCCTTCTTTTCATAGGACTTCTTGGCGAATTTCTTCATCCATTCTTCCGCTTGTTCATACGGCATGATGGAGGGGGAAAGCTTGAAGAAGGCCGCTTGGAGGGTGGTGTTCGTGTGGCGGCCCATGTGGGCTTCCATCGCGAGCTTGTTCGCGTCGATGACGTAGAACTTGGCTTCTTTCTCCGCGAGGAGGTGCTTCATGCGGTTCGGCATGGATTTGATGAGGGTCTCATCGTCCATGGAGGTGTTGAGCAAGAAGGTTCCGCCTTTCTTCAAATTGGCAATGATGTCGAATTTGAAGATATAGGTGTCGAGGGAGCAGGAGATGAAATCCGCGTTCTTGACGTAATATTCGGAATGGATCGGGTCTTTTCCGAAACGGAGGTGGCTACGAGTCGTGCCGCCGGCTTTGCGGGAGTCGTATTGGAAATAGGCCTGTGCGTATTGGTGGGTGGCGTCGCCGATGATCTTGACGGAGCTCTTGTTCGCCGAAACCGTGCCGTCGCTGCCGAGGCCATAGAAGAGGCAGCTCGTGCAGGTGGAAGGAACCGTGAAGGTTTCATCCACGGGGATGGAGAGATGGGTCACATCGTCCTTGATGCCAACCGTGAATCCATTCCAGTTCTTTTCCGCATTGAGGAAGTCATAAACGGATTTGACGTCCTTCGGCTGGGTGTCTTTGGAAGAAAGGCCATAACGTCCGCCGATGACTTGGATGTCGGAACGTCCTTCCGCGGCCAAAGCGGCCAAAACGTCGAGATAAAGCGGTTCGCCTTCTGCGCCGAGTTCTTTCGTGCGGTCGAGGACGGCGATTTTCTTAACGGAAGCCGGAATAGCTTCGGAAAGGAATTTGCTGGAGAACGGGCGATAGAGGTGGACACGGACCAAGCCAACGTGTTCGCCACGGCGGTTGAGTTCGTCCACGACTTCGGTCGCAGTTTCGGTGACCGAGCCCATCGCGATGATGACGCGATCCGCGTTCTTGTCGCCATAATAGACAAACGGAGCATAGTTACGTCCGGTGAGACGGCTCGCTTCTTTGAAGTACTTAACCGCGGCATTGAGGACGTCTTCGACTTTGCCGTTTTGGCTTTCGACAGCCTGGAAATAGATATCGTCATTTTCCGCACCACCGCGGGTAACCGCGTGGGTGTGGGGGTTCAAAGCACGGGCACGGAAAGCTTCGACTTTATCCATCGGAAGAAGCTTTTTCCATTCTTCTTCGTCCACGAATTCCACGTTTTGGACTTCGTGAGAGGTACGGAAGCCATCGAAGAAATGGCAAACCGGACGAGAGGATTCGATCGCAACCAAGTGAGCCACAGGGGCGAGGTCAGCGATTTCTTGGACCGAGTTCGAGCAGATCATCGTGATGCCGGTTTGACGGATCGCATAGATATCTTGGTGGTCGCCGAAAATCGAAAGGGCACGGGTGGCAAGGCTACGAGCGGAAACGTGTAAGACCGCAGGAAGCAATTCACCGCACCATTTGTAGATGTTCGGAATCATTAAGAGGAGGCCTTGGGAAGCCGTGTAGGTCGTGGCCAAAGCTCCACCTTGAAGAGCGCCGTGAACAGCGCCAGAGGCACCAGCCTCAGATTGCATTTCGACAAGTTTGACGGGTTGACCAAAGAAGTTTTTCTGGCCCTTCGAGGCAAAGATGTCGACGTTCTCCGCCATCGGGGATGAGGGAGTAATCGGGTAGATCGCCGCTACTTCAGTGAAGTAGTAGCTTTCCATCGCCGCCGCGGTATTGCCGTCGACGGACTTCATCGTCTTTTTGATTTCAGACATAGTTCGTGGAAATTCTCCTTAACGATGAAAGTATAGGAGTCTATCCCTCGGCATTCAAGGCATGAAAATGAAACAAAACCCCTAAAGGGGTTATTGAAAAGTGGTTTATAAAGATATTATCGAATTCTTATTTTTTCTTTTCTTCTTTGGCACGCCGCTTCAATTCATTATCCACCAAGCGCTTTAAAATCGTGAGCTTTTCATCGTCTAAAGAGGTGGCGGTGTCTACGAGCCCGCCGACATTCGTCATTTCCTTGTAAACAAAATCCGCGATGGAAGCATAGGAATTCAACGTTTTCTTAGAAACGTGGATGCTCTCCTTCTTCCGCTTCTTCGACTTTTCCATGGGGATTTCTAGATAAGCGCGCAAAGCCGGCTCCAAATCGCGGCAGTTGATGCCCGAATCCATGCGGATCATCGGTTCAAAATAAGATAATGCATCGCCCAAGACATCCGGATAAAGCCCTACCAAGCGAGAAAGGGCATCCAAGGTGACGACTTTACGATTTGTGCGCTTCAATGCGCCTAAAACGCGTTGTACAAACGCTTTGGTCGGTTTGCTATCCATACATCTTCATTATGATGGCGGATTGCTTTTTTGTCATTAAAAAACGCCCCGTTTCCAGGGCATAAGTTTCGGAAATATTTATTTTTTCGTTAAGGGAATGTCATCCGGGAACACAATGTCACCAGCAGTCATGCCATCCACCGTAAGGGTATAGGTCGATAAGCCAATAGAAGCCACGGGGTATTCATTCACGATGGATAAAGTCGCTTCTGAAATATCGTAATTGGTCGTCGACGTGGATTTTCCAGGATCAACAACCACCTTGGTAATGCGTTCCGTGTAATTGGTGATGGCCCAAACGCCATTGATCTTGTCCATCGTAATATAGCGATAGGTTTCCGTTTTGGAATTTTCTTCGCTCTTATAGCCTTGGAAAACATACCCAGCAACCGTCGAGGCAATGGAGCGGCGGAGTGAATAGGAATCAAAACCGATTTCCGCGGCCGATTTTCCGACATAACTCTTCATGTCGTTATAACGGCCAAGAAGAGTTTCATATTCGGACTTTAGCAAAGAAGAGACGATGGCGCGTTCCGCGTCCAAAGCGGAGGCGTTGTTATAGATTGTGCCCGTGTTCTTTTTACTATCGATGAGGAGGTATTGTTCGAAAGCATCGCCTTTCAACGTATAGCCAATGTGGTTATCCGACGACGTCGAGATGGAGAAATTTCCATCTTGGTAATAAGCTGCCTTACGAGTAACGCCTGGGTTTTTATTGTCGCCCGTGTCCGTTTGGGTTTTATGTTCCACAACGTTGGAGGAAGCAATTTTTAAATCGGTGACCGCAGCAACATCAATAAAATCGGCAAGACCCGTGACGACCTTCGAATCGTTTTTGATTCCGCAGGAAGATAGAGTTGCAGAAGAAAGGGCGGCAAGCCCGAGGAATAGAGTTTGTTTTTTCATTCTTGAGCGCTCCTGTTATCTCCGCCGGCCATTTCGCGATTGGTCCCAACGGCGAAGAGAATGGCCGCAACCGTTAAAATCGTAAAACTAACAATCGCACCATAGGCATCATGGCAATAAAGGGAATCGTAGACCACGTAATGTCCCAAATCGCCGGTTTTCACTGCAGAAGTATTTCCAAAATTGTTGGTCACCATGAAGAAGACGGGCGAAGCTAAAACCGCAAGACCCGTGACAAAATAAAGCAAGGTGGCAAGCTTGGACCACTTTTCCATCTTTTTAGAGAAGGTGATGCAGAAGACCAAACCGCAGCAAAGCAAGCAAATGGCGAAAACAGTGATGAGAATCCAGTTGGGCGAAGCTTCCGCTGTATAAAGAAGGGTCGGCCCGCCATTCATTTTCGCGTAATAATAGAAGCATCCGTTGCCAAATAAAGCTTGATAGCCCGGAATCAATTCGGGAATGAAGGAATCCGCTCTTCCAACAGGGAAAGTGGTGGATTGCGAATAATTCGCGTATTCAATCGTCACCGTCGGCAAGATGATGGCCAACAAAATCCCGATTAACGCCACAGGAATGGAGACGAGGCGTAAAATAACGCCGACGCGACGAAGCGCATCCTTCTCGAAACGGAAGAAAGTCTCCTTGGCTTCTTCTTTTTTCTTTGAGGTTACCGAAACTGTGTTTTCCATTGGTTTTAGTATAATTTTTTAATCCCGATGTTTCAATGTTGCTAGCCAGGCAAAACCTGAGTTAGCGCGCCTTTTTTCTCGACCGACGATAAGTGGCGCGAAGAATAAATTGGCTAAGCTTTCTCCACCACACCACAAAGATAAGCGGGGTAGAGGAAACGGTGAGAGAAAGGTTTTTGCGGATTTCATCCACATCGTGATAAATCTCGCGTCGGCGATAAGACCACAAAATCGCCCAAACGGCCCCAAACAAGAATAGGATTCCGCCAACGCCAACGCCAATCACGAAGACATAGAATTCTGCACAACTGGTGGTAAGAATAAAGACGGCTTCTTCCGTATTGTCTTGATCCAATTTGAAGGAAAGGTAATAGAAGATAATCCCAATGATGAGCAACGTGAGACCGATGACAACAAAAGACATCCCGGAGGACACTCTTTCGCGGTAGAGGTTGCCCTTTTTATGGAGTTGCTGAACAATGGGACGAACTTCCTCTTCCTTTAATTGATCAGAAATCGGCTCTTTGCAAGCACGGCAAACATCCCGATGTTCGGGATTCTTTTTCAAACATTCACGGCAGTAGGTTTTCATTGCTTTCATTATAGGTGCGGGCGCTTCTTTCGTCCATAGAAGGAATTAAGCCCTATCGTAATTAAAATTCGGATCCTTTTCTCCGAAAAGACGGATTCCCGTTTTCAAGCCTCTCGCGTTAGCATCTGCGAAAAAGCTGTTATACCGAAGTTCTCCGGACATCATGATCGACGTAGCGGAGGCAAAGGCATATTTGGAATAGCCTTCCAGAATCGTCCAATGGTTCAGGTTACGGTAATCCGCGGCAGTGGGATTATCTTTATCGCTAACCCAGACAAACCCCAACAAACGACCAAAAGATTCGGTCAACGCTCCACCTTCCACACTCTGCACGAGGATATGTTTCGCGGAGGAAAGGATTTGGTTGTTCCATTTGGCCGCGGCCTCGCCCCACGGTTGCTCTTGAATGGTGTTGCCATGTTGCACCTCTGGAGTATCAATATTTTGATAACGCAGGGAACATCCACGGAACTCGCTCATGGAGGAGGGGTAGTTAAATACGGTCGTATCGCCATCCCCAAGGTGGGACACCGTCACTTCGACCGCTCCGCCCGTTCCTTTATTATCCACGGCATAAGGCAATTTTAATTGCTCTTCGGTCAATTTAGGCCCAGCGAGGAGTTCTTCTTCCGAAACGGGGCAAACCGCGTTTCCTAGATTAGAAGAATATCCGGCAGGATAGCCGATCCAATCGTAACGTTCCCCTTTTTCCCGTCCGATGCGATATTCGTTTTTCCGAATAATGACTTCGTTAGAAGCAAAGGCATTCGTATATCCGATTTCGCCAAGGGTATCCACGCGCGCTTCACCGCGAAATAGGCCCATGGGCCAGGTTCCGTTATTCATGAAATCCGCCGAAACCATGTCGTGATGGATTTGCTCTTCGATCTGGGAATAAGCAACACAGAACGTCTCCATCGATTGCAATGTTTTATCGCCCAAGGGAATCGTATAAGAGGTCGTTTTCTCCGTTCCGTGATAGATACGGATGGAATAATTCTTTAACGAAAGGGGTTCCGTACCAAAATTCGCCACTTCCACCACGCGATTCTTAATGAGTTCGCCTAAATAAAACTCGGAGAAAAGGAGAGGGGACCCCTCTTCAAATTCCTTATCTTTTAAAGAATCGGATGAATCAATACTTGGGGAAGAAGAATGGTCGAAACCAGGATCTCCGCAGGAGACACTTAAAAGCAGCGATGCCGCTAATACGAGCCAAATTTTCTTCGTCATTTGTTGTAATTCTTAATTAAGTCAACGGAGGTGGAGCCAATCTTGGAAATTACGCTTCGAGCAACCAAACGGTCAAAACCGCCTTCATAGGAATAATAGAAATTGAAGGTGAATTGGGTTCCTTTTTCGGAGAAATAGAGGTCTGCGGCCTGCAATTCCAATTTATCCGAGTGGTTAGCGGCCACTTCATAAACGCCCAACGCCTTGGAAAGGGCCGTTAATTCCGCAGTGTTGTCCTTGATAAGAGTCGGGGTTGCATCCAAAGCAGCTGGAGCAACACCCTCGGAGGACGATTCTTCTACTGGAGCATCGTCGCTATAGTATTTGCCAAATAAATTGAAGGTTCCAAAAGTCGTTCCTTGGATTTTGGGAACAAAAACGTTCTCCGCCGTGAACATGGCTACGTGATCCCCGATATAGGACGGATCAAAATACAAATCGCGGAAGGAAGAAACGTTATTTCCGTTTCCATCTACCAACGCATCGCCCAAAACGAGCTTATCTTTCTTCGTTTCCGCATCTTTTTCAACGGTATAGCGGTAGCTTTTGTCGCCTTTGACATCGATAACGCCGCCATTTTTACGATCGCCGAAATTCTTATAGGTACTATAAAATCCATCTTCAACATAATCCGTCATGATGCTAGGCACCGATCCAGAGGATAGATATTGATAAATGTTATTCACCCGGCAATTCTTTCCAAAGGAAGAAAGGACAGAAGACAAAGTGTTGCCGCCAGTGGCGAGGGGATTGGAGGAAGAAGATCCATCATTTCCTGTTCCGCCTTCACCGCAAGAGACAAGAAGAAGGCCCGCTAGGCCCAAGACAAAGAGATTACGTTTTTTCATGCGTGTCCATTATAGGTAAAAGCACGGGAAAGCAAAAGCCCCCACGCGTATGCGCAGGGGCAATAATTGTTATTTAAGACGATTAGTCGACGAAGTTGATGACGATGCTGGTGATATAGACAGCGCCGGAAGTCTTTGCGTCGTGGCTAAGATTGAAGAACTTATCCGTGCTGTTAGCTGGGGTATAAGTATAGACGTTTTTAACGATTTTAGTGTGATCGACAGCCATATCCGTTTTTTCAAGAACCGCAGCACCGGTTTCCACGCAGAAGAGGTCTTTGGTGATTTCCTGTTCAAGAGTCACAACAACATTTTTGATGGCTTTTTCAAACGCGGTGATGTTGTGCAAATTGGACCATTTTCCATTCTTCGTGCGTAATTGCATGGCTCCCGTATCACTTTTGGTAAATTCGGTGAAGATCCAATCCGTAGTGCCCGTTTTAAAATTGCCGTTTTTGTATTTATTCACCGTTGCGTTAAACAAGTCGGATGTGATGGTGACTTTGCTCACGACAGCGGCAGAATCGCGGAAGGTAACTTCAACAATGTTGACACAGGTGGCGTTGAATTTGCCGTCCACAGCGTCCGTTTTGTTGCCCTGAGCGTCGGTCACCTTGATGGTGTCGACAACATAACCAGCTTTGGAAGAGGTTGCGTTGACGGTGATTTCTTCACCATAAGCAATGCCTTCCGTCTTGGAAAGGGTGATGGTGGCAGCAGGATCATCGGCAGAAGTCGCCGTCGCGGTATAGGTAGCGGTGCTGGCTTTGTGGGAGAGCAAATTGCCCATGATTTCCGGGGTATTTGTATTGGAATAGTAGGTATAGGTGCACTTCATGGTGATTTCCATACCATTGGTAACACCGACCAAGGAGGTATCCGCGTCTTTCGGATTGCTGAAGGAGAAAGCGGCGCCATCCCAGGTGATGCCTTTATCGGCTGTGCCAGTCAAACCATAGATCATGACGGTTTCTTTGGTGGTCGGATCGGTCAAATAGCCGTTTCCGTATTTGTCGTCGGCCTTGAGGCCTTCCAAAATACCCGTGACTTCGAAGACTCTATCCGTGACGGTTTTTTTGCCAAGAGCGAGGATTTCGCCAACGGTCTTCTTTTCAGCCGCCGGAGCGGGTTTGATATCTCCGCTGAAGTCGCCTTTGTATTCGCCTTTGGAAATTAGTTTCGCATCGGTGATTTGGGCTTGGTTATACCAGTCAGAGACACCTTCGATGGTGATGCCTTGGCCAACTTGCGGAGCATTGGGGCCAAGTTTGTTCGCGGCAGTCGCGTCAAATCCCCAGCTTTCGAAAACACCTGCGCTGGCCTTGCGATCTTCGACGTGAATCGAAATGGTCGAATAGCCTTGGTCTTTATTACCAACAACAATGGTAGCGTCAATTTTATTATAAGGCTCCCCTTGGCTAGACGTAGTGGTGGCGGCAGTAATCTTGGAGAGATAAGCGCCTTCTGCTTTGGCGATGCGACCTTGATTTTTGGGAGAATCGTTTTTAAACGTTCCGTCCAGGACGAGGTCAACCGGCTTGGCGACGGTGTCGGAGGTCGCTACGGTGATGGTGTCCGGTTTTAATTCATAAAGACCATTGTAGATATCGACTTTGCCGGCGATTTCAACGAGGTTGCCAACAACCGCAGCATCCCATTTCTTGTTGGTATAAACCGTGATGGCGGATTCGCCGTCGGCGACGAGGATGTTGCCGTTAACGAGGATTTTCGTGACATAGCCACGGGTGACGACGCTATCGCCAGTCTTGCAATCATAAATCTTAGAAATGGCGAGAATGCTGGTCGCAAGGATCTTCACATTGAAGCCTTTGGACGCATATTCTTTGCCTTCAATGGAGGCGTGGACAACAACCGCTTCTTTCAACGCGTGCTGTTCTTTGTCGGCTTTGACGATGAGTGTAGCTCCGTCCGCAGAGACTTCGAGGAAGGATTTCGCCGCATCCGAAATCGTGTAGGTGATGGCGAAGGTATATTCCTTTCCATCGTGGGTCACCTTGGATTCCTTCACCAAGGTTTGGTTAACGGCGATACCAGCGGAAGACCATCTGTCAAATCCAGCCGAAATGTTGGTGATGGCTTCGTTGGCCAAAGTCGCATAATCCACAGCGGGCGCGCTCGTAGCGGAATCCGTGGTGTCTTTGCTACCACCGGCTCCTCCACCGCAAGCAGTAAGCCCCATGATGAGTGCGCTCGATAGAACGAGCAATTTCAGTTTCTTCATGATTTATTTTTCTCCTTTCAGAAGTGACTGATCTATCAAAATCGAACCAAATTTAGAAAGCCTTAGTAGGCCTTGGAAGCATCGCCGCCAATGACGGTGATGCCTTGACGAGAGCAGAGTTTCACTTGGTAACGGCCATAATAGGTGACCATCGCGCCTTTGACGCGAATTTCGGTGGCACTCTTGAAGTATTCAATGTTTTGAATGCGCGGCTTGGTGTTTTCTCCACCCGGTTTTTCGCCCGGATAGACGGCCATGCCGTCATCGATGCGGACATTGATCCGTTCGCCAGCGGCATTTTTGCACCAAAGAGTGAATGCGTAAGCAATGTTGGAAGTCGTCGATTTCACCGCTTTTCCGCCATAGCAGGTAAGCGGCTCATCGATGGAGCAAATCACGTTGATGTTGTCTTTAACGGCCAATTCGCCAACGGTGCCCTTCTTCTCTTCGTAGGTTCCATCGCCTTTTTCAAGGACTTCGATGTCGCCTTCTTCGTGATAGGCAGCGGAATAATGGGCGTCGACCAATTGCAACGTTCCTTCATCTTCCGTGGTTTCTCCGTCTTCCACCGCTCCAAAGCGAGCAACGGTTCCGGAAATGCGAATCTTGTTGCCAACACGAGCAAGCGGAGCCATTACTTTATATTGAGTAAAGACATAGATACCGTAACGTTTTCCGTCGATATCTTCATTGAGGTAGCAGGCGCCAGTATCGGGCCCGGTGGCGGCAACCGTGGCGACAAAGGTCGCTTTGGCTCCCACCCAGTCGAACGTTTCGCCCTTAACGTCGGTGCCTTCTACAATATTTTTTAGCGTGCATTCTTGGGCTGCACCATAGTTGAAATCAGGATCGGGATTCGGGCTCCAAACGTGCATCTCCAAATCCATGGCCTGTTGGTTGGCATTGAGGAATGCCGAGGCGTAATCTTTGCCCGTTGCACCCTTCATCTTGGACCAGCCCTCTTGAACAAGAGCGAGGTTCACAAGCTTAAGGTCTTGGTAGTCGGCGTTTTCTTTTTCGCTCACCCAAATATAGGTGAGGTAACGTCCACCGGTGCTATCCAAAACAGGGACCGAGCCCTTATCGCCTTGGTCAGTGCTATCAGTAGTCAAAACAATCGTTTTGGCCGCAGCAAGCATATCGCCATTGAAGTTGCTCGCACCGCTTCCCCAAGGCTCCAACATACCAGTGGATTCCGGAGTGTCGATGCAGTTATAACGGCATTTGATAAGGTTCGTTTTTTCTCCGTGCGGGTAGAAGTGAGCGGTGTCACCATCGATTTTGCGGACTAAGTCCACTTGACCGATGCCGTCTTTTAAGAAGGTTTTGCCCTTGTAGTCTTCCTTCATCTTGGTCTTAGAGACAAAGTCGACAAATTGATAGGCGCTGGTGTTCGAATTTTGTTCGCCCGTTGTAGAGGGTGCGCTATCGGAAGGAACCGTTCCACCGCGGCAAGAGGCAACGCCCAAAGTTGTAAAGGCTAAGAGCAATGCGGATAAAAAGAATTTTTTCTTCATGGTATCACCTCATTAATTGCGGGTTTGGTTCACGCAGTTCGCCATCGCGTCACTGAGCGCCTTCTCCACGGATTTGCTGCCGATTAAGACAGAGGAGAGAGCTTTGCCGACCTCGGTTCTAGCCAAAGCAGACCCAAGGAAAACGGGGCTCGTGAAATAATCTTCCAACATAGTGGAACTGAGTTTCGCCACTTCCGCGAGCAAATCGCCTTCCACGGCATCTTCGATGTAATCCTTATAAGCGTCCGTGTCGTAAGAGCTATAACGAACCGGTTGATAGCCGGTAGATAAGCCATAGACAACGGTATTCGTGGAATTCGTGACGAATCGATAGAACTTCCAAGCGGCGCGGCGTTCTTCTTCCGTGGAACGGTTATAGAAGCAAACTGAGGGTCCCTGGGAAATGACTGCCGGGTGATCGACGTCTATCGAAGGGGGAGCCACAACGCCGACTTCAAAGTCGTTGGTCGAGTTATAGGTCGTTCCCCCGGTGGAACCGATGGACATGAAGATTTCACCAGCGGTAAAACGGGAGGAGGTATAGGTGGCGTTCGCCGAGGTTCCCTTCGTTTTGAAATAGCCAAGGTCATAATAGCCCTTGAGCATATTGAGCATGCTCTTGATGCCGTCATTATCGAAAACGAAGTGAGATTCGGAAGCAGGGTCGTTCGTCGTGTAGTCGTAACCCATTTGCTGAGCCATTGAGATGAAAAGGTTCGAATCGGAGTCGTATCCTAACGGGAAATAGACATATTCGTCCCCCTTCTTTTCGGGATATGCCGCACGGATTTCCGCGCAAAGGTCCCACATTTCCGCCCAAGTGGTCGGAACCGTCCAACCATTCTGGTCAAACACGGTTTTGTTGTAGAAGAGAGCTTCGGTGGATTTAGCAAACGGAAGGCTATAGACGCCGGATTTAGTGTATTCGCAGCCTTCGTCCCAAAAGGTTTTAACAAAATCGGCCTTGCCAACGCGGACTTCGCCAGCCGCGTTCACGGATTTGCCGTCTTCTTCTTTGAAACCCAATTCGGCATCATCGATATAGGAAGACATGTCGACGACACAATTGCGGTCCAAATATTCCGCGACGTTGTCCGGATAGCAGAATGACATCGTGGGAAGATTTCCGGTCGCCACGTTGTTTAAGATCAAATTTTGAAGTTCATCATAGCCTCCAGCAGCAGACAAATCGTCAATGACGATATTCGGGTTCTGCTGTTGGAATGCCTTAATCATGCCGCGGAGCAAGTCTTGATTGACCTTGCCCATGGTATGCCAGAACTTCACATGAGTTTTGCCATCGCTTGGCACCGAGCCGCTGGTATCGTCCACCTTGTCGGAGGAAGAACCCGGTTTTTCGGGCGTTCCTCCGCAAGCGGAAAGAGCAGCTAAGCAACCACATGCAAGAAGTACGATGGATGGCTTCTTTTTGTTCATATGCAATTTCCTTTTCGTATCGAATCGAATGAAGAGATTGGCTTATTCAGCAAACAAGCAATCAGACATGGCTTGGTCGAAGGCTTGGTCGACCGTTTTGGTTCCAAGAAGGACCGAGGAGAGAAGTCCGTCCATGCTCGAGCGAGCTTGGCTGGAGCCTTTGAAGGCCGGGGAAGTGAATTGCGCTTCCGCGTATCCGCTTTCTTCGCTGCCGACATAGGAGAACATGTCTTGGATGAGGGCGTTTTTGCCAACCGCAGTGTCCTTCGCGTCTTCGAAAATCGGATCGGAGAAGGAAGAATTACGAACCGGATTATAACCAGTATCGGAACCAAATAAGGCCGAGTTCTTGGTGTTGGTCGCGAATTTGTAGAAGAGCCAAGCGGCGGTGCGCTGGGCTTTCGTCGTGCCTTTCTTGAAGAAGGTGATGGACGGCCCTTGGGAGATGACCGCCTTGTTGGTCTTGTCGTATTGGGGAATGCCCGTAACGCCGGTTTCGAAGTCCGCGGTGTAGCAATAGCCGGTTCCGCCGGTGGAGGAAACGCTCATCAAAATGGATTGCGCCGTGAATTGGGTGCTGGTATACGCGTTGTTCGCGGAAGTTCCTTTTGTCAAGAAATATTTCTTGTCGTAGTACTCCTTCAATTTGGTGACGAGGTCCTTGTTGGCTTGAGTCGAGAAATGGAAGTGGCTATTTTCGGCGCCAGAACGTTGCGAGGTGGTATACGGAAGTCCTCTTTGGATGAAACTCGTGATTAAGAGGTTCGCATCGCTATCCCAGCCAAGGCAGGTGTATTTGTCGTCTTTATAGGTATTGTCGGATTTGATCGTTTCGCAAAGTTCCCAGAGTTCATCCCAGGTTTCAGGAACGGTCCAGCCTTTCGCATCGAAAACCGTTTTATTGTAGAAAAGAACTTCGGTGGATTTGGAGAAGGGGAGGGAATACATTCCTTCGACGGCATATTTGCTTCCGGCTTTCCAGTAACCAGCGGACATATCTTCGACGCCCAAATCGCCTAAATCATAACCTTTGGGATTGTGACCAAGGCCATAAACCGGATCGTTGATATAAGAAGTCATATCCAAGGATGCGTTGTGATCAACATAACCAGCGACGTGGTCTTCGTAGGCATAAGCCATGGTCGGCAAATTACCGGTAGAGATGTTGTTGTTGATAATTTCGTTTAATTTGTCGTAATCACCCTGCTGGGTGTTCGTAACCTTGATGTTTGGATAAATTTTGTTAAAAGCGGTGATGATTTGATCCAAGATCGGTTGGCCCGTGGTTTTGCCCATCGTGTGCCAGAAGGTGATTTCAACCGGCTTTTTCGGGTCGAACTCTTCGTCCATGTCCGGGGTAACGGGGGTGGTTGCGGAAGTTGCAGAATCCTTGGAGTTGTCCGGATTCGGTTTCGATGAATCGTTGGACCTGCCTCCGCATGCTGTCATAAGAGTCATGGAAGCAAGCCCGAAGATGAGAGTCATCTTTTTGTTTAGCATAATTTCTCCTCTATAAAATGCAGTCAAATTGCTTTGACATTCTATTGTATTATGTTCCGCCAAAAAAGAACACTGCAATTTAAAGTCTACATTTATGTAGGGGTTTAAAAATTTACGAATATTTTACAGCCAAATCTTTTCTGTTTAGGCATGAAAAAAGGAGCTCGTTACGAGCCCCAAATTTCGCCTAGCCTTTAATACCGGCACGGCCAACGCCATGCATGATGTATTTACGGAAGAAGATGAAGAGTAACAACAACGGAACGGTGACAAGAATCGTCGCAGCCATTTGAATGCCATATTGGGGGTCGCCGTTGCTGGAAGTGAAGGAGGAACGCAACGCGTTCGTCACTAAGCGCCAGCTGGGGTCCGCTGTGGTAACGAGGTTCGGCCACACATAGGAGTTCCATGCGCCCATTAGTTTCAAAATAAAGATGGAAATAAGGGTCGGCATCGCAAGCGGAACCATGACTTTCCAAAGATATTGCCAATCGCTCTTGCCGTCGACTTTCGCAGCCAAATAGAGTTCGTTCGGAATCTGTTTGAAGTTCTGACGAAGCAAATAAATGTAGAAGACCGCAATCCAGAACGGGATGATCATGGCCCCGAAAACGGAATCCTTGTAGGTCAACCAGCCTTCAACTTTGCCAACGCCAAATTCGTACCAAGGCAAGCGAGAAACGGTGATGTAGTTGGTAATAACCATCATTTCTCCCGGAATCATCATGGTAGCAAGCAAAATGGCGAACAACGTATCTTTGCCACGAAAATTAAGGCGAGCAAAAGCAAATGCCGCAAAAATCGTGGTGATTAAGGTGCCCAAGGTGGAAAGGATACCAACCACCAAGGTGTTTCCCACGTAAGTACCGAAATCAAAGGAATTGAAAACGGTGATGTAGTTGCTCCACAAAACGTTTGTGGGGAAGAACGTTTGGTGCAAAGAGCGAATTTCCGTCGTGCTCTTCAACGAGGTGATGATCATCCAGTAGAACGGGAAGAGAACGATGAGGCTCATGAAAATCAAAAAGGCGTAAACCACCACAAGGCTCATAATGCGAGCCACTTTTTGGGCTTTTTCGAGTTGTTCGGCATTCTTGGATTTGGCCTTAATCACCAAATGCATTTTAGAGGTGTCGATCGCCTGGTATTTGGGGGATGCTTCGCGCTCTTTTTGTTTTTCGGCTTTCCCCTTCATCTTGAAAAGCTTCTGGAAGAAATTGCGGTCATCGTAAGTGTTGATTTGATGTTCTTGTGCCATATTAGTAATGAACCCTCGTCTTCGAAACTTTGAATTGAATAGCCGTGAAGAGCAAAATCACCAAGAACAGCAAGACCGCGGCTGCCGCTCCGTATTGGACATTGCCTTTGACCATGTCATAAATGTAGTAAACAACCGTGTACATGTTGTTGGTGCCGCCACCATCGGTAGAAGATTTGCCAAGCAAACCAACAACGGAGGTGTATTCTTTGAAGCTTCCAATAAAGGAAGTGATCATGATATAGAGGATTTGCGGGGAAAGAAGAGGAACCGTGACGTTCATCATGGTTTTGAATTTACCCGCGGAGTCGATTTTGGCAGCATCGTAATACTGCTTATCGATGTTTTGCAAGCCGGAGAGGAAAATCAAAATCTTAAACGGCAAGCTGTGCCAAACGATGTAGATGCAAAGGGCGATCATGGCGCGCCATTGCGGGGCGCCTTGGTCAATCCACTTCGTATTTCCGAGGTGGAAGATGAAGTTGATGATACCTTGATAGTCGAACAAAACAGCGAAGACCATACCAACGGCGATCGCGTTAGTGACGTAAGGAATGAAGAAAATCGTCTGGAAAAGCTTTTTAAACGCCGGAATCGAATTGAGACCGATGGCAATTAACAAAGCGATGATAATCGAAATTGGGACGGTGATGAAGGTGATGATCATCGTGTTTGGGAACGCGTATTTGATAACGTCCATCGTGAAATAGACGGATTTCACCGCGCCCGTCGGGTCAACATAGGTTCCCTTGACTCCGCCCGAAGTGAAATCGGTGCAGGCCCAGCGATAAACCATTTCGCCACCCGTAGTTTTGCCAACAAGCCCGAGGACAACGCCGAAATTTTCCAACGTGAACCCTTTGTTGGTCTGGGTAACGTAGTCATAGTCTTTCAAGAAGGCGATGACAATCGTGTTAATAAGAGGATAAAAGGTGAAGACCGCCATCAAAATAAGGGTCGGGGCCAAATAAAGCCAGGCTTTCCAGTTGTTCTTCTCGCCCGCGTCGGCGGAGGTCCGCTCTTTGACACGTCCGAAAAGAGGCTTCCGGGCCTTCTTCTTGTCGTTTGTGATTTTGGAGACTGCCATAATCGAAGGCCTTAAATGAGGCGGGGTTCCCCTTCCTCAAGAGAGAAGGCGAAGCACTTATGAGGTTTGACTTCGCAGGCAACATCGCCAACCTGAACTTTCGTAAAGGCGTCGATGATGAATTTGGTGTCGCTGAGACGATATTCTTGGTCGCAGTTCAGCATGATGTCGCGGCCCATCGTCAAAATGCGCTCGACTTTGAAGTGGAAATTGTTGTTCGCCTTCTCGTCGATGATGATACCCTCGGGGCGGATTCCAACCGTGACTTCTTGATCCGAAAGATCGCGGCCAAGTTTCTTGGCTTCTTCTAATTCCTGAGCAGTAATTTCGCGGACCATGTCGTCGCCGATATAGACTTTGTGATCTTGAATACGGCCTTTGAAGAGGTTGATCGGCGGAGTTCCAAGGAAGTTCGCGACGAATTTGTTGCAGGGATTGTTATAAACTTCCTGCGGAACGCCTTCTTGCTGTTTCACGCCGAGCTTCATAACGACGATCTTGTCGGAAATCGACATAGCTTCTTCTTGGTCGTGGGTAACGAAAATCGTGGTGATTCCGGTGTTTTGTTGAATGCGGCGAATTTCTTCGCGGGTCTGTAAGCGCAAACGAGCATCCAAGTTGGATAAAGGCTCGTCTAAAAGTAAGACCTTGGGCTTTTTAACAAGGGCACGGGCGATAGCGACACGCTGTTGCTGACCGCCTGACAATTGGTTCGGTTTGCGTTCCAAATATGGTTCAATTTGGACAATTTTGGCAGTTTCACGAACGATTTTATCGATTTCGTCTTTGCTTAATTTGCGGCGTTTAATTTCCGGCTTGCCTTCCATGTCCAATAGTGGTTCGCCATTTTCGTCTAAAACGGGTTCTTCAATGCGAAGGTTGGTTAAAGGGAAAGCGACATTCTTGTAAACCGTCATGTGCGGATAAAGGGCGTAGTTTTGGAAAACAAGTCCGATCCCGCGCTTTTCCGGTTCCAAATCCGTGACATCCTCGTCACCGAACCAGATTTCACCATCCGAAGGCTCGAGTAGACCCGAAACCATATAAAGGGTCGTGGATTTGCCGCACCCAGAGGGGCCTAGCAAACCAACGAGTTGTCCGTCCGGGACCGTAATATTAAAATCCTCGACCGCGTGAGTATCCGGGATACCTTTTTTTGGATTGCCCGGGAAAATCTTGGTCAAATTCTTGAGCCTTATTTCCATCCGACTTGCTCCTGTTCGTTCATCGTACCGCAATTATAGTGGCTTCCAACTTTTTGCTCAATAGAGGATAAGCCCGAAAACTAGCCGTTTTTGTCGTTGTCCTGCTCTTGTTTTGAGGTTTTGTCAAAGAAGTGATCACCATACCAAGAAGAAAGGAAGGGACGAGACTCGGTCGATTCGGCTTGTTCTTGCATTTGAAGGTATTCTTCCTTGGAACGGTAAACGCTGCGATCGCTGGTATCTACCATATAGAGGCCCGTCATGTAATCATGCAAGGGTTGCCCATCTTTTCTTAGTATCGCCATCGTGAAACTTACAAATAACGGCACAGCAAAAGTCACCATCGAAAGCAGTGTTTCCACCACAAGCATCCACAAAAAGCGGAACAAAAAACTTCGGAACCGTGGAGAAACGGCATACCCGTCGAGCAAAGCCAAATGGAAAATGGCCATGCCAAACGTTCGCCACCCGCGACGGAAAAAAATCAAAGGCACCAGGAACTCAAATACCAACATGGAAATTGCTAAGCTAGATGGAATTAAAAGCAAATTGATGGTCTTGGACAATTTTTTAGAAGCGTTCACGAAAATTTCGCTTCGATTCAGGTATTCGATCGCCGAGATAATGGCTTGGTCGTAGAACCCCATCAACGTCGCGTCGTCCACAATGGCTTGGGGGTTTTGATGGCTATCCAGAGCAAAATAAGGCGAACCGTCGCTTTGCTTAATCGAATTCTCACCAACTTTTTCGGCGTTATATAGCTTTAAGCCTTCCCCTTCTTCAAATAAATGAAGGGGGTCTACGGTATAAAAAGTAGAAAGGCGACTCTCGCAAAACGAAACCTGCTCTTCCGGTTTACCCTTAAACGTTCCTTTCGCATAAGTAACGATTTGAACCAAGTTGTCTTCCGTTTCCTCGTAAGTAAATAAGCCCGATTTTTTAGAGACCGTGACATAAGTATCAAAAGCATTCCGATAGGAGGAGCTATTTTCCACGGCGAATCGAAGGCCCGCAAAAGCGCCCAAAGCTAAAACCATCATGCACATCAAATCAAACAAAAAGGCAATGGCTCTTTTTGGCAAAGGGGCCTTAAAGTACTCGAGTTCGATACCCTGTCCCACTTCTTTTTTATTTTCCACCACTACTTCACTGCTCATTTTGTTTCGCCCTCTCCGCTTCGATCTTCGCACGCTCAGCCCCAATCAGGGCCACGTCGTTAGTGAAAACCGTCGTATGCGACAAAATCTCGGACAAAGAGGCCCCGTCTTGACGGATAATCATGAATCCAGTGGAAATCATGCCGAAAATTCCACCAAACGCTAAAAACAAAGATAGCCGCAACGCTGTCATTCCAAACAAAGCGAAGGGAAGCATAAAACCATCGAGTCCATAGACAAAGAAGGTGGCGAATGGAATGCCAAAGGACCCAATCAAGAAACTCACGGTCCCCCGCAAAAAGATTTGCGACCATTTTAAAGGTTCCCCTTCTTCTCCAAGCGGTTCTAGGTGCATTACCCGCTTTCCTACAGCACGTCCTGTCTTGCCAATGCAGGGAATGAGGAAATAAAAGACCCCTCCAGCAAGGATGTAACTGAAAATCGCGCCTAGACCCAGCATCAAATAATGTTTCGTCGCGGCATTCGTATACGCCTTCAAATAATTGCTATAGGGAGTGGATTGAGCAAATTCCGCCCAAGCGACTTGGTATTTTTTAGAATAAAACTCCTTCACGGTTCGCGCCGCATTCACCACATCGGCATTCGCTCTCTCCCCCTCTACGTAATCCTTGAGAAAGATGCGCAAAGAGGAGGAAAGCACGGCGACACGCCCTTCTCCGCTGGATTCAAAGATACAGCCTTCTTGACCCAGTTCCAAAATTTCGGCGTTATAACGTTCCACGCTATAAAAAGGCTTTTGAGGACTTTCATACTCGCAATAATAACGGTAGAACGAATCCGTTGGTTCGTTGGTTCCATCGTAAGCGTATACGCGCTCTACATAAGTTTCCGCTAACTTTTCGTCGCTATAGATGCCATTTTCCTCGTCTTGAATCCGAAGGCCTGAACGCTGAGATTCTTCATTTAATAACGCAATCTGCTCTGACGCCGCACGCCCCAAGGGGGAATGGTCAATTCCTAAGGCGACCAGGGCATAAACCATCATTTCCAAAACCAGCATCAAAAAGAAGTCGGCGAGCTCCGCTAAGACTCTTTTTCCCTTCTTTCCCGGCACCAAAATAATCGAATTTTCTTCTTCGGGAGCTAAAGTTGAAGGCATACCGTTCGAATTCACAGGCTTAAGTTTACGTTTTTTTGTCTTTTGGACAAGGAGGACGCAATTTATAACGCACGTTCTTCGACCCTTTTTCGATGCGTGTTACAATAGCAAAGTTCTATTCCAAACGAGGAGGGCACCGCTATGCGCGTTTATTCGTCCAAAGAATATCGGCAACAGGAACCAAACCTGCATATTTTCTACGGGAAGGCCTATCCGGAAGCCAAGCACACCCACGACTTTGTAGAAATCGTCTATATCGATTCTGGAAAAATCGACCACATTGTCAACGGCAAAGAATTCCACGCCAAAAAAGGGGATTTGCTATTTTTGAATTACAATAGCGTCCATTCCTTCAAACCCCTTTGTCCCTCCACCTATTACAACATTTCCTTTTATCCTGAAATTTTAGAGAAGATCATCACCCCGGAAAACGCGTTCAGCTTGCTCTCGTTATCTACTTTCAACGAGATCTCCAAAGAAACCAACGAAGGGCTTGTTTCTTTTAACGCTCACGAGCAGCGGATCGTCAAAAATATCCTGGACGCCATCGCCGAAGAGCAAAGCAAACATCTTCCGCGATTCGCAGTCATCAACGAATCCTATATGAACATTCTCATCACGATGATTTTGAGGAAGACTTCGTTGCCGGATGAGCCCGAAACCAACGCGTGGAATGAATTGGCCGACTATATCAGCGATAACCTCGATAGCGACCTCTCCCTCGAAGCTTTGGCCAAAAAATGCTTCTATAATCCCTCCTATTTCTCTCGCTTATTCAAAAGCAAATTCAAGATCTCTTTGGTCGAATACGTCTCCAATAAGCGCGTGGAAAAAGCCATCGGCCTATTAACGGACACCGAGCTTTCGATCAAAGCCATCGCCTCGGCCTGTGGATTCTCCAATAAAAGCGTCTTCTACCGCACCTTTGCTAAAATCACCGGCAAGACCCCGATGGAATATCGAGGGAAAAGAGACATCCTTCCCCCATTAGACAACAAGTAAAAATTCGTCATTCCGCTTTTCTTATAATGAAATAAAGCCCTGGAGACGATGTAATGAAAGCACCCTTCCCTTTTGTAGAACGCCCCGCTTCAAATAGCGATCCTTTTTGGCGTTACCCCAACAATCCCGTCATCGGAAGAAATCACGGCTCATTGGCCCGCGTTTTCAATTCCGCCCTTCTTCCTTATGGCGATGGCTATATCGGCGTATTTCGCGCAGAGAAAAGAGATTCTATTCCCCATTTGTTCTTAGGCCGAAGCCTAGACGGGATTCACTTCGAAATCGAAGAAACTCCCATCCGATTCACTTACGAAGACGGTCGGAAAGATGATGCTGCCTACGGGTATGACCCCCGGCTCATCGAAATGGAGGGGAAATATTACATCCTGTGGTGCGATGACCTTAACGACAGTCCCGCGATTAACATTGGCTATACGGAAGACTTCATTCATTTCGTCAAAATGAACCACCCCTTCCCTCCCAATTCAAGAAACGGCGTCCTTTTCCCTGAGAAATTTGATGGTCAATACCTCGCCCTTTATCGTCCAACCGATGGAACCGACGGCAACATCTACTGCTGCCGTTCTCAGGATTTGCATCACTGGGGAGACTATTCTTTGTTCCTGCCCAAAACTCATTTTGGCTGGGGGAAATATAAAATCGGCGCAGGGTGCAATCCCATCAAAACCAAAGAAGGGTGGCTATTGATTTATCATGGGGTCATCGATACCTGTAATGGCCTTCTTTATTCCATAGGCGGTGCTTTGTTGGATTTAAAGGACCCCACCAAGGTGCTTTATCGGAGCAAGGATTACCTTTTGACCCCCGAAGCCCCCTATGAAACCGCCGGATTCGTCCCCAACGTCTGTTTCCCCTGCAGCGCACTCGTGGACGAGGCAACTGGGCGAATCGCCCTTTATTATGGCTGTGCCGATACGGTGACATCCCTCGCTTTTTCCACCATCGATATCCTCGTTTCTTACATCAAGGAGCACGCGGAACCATGAACGAAGAAAAACGAAGCGAACTCCTTTCCTATTTTTTGAACGAAGAATATGGCGTCCTCCCCTCTTTTTCCGACGTACACGTTTATTACGAGGTGGTAGACGAATTCCCCGATGCCTTAAAAGCCCATCGAAAGGATTTACGCTGCCACTTAGAAAGAAAGGGACGTTACACCTCTTTTGGATTTGATTTGTTCGTGCCGCCCAAGCCAAAAGGTGTCTTCATTTTTCTTTGCAACCGCCCCGTGGGACAAATCAGCAAAAAGGAAATCGATCCGAACCGCGACCTCAAAAGTTCGTTTTATCCCATGGAAGCCATTCTAAAAAGAGGCTATGCCTGCTGCGCATTCCTTACCGCGGAAGTCGCAGAAGATAAAGCCGGGTTCCGTTTCGGCATGAATTCCCTTTTCCCCGACATCAATCACGAAGACCCCCATTCCTATGGAACGCTTCTATTTTGGGCAAAGGGGTTCAGTCTCATCATCGACTATCTAAAGCAAGACCCCCTCACCAAGGATCTGCCCCTTGCAACCGTCGGCCATTCTCGCGGTGGCAAAACCAGTCTTTTAGCCGGGGTGATCGACGACCGCATCGACCTCGTTTGCTCTAGCTGCGCCGGTTGTGCAGGCGACGCCGAGGAATCCAATTACCACAAAGGGGCCGAAACGATTCAAGTGATCACGAAGGCCTTCCCCTTTTGGTTCGCCCCCACTTTTAGGAAATACGCCAAAGAGAAACGAGAACACGACCAAAGCGAATTCCTTTCCCTCATCGCCCCACGCTTGCTTTACACCTCTTCCAAATCCGAAGACCTTTGGGCCGACCCCGTTGGGGAATTCGAAACCCTGCAAAAAGTATCGAAAGCCTATGAGGAACAAGGCTTAAAAGGCTTTGAACCCGCAGAAGCATTCGACATCCACCACGAATTCCTCTCCCAAGAAGGAAATATCGCCCATCACCATCTTTTTGGGGAGCACGATTTGGACGAACGTGACTGGAATCTTTACATGGATTTCTGGGACAAGCACCGCAAATAATCGACAAAGTTCTATTGCGCGTTTCTTTTAAGCGTGTATTCTTTTTTCAAGGGGAAACGCGAATATGGATAAAAAACTCTTGTTGCCTCGTTGGCTGTTCTTAACCTCTTTCATCGTGGCATCCGTCGCCTGCTTTGCCTATGGCTTATGGCAACTCGTCACCTTCATCGTTTTGGTTTCCGACGTCACTTCTTACGTCGCGGGATACCCAGTATTCTTGATGCTCGAATTTGCCATTTACTTCGGATTAGGCATCACGTCCCTCATTCTTTTGGTCCGTTGCAAGAATAAAGGCGAAGGTGGAATGCTGGCTAAATTGTTCTATTCCATCTTCCTCATTGCCACCGGAGGATGGCATTTTGTAAGCCCCATCGTCTTCAATATCGGAAACTTTGCCCCCTTGAATTGCCTCGTCGGCCTCACCAATTTGGTTCTTGGAATCATCTGTTGCAGCACCTTAGGAAAGAAGACGAGCAAGGTCCTGCTTATCATCGCCGGCAGCTTCGACGCCATATGGGCTTTTACCCTTGCGACTTGGAATCTCGCCAAGGATTGGGTCGACTATGGCCTATTGTTCCTGCTTCTAACCGCTGCAACGATTTTCTTTATCGTTGCAAGCTCCGTGGCCAAGGAGAAAGCAGGGACGCCTATCGCCGAGCAAACCAACGTATCCAGTCAACCGGAGCCATCTCTTCTAACCGAAGCGGATTACGAAGCCTTAACCAAACTCAAAGAATTGCTCGACATGGGCATTCTTACCCAAGAGGAATTCAATCAAAAGAAGCACGAACTCCTCTCAAAACATCAATAACATAGAGGGTAACCGGACCGAAAAGGTTCGGTTTTTTGTTGTTCTTATTTAACCGCAAATCACGTTGAATCAAATGTCGCATTTATTCATCAGAAGAAATTTCTGACATGCGTAACGTATTCCTTAAACCTTGGTAAAGCGAATTCGATTTTCCCATAGCCCGCAGATACGAGATACCCTTTGCGAATCATTTGAAGGCGGTAATTATTAAAATTATTGAGAGACATTCCCGATGCTTCGCGAATCGCGGAGGTTTCATTGGTTGGACACTCAGAAATAGTGACACATAAATCCTTTTCCTTTTGTGTCATGCCATTCCAAATAACCCCATATCCATTTTCAGCTAGATAAGTATCTAATTTGTCCAATAATTCTGGTGTCACGCGACATTCGCCGCTTGAAAAACAAAGGCTCCCAATGACTTGATACGCAAAAGCGTAGCCGTTCGTTAATTTGGCCAACTCGTCCGCGTCATTGCTGGAGATATTTAGCTCTTTTTGGTAGCTCCTAGAAATGGAAGGGAGGTCAAGAGGGTTCAAATACACTTTTGGGGAACGTGCAAGAAAAGAGGTGGATTTGCCACGAATAAGAGAGTCGACGTTCTCAATCAGACCAGTCATTAACAGAAAAACGGGGGATTCATCGCCAATCAAAGACTGGTAAAAATTCGCAAAATAGTTCAGCTTTTTCGTCACGTGAATTTCGTCGATGGTGACCAAGACCCGTTTTCCCTTCTTTTTTAGGCCATCCAGCATTCTGCGAATCGCCATTTCGGAAGAAAGCATGGTGGAATTCGTTTCAAGATGAAATGTGATATGGGGGATTCCTAAATCGATGGATAAACCTAGGTTTAGCCGAAGTTTTTTCGTGGCTAGGAACAATCCCTCGGCCAACGGTGAAACAAAATCGCCTTGAGGATTAAGGTCGATAACGACCCAATCTTCCTTTTGTTTTAATTCTTTGGCAACGCTGCGCATAAGAACTGTTTTTCCCGATCCTCGAATGCCTAAGATCATGTAAGACATCGCGATGGTTCCCGCATCAAGGAAAGAATTTAATATTTGGTCATAAGCATCGTTTCGTCGAATTAAACTATTAGGAATCATTCCATAAAGAACGTTAAACGGATTTTGTTTCATAAAAGGGCCTCGCTTTCAGCAAACATAGTACCACGCAAAATCAATAAGTCTATGTATTTTTATGTATATTTATGTATTTTTATGTATATTTAAATTTTTAATGTATGTTTATGTATATTCATGTATGTTTGCAGGCTTAAAAAGATGAGCGGATCAAGACACTGGGCGGCCGGTCTACGAAGCCGTTTGTAACGAGAATTCTTTAAAATCTTCGAAAATTGCAAATTTTGCATTTTTTGCATTTCGAAAATTGCATTTTTTGAAAAATTTGAAAGTTTTCCCATAATGTCTAAAAAAAAGAAAACCTCCGATTTTCGGAGGTCAATGGTTTTATTTGGTGGACCGTGAGGGACTCGAACCCGCGACCCGCTGATTAAGAGTCAGCTGCTCTACCAACTGAGCTAACGGTCCACATGCTTTCTCAAGAAAGCCCGTGTATTTTACCGCGCTTCACCCTCCTCTTCAATAGCATTTTTTCGTTCTTTAACCAAAACGAAATCGGGAAGAAGGGTGAAGCGGTTTCCGGCCCCCTTCTTTTGACTTTCGCGCGCGCATTCGACTACGATATGGGTCATGGATAAGAATTCCCGCGATCAATATTTGTTCCAAAAGAAATCCCTCATTCTATTGTTGTATCTCTACTACCGAACGGGGGTACATTACGAAAGCATCACGCTGCGGAGCTTCGGCTTCCACTTTGACCCCACCTGTAACTTCAAAGCCATCGTGAAGTCGAAAAAGGAACATATCCATAAATATACGATTCACATCTATACCTCCTTATTTCGCGTAAACCTCGAAGAAATGGACGTCATGGGGAATGTCAACATCATCAAAGTCAAAAATGTGAAAGACGACGCCTACGCCCCTAACGCCTCCGTGAATATCTATTTTGACGGCGACCGTTTCAAGGTCGTGGGGTTTGTCGAAGGCCAACGTGTTTTAATCGAATCCCCCAAGCACGAAAAAGGGCAAGACCTCTTGTCGGTTCTAGAATCTGGAGAACACCATAACGAATCCGCGGATAGTTTCTTGCTTTGGCTCATGCGTTTCTATTCGACCAAACTCCCCACCGATTTGGTCATGGGAGCCGGCATCAACAAGGATTATGGGGCGAAAGACTGGATGGAATTGCTCAATTCCCTCAACCTCAAATTCTATGCCGGGGAAACCACTTCGAAGGAAGAAGTGAAGCACTACATCGGGGAAGAGGTTTTAACCTCTCCTTCCCTCATGCAGCAAAAGGGTTTCAACATCTATAAAGAACTCGCCCATGAGCTTTATGAATTCGAAGAAGCCAAATCGTTTAACGACCCCGATTCCACTCTTTATCGGTGCGTGGACTTTCTCCAAGCCCACCCCGGAACTTCCGTCATCACCTACAATTACGACACGAATTTGGAATATCTTCTCCGTAAAAGGGACCTGCTTTATAGCACTATCTACGACGACAATTCCTTCACGGTCAAAAACGCCATCGCAACCATTTACCATGTCCATGGCTTATTGCCCTATGGCAAATACGATCAGGAAAAATTCACGGACTCGCTCATCTTCAACGAATCCGACTATTATTATCTCTACAACAACCCCTATTCCTGGAACATCGCCAAGCAATTGCACGACTTTAAATTCAACGTCTGCTTCTTCATCGGAATCTCTTTGACCGACCCCGACATGAAACGCCTTTTGGAGCTTGGCCAAAACTATTTGAAGTTCAATTTCATCTTCATGAAGCGCCAAAAGGGATATTCCCCCAGCGTGTTTAACATCATCTCCTCCTATTTCTTCACCTTTGACCTCATCGTCATCTGGGTCAACGAATACGAGGAAATCGGAGATTGGCTGAAGAGGTTATGAGAAAGCCGTCTTCTTATGCTACATGCATCGACGCCCCAAGAGGGAGAAAATTCGGGGCAAAGTTCCTCGATTATTTACTCTGTGGCGTTTTAAGCATTCTTTTTTATTTTGGAGGACGGGCGATCGGAGATGCCACCCCTTCGGTAAAAACCCTAACAGGCTCTCTCCAATCTCAGCAAAAAGAACTAACAACGCTTGTTTTGAATACCCATCTTGCCGAAAAGGGCGAGGATGGATTGCTATTATCGCAAAACACCTTAGCCAACCAGTTTGTTTTATCTCTTGCCAAGGGTTCTTTGCTATATCATGGGACGGACGAATCGGCCTTATCTTCCATTTATCAAAACGTCACGCCCGCCTCCGCTACTTCAGACCGCGTTTGTTATTATTACGCAACCTATAAGCCCACCCACGCGGAATCCTTTCTACCTCTTGGAGAAACTGGCGAATCCTACTATCGGAATCAGCTAACAAAAGGCTACGAAGACTATTTCGTGGAGGAGGGGTATCCGTTTTTGAACGATTACCAAGCCAAAGCCTTAGATGAAGGACTCCGTAACGCGGATTATTCCCTGGGGACGGAAATCAAGAATCAACTCGCTTCCCGCTACGTGAAATTGCTTCAAAACGGGGCCAAAGAATTTGAATCCTCTTATGCACCTTATTTAGAAAAGAACCAAGAATACGAAAAAGGAATTTCTACTTATCTCCAAATCCAAGCCACGACTGTACTCCTTTCTTGTTTGCTCGCTTCCTTCCTTTATTTTGGATTAAGCCCTTGGATCTTCCAAAACGGCCAAACTCCCGCGGACAAGTCCTTTCAGCTTTATTACGAGGATCAAGGTCTAGAACCCGGGGTTCGTTTCCACCTATTCCGTCTTCTGTTCGGCGTGATCGATTTTGGCCTTCTTATTCCCTTTGCCCTCCTTCTTTCTTCCGGGGCGGCGGGGCTAGAAATCCTTGCACAGGGAAAAGTCGGTTATCTTCCGTTATGGGTCTGCCCTTTGATTTCTTTTAGTTGGGTGGGATTCCGTTATCTATTCTCTTTGATTCACAAAGACCATATTACGTTCTTAGAATGGGCGGGAAAGGCGAGGGAAGTCGATGGACGAAGCGTCGAAATCAATCGAAGTTCAAAATAAAGAACTGGTTTACGAAACCCCCTCGGTTCCGCGTTATCTTGCTTCCGCGGCCTTGGATTTATTTTGCACCATTCTTTTTGGGTTCCTCTTTTTGCTTGGGGGCAGTCTCCTTTTGAAATCCGTCCCCGCCTATCAAAATGTAGCCGCGACCCAAAATGGCATTCGCCTGGAAAGCCGTCTTTACGCTCAAAAAGGCGAAGACCTGTTATCGATAAGCGACTATTTGTCTAACGCCGAGCAGACGCGAAACGAGCAAATTCAGATCTATTCCGACCGTCTTTCCTACTTCTATACCGTGTATTTGGAAGACTATCCTTCCTTGGACGGAACAAAACGATTTGAAGAAGCGAAAGCCAAAGCCACTAGCAACGATCAAGCTTTATTCGATGGGGACGGGAAACGCGCCTTGCTATCCGCGGATTATGACGAGGCTTATCTTTCCTTTTATTCCACTCTCTATGCTAACGATGCGTTGGGATGCCTTGCCTCTTTGCCCCCTTATCGAGCCACGCAACAGTCGTTACTAAGGATGCGTCTAGCCTGCATTGGATTATCTTTCCTCCTTAGTTCTTCTATTTTCTACGTCGTCATCCCTTTAAGCATTACCCGGGGAAAAAGGAGCTTGGGCATGCTTTTATCTCATATAGGGTATGTCGATAGAACGGGGCTATCTCCCCGTTGGTGGATTTATCTTTTCGTGGGGCTATTCCGCATCGTCTTTATCCTATTCGCCTCTTTTATCACCTTTTTGATTCCGCTAGCCATCAGCCTTGGCATGGTCGTTTTAAGAAAGGACCGTCAGGGGCTCCCCGAATATTTATTCGGCCTTTATCCGGTTTCTTGTTCTCGCCAAAGAATTTATAAGAATAAATTCGAATTACCGAAATAGCGTCCGTTCGTGCGCGTAAGCAAAAACAAACGTATAATGAAGCGTCATATAGGAATGTAACCCATGGAAATCCGCATTGTTGGCCTAACCAAAAAATTCCCCTCCCGCGATAAAGGCGGGGCGGAGACAATTGCCGTCAAAGACTTGGACCTTGTCATTAAGGATGGGGAACTCATGGGGTTACTGGGCCCTTCTGGGTGTGGAAAATCCACGACCTTATACATGATAGCCGGCCTAAAAGACCCCACGTCCGGCTTCCTTTATTTTGATTCGGATGACGTCACCCATCTTGATCCGGAGAAAAGAGGAATCGGGTTGGTGTTCCAAAATTACGCCTTGTACCCCCATTTAACCGTTTATCAAAACGTCGAATTCCCGTTAACCAGCGTCAAAATCGAACAAGAGAAAAAAGCAAGCGACGTCGAATACGAAGTCCTTCTTCAGACTCTTTTATCCAAACCCCAGGAAATCGTGGACGTCATTTTAAATTCCGCGATCGAGGGGAAGATCAGCAAAAAGGAAGCTACGGGCGCCTTGACCGAGCACTTCCAAATCACCTGGACCTTGGCCAAACAGCTCTATGGGTTCCGCCTTTTCGCTAACGATGAGCCGCTTCTAGACAAAGCGAACCGTCTCATCGAAGAGTCTAAAGTTCGCGAAACAAAGGCAAAAGAGAAATATCAAAAGCAAGGATACGAAATTGACGAGCAATTCCGTTTGTTAAAAGACGGAAATACGATTCTAGAAACGAGGCGCATGACCTTTGAAGAAAAGGATGCCTTGATTCGCAGAACGGCAAGGCTCGTACAAATCTCGGAATATCTAGACCGCAAGCCCGCAGAATTAAGCGGCGGCCAGCAACAGCGCGTGGCTATTGCTAGAGCCCTCGTTAAGCAGCCTCGCGTTTTGCTTTTGGACGAACCTTTGTCGAACCTCGACGCTCGTCTACGCATCCAAACGCGGGAAGAAATCCGCCGCGTTCAGCAGCAAACGGGGATCACCACCGTCTTCGTCACCCACGACCAAGAAGAAGCCATGTCTATTTGCGATGAAATCTGCGTCATGGAAAAAGGTGAAGAGCGTCAGGTGGGCAAACCCCAAGAAATCTATCGGAACCCCAATTGTCTTTTCGTGGCCAAATTCCTAGGAACCCCTCCGATCAACGTCTTTGAAGGCAAAATTAAAAATCGCGCCCTTTATATCGGCGAAGAAAAAATCTTCAGCGATTTAGACATCGAAGACCAGGAAGTGGATGTTGGCATCCGTCCCGAAGGTTTTAAGATGCTTGATGAAATCCCCGAAGAAGAAAAAGTCCTGACATTAGATATTGAGCAGGTCATTACCCAAGGGCGGGATTTGACCTTAGTTTGCCATAGTGATTTTGCCGAGCAGGAAACTTTAAAACTCATTGTCGATAGCGATTTAGACGCCAAGGAAGGAAAGGAAAAATTCGGCTTGCGCCGCAACAAGGTTTATCTTTTTGAGAAAAATAGCGGGAAACGTATTCCTTTTTAAGCCCCATGGACAAAGATAAAAAGAACAATTGGAAAGCTTGGCTTTATCTAGCCCCCGTCTTGATTTTGATGGCGATTTTCACGTTCTTTCCGATTGTTAGTACGATCATTTCATCCTTCCTAAAGGACTACAACAACGTAACCGGAGAATCCGCTGGCTTTAGTTTTTATAACTACGCCTATTTATTCGGTTTAGCGGAAAAATACGAGGGGACGGGGGTCTATTTCACCGAATTCTTCTCCCTCAAGCCCGGAACCCACAGCGCATTCTGGAACACGATGTTCATCACTTTCGTCACGGTTCCAATCTCCGTTGTTTTGGCCCTTGTCATCTCCTTGGCCATCCATTCCATCAAGCCGCTTAAGAAATTCTTCCAAACCGTCTTCTTCATGCCTTACGTTACCAACGTCATCGCCGTTGGAATGGTCTTCGCCCTCCTTTTCAACCAAAATGGAGTTTGGAATCGCATCTTTCATTTGACCATCAATTGGTTGGCCCCGAATTTTGCCACGTGGGGGAGTGCAATGTTCGTCCTTTGCCTTTATATCATTTGGACCGCATTGCCTTATAAGATTTTGATTTTCTTGTCCGGCCTAGAAGGCATTGACCGTCAATATTACGATGCAGCCCGAATTGACGGGGTCGGAAGAGTGAAAACAGCTTGGAAGATTACGGTTCCGCTTCTTTCTCCTCAAATCCTTTATATCACCGTCACGAGTTTCATCACGGCATTCAAGGAATATGGATCCGTGGTCGGCTTATTGAACCGCAGTTATTCTTCGAACCCCGCCAAAAACGACATGTATACCGTCGTTTATTGGATTTACGACCAAATGAAAAAAGCTCAGTGGAACACCACTTCTCAAATCGCTTCGGCAGCCGCGGTCATTCTTCTTGTTGTTATTTTGCTTTTCACGCTCCTTGAACTTTGGATTTCGAAAAAGAAGGTGGTGTATCGATGAAACAAGCTCGCATTGAAACCACCCTCGTCTTGGTTGGTCCCGGACAAAAAGAGGCGAGGCGTCATTCCGTCATGACGGAAGAAGAAAAGAAAAACGCCTACAACAAAACCGTCCGCAACCAAAAAATCAAAAAGGCCGTATTTTTAACGCTTGTCTATCTTTTCTTGGGCATAGCCGCCCTCATCGTTTTATTCCCGTTCTATTACATGATCGCCGCAAGCTTCATGACGCAGGACCAAATCGACAAAGGGGCTTTCTATGTGCCTTTGTCTTCCCTCCTGGAACAAGCTTCCTATAACTATTCCAACACTTTGGAACGCCTGGACTTCTTCTCTCACGTCGGGACCACTTTGCTCGTAGCCTTCTCCACGACGATTCTTCAACTTTTAACCACGATTCTAGCAGCCTATGCTTTTGCCCGTCTGGAATTCCGTGGCAGGGATGTTTTGTTCCTTTTCTTCTTGGCGACCATGATGGTTCCCGGGGAACTGCTTGCCGTCGCCAATTACACGACGATGTCCAACCTAGGACTCATTGGGCGAAACCAAACCTACCAGCAAGCCATCCTCGTCATGATTCTTCCGCTTATTTCCTCTTCTTTCTTCATTTATTTGCTCCGTCAAAACTTCAAGCAAATCCCCGATGAACTTTATTTAGCAGCGAAAGTCGATGGCAAAAGCGATTGGAGTTTCTTGTGGAGGGTGATGATGCCTCTAGCCTCCCCCACTTTAATTACCATCACCATCTTGTCCTTCATCAGTTCATGGAATAGCTATGTTTGGCCAAGCCGTGCGGTCAATAAAAACGAATATCAAGTCATCTCCGTCATCATCCGCACCGGCGCCTTGGAAGCAGACGGCCCGTTGGGAACCAAAATCAACATGGATGCCTGGCAAATGGCCGCTTCCGTGTTAACGGTTGTCCCTTTGTTACTTTTGTTCATCCTTTTCCGTAAATACATCATGTCTGGCAAAGGACGTGCTGGTATCAAAGGCTAAAGCCCCAAGATGAAACCGCTTTCACTTTCCCTCACATTTTGAGTGGATTTACCCGAAAAAGGCGGTGTATAGCCCCTTTTTAAATTCAAAACGAAAATATTGGACAAATTTCAAGCAATAACCCTAAAGGGTTTCCCGTTTTCATCGGTATTTTTTGATATAATGGAGTGTCGTTAAATGATGATAAAGGAGAAATGAAGCATCATGAAAATTGGACAAAAAGCCAGCACGCTTGCGTTGACTCTTCTAGCAGCAGCGTCTTTAATCGCGTGTGGCAACACTCAAGGCGGAGATAGCACCGGCAGCGCTGGAACAAGCACCGACTCTGTCAACACCGACCCCGTCACCGTTGAATGGTGGGTTCCCTATGCGGAAACCGATCGCACCATGACCTACGTCAAAGATGTTGCGGCAGCCTATCACGCGGCCCACGAAAACGTCACCATCAACATCACTTCTAAAGGCGGCTACACCAACGATTACGGCGGAGCTGCAAAAGCCGTTTCCGATGCTTTGACCGGTGGTAACACCCCGACCATGACCACGACCTATGGCACCTATGTCGCCGCTTGGAGAGCCGCTGCTCCCGAAGCCGTCGCCGACGTCACCGCCCATGGCCAAGCGTTAGAAAAAGACGCGGATTTCAATAAGCAATATCTTGCCGTTGAAAAACAACAATATGGCGACAAGTATTTTTCGCTCCCCTATTCCAAATCCGGTGAAGTCACCCAGTATAACAAAGAGCTCTTTGCCGCGGTTGGAACTGACATTCCGGGACGTCCCGCCGAAGCGGATCCGAACCTCGATGCTCCCGCTTACCCCGCTTTGCCGGCCGCTACCACCAAGAAAGCTTATGACGCCAGCAAGCTCAGCACCATGGATGGCATGATGGAAATCGCCCGTCAAATCAAGGCCGACTATCCAAGCATCCCCTGGGGACAACGTTACACGTCGGACGATAAGTCTACAGGTTACGTTTCCACCAACGGATATCTCAAGGCCATCCCCGTCATCTACGAAGACCCGACGAACCTCTTCATCTCAATGCTCAAATCCCAAAACATCCAAGACATCGATTTGAATGGAAAAGGGACTGGCAAAACCCCGTTCCTCACCTCCGACAAAGCCAAAGCCACGGCCATCCAATTGAAGAAATGGTCCAACGAAGGCTTGATTGCCACGAAGAATCAGCTCCCAATCCGCAACAACCGTGGTGGACGTGCTTATCCTTCCACCTATGTTGGTAACCAAACCGCGGCCATCATGATCACTTCTACCGCGAACGGACCCTACGATGCCGTCGAAGGCTTCTCCATGGGCTTCCACGCTGTTCCGAAGTGGAACGAAGCCTCGGAGCTCCGTGTCGTTTCTCAAGGACCTTCCATCGCCTTCTTCAACCACACGAACAAGAACGAATTGAAAGCCGCTTTGGATTTCTACGATTTCCTCACCAATGGCGTCAATAGCGCGACCCTTGCCAAGCAAACCTACTACTTCCCGACCCGCACTTCCTCTCTCGAAGACGAAGTCCTCAAAGCTGGCGTGGAACAAGCTTCCAAAGGCGTTACCTATACCGACACCATCGACACCAAGAAATCCTGCTACCTCGGCGAAATTCTTAACAGCAACAAAGAATTGACCGAAGGCGCGAACTACTACATGTCCCCGGTCAACGAGCTCTCGGCCAACATCCGCGACGCATGTGGCAACATCGTCACCAGATTGTTCGATGATCAAGCCGCTACGACCGACGAAGCGATCGCCGCTCTTGTGAACACGGTATTTGACGAAGCCAAGTCTACGATATACGCTTAAGGCATGTCTGCCCAAAAGCCTATCAGCACAACTAAAAAAGAAGGGGGAGTTCATCTCCCTTCTTTCTCTTTAGAAGAAATGCAAAAACGTCAGGAACTTAACGATAAAATCACCCATGATGATGTTGCGCGTTCCCACACGCTTGCTTGGATCATCATCGGAGGCATTGCCCTTATCGTTGGTTTTGCCTTCCTTTATATCAGTTTCAAATACGATTCAACCGGCAATAAAGCCTTCCGCCCCAAAAGTATGGAATTCATCGTTTCGTGCATCAGCCTGTCTTTTGGCCTTTTTGGCGTGATTTATGGAACGGTTCGAACGATTTTACTCAGTCTACGAATTCGCAAGGCAAAACGCGAATTAGAGGCTTTTTGACGTATCCACGTAATCGGGGAAGAACGAATAATCGAACTGATAGTTCACCAATGTCTTCGTTTGCATTTTACGAACGAAGCCATTTTTCTTGTTCGTGCGAACTAGCAAACCCGTTGTTTTGTAGCTATCAATGAACCGCGACGCCGTGTAAGAAGTTCGTACTTCAAAGGAGAAATTCTCCGTTTCCAAAAGGGGATAGGAATAGGCGGAATTCTTCTTTCCATTCACCTGACCAAATAAAGCCTCTTCCTTGAATTCGTCTTGTTTCGTGGAATAAAGAAGTCCAGATTGACCAGCTTTGCTGCTGCGGAGCCAAACCGCGTTTTGTTCCAAGACCTCGCCCCCATCGCCAAATTCAAAGCCGGTTGGAAGTTCTCTTTTCCAACTAGAATCGTCCCATTTTCCTAAATGAGTCCGTCCCTCTTCTTGAAAGGCATAATAGGAAGAAAGGAATTCATCCTCCCATCCAACATAGGAAAGGCAGGAGTCCTCCTTCATAAACCCGTTTTGATAAGCAAGAGGCCGCATGGACTTCCCTTCATAGGAAATAGTTTTCGGCTTTTTCTCGGAGTTTATATCAAAGACGTATAGTTTTTCTAGACTAGGCGCATAAAAAGCAGGGGAGGCATCGGGATCGCTCCAACGGATAAAACGGCCATTCTCCGTATAGGCGGATAGTTCCGTTCTCGGAAACGTACATAATTCTTCTCCCGCATAAGAATAAAAGGCGAATTTGCTGCTTTGAATCATGCCTTCTTCGTCTCGTTCATAATTCATGGCGACATAACCCATGGAATTCGCGTATTGGAGAGCTCCTTCATAATGGGGAACCGTGGAATCGGAAACGCGATAAAAGTCTTCGTTAGACACCAAAAAGGTTTCCTTTCCAAAGACTTCGAATCGGGCTTCCATCATCACGGGGAGTTCTTGAATCAGTTTCACCTCGGAGGTTTCGTAAGAATAGGAAAATAGCACCGCATGGTCCATGTAGTAGCAATATCCATACAATCCTTTGTTTTGGTTATTGACGACAATGGTATTTTTTATAGAAAAGAAACGGCTTTGCGTCTCGATAGGCAAATCAGCATAACCAGGAAGGTAGATGGACTCAAGAAGCTTCTTTCTGTTGCCTCCATCGCTTTGCATGGATTCCAAGCCGTAATAAAAGACGTATCCTTCTGGCCCACCTTGCATGAGTTCCGACCCATAAACGTCAAAGCAGGAACCTAGTAAGACCGGCAAAGTCGACAATAAGAGGATGCTCCTTCTTTTCATGGTTTTTCTCTCAAAGAATTCAGTATTGGCATTTCTAGATTAATCGATATTGGGATTTGGTCAACAAGTATCGTTAATTAGTAAAGGCGGTTTCTACAAAAAACAGGGCTTCTCGCCCCATCTTTTGTGTTACTTATTTTCCTTTTCTTCTTTCGCTGGAACAGGCTTTTCATCAAGGAAGCCGTCGTCATGCGGGTCTTGAGGTTCTTTTTCCTCTTCCGCTTCTTTCGCCTCTTCGGGAATTTCTTCCACGCCATCCATTTTCATCATGGCTTGGATTTCGGGATTCTTCAAATCCTCTTCTTCCATCGAAGTATCGAATTCTTCGTCAGCATCCTTTTCTTGGTTCAACTTTGCATCATGGGCATCCGCTTCTTCCGGGGTCATGATTCCGCCATTCTTGGCTTCGAATTCATCGAAGGAATCGATTTTCTCCGCGTCTCTTCTCGCTTTGCCAATCGTCGAGGAATCCAAAATTCCCATCGAGGGATCCATATCCGCGAGAACGGAACGACGTCCATTGACGTAAGAAGGCCCTTTTTCTTCTTTTTTGTTCGTTTCTTCTAGAATCGCCGCGGTGATTTTATCTTGGTGGGTCGCGCAGTATTCCTCTTCTTTTGCCTTGTCCTCGAACAGCATCGGGGTCAATTTATCATCGACAACAATCGTAGAGGAAAGTTTCCCATGGACCGATTGTTGGCTCTTTTGGAAGAGCAAGACAATGAAATCGATCAAGAAAACAAAACCCCATAGCATATAGTTGATTTGGCTATTGAAGGGGAGGAGCAATAAGCAGAATGGCAAGAAGACCAAGCCGGCATGCAAAGCAATCTTGCCCTTGTTGGCTTTATAACCATCTTTCCCCGCGACGGAGATACGAACTGCCAATTTGCCAAGCGTTTTGCCGTTTTTAAGGAACAAAGGCAGCAAGAAAAAGAAAATGAACGGAGGGATAATGCTAGAAGGAATCGTCGCTACATAGCTTGCTTTCCTTCCGATTTCATTGAGGCGGAGGGCTTCTGGTTGCTGCACGAAATCGCTGCAGGCTTTCGTGTATAGCGCGTTGCGGATCGTTTCGTTAGTTCCCGAGGCGCTATTTTGAACCGTGGAAGAGGAATTTTTGGACGTAGGAGCAAAACCGCAAACATAATTGAAGATATCGATTTTAGCCGCGGTGCGTTTCTGCGCATCCTCATCCTTCACCTTTGCTTGGTATTCCGCGTTCAAAACGGGTTTCGACGTGTAATTCGGGGTACCATCTTCTTTTAAAGGATAGGTGAAATAGGCGTTCTTCTTCTCCGCGTTTCCTTCTTCAATGGAAAAGACATTGCTATAAACGTATTTGCCAACGGCTTCGCGGTATTCTTCGATATTTTCCGAAGAGACTTCGAGGGCTTTGGCGATGTCTTCGCGGGTCGCGCCTTGTTTATCCACCAAATCGCGGTAGGTGAAATTGGTGGTTTCCGAATTCGTTTTGCCGCAGAGGTCGTAATAATAGGTCCAAACCTTATCCACATAGGTTTCGTATTGGGAATAATACTCTTCTCCGGAACCTTCGAATGTAAACGTCGTTAACGTCCCTTCTTTTTCTTGGTAAAGGCCACTTTCAACGGCAAGGGCAAAATAGGAGGATTTGGCCTCGTTATAGCCCATATTGGGGGCGATCACCATCAAACCCAATGTATATTTGAGCGTTAATCCAATCGCTATGGTGGCTAATAAATCAATGGCAAAGGCGCCTAATTCTTTGCCGTAGCTGGCTACATGGACATAGCCGGGTAATTTCGTATTTTCGTTTGTGCTGTTCATAACAGGCATAGTCTACAGCAAGCGGGCTAAAAGGGAAGAAACAACGCATGAGAAAACGCAAAAAGCCACCCGATTTCTCGAGTGGCTTGATGTTCATGCGCAGTTAGCGCGAAACTCAGTGAAGAATTTCGGCAACGGTGCCAGCGCCGACGGTGCGGCCACCTTCACGGATGGAGAACTTGGTTCCCTGTTCCATGGCGATGGGGTGGATGAGGTCGACGGTGAAGGTGACGTGGTCACCCGGCATAACCATATCGGTGCCGGCCGGGAGTTCGATGCTTCCGGTGATGTCGGTCGTACGGAAGAAGAACTGCGGACGATAGCCGTTAAGGAAGTGGGTGTGACGGCCGCCTTCCTCTTTGGTGAGGATGTAGGTCGTCGCGGTGAACTTGTCGTGCGGGACGATGGAGCCCGGTTTGGCAAGGACTTGGCCACGTTCGACTTGCTCACGGGTGATACCACGGAGAAGCGCGCCGACGTTGTCGCCGCCTTGGGCGAAGTCCAAGGTCTTGCGGAACATTTCAAGACCGGTAACGACGGTGCTTTGGGTCGGTTTGATACCGATGATTTCAGCAGGGTCGTTGATGTTGATGCGGCCACGTTCGACACGGCCGGTAACAACGGTGCCACGGCCAGAGATGGTCATGACGTCTTCGATCGGGAGAAGGAAGGGCTTGGCATCATCGTGGACAGGATCCGGGATGTAGGTGTCAAGGGCGTCGAGAAGCTCAAGGATGGGCTTGCAGGCGGGATCGTCGATGGACTTGGCGTTGCAGGCTTGGAGAGCGGAGCCACGGATAACCGGGGTTTCGTCGCCAGGGAAGTTGTATTTGTTGAGAAGGTCGCGAACGTCCATTTCAACGAGGTCGATGAGTTCGGGGTCATCGACTTGGTCGCACTTGTTGAGGAAGACGATGATGTAAGGAACGCCGACTTGACGGGCAAGAAGGACGTGTTCCTTGGTCTGAGGCATAACACCATCGGTAGCCGCAACGACGAGGATAGCAGCATCCATCTGGGCGGCGCCGGTGATCATGTTCTTGATGTAGTCAGCGTGGCCCGGGCAGTCGACGTGCGCATAGTGACGCTTCTCGGTTTCGTATTCGACGTGGGCAGAGTTGATCGTGATACCACGAGCGCGCTCTTCCGGAGTGGCGTCGATGTTGGCGTACGCCATGTCTTTGGCGAGTCCTTTGAAAGAAAGGACGTGGGTGATGGCCGAGGTAAGGGTGGTCTTACCGTGGTCGACGTGGCCGATGGTACCAACGTTGAGGTGGACGCGGTCACGGTTGAATTTTTCTTTTGCCATTTAAATTTCCTCCAATAATGGTTAGCAAATTGGCTTGTTAATGATAGAGCAAGGAGTTGATTTTCGCAATACAAGCACGTTGCGAAATTAGCGGTTGCTCATGGACGATTTCTTCACGATTTCGTCTTGGACGAACCGCGGGACTTCGCCGTAGTGGGAGAAGGTCATCTGGAAGTTTCCACGACCTTGGGTAATGGAACGGAGATCGGTGACATAACCGAACATTTCGGCTAGCGGGATCTCGGCGTCGATTTCCTTCGCGTTACCACGTTGGATTTCGCCCGTCATATTACCGCGGCGGCGAGCAACGTCGCCGATGATGTCTCCGTAATATTGTTCCGGAGCGGTGATCTCAACCTTCATGATCGGCTCAAGGATGACCGGGTCGCACTTCTTCGCAGCTTCTTTGAGAGCCAAGGAAGCGGCGACTTTGTAAGCGGCTTCGGACGAGTCGACATCGTGATAAGATCCATCGTAGAGCGTCGCCTTGATATCGATGGCTTCGTAGCCGGCGATGAGACCGCGCTGCATCGCATCGATAAGGCCTTGTTGCGTCGGCTTGATGAATTCCTTCGGAATCGCACCACCGACAATGGCGTCGACGAACTCGAATCCTTTGCCAGGGTTCGGTTCGAAACGAATCCAAACGTCACCGTATTGACCGTGACCACCGGACTGCTTGACATAGCGTCCTTGGGTTTCGGCCGATTTGCGGATCGTTTCGCGGTAGTTGACCTGCGGAGCGCCGACGTTGACGGAAACGTTGAATTCACGACGGAGACGGTCCACCAAGACATCGAGCTGAACTTCGCCGATACCAGCGATGATCGTTTGACCGCTATCTTCGTCCGTGTGGACGCGGAAGGTCGGGTCTTCTTCAGCGAGCTTGATAAGAGCAGCAGACATCTTCTCTTGGTCGGCTTTGGTCTTCGGTTCGACCGCTTCTTCCAAAACCGGTTCGGGGAAGTCGAGTTTTTCAAGGATGACATCTTCGTCGATGTCGCAGAGGGTGTCACCAGTGGTCGTGGATTTCAAACCAACGATAGCACCGATTTCACCAGCGTGGAGTTGTTCTACTTCTTGACGGTGGTTCGCGTGCATCAAGACAACACGGGCGATACGTTCTTTGGTTCCGTTGGAACTATTGAGAACGTAGGATCCACTCTTCAAAACGCCTTGGTAGACGCGGACATAAGCGAGACGTCCGATGAACGGGTCGGTCGCGATCTTGAAGGCGAGGCCGACGAACGGTTTGTTGTCGGTAGCTTCGCAGACATAGGGTTCACCGTTCTTGGTTCCCTTTTCGCCCGGAATATCGAGCGGAGAGGGGAGGTAAGCGACAACCGCGTCAAGGAGCGGTTGAATGCATTTGTTCTTGTAAGCCGTGCCGCAGAGAACGGGGAAGAACTTAACGGTCAAGACCGCTTTACGGATGGTCTTTTTGATTAATTCTTCGTCCGGCTCTTCTCCTTCGAGGACCATCATCATGAGGTCATCGTCGAAGGCAGCGAGCTTTTCGAGCAATTCGGCACGATAGCCGAGGGCTTTTTCTTTGAGTTCTTCCGGGCAATCGGTGATCGTCGGAGCGTCATCCTTATCGTTATCGTAGATATAAGCCTTCATCGTGACGAGGTCGACGCAGCCTTTAAAGTTGCCTTCACGGCCAATCGGGCACTGAATCGGAGCGGCGTTGACGCCGAGAAGATTCTTAAGGGTGTCCAAGCAAACGTCGAAGTCGGCACCGGTAGCGTCCATCTTGTTGCAGAAGACGATACGCGGAACGTTGAATTTATCGGCTTGGCGCCAAACGGTTTCGGTTTGGGGCTCGACACCATTTTTGGAGTCGAGGACCGTCACCGCGCCGTCGAGGACGCGGAGGGAGCGTTCAACTTCAACGGTGAAGTCGACGTGCCCCGGAGTGTCGATGATATTGAAGCGGTGGCCTTTCCAGAAGCAGGTCGTGGCGGACGAGGTGATCGTGATACCACGTTCTTGTTCTTGGACCATCCAGTCCATGGTGGCAGTGCCTTCATGAACTTCGCCGATCTTGTGGGTACGGCCAGTGTAATAAAGAATGCGCTCGGTCGTCGTGGTTTTGCCCGCGTCGATGTGAGCCATAATCCCGATGTTACGGACATGCGGGAGATCGTAAACTGCGGTCTCCTTGATTTCGTTTTCGTTTTCAGCCATTGGGATGCTCCTTCAATTACCAGCGGAAATGCGCGTAAGCTTTGTTGGCTTCGGCCATCTTGTGGACGTCCTGCTTCTTCTTGATGGAAGCGCCGGTGCCATTGGCCGCGTCAATGATTTCATTGGCGAGCTTGTCTTCCATGGTCTTTTCGCCACGGAGACGGGCATAGCTGACGAGCCAGCGGAGGCCGAGGGTTTGCTTGCGTTCAGGCGAAACTTCGACTGGAACCTGGTAGTTGGCAGCACCAATGCGGCGAACTTTGAGTTCGACTTCCGGCATGATGTTGTTGATGGCGGTCGCAAAGACGTCGATGGCCGGCTTTCCGGTCTTCTCTTCGATTTTCGCGAAAGCGTGATAGATGATCGTTTGGGCAGTGCCGCGCTTGCCGTCGAACATGACGCGGTTGATCAAACGGGTGACGAGCTTGGAGTTATAAATCGGATCGGGCAAGACGTCGCGTTTTTCGTGTTTGACTCTTCTAGACATGATTCATTTCTCCTTTCTTATTTGCTCGCCTTCGGCTTCTTGGTGCCGTAGAGGGAGCGGCCTTGGCGGCGGGCTTCAATGCCGGCGCAGTCGAGGCAACCACGGATGATGTGGTAACGGACACCCGGTAAGTCCTTGACACGACCGCCACGGATCATGACGGTGCTGTGCTCTTGGAGGTTGTGTCCTTCGCCGCCGATGTAGGCGGTGACTTCGTAGCCGTTGCTCAAACGGACACGAGCGTACTTACGAAGAGCCGAGTTCGGTTTCTTCGGGGTCATGGTGCCGACACGGGTGCAGACGCCACGTTTTTGAGCGGACGGCTGAGCGCTGGCACGCTTCGTCAGGGAGTTCCAACGATGTCCCAATGCTGGGGTCTTGGATTTATAAACCGCGGACTTGCGGCCCTGCCGAACGAGTTGGTTAATAGTTGGCATTTGTGTTCTTTCTCCTTTGTTTCTTGGTTCACACATTTCCCGGTGTATCACACATCGGGGTAAATAAAACAGCCAAAAGGCCTTCTACTTACGTCCGGGGGTAATGATACGCAGGGGATTGTGTGCTGTCAACAACAATTTTGCGAGTTCAGTTTCTTAGGGGATCGGCTGAAAAGAAACGCGGGCAAAGGTGCTTCCTACTTCTTCCACTTTCCAGGAAAATCCTACGCTTCCGCTAGAAGAGCGAAGGTCGGAAAAAGCATCTCCCTCAAACCCCTGCCCTCTTTGGAACAAGACGTCTCGACATTGATATTCATAGCCATTTTGTTGGACGGTTTTATTCGCATCGCTTGCCACAAAATAGCTTCTTAGTTTTGAACTAGAGCTTGACGCATCTAACCATTGGAGCAAAGGATTCGCCCCTTCGATATAGCCGTTCGACTCATAGCCTTGACTATTGGAAGCATAAAACCCAATTTGTTTGCCCGTTAAATCGCTGTTGAAAGTTAAAAGTTCGGAAGCCCCCGAAGAGGAGAATAAACCCAAACGAGCATCGACTCGATAAGCGCGAACCCCGCTTTTGCGGACCATTCGATTCAGGACGCCCTTGCGTTGATTCGCGTCAAACCCATTGAGGGAGGAGGGGGTATAAAAATCGAGCAAAACGTATTCATCGAAAAGGGAGTCGGAATAATGACTTTTCAAAAGGAGGCAATCCCCGCTAGAAACGAATTGATGAAGGGTCACTTCCCCTTTTCCACGCACAACGATCGGCTTGGTCCAGCCCATCAGCAATTTAAAGAAGGGATTCTCGTCTCCTAGCGATCCATCCATCATGTCACCGTGCCCGCAAGGAGAAATCTGTCCCGAGGAAACGGAGTCATTCGCGTCATATAAATCCGGAAACCCCAATAAGTGACCCATTTCATGAATCAAAGTATGGGAATCCTCCCCTTTGGAGGTTCTTAACATCGAATAGGAAGACCAACTAATGGGCGCGGGAGCAGAAATAGAAAACGCCCAAAACATGGAGGAACGATTTTTGTCCGCGGCATAGGGCGCCCGATAAATAAAATAGACGGGGACTACTTCATGGCCATGCCCATCCGAATAAGCATATTGGGAACTAGGCATATCGGGAAAAGCCGCATCATACCAATTCAGCGCTTCTAGATATAGTTTTTGCAGGGCTTGTTCCGTTCTTTTTGACCCATAGATGGAGGATAAATCGGAATAGGAATATTGGCTGGAGCGAAACCAAGAAGGGGCAACACGCCCCTCCAGCTGAAAATGAGAATAAGAGGAACGATCAAAATATTCGGCGACGCTAGGAAAGGCATCCGCGTCGTTTTGGCCAAAGAAAGTTTGAGAAATTGCCTCGATTTCCTCGGCTTCTCCAGGGTATTCTTGGAAATCCATGGGGATCACCAAGAGTTTTTGACGCCCCAAGGACGGGAGAGAAAAACGACTCCCATTGTTATATATAGAAGAATAAGAGGTCGGCAGATTGCCTCCTTGAATGGCAATCGGGGCATATTCGCTTAACGTTTCAAAGCCTTCCCCCTTTTTAGAAGGATAGGAGGTAGAAATCTCGGGGTTTTGATACGCGCGAAAAACGATAGGTGACCCACAGGAAGCCACGAAAGGAAGCAAAAAGAGCAACGCGCGTTTTTTCACGGGAATATTGTCGAACCTAATGTTCTATTTTGCAAAACAAAACGAGGCCAAAGTCCCGCTTAGTCATTGAGAGTAAAATAGAATCCGCCACGAAGAATCTTTGCCAAACGAACTTTGATTTTGCCAAGGTTATATTCTTCGGCTCCGGGAAGAGTAGGCTCTTCCGCCTTCACAAAACCAGCTTTGAGAAGTGCTTGACGGTAGAGTTCATAAAAATTGGAATCCACCCCTTCCGTCGTGGAATTATAGAGCTGGACGATCTCCGAAACCGAATAACTGCTCGTCCATTGTTTATAAGTGGAAGGTGAATAGACGTAGGGAATATTTTTGGCTTCTTCCCCATAAAGTTTCTCGAAGTTGGATGCAATCTCGGGGTCTTCGTCCGTCCAAGAAATCGGCATCTTAAAATCTGCAAGGGAGTTCAAGATCGTTTTCATGTCTTTCGGAAGCGAAACCCCTTCGTAAGTGAAGCGCGCCGTTTCCGTCCGATCATTCGCCACGTCCCAATCGTAGGTATATTGGATTTGACCGATTCTTCCTTGGGGATCGAGCTTCATCGTCCAAGAGCGGGGATAGCATAAAGACGCGTTGTAATTCAAAGGAAGGCCACGGCTTACATAAGACAAAGTGTGGTCGCGAAGGGTGTAGGCGTCCCCCTTCTTTTGGAATAAAACGCTATTCAAAGAATGGGGGCTATATTCCTGGATGGACCCTTTTTGCGGGGTGGCCTTAGCAAAATAAGAACCTTCTTTCGTATAAAGGAAAGATTGAACGTCACTTCCCTTTTGATAATAGCCTTGTCCACTTGTTTGGACGCCGGCCGTCGTATTGGCCATCTTTTCATCCACATAGACGTTATCCGCGTAGGTAATGACTTCGGAATCGCTAGAAGACAAAGAATCGCGGAAAGAAATCGAATAGGGCTTGGTTCCATCGAAATAAGAGATGGCCCGATCCAATTCGGGAATCTTTTTATCGTCGGTCAAGTCGTTTAAAACCGTAAAGGGTTCTGCTGGAATCAGGGTCGTTTCTAGCCGATAGCGATAGACGAAACTCGTCTTGGATTCCTCGTCCACGAAATGGGAAAGAGCGAATTCGCAGACGGCACCATTCACCTGCCCATTCGCGTCTACGGTCAAGGCGAGTCTTTCCGCCGTACCGCGGATATCCATTTGACCAAGGAAGTCCTTCAAGCGGTTCGCTACGCGCCCATAGTAAACGTATTGACCATCCTCTAAACGGAAAGCACCCTTCTCTTCCAAAAGCTTCTGTTTTAAATTCGGAACCAAATCATTCCAATCGAGGTATCTTTGGTAAAGTTTCTCCGTTACTTTGCCCGTTTCATCGTATCCTACTTCGTAGGCATATCCGTCATTATGACGAACAATCAGGTCGCTTTGCCTTTCTTCCGTGACGGGATCGATTTGAATTCTTTCGGCTTTTTGGTCGGTCAAAAGGAGTTCAGAAGCAAGATTCACCCCTTGATCTTCCCCATCAATTAGAACATGGGCCTCGCTATGAAGAGCAACCGTGGAGGAAGAGGAATCGAAGTTTGCTAAATTGGTTTCCTGAAGCGCTTGTTTCCCAATCGCGTAATGGGCGGAGCAATAAGCATCCAAAACCGGATGGGACGCCGTGCCCAAATCACCGATTCGGCTATAGGTTTCCCCGATATCCAAATAAAACCCAAAAACGGTATTCTTCTGTAAAGCGAAGCCGAATTCCCCATTCTGACGATAGAAATAAACGCGGCTGATTTGTTTTAAAGATTCATCGTCGGTATAGCCAAGAGCTGCGGCGAATAAGCGAATCACGTATTTATTTTCGCTATAGGCATCCCCTTTTTCATCGATTCCAAAGCTCGAAGAATCAATCTTGTCTTGGTAATCCTCATAAGCCGAAAAAACTCGCAAGCTGGATAAATCGTTCACATAGGTGAGTTTCCCGCCCGGGAACGAATATTTGGGCGCGGACAATTTGACTTCGTTATTCTCCAAGGAAAAGGAATAAACGATGCTAGAACCATATTGGGGATCGAAACTTTCTTTTAAAAGGTATCCGTATCCCAAAGAGGTATTGTAATAATAGGCGTTGCTCAGCCATTCTTCATAGAAATTAGAGCTTCCAATCCCCGATACCAAATGATAGCTCGTGGCTTTGGCGAGTTTTTTCAACTGGGAAAAAGCTTCTTTTGCCGTGATGGCTTCCCGCGGTCCATCTTCCGAGGAGGAAGATTCCGTGGAAATCACAGGAGGGTTGCTAGAAGAGGCGATGGAATCGCCGGAAGAGGAGGTAGAGGTCCCGCATCCGACTAAAGACAACAGGGACAAACAAAGTAGTGCGCGATATTGTTTCATAAGTCTATTTTCTCACATCGGGGGAAATGCAGAGGTAGCAACGTGGGGATTCATCCCAACTATAAGTCCAATAGTCTGTATCGCCGTAGCAAATTTCCACGACCATGGACCCTGCGAGGAAGAAGCGATCGTGGGCAAAGCCGTTGATGTCATAATCGCCGATAGGATAGAAAGAGGCGCTGCTCAAAGCCGTTAAATCGGTTTGGTTCAATTCAACGAATCCTTTGTCACGAAGGAGTTGAGCATAGGCGTTGAACTGTGCTTCTGCTTCATCTGCCGTTTTTGCTTCAAAGCCTGTTTCCAGCAATTTGGCGTTCAAGACGAAATTGTAGTAGTCGCCTTCGGTAAACCATGTGTATCCACAATCCCAATAAGGAATCGGGGTATCCATGATTTGCTTCATTTCTGAGTCAATTTTCGGGGCTTCGGATTCCCATGTTTTTAAAATCGTGACCTTGTCCAAATCCACGGACAATTTGGTGGTTCCAATTTGATCAATGGTTAAAACATAGGGAACAGACCCTTCTTTATCAAAAGTCAAAACCAATGAATTGTCGGTGGCTTTTAATGACTGAATCGTTTTGTTTTTAAAGGTCGCCGCAATGGGTTTAAAAGCAAAATGAGAAAGGACGTCTGCTGATTTAACGAGATAGGTGAGCTTTTCTTCTTGGAAAATAGCCCCACTGAAATCAAAGTCTGGAAGCAAAGAGCCAAACGCATCTGTGGTCACCGTGTCTTGAGAGACGACGCCCCCATCGACATTTAACGTTTTATAACCGCTTTCGGTTTTGACGTAACCTTTGGTAGAAGTTCCATCCGCGAAAAGAAGGCGATCGCCTTGAACTTCTACTTTTGCTTTTTCCTTGCCACCTTGGGTTAAAGTAGCCGTATAGTTCTTGGGCTCCAATAGACCCAAAGTCTTATCGATTTGTTTGGATTCCTCCGTTTCAGGAAGCGGGCTTAAACGCAAATCGGAAGAAGCATCGCTAGAGAAAACCATTTCCACTTGGGTAGCAGAATCCGTGACAAGGGCAACCTTTGCCCCCTCCCCCTCGAATTCCAAAGTGGCTTGGGTAAAGGTTAAGGTTGTATCTAGGCCAATCGTATTGGCGAACGCTTCGCCTAACTCCGTCAATTTGCCTTCAGAATTAATCAAATCAGTAGAGTCGTTTATCGCCGCAAAGGGGTTGGGAAATTGATCGGCGAAAGAACCCAATTGGGGTTCATGAATCACTTCGTTGGTTTCGTCCAAATGAACGCGGTCATAACCTCCCGTTGCCGTTTTCTCATAAAAAGCGGCATCGTCGGTAGAGGAAATCGTCGCGTGGTCCTCGCTAAGAGCCACGCGAATTTCCAAAGGCTCTCCTTCCGCTTCTTTGACAGTTGCTTGGAGAAAGAAGTGATGCAACAACGCCTGAGGAAAAACGGGACAAAAAAGAGACGTACTCGCCTCCGTCCCCGTAACGTCGGAAGTAGAATCTGTGGTCTTTTTCGAATCATCTGGGGTGGGTTGAGACCTACATCCCGCAAGGGTTAATAATGCCGTGGCAACAAGAAGCAAATACGGTTTTTTCATCGACAATCTCCTTTGGTCTCAAAATATCGTAAAAGAGAAACAGCATTTTTCAAGAACGAAAAAGCCCTTTCCGTCATTCCCAAAATCATCTTCCGCATGCCTGCGTAAGAAGACCAGGAGACCTCATCGGTCTCTGCCACAGACGGCAACTCTATTGTAAGTCGCCGCATATCCCGCGGGATATGCCTATGGCAGTGACCAAGGAATCATCCTGGTATTAATCATATGAAAAGCCCCCGTTTTTTACGGGAGCATAAAGGGTCCTGCTTAAAAAATCTTATTTTGCAAACACGCCGGCAACGCCAGAAGCGATGCCAGAGAGAATGCCAGCGATACCGGTTCCAATAAAACCAAAACCAAGGGTCATTTTCGAAGTAGCCGCTTCAATGGCATCCTTGCTCAGGCTCGAAGGATCGGAAACGGAAGCGAGGCAGAGCTGTTCTTTCACGCAGAAAAGGAGGACACCGCCAACAATGAATAGTAATGCCGCTCCGAAGAAGGCAAATTTCCCAAATTTCTTTTTGGCATAGACCATGTAGATCGCCACGACGGCGGCAACCAAAGCCAAAACAATCAAAATCCAGCCAACAAGGGCCAGCGCAGCCGGACGATAGAGTTTAACGTCGGTCGTGGTTTGGCTGCTGCTAGCTTTGGTGGTGGATTTTGCAGCGGCGCCGAAGATGAAGCAATAAGCGCTAGAAACAACGGCAACAACTTCGCCCACAACGGGGAGGCTGACTTTGTTGGTATAAGCCGTAGCAAGCGGCAAGAGGAGGGCGATGATGCCAAGAACGGCAGCAACAAGACCCAAAAGGAGGGTAAACGACTTTTTACTTTTTTTCATATTTTACCTCAAAGGGCAGGAACCCATATTCCAAGTGTAACACCATTATTTCGGTGTTAAAGAACTTTTTAAGGATGTTTTGTCGAATGAAACTGAATTGCGGACAAAATACCCTTGGCCATTCGTCCCATCACGTTATTAACGTGTTTGCCGGGATTGAGGTCAAAATGGAACGGGATTCGCATTTCTTTTAGAATTTTGCAATATTCGTTCATCCGTTGATCGACGGTTTGAAAGACGGGGTTTTTAACCTTGGCTTCTTGGTCGCCCAAAGACAAATACACGTATTGAATCTCGGGATTTAAGGGGTGAGTTTGCGCATATTCCATAAAAGAGGGATACCACAAAGAAGGGGATCCCGCGACGAGGGAATCAAACAACGAACATTTCGTTCCCGCGTATAAAGCAAACAGGCCTGCAAGGGAATAGCCGGCCAGGATTCGATGAGTGGCGGGACACGTAGAAGCAACCGCCATCACGTCTTTTAGAAAGTCATCGGCTTTTCCAGCGAACGTACGGCCCTTTTGCAAGGGATTATCCGCTTCATAGGGGGTCAAATCGCTTTCCCAAGACGAGGGGATGCAGGGGACGATGGCCAGTTCTTCTCCCGCTTCCTTTACCAAGGAATAAACATCCGCGGCTTCTTGCTGGTTCATGCAGACAAAATAAACCCAATTCTTCGCGTTCTTGTTTCCACAAACTTGTCCGAATTCCATGCTCCTATTTTATACCTTATTCTTCTTTTTCCGTGATTTTCGCCTTTTTTGACGTTGCTAGAGCAATTCTTTTTCGTCTTGTTCGTGCATAATAAAGCCATCATCACCTTTTGAAAAAGGAGAAAGTCATGAAGCAATATAACGTTGGGGTCATTGGGCTTGGGAATCGCGGGCACGCGCTTCTTTCCAGCATGATGGCCTGCCCCGAATGCAAAGTCGTCGCCTTAAGCGACCTTTACGAAGATCGCATCGAGAAAGCGAGCAAGTTGGTGGAAGAAAGACAAAAAGATGCCCCGAAAGCTTATTTAAACTGGAAAGACCTCGTCGATTCTCCCAAAGTCGAAATCGTCATGATTATCTGCGATTGGGAAATGCATATCCCGATGTCCATCTACGCAATGGAAAAAGGGAAAATTGTTGGAAGCGAAGTTGCGGGAGCCTATTCCGTTCAAGATTGCTGGGATTTAGTCGACACTTATGAACGGACCAAGACTCCAATCATGATGCTGGAAAACTGCTGCTTCGACGAATTTGAATTGCTTTCCACCGCGGTTTATCGTTCTGGAAAACTAGGAGAGCTTCTTTATTGCCACGGATGTTATAGCCATGATTTACGGAAAGAGATTTTAGGAGGCCACGTTAATCGCCATTATCGTCTCCGCAATTACCAAAACCGCAACGCGGAGAATTACCCCACCCACGAACTCGGCCCCATCGCGAAGGCGCTCGACATCAATCGTGGAAATCGCTTGACCCACCTGTCTAGTTTCGGCACTCGCCCCGGGGTGAGCCTTGAACGATTCGAAGGCGATGCCCGTTGCCCCGATTCTACCTTAAATGGCACCAAATTCGCTCAAAGCGATATCGTCACCACCACTTTAACCACCGAAAAGGGCCAGGTTATCACCATCCGTCTAGACACCTCCCTCCCCCATTTCTATGCCCGCGAATTCACGTTAAGAGGAACCAAAGGGTTCGCCGCAGCCGATAATAAACTCATCATGACGGACGGGGATATTCCTGAAATCTATGATACCTATGACTTCTACCAAAAGAACCAAGGCTGCAGCGATCGTTATAAAGAAGAATTCCTTCCCGACGTTTGGAAAAACATCACCCCGGAGCAAAGAGAATTAGGGCACGGTGGCATGGATTACATTGAATTCCGCGTCTTCTTCGATTGTTTGAACGAAAAGAAGCCCTTCCCTATCGATGTTTACGATATGGCAACTTGGATGGCAGTCACTCCGCTATCCGAAGAATCTCTGCGTAACGGAGGAACCCCTATAGCCATTCCCGACTTTACCCGAGGGAAATACAAAGAACGCCCAAGCGAAGACGTCATCTCCCTAAAATGAATAGCACCCCCTGCTTAAAATGAGCAGGGGCTTTTCTTATTTAATCGCACTGATGAGTTGGAGAAAGAAATAATGATTCGTGGCAAAGAATTCCAGCGAAAAATCTAAACCAACCTTCGTCGCCACTTTAACGCCTTCTTGGTATTCTGGAACGCTAAAGCCCCTTTTTCGTTTCCTTATTTTTTTGCCATCCATTCGTCATGGTGATTCGCCTCGTACCACGCGGCTTCCTTCATGACTCTTCGATCCGAATCGTGGCTTAATACCCGCATCGCATCCGCAGGGGAGATAAAATGGCAGGATTCCACTTCTTCTTTTTGGGGTACTGTATCGCTTGTTTTTACTTCCACGATATAGAAAACCACTTCTTTGAAAACGCCAACTCGCGGGGAATAGAAAATGGGATAACGGAATCCAGAAAGGAAATGATCGACCTCTAAACCCGTCTCTTCTTTGATTTCTCGTCTCGCCGTTGCGTATTCGTCCACGTCAAAAGACTCCACGTGTCCCTTAGGAATGCTGTAATGGCCTTGAACCATGTGCTCAACAAGGACCTTGCCGTTATGGAAAACGACCGCCCCACAGCTTTTTTCCTGTTTCCCAAGCAAACTCACTAAGGAACGATATTCGTCATCGCTTAGCCCAATCGCTTCGCAGTATTGTTCCAAATCGCCGTACCGCTTCAGGAAGCGTTGATAGAATTCAGGGAAGAATCCCGTCATGGGAGTTAAAAGCAATTCTGGGATCTCTGGATGGTGTTGGCGCGTGTTTTGCGTCATTTTCGGAAGCAAAGGAAAGGACATCATATAGTCGGCGTTCACCATTTCAAGGGGGACGCCAGCGAAAAGAAGCAACAGCGCGGAGAATACACCCGTCCGGTCTTTGCCTGCATTGCAATGAATAACCAAGGGCTTGGGGGATTCTAGAATCGCCTTAAAAATCCGTCTTGCCGTATAGGGGTCTTCCACCATTTCCATATAGGAATCGAGGTAATCTTCGTAATCCTTAGAAATTCTTCCGTTCCCGTTCACGGACAATTCCTTCACTTCAAATCGAGGATCGTGAAGAAAAGGGCTTGGGGCCTTATTTCGGCTTTCATCGTCTCGTAAATCCAAAATCGTCTTTATCCCCAAATCTGCTATCTTGTTTTTATCTTGAGGCGTTGCCTCAGCTAAGGTTGCGGAACGGTAAATCACCCCATATTGAGTTTCTCCATAAGAGCAGGGGTATCCGCCTAAATCGCGGAAATTTTCCACGCCATTCAAAACCATCATTCTCATACGTGAAAATTGTACAGGAAGCAAAGAAAAAAGGAACCGCGGAGAGAGCGATTCCTTTAGGAATGATGAAGACTTATTTTGCTTCTTCGGTTTTCTTCGCACCGTTCTGGGCTTGGAGTTCGCCAAGGATAGCGGTGAGAAGTTCTTCCGTCGTCGGCTTTTTGACGGGTTCGGGTTCGGGTGCCGGGCGTTCTTCCGGATGCTTTTTGTAATATTCTTCCTGTATCTGAGCTTGCCAAGCAAGACGTTTCGCCTTAACGGATTTCACTGTACGGACAATAACGAAAAGGGTGATCGCGATGATGATGAAGGAAATAATCGCATTGATGAAGGTTCCCCAGTCAATGACCGCGGAGAGATTATAGGTCCAGGTCGTTCCGTGAAGAGTGTAGAGGTTCTTCAAAGAATTTTGCCATTGAACGTAGGTGTCGGAACTTTCGGTGATTGTGACGCCTTGGCTGGCGGCATAGGCGATCGTTGCAGCCTTCAAATCGGTGAAATATTGTCCAATTCCCGGGACACCGGCTTGAGTGGCATTCGCCGCGGGAAGCACCGTGACGAGTCCTTTGATACCACCAGGGACGCCCCAAGTGCAAACGCTCATCAAGATGTTGACTAACGCGGTGACAATCGCATTGAACGCTCCACCGATGATGACGCCAACGGCCATATCGAGGACGTTTCCTTTCGAAATGAATTTTTTGAAGTCGTTCCAAAGGCCTTCTCCCTTGGCCTTTCTTTCGGCTTTCTTTGCCGCTTTGGCGGCAGCCTTTTCTTCTTTCGTCATAAAAATTATGACCTCCTATGGACCATACCATAGGACACGCTTTTCCAAAAGTAAATAAAAAGTGTGTGTTTTCGCGTGGATACACGCGAGGAATTATTTGGAGAGCAGGGAAACCAAATAGGGGATCGCTTGTTCAAAGTCCGCGCCGAAACGCTGACCATCCCCACCCCGTTCCGAAGTGATGGAAATCGCTTTAGACACATATTGGTGGGCAATGCCAACAGCTTCTTCAAACGTTTTGCCGTTTAGAAGCGATCCTGCAAAAGAAGAAGAAAACAAATCGCCGGTCCCGTGGAAAGAACCCGGATATCTTTTCGTTCCTTCTAGGGCACGAATCGTTCCATCGTAAACCACTTCCGACATCATTCCTTTTTGAAGCTCTTGTCCCGATAAAATAACACGCTTCGGACCAAAAAGAGCGAGGACATCTATCAGTTTTTGATAAAAAGATAAGGGTAGTCCTATGTCTTTAGATGGATAAGGAATCCCCGTTAAAAGACAAGCCTCTGTAAGATTTGGCTTAAGAACGTCCGCTTCTTTGACCAATTCTTTCATCGCTTCCACGTGACCTTCTTTAAATCCAGCGTATAGTCGTCCGCCATCCGCCATCGCCGGATCGACAAAAATAAGAGATCCCCGTTTTTTGAATTCCCGAATCAAAGGGAGTACAGCAGGGATTTGATCCGTTGTTAAATAACCGGTATAAACCATATCAAACGAAGGCGAATACTCTTCAACCTTATGAATCATCGCCTCAATTTCACCCGTTAAATCTCTTTGAATCCACGAAGGGAAAGCCGTGTGGTTGCTAAATACGGAGGTGGGGATGCCTACGCATTCCACCCCACAGGCTGAAATTGTAGGAAGGGCCACGGTTAAGGAACAACGACCGAGGCAGCTATAATCTTGGAACGTCAAAACCTTTTTCATGATAGGTATTGTAACGAAATCAGCAAAAACTCCAACAAAAAAAGGCCAGGTTTCCCCAGCCTTCCTTGTTGTGTTTGGTTATTTTCCTTTTTCTTACTTTTTAATCGGCTTTAGGACTTCGATGCCACCCATGTATTTTCGGAGAGCCTCCGGAACAATGACAGAGCCATCGGCTTGTTGATATTGTTCCAAAATAGCTGGGAAGACACGGGAGGTGGCGAGACCAGATCCATTGAGCGTATGGCAGAATTTGGTCTTTCCATCCGCATCGCGATAGCGAATCATGCCACGACGGGCTTGGTAGTCGCGGGCATTGGAGACGCTGGAAACCTCTTTGTAGATATGCATCGACGGAATCCAGACTTCAATGTCGTAAGTACGAGCCATCGAATGGGAGCAGTCTCCCGCCGCCAACTTGTCGATTTGATAAGTCAATCCAAGTCCTTCCACGAGTTTTTGGGCCTTCTTGACCATTTCGTCGAAAGCGGCGTCGCTTCCTTCTTGGGTCGTGTATTGAACCATTTCGACTTTGTTGAACTGGTATCCACGAATCATGCCGCGTTCTTCGGTGCGGTAAGAACCGGCTTCCTTGCGGTAGCAGGGGGTATAGGCGAAATATTTTCTCGGAAGCTCGTTAAGCGGGAGGATTTCATCGCGGTGGAGGTTCACAAGAGCCGTTTCAGCGGTCGGAAGGATGAACTTACGCGGTTCCATGCCTTCAAGCCAAAACACATCCTCTTGGAATTTCGGGAATTGTCCCGCGGTATATCCGGATTCGTAATTGAGGATATGAGGAGGAAGAATCATTTCATAGCCATCGGCAAGGTGGTTTTCAATGAAATAATTGAGTAATGCCCATTCCAAACGAGCGCCAAGATTCGTATAAACCCAAGTGCCAGTTCCGCTGATTTTAGCGGCGCGCTTGTAATCGATGAGTCCAAGGCTTTCCGCCAAAGCGACGTGATCTTTCGGAGTGAAATCGAACTTCTGTTCTTCACCAAAATGATAAATGGGGTGATTGTTTTCTTTGCCACCGCCCACCAAGTCGGGATCCGGAAGATTCGGAAGGACTTCAACAAGCGACGTGATTTCCGCTTCCACTTTCTTAAGTTCGGCTTCGCCTTCCTTATTCGCCGCGCCAAGTTCTTTGACTTTCGCAAAAATGGCTTTGACGTCGCCGCCTTCTTTCTTGATTTGGGGGACGCTTGCAGAAAGACGGTTTTGCTCCGCTTTATTTGCTTCGACGCTCTTAAGCAATTCCAAGCGTTTCGCACTCAATTCCTGAATGGGCTTCGGGTCAAAGTCCCAAAGTTTCTTTTTTAATGCCGCGACAACCTCGTCGGGTTTTTCTAGAATCAATTTGACATCCAACATGGGGGATACTCCTTTTTCAACGGTTTAGAAGCGAAGCGTATAGCTCTTTCAATCGCTTTGCGCCCGTTTGAAGCGAATGGCGCTCCGCCATCGCATACGCCGGAATTATAGTGCTTTTTGCCTCTTTCGAGTATAAGGAACGAAGATAATGTGCAATCGAACCGATACTATCGAAGACAAAACACGTTTTATCCGAAATCAAAAGATCATTCAACGGATTTTTGTGAAGGGCGACCACTTGGGTTTTGGTTGCAAACGCATCCAGGACAAACGCGCCGTCTGGATGAACCGCGTCCAAAGCTAGGAAGGCGTCCGCTCGATACAAAGCGCTGCGGAACACATCATCTTGAACCAGGGATTCAAAATGCAGGTTTGGTGGGCACTTTCTCGAATAGGAGGCAATCAGCCAACGGGGGTTATGCCGCTTAAACGATCCGAAGAAATAGAAATCGAGTTCTGGGCAGCAGGAAGCGATGTTCTTCATCGCGTTGATGATGTAACGGTCTTCATAACAACCCGCGGATAGAACGATTTTCTTCTCATCACGAATGGAGAAATATCGAGGGAAAATATCTTTTTCGGCGCCTAAATTATCGAAACGACGCAAATTGACGCACGGAACATGAATCTCGATTCGACTTTTCACCCCTTGTTCCACGCAAAGGGTCTTCATGGCTTCGTTAGGAACCAAAACGAGGTCGGCTCGATTCAGCAAACGCATCGCTCGCGAAGTGATAGTCGGGGTTTTGGGCTTTTTAGGGTCCAAAAAGGAAGCGTAAGGGTCATTCTCCGCATAGAAAGCGGAGACGACAATAGGAATGGAATGCCAGGCGGCATCCACAGCCATTGCATCGTCGCGCGGGGTAAGAAAATGGGCGATATCGGGCTCGGCGAAAATGTCGTCGATCCACGTAACGCCCGCTTCCTCGCATTCGCCTTTGAGGACTTTCCGTAAACGGGAGCCCTCAAAGGTTTCGCGATTCAATGCTGTTTTATAGTGAATGAATACCCTCATCACTCAACGGCATCCGGAGTAACCGGACTTTCATCGATTAAGGTTTCGCCCGGCGTCTGTTCGCCTTCCGCGCCTTCTTCTCCTTCTTCAGAAGGATCTTCATGCGGCAAAATAGCGATCGAAGCAACGGAATCCTTGTCTTCCACGTTGATGATCTTCACGCCTTGGGTGTTGCGGCCAGCGATTTTGATTTCGCTGAGGGGAGTGCGGATAACGATGCCCTTCTTAGTAATGACGAGCAGGTCGTCTTCCGTAGAGACTGCTTTAACAGCAACCAAGGAACCGATTTTGGAATTAAGGGCAATCGTAGCAACGCCTTTGGCGCCACGCTTGGTCAAGCGGTAACCGTCATAGTGGCGGGTGCTGCCGTCTTCCAAGGTGATGTCCGTATCTTCCGCATAGCTCATCTTGCCATAACCCTTATTGGTCAAAACAAGGAGCAAACGGCCTTCGAAGGATCCGGTGGCACCGACGATTTCGCTGCCATCGCTTAAATCCATGCCGCGAACACCAGCCGCGGTGCGACCCATCGAACGGACGTCTTCTTCATTGAAGGAGCAAAGTTTTCCGTTGCTCGAAGCAAGCGAAATGATGGAATTGCCATCCGTCTTCTTCACATCGAAGAGGTCATCCCCTTCGCGAAGGGAGACGGCAATCTTACCATTAGAATGGATGGAGGCAAATTCGGCCAAGGACGTGCGTTTGACCACGCCAAGTTTCGTGACGAAGAAGAGATAGCTGTTCTCGCCGTATTCGTCAATCGGAACGATGGAAACGACTTTTTCCTCTTTATCGAGGTTGAGGAAGTTCTGGGCAGGCATGCCTTTTCCAACACGTCCAGAATCCGGGATTTGATATCCGCGGAGACGATAAACTTTGCCTAACGTCGTGAAAAAGAGGATATCCGTGTGGGTGAAGGTGTGCTTCATCAAAATGACTTGGTCCCCATTGGTGGTCTTCATGCCGGTGATGCCGCGTCCGCCACGGTGCTGGGCGGCGAAGGTATCGTCGTCCATGCGTTTGATATACCCGTTGCGGGTAAGGGCAACGATGATATTCTTCTGCGGGATGAGGTCTTCGTTTTCGATGTCGGCAGCTGCATCCGAGATTTCGGTTAAGCGATCATCGCCAAAGCGGCGTTTCACTTCTTCAAGCTCAACAATCATTTGATCGATAATGTTGTCCCTGGAAGAGAGGAGACGGTTGTATTCAGCGATATTGGCTTCTAATTCTTTCTTTTCGGCTTGGAGTTTATCTTGTTCCATGCCTTGCAAGCGGCGGAGGGTCATGGCGAGAATGGCTGCGCATTGACGATCATTCAAACCGAAGCGTTCATTGAGGCGAGCCGTGGATTCGGCGTCGTCTTTGGAAGAACGAATGATGTGGATCACTTCGTCGATGTTATCGTGGGCAAGAATCAAGCCTTCCACGATGTTGAGACGATCGGTGTCGCGGCGGAGCAAAAAGCGCGTGCGACGAGTAATGACCTCAACTTGGAATTCGATATAGTCTTGGAGAAGCGGGACAATGCCGAGAGTTTTCGGCGCGCCGTTTTCCAGGCAAAGGTTAATGATGCCGAAATTGGTTTGGAGGGCGGTGTGCTTCAAAAGGTTATTCACAACCACTTCGGGGATGACGTCTTTGCGGACTTCAATCACCACGCGGATGCCCTCTTTGTTCGATTCATCGCGAACATCGGTAATGCCATCGATGACCTTCGCGCGGACCAAATCCGCGATATTGGCGATCATGTTGGCTTTGTTCACCTGGTAGGGGATTTCCGTCACGATGATGCGGCTCTTGCCGTTATCCATTTCCTCAATGTGATAACGGGAACGGATGGTGATCGTTCCGATGCCGGTTTGATAAGCATCCAAGATGCCTTGACGGCCAAGGATGATGCCTCCGCTTGGGAAATCTGGTCCCGTTAAATAGGACTGCATGATTTCCGCGGCGGTCAAAGCCGGGTTTTTCGCCAAAGCAACGATAGCATTAATCGTTTCCGTGAGGTTGTGCGGCGGCATGTTCGTCGCCATGCCAACGGCAATACCCTGAGAACCATTGACGATGAGGTTTGGGAAGCGGGAAGGCAAAACTTCCGGCTCCAATTCCGTGCCATCGTAGTTGCCGACCATGTTAACGGTGTCGCAATCAATGTCGCGAACCATTTCCATGGCGAGTTTGTTCATACGAGCTTCGGTGTAACGCATGGCGGCGGGTTCGTCTCCGTCAATGGAGCCGAAGTTACCGTGGCCATCCACAAGGGTGTAGCGGAGCGAAAAAGACTGAGCCATACGGACGAGGGCGAGGTAAAGCGCTGAGTCGCCGTGGGGGTGATATTTACCCATGACGTCACCGACGATACGGGCGCATTTTTTATAGGGTTTGTTCGGAAGCATGCCCGATTCGTTCATGCCGTAGATAATGCGGCGCTGAACCGGTTTCAAGCCATCACGAACATCGGGAATCGCACGAGAGACGATAACCGACATGGAATAATCAAGGAAGGCCGTTTGGACTTCACTAGCAACATCGCGGTCCGTTAAACCGGGGATGATGCCGGAACGCGCTGCCTCTTCGCCAAACATCGCGTCAGCGGATTGTTGTCCCTCGTGAGAGGCTTTTGCTTCGGGGGCGGAGGTTTCGGAGGGTTCCGAAATTTCGTCAACGGTTTCTTCCGGGTTCTTCTTCATTTCATCGTTTTCCATTTTTCGTTCCTCCTATTAGATATCGAGGTTCTTGACGAACTGGGCGTGTTCTTCGATGTATTTACGACGCGGAGCAACCTCGTCGCCCATCAAATCGGTGAAGCACTTTTCCGCCAAAGCGGCATCGTCAATGGTAATGCGGATCATCTTACGTGCCGCGGGATCCATGGTGGTTTCCCAAAGCTGTTGATCATCCATTTCGCCCAAGCCTTTATAGCGTTGGAAGGGGTAACCAGGCTTTAAGGCAAGTTCCTTTTTCAACACTTCGAGTTGGGCGTCGTTATAAGCGTAATAGGCGCTGCCTTTATAATCGATTTTGTATAGCGGCGGTTGAGCAATGTAAACATAGCCACCATCGATTAACGGGCGCATAAAGCGATAGAAGAAAGTCAAAAGCAAAATACGGATGTGGTCGCCGTCGACATCAGCATCGGTCATGATGACGATTTTGTGATAGCGGATTTTGGAAACATCGAAGTTATCGCGAATGCCACCGCCAATTGCAGTGATCATGTTGCCGATTTCGGCATTGGCCCAAATGCGGTCTTCGCGGGCCTTTTCGACGTTAAGAATCTTACCACGCAAAGGAAGGATGGCCTGTGTTTCACGGTCACGCCCGTTTTTGGCGGAACCGCCTGCGGAGTTACCCTCAACAATATAGAGTTCGCATTTTTCCGGATCGCGGCACGAGCAGTCGGCTAATTTACCGGGGAGCGTGGTGATATCCAAAGCGGTTTTGCGGATTTTTTCACGCGCAACGCGAGCAGCATCGCGAGCCTTGCAGGCGAGCTGGATCTTCTCAATGATCGCCTTCGCTTCCGCCGGGTTTTCTTGCAGCCACTGCGAAAGTCCATCGCCGACAATAGTCGAGACGATTTTACGAACTTCGGAATTGCCGAGTTTCGTCTTGGTCTGTCCTTCGTATTGCGGGTTGGGGTGTTTTACCGAGATAACGGCCGTCAAACCTTCGCGGCAATCCTCGCCCGTGAAGTTCTTATCGCCTTCTTTTAAGAATTTAAAGGAACGCGCGTAGTCGTTAAGAACGCGGCCGAGCGCAAGGTTCAAGCCCTCAACGTGAGTACCGCCTTCTTTGGTAGAGATATTGTTGCAGAATGAATAGATTCCATCTTGCGAATAGGAATCCGTCCACTGAAGAGCGATTTCACCATAAATACGTTCCTTGGTCTCTCCATCGGCAAGCGTCACCTCTTCCGCCCCCTGGCAATAAATCGGCGTGGGGTTAACGGGAAGTTTGTTCGTGTCGATATAGGAAACGTATTCACGGATTCCGCCATCGTATTTGAAGCTTTCTTGAACAGGGAGTTCGCCACGTTCGTCAATCAAAACGATCGAGATACCCCCGTTAAGGAAGGCCATCTGACGCAAATGGTTGCGAATGGTATCGTAATTATAAACCGTGGTTTCGGTGAAGATGGTGGGATCCGGTTGAAAAGTAACGGTCGTTCCTCGACCATTTTGATCACCGATTCTCTTCAAATGACCAACGGGATGTCCGCCGTTTTCGAAGCGGATAAAATACTCCCCGCCATCGCGATTGACGTGGACTTCCATCCACGTGGAAAGAGCGTTAACGACCGAGGCGCCGACGCCGTGAAGACCGCCGCTAACTTTATAGCCGCCTTCTCCACCGAACTTGCCTCCAGCGTGAAGAATCGTAAAGACAGTTTCCACACCGGATAGTCCGCTTTTGGCAACGATGCCAACCGGAACGCCACGCCCGTCATCCTTGACGGTGATGGAATCTCCTTTGTGAATAATAACGGTGATGGTCTTGCAATATCCAGCAAGAGCTTCGTCGATGGAGTTATCAACGATTTCCCACACCAAATGGTGCAAACCCGCCGCCGCAGTGGTAGCAATGTACATGCCTGGACGTTTGCGGACGGCCTCCAGACCCTCCAAAACTTGGAGGTCATTTTCGTTGTAGTTCGCTTTCGCTTTTTCGAGTTCCTTTTCGTTGGACACGTCTTCCTTCACGTATTGGAAGCGGTCTTCCTCACGGATCTCGTTCCCCGACGTGGAATCGTCGAGTTTCCTTTCTTCGTCTGCCATGTTAGTTCCTCCTAATGGCTTTATTCGAGGCAACATCCACATAGGTTGCGCCTTCGATTGATAATTGTGTCGTCGTCACAAACGCTTGTTGGAATTCGCGGAGCAGATCCATCAGGTTTTTCACCCGTTCTGCATCCAGTTCCGAAGTGACGTCGTCAAGAACAAGGATGGGTTTCAAAGCTTCGTCCTCAATTAAAAAGTAAGGACAAAGTTTTAGCGCGAGAACCGCCAAACGATTCTCACCTTGCGAGCCATGCGTGGCAATATCCACGCCATGGACTTTGAGGGAGAAATCCTCGCGATGAACGCCGATGGACGTCGTCTTGTGGGCCAAATCGCTTTCGCGACTGGCTTCGTAAGCCTTTTTAGCCCTTTTGGCGAACGAATCGGCATCGCCCCGAACAAAGGGCCGATAAACCAGTTCCGCTTCCGTCTCGGCCCCGCGGAGCCTGCCTAATAGGCCCGGGAGTTGGCGAGACAAGGAATCGCAATACTGATTGCGGTACCGAACGATGAATTCTTCCGCCTCAATCATTTGATCGGTGAGGACGTCAAGAAGATTCAAATCCGGGGCGGTTTGCTTTAAAACCGCGTTCCTTTGTTTGAGGAGTCGCCCGTAGTTGGAGATAAGCCGGAAATAGTCTAGAGACTGTTTGGAGAGGCTGATGTCAAGGAAGGATCTCCGCTCACTTGGCGATCCGCAAAACAGGGATACGTCGGAGGGGGAGAATTCGATGACGTTGACGAGCCTCGACAATTCACTGAGACGTCGGATGGGCTTCCCGTTTACGTAGACTTTCTTTGCGTCTTTAGAGAGCTCTATCCGAATGTTTCGAGTTAGCGTCCCCTCCGACAGCGTGGCGTCAATAACCGCCACGTTCTTTCCGTCTTGAATCAGCACCGCGTCATCGTTGGTTCGGAAGCTTCGGGCCAAGGAGAGAAATTGGATGGCTTCCACCAAATTGGTTTTGCCAGCCGCGTTTTCTCCAACTACAGCCGTTATGCCAGGGCCGAAGCCAAGGTCGAGCCGTTCATATCCGCGGAAAGAAGAAAGCTGTAAACGAATCAGAATCATGCGATCCGGAATCTCTTCCCGTCGACGGCGATTTGATCACCGGGCCGAAGTTTACGACCGCGGCGGTTTTCGTTTTCGCCATTGACGAGTACCTCATTGGCGGCGAGGTAGGACTTCGCCTCGCCGCCCTCATGGATGATGTCTGCAAATTTCAAAAATTGCCCAAGCGTAATGTACTCGGTTTTGATTTTGATTTCGTCGATATTGTCCATAAAAGAAAACGTGGCCTTTCATCCAAATATAGTTTACTACTACGTAGTAAAAAAAAGAAGGCTTTTTTCGCCTTCTCTCGTCGCATTTTTTTCCTTTAAAACCTCAATAAGTCCTCATTGGAGTGATGATTTCAATCGCCGAGGGATCTTTGACGTTTTTCGCCACAAAGGGCTTCATTTCGCTTTGGAAGCAAAGGGTCACATCTTCGGATTTTAATGCACGAATCGCGTCCATGACAAAGACGGGGTTGAACGAAACCTCCAAACGCTCCCCGGAATAGGAGAAAGTTTGGATGCTTTCATTGGCGGACCCGTTGGATTCGCTCTTCGCTTGCACCTCCACCTCATCTTCGCGCATCAAAAGTTTGACGGCGGAATCGCGGTCGGCGGACAAAATGGAGCAAACGCGGCCAATCGCGGAAAGGAATTCCTGCGAATTCACTTCCAAGAAATAATTGAAGCTCGTTGGAATGATGGATTTGTTACCTGGGTGGTCGCCGGGGATTAAACGGCTGGTGACAATCGTGTTGCCAAACTGGAATAGAGCCTTATGGTCATCGATACCGACGCGGACATTTGGTTCGTTTTCAAAAAGGCGGACGATGTCGGAGAGAACCCTGGCAGGAACGTTAGCGCAGAAATGAACGTCTTGGCTGATATGAATTGTTTTGCAGGCCAAACGAGCCGAATCTGTGGCAATGGCGACTAATTGGCCATTCCCTGTCGCCTCAAGCTTTACAGCAGCCAAAACCGGCCTTTGCTCCTTGGTGGAAGCCGCGAAAGCACTTTGGTCGACGAGCAAAGCGATGTCCGCGCAGCTTGCATCGAAGACTTGCCCCGCAACATCAAAGTCGATGTCAGGATACTCATCCGCGTTGATGCTGTTGAGTTTAACAGAGGAACGACCCCCGTCCACCTTAGCGATGGAGTCATCGATAACCTCAATACTAACTTCATTAACATCGACTCGACGAATGAATTCGGTTAGGTTCCTCGCATTGACTAGAGTTTTGCCCATGCTGGCGTTACGAATGATTTCCGTTTCTCCCTCCATGTAGGGGATGGTGACGCGGATTGCCAACTCTGCGTTAGACCCTGTTATTTCTAATCCTTTTTCGTTCAAATCCAATTTTACGTTAGATAAGACAGGGTTGGGCGATTTAACGGCAACGCCATGGCTAGCCGCATTGAGAGCCTTAAGGAATTTTTCTTTATTAATTGTGAACCGCATGCGCCTAATATTCCTCCAATTTCATTCTTTAAAAATATTAACAACAATAATAAGAGATGTGAGTTGTGTGGATTATGTGGAAAACTCGTTTCCGTTCTCCCTCTTAAATTTTAACACGTACCACTTAAGAAGGAAATTTATTTATTATATAAATAATCTTACGGTTTCAACTTGTCCTCCAAGTCCTTTATTGCCTTCTGCATCTCGATGTCAGTTTTCAACAGGTTTTCCACTTTTCCGACGGCGTTCATCACCGAGGTGTGGTCCTTTGAGAACAATTTTCCGATCTCGCTGTAGTTGAGGGCGAGGCATTCACGACATAAATACATGGATATGTGACGTGCGAGCGCGATTTGCGCCACGCGCATCTTTCCAGTAATCTGCGAAGGGGTCAGCGCGTAATAATCGGCGACCACGGACACGATTCTTTCCGGAGATAAGACGGTTGCTTCTTGCTTACTTTTGATGAGGCTGGATATCGCTTCCGCCGCGACATCCGCGGTGATGTGTTTGGTGGGGCGGATGTTAATCGTGTAGAAGATGAGACGATTCAAAGCCCCTTCGAGCTCTCGAACGTTGCTGTTGAATTTCTTCGCCAGCAAGTCAATGACCTCGTCGTCAATGACGCTGGAACTAAGGTCCCCTGCCGCGATTTTCGAACGGAGAATTAGTTTACTAGTTTCCAAATTTGGCTTTTTGATTTTAACGGATAAACCTTGGGAGAAACGGGTCTTGAGACGCTCGTCCATTCCATCGATAGTGGAGGGGTCTTGATCGCTAGTTAAAACGATTTGCTTTTTGGCGTTGGCTAGCGTTTGGAAAACGTTAAAAAACATTTCCATGGTCTTCGCCTTTTTCCGGAGGTATTGCACATCGTCTAGCAAGAGAACGTCCACCTCGTTTCGGAAATAGGCGTTAAAAGACTGATCCGTTTGGTAGTTTGTGGCAAAATTGACGAACTCATCGATAAAATCCGAAGCGGAAATGTAAAGAACTTTCAAGTTCGGCTGCTTCTCTTTGATGTAATTCCCGATGGCTTCCAATAGGTGGGTTTTTCCGAGCCCGGAGTTACCGTGAATCATTAGGGGATTGAAGACGTTCCCGGGGTTAGAGGCGATTAAAAGTGCGGCTTGCCTCGCCTCCATATCGCTGTCGCCAACAACGAAGGAATCGAAGGTGAAGCGAGGGTCCAGTCTGGCGTTTTTAAAAAAATGAACTTCGGAATCAGATTTTGAGATAGAGTTTCCATTGCTAAGAAGCTGATCCTTCGACTTGAAATCCAGTTTGTAATTGGTTCCGGTGCATCCGTGAACCGCATCGGTGATTTGCTTAAGAAATTTGGTGGAAAAAACAACTGCCGCCAAAGCCGATGGCGCGGAAATGACCATAGTGTCACCGTTTACTTCTGCAATCGAACTCCCCGAAAAAAAGGCTTCGTATACTCGGTCGTCTTCGATGGTTTTCTTAATGGCGGTGAGAATGGCGGACCACAACTCCTCCCGCTCGGATAACGTTGCGTACATACGGCGTTATTATAAAAGTTTTCCACAAAATGCCAAGAAAAGGATTCCAAAAATTTACTTTTCCACATTTTCGACATAAAAAATAATTTTTTGTCCCGTTTTCATCGGATGAAAGTTATGCACTTATCCACATTGTGGAAAACTCAATTCGTTTCCATTTACTACTTTTTGGGTGTGGATATCTCGGGTCATTTTGGAGTTTTACCCGAGATATTTTTAAAAAAACGATTCGTGATGGTCGTAACAATTTGGGAACTTCCCCAAAAATGTGGAAAACGTAAAAACGCGCGTAACGAAAGGGAAACCCACTTCGGTTTTCCCCTAAAAACGCCTTTAGGAAATGTGGAAAACTTCTTTTGCGGAAAACCTTTTCTTCCCGTGAGCGCGTGCGAATTTAGTTGCTAGCCCCATTTTCCCCCCCTATAATTGCACTTGCTTTTAAGCAAAGGAGAACCTCGTTATGGCAAGCAAAAAAACCTACCAACCCTCGAAAGTGAAGCACGCTCACCGCGCTGGCTTCCGCGCTAGAATGGCGACCCATGGTGGACGCAATGTCCTCGCCCGCCGCCGCGCCAAAGGCCGCAAACGCCTCGCTGCTTAATTTTTTGGGATTTTCGCGCCGTGAAAAAGGAAAATACAATCAAGCCCCATCGGGAATTCGATCGAATCATCCATACCGGCGCCAGGGTCAAGTCTGCCCACTTCACCGTATTCGGCGAAAAAAATGCCAATTCCGTTCTTCGGATTGGCATCGCCGTCGGGAAGGCCAACGGTAAAGCGTTCATGCGAGTTCGCATTAAACGACAAGTTCGCGCGATCATCGCTTCCAAAAAAATGGATTTAACGCAGCCGTTCAACCTCATCATCGTGGTTCGCCCGTCCTACCACGAGGGCGAATTCACGCAAAATGAGTTGGAGCTACACGCTTCGCTCGACCGCATGAAGGAAATACTCAATTGAAACCGAGATCAAACAAAAAATTGTTGACCGGAGTTGCTCTTGCACTCGGGGCGGTTTTTCTTTCTGGCTGCACCGCTAACTTCTGTTCGTCTACGGACCAGGCCGCTATGGCTTATCCTTACGACCAAGGAGTTACGGTTTATGTTTCCAAGGAAGAATACAACGCTTTGAAGAACGGAAGCGATGAAACAATCAAAGCGATCATCGCGCAAGAAGAGGCTTGGTCAACGGAAGCCGCCGCTTACGGCCTCCCCGCCATTGCAGGTCCTGCCCTGGATGGCAACGACAACGTTTACAAGTACATTCCGTTCCAGTACAAGGAAACCGAAGGTGAAAACAAGCAGCCTGTTAAAGTGAATGGCTCGCTTGTCTTTAACGCTTTCACTTCCAAAAAATCCGCTTCTTTACTCGATTCGGTCATTTTATCCGCTAAAAATAATGGGTACTATGTGCCGAGTGTTTACTACTTCGGCATTCTTGATGATTATGTGTTAAAAGCGGCCATCGTTGAATCCGACTCCACCGGCGATTATGGCTGGGGAAAATACATGACGGTTGATACCTGGGCTGAATATGCCGCTACCGATGGTGGCAAAGCTTTCGTCAGCGCGCTTACCGCCAATGGTGAAAACGGCGCCGCCTGGGCCGTTAACGCCAACAAAACCGAAAATGGCCTCGAAACCGACGAATTGATCCAAAATGGAAAGCCGGAAGAGGGCAAAACCCAATCCGTCCTTTACGAAAACGGACGCATTAAGTTCTCAGGCGACCTCTACAAAAACAAAAAAGGTGAAGACGTTCGCGATTTCTGGGGCTTCTATGACAAGTGGAATGAAGACATTCGTTCCAAATTTGTTGGAAAAGAAGTTGATGGAAAAACTTTCTCTCAACTTGATTCCTATGCCCTTCCCTCCGCCGACTTCACCGCTTTGTATAAGTCGACCGTCAGTGGACGCGTGAGCCGCATCACTTCTTGTATCGCTACTCGTGACGGCTATTACGGCCACTATGGACCGAATGCCGATTGGAAAGTTCCGATGCAACAAAAATCTTGGGGTTACGCCTGGCATAAAGGCTTCCTTGAAGGATTGCTCGTCTACCCCGTTTCTTGGTTGACGGACACCTTCGCAGTCGGTATGGATCCTCTTCTGACCGGCGTTGGGCAGATTTGGGCCATCGTATTCGTGACCTTAATCGTTCGTTCGCTTCTGCTTCTTGTCAGCTTCCGTTCTACGATGGATAGCCAGAAGATGCAGATGCTTCAACCTGAACTTGCTAAGATTCAAGCCAAATATCCGAACGCCGATACCAACACGGCTGAAAAACAACGTCTTAGCCAAGAGCAAATGGCTCTGTACCGTCGACACGGTGTCAAACCATTCCGACAAATGCTTGTGCTCATCGTTCAATTCCCGGTGTTCATCTGTGTTTGGAGCGGGTTGCAGGGGTCTTCGGCCCTCGCTACCGGCGAATTCTTGAATTTGTCTCTGTCCGATACCATCCAGCAAACCCTGTTTAACGTCGGCGGGACGTGGTATTTGAATACCAAAGGTTGGTGGACGGCCCTCGTCTTGTTCATTTTGATGGCGGGCGTTCAGATCATGGCCATGATGCTTCCTCGCATTATTACCAAGATTCAAAATAAGGACGTTGCCAAATTAAATGTGAACAACGCGGCCAATCAGCAAAACAAAACCATGAAGATTATGAGCGTGGTTATGATGGTCTTCACGATCGTCATGGGCTTCATGCTCCCGTCTGCCATGGGTGTTTACTGGCTTATTGGCGGTTTGATGTCCATGCTTCAAACTGGCATCACCCAACTCATCATGACGAAGTCGAAGAAAAAGAAAGCGAAATAAAATGAAAGAATATAGTGCAAAAACCATTGAAGAAGCGGTTAAGCTTGCCTGTGACGAGCTTTCCGTGGATGAAAAACACCTCGTCTACGAAGTGAAAGAGGAAAAGAAATCCCTCTTCCGCAAAACGGCAACCATCGCGGTTTATACCGATGAAGACGCCGCTGGATATGCGGAAAAATACCTCCATGACGCCGTTGCGGCTCTTGGCATTGAAATCACGACCGAAAGTGTTGTCGAAGACGAAATCATCAAAGTCACAATCAATTCTGAACGCAACCCCGTTCTTATCGGACGTAGTGGAAAAACCCTTCAAGCCCTCAATGAACTCGCTAAGCTTGCGGTTAGCAACAAATTCAAACGCCGATACCGCATCCTTCTCGACGTCGCGGGATATAAAGAAGAAAAATATGATAAGATTGCCAACATTGCTAAGCGTGAGGCCAATCGCGTTCTCCGCAATCACTTCGACGTCCAACTCGATCCGATGACTCCGGACGAAAGACGCATCGTGCACAACACCTTATCCGGTATGGAGCACATCAAAACCGAATCCACCGGTGTTGGTGCCAACCGTGCCGTTTCGATCAAATACGTCGAATAATCTTCAATAAAATAAGGAAAAGGGCCTAACGGCTCTTTTCTTTTATATATAATAGGTGCGCGTATGAATGAACCGATTATCGCCCTTGCAACTCCACCCCTAAAAAGCGCCCTCGCTATGATTCGCGCTTCTGGCGAAGGCATTTTGGAAATCACGGACTCTCTCTTTTCTAAACCAGTCTCCAATTTAAAAACCCGTTCTTTGCTTTATGGAACTTTGTCCGATCAAGGACAGGCCATGGATGAAGTGGTTCTTTTGGTGTATCCCAAACCCCATACCATGACGGGCGAAGATGTTGTGGAGATTTGCTGCCACGGTTCTATGGTTATTGTGAATCAAATCGTGGAAGCCTATCTTTCTCGCGGGGTGCGTTATGCAACGGGAGGGGAATTCTCCGCCCGAGCTTTCTATAATGGCAAGATGGATTTGATTGAAGCGGAGGCGGTTCAGGATCTAATCAACGCCACCACCGTAGAATCCAAAAACGTCGCCTTGTTGTCTTTAAGCGGCCAAACCAGCAAATCGATTGGGCCATTAAAAGAAGAAATCGGCGCATTGCTTGGTTTGGTGGAAGTTGGCATAGATTTTCCGGAATATGACGAAGAAGAAGCGGCGACGAATCAAGGAATTGCCGCAGGATGCCACGCCATTCGCGAACGTATTTCCACCTTGTTAAAGCAGGGCGAAGAAGGAAGAATGATACGTGAAGGGGTCAAACTGGCCCTAGTTGGCAAGCCTAACGTTGGAAAGTCTTCCTTGCTGAACGCTCTCCTTCAAAAAGAAAAGGCGATTGTCAGCGATATCCCTGGGACGACGCGCGACGTGGTGGAGGGAGATTTATCCATTAATGGCATCCCTGTTCATCTCATGGATACCGCGGGGATTCGTGAATCGAATGACGCGATTGAACAACTAGGGGTTAAGCGATCTCTATCCTCTATCGAAGAGGCAGATTTGGTGCTTTTCGTGCACGATGCTTCCACGAATTACGATGAAGAAGAACGGGAATTGTTGAAATCGGTGGAAAACAAGCCCTATTTAATTGTGAACAACAAAGCAGACTTAATTGCGGAAAAGAATGACGGCGAAATCGAAGTATCTGCGCTTCATAACGATATCGACGCTCTGAAAAAAGCGATTGTTGAGAAATTAGGGATCCCCGATAGCGCCTACCATACCCCTTCTCTTTCCTCTGCGAGAGAATTGGCACTTCTGCGTTTGGTCGATTCTGATTTAAAAGAAGCGGAAGAAGACGCGAATAACGGATTATCTGTTGATTTACTTTCCGTATCCCTTCAGGAGGCCTATAACCACGTTCGCGAATTGCTTGGGGAAGACGCAACGCATGATTTGACGGATGAAATCTTTTCCCGATTTTGCGTGGGAAAATAAGGAACTTTATGAAATTTTTTGACTCCCATTGCCATTTGAACGATAAAGAATTTGATTCCTCTTATCGTGAGGTCTACGAAAGGGCTAAATCGATGGACGTGTCCCCTCTTTTGGTTATTGGGTGGGATTTCGAATCATCCTTAAAAGCGGTTCAAATGTCGGAAGAACTTGAAGGAGTGTATGCCTTGGTTGGGTTTCAACCCGAAAATCTTGAATCGATTTCGGAAGGGGCGATCCAAAAGATAGAGGAACTAACGAAGCGTCCGAAAGTGGTAGGCATCGGAGAAATCGGTCTCGATTACCATTGGTTTCACGATCCTAAAGACCATGAAAACCAAAAGAAGTGGTTTATCCGTCAATTAGAACTCGCAGATAAACTCGATTTGCCTGTTTCCATCCACGCTAGAGAAGCTTTAGGGGATACCTTGGATATTCTTCGGGTTCATTCCCCAAAAAGAAAAGGGGTTTTGCATTGTTATTCCGGATCGGTTGAAACCATGATGGAACTAGAAAAGCTAGGATACTACTTTGGTTTTGATGGACCTGTAACTTTTAAAAATGCGAAAGAACCAAAACGATGCGTGGAAGCGTGTCCTTTAGAACGGTTGCTTGTAGAAACCGATTCACCATATATGGCCCCGACCCCTTTGAGGGGAACGGTGAATGAACCGAAAAACATCCCTTTAATTGTCACAGCTATGGCTGAATTAAAGGGTATAAGCATCGACAAATTAGCGGAAGCGATGCAAGAGAATTTAGAAAGGCTGTTCCGCGTGAAACATGAATAAAATTCAATACCCTGCCATCATTGTTGTAGAAGGAACGTCAGATGAGGCTTTAATTAGTTCTTTCATGGATGCCGACATCGTTGTTACAAACGGTTCAGACGTTCCACGTGAAACAATCGAGTATTTGAAAGAAGCCAAAAAGAAGCGAGACATTGTAGTTTTAACGGATCCAGATTGCCCGGGAAAACGCATACGGGATATCTTAAACCGCGAAATCCCAGGTCTTTTGCATGCCTTCGTTCTTAAAGAACACGCGATTAAACACCACAAGGTTGGCGTTGCGGAAAGTTCCAAGGAAGATGTGTTGGACGCCCTTTCTCATATTGTTCCCACCGCCTCCTCCGATCGTGGCAAGTTAACCATGGCGGATTTAGTGGAATTAGGGTTGATGGGGGAGGATAATTCCTCGTCAAAAAGAGCGAAATTGGAACGAGTTTTGCATTTGGGACACACTAACGCAAAGACGCTGCTAAAAAGAGTGAATGCGTTGGCATTAACAAAAGAGGAACTTCAGGAGGCGCTAGAACAAGATGAATGAAGACAAATTTTTCGAAGGAGTGGCTTCGTTAAAACTTTTGGCGAAAAAAGAAGTGGGGCAAAACTTCCTAATCGATCCACGTGCCGCCGAAAGTATTGTTAATGCGCTAGATATTCAAGAAGGCGAAAGGGTGCTGGAAATTGGCTGCGGAGCCGGCTCTCTTACCTATTTCCTTTCCCGTTATTCCAACGAAATAGACGCCATTGATATTGATGAAGCCATGTTGTTAAAAACGGGCAAGGATTTCGAAAAAATGGAAAACCTTCACGTTATTTATGGCAATGCGGCGAAATGGGATTATTCCTCCTACGATAAAATCGTTGGAAATCTTCCTTATTACATCACTTCCTTGCTTGTGGAAAGAGCGTTGATGGAAGGAAAGAAGGCGAAGCGTATGGTTTTCATGGTCCAAAAAGAAGCCGCTGCTCGTTTGCTATCTCGCCCGGGATCCAAAGATTACGGCCCTCTCCCCATTTACCTTTCCTTGGTTGCAAATTCCAAGAAACTTTTTAACGTTGGTCGTAATTCCTTTACCCCGATTCCCCACGTGGACTCTTCTGTTCTTCGTTTTGACGTGATTCCTGAATCTCATAACGAAGAAACAAAGGAAACATATAAATTTTCCCAAAGCATGTTCCTTCAGCGTCGAAAAACCATCTTCAATAACCTGAAATCCTATCTACGCGACGATATAAAAGCTAAGGAGGTTCTCGCTTCCTGCGGGATTGAACCGACGAGACGTCCCGATGCCATATCGCCCCTTGAATATTTATCTCTCTACCGCGCCACGAAACGAGTACAATAAATCTCGCGTTTACGGAGAATGATATGCTCATAAAATCCTTCGCTAAAATCAATTTGTCGCTGCAAATCAAAGGTGTTCGCCCCGATGGGTACCATGAATTAGAAATGGTTAACCTCCCTTTGAGCTTGCATGACGTCATTGAAATCGATGTCTCCCCTCGTTATGCCAACACCTATATCGTCTGTGATGATCTTGCTTTGATGAGCATGAAATCCAACTTATGCACGAAGGCGGTCGACGCTATGCGCGCACATTATGGGTTCAAAGACAACTTCATGATCCATATTCATAAGGAAATTCCTTTTGCCGCTGGACTAGGTGGAGGAAGCTCCAATGCTGCCTGCGTGATGCTTGGCTTAGACAAAATGCTAAAACTTCACGCGAAAAAAGAAGACTTAGTCGAAATTGGAAAAGGATTAGGCGCGGATGTTCCCTATTTTTTGGATCCTCACCCAGCCCTTGTGGAGGGTATTGGAGAAAAATTCACGTCAATTGAGGTGAAAAAGAGATATTTTTGCCTTCTTGTTAAGCCGGAAAAAGGGCTATTCACGAAGGACGTGTATGCAAAATGCGATGAATTCCCTCGTCAAATTATCGATACGGGCCTCGTGTTAAAAGGATTGAAGGAAGGCGACGATTCTTTGATTGCCTCTAATCGTGGAAACGACCTTTATCTAGCCGCGGAATCTTTGCTTCCGGAAATCAAAACAATTGTTGAATCCCTCCGTGAGGACGGTTTTGAAATCGCCTCTATGTCCGGATCGGGATCTTGTTGCTATGCTTTAACCTGCGATCAAAAGAAAGCGGCGAAAGCGGCGAAGAAATACACAAAACAAGGGCACGTATCCCTTGTTTGCGAAATCCTTCGTTGATTTGTAGACTCCCATCATCCTTTGAGCCAATTGGCTCATTTTTTATAGCAAAAGAAAAGACGCCGGAGATTCCGACGCCTTTTCCGTTAAGTGAAGTCTTACTTCTCTTCGCTGTTCAAGATGTTCGCTTGAGCCGCAGCAAGGCGGGCTAGCGGGACACGGAACGGAGAGCAAGAAACGTAGTCGAGGCCGACACGATCATAGAACATAATGGACGCGGGGTCGCCACCGGTTTCACCGCAAACCCCGATGAGGAGGTTCTTGTTGGTGGCACGGCCACGTTCGACAGCGATCTTGACGAGTTCGCCAACCCCTTCGACATCGATCGTTTGGAACGGATCGAATTCATAGATCTTGTGATCATAGTAGAAGGGGAGGAATTGGCCGGAGTCATCACGGGAGAAGCCCATGGTGAGCTGGGTAAGGTCGTTGGTGCCGAAGCTGAAGAATTCCGCATGTTTGGCGAGTTCGCCGGCACGGAGGCAGGCGCGCGGGATTTCGATCATCATACCGACGTGGTAGACGAGTTTGACGCCCTCTTTGGCCATTTCATCTTCGACCGCTTTGATCACGGTGTTCTTGGCCCAGAGGTATTCCTTCAATTCGCCGCAGAGAGGAATCATGATTTCGGGTTCGACTTCGTGTCCGAGCTCCTTCGTAGCCTTAATAGCGGCTTCGATGATAGCGCGGGCAAGAACGGCGTAGATTTCCGGATAGGCAACGCAGAGACGGACGCCACGGAAGCCCATCATCGGGTTGGCTTGATGGAGTTGATTGATACGATCCTTGACCTTTTGAACGGTGACGCCAAGGGATTTGGCGAGGTCGTTGATGGTCGCTTCATCGCCGATTTCCGGGAGGAATTCGTGTAGAGGCGGGTCGAGAAGACGGATGTTAACCATCGAATCGGGGTTCGCCATATACATTTCGTAGAAGTCACTCATGAGGAACGGACGGATGCGTTCCAAAGCGGCTTCACGCTCTTCGGTCGTGTCGGAGAGGATCATGCCACGCATATTGATGATGCGTTCCGGAGCGAAGAACATACGTTCGGTACGGCAGAGACCGATACCTTCAGCGCCGAAGTTGCGGCCATTGTGGGCATCGTCGGGGGTATTGGCGTTGACGCGGACTTTGAGGCGACGATATTTGTCAGCCCAAGCCATCAAGCGGCCAAAGTCGCCACCGAGGTTGGCGGGAACCATCTTGATTTCGCCTTCATAGACGAGACCAGTGGAACCGTTGACGGAGAGGACGTCGCCTTCGTGGTAGACTTTATCGCCAACTTTGAGGGTCTTTTCCTCTTCGTTGACAACGATTTCGGTCGCACCAGCGACGCAGCATTTACCCATGGAACGGGCAACGACCGCAGCGTGGGAGGTCATACCGCCACGAGCGGTGAGGATGGCTTCGGAATTGACCATACCGATGATGTCTTCCGGAGAAGTTTCAGCACGGACAAGGACGACTTTCTTTCCAGCGTCGTGCCAGGCTTTGCATTCTTCAGCGGTGAAGACGATCGCACCAGTGCCAGCGCCCGGGGAAGCGGGGAGGCCTTTGATGACGGGGTCATGAGCCTTGAGATCTTTTTCGTCGAAGGTCGGGTGGAGCAAGTCGTTGAGTTGCTTCGGCTCGACGCGGCAGACCGCGGTCTTTTCGTCGATGAGTCCTTCGTCGACGAGGTCGCAAGCGATCTTCAACGCGGCGTGGGCCGTGCGCTTGCCATTACGGGTTTGCAAGAAGAAGAGCTTGCCGTGTTCGATGGTGTATTCCATGTCTTGCATATCGTGGAAATAGGTTTCCATGCGCTTGATGGTTTCCATGAACTGTTTGTAGACTTCCGGCATGCGCTTTTCGAGTTCGTCGATGTGAAGCGGAGTGCGGATACCAGCGACGACGTCTTCGCCTTGGGCGTTCGGAAGGAACTCGGCGTAGACTTTCTTTTCACCGGTGGACGGGTCACGGGAGAACGCGACACCAGTGCCGCAATCTTCGCCCATGTTGCCGAAGACCATCGTTTGGACGTTGACGGCGGTGCCCCATTCATAGGGGATGCCGTTCATTTGACGATAGATGTTGGCACGGGGGTTGTCCCAGCTGCGGAAAACGGCGGCAACCGCTTCTTTGAGTTGGACATACGGATCTTGAGGGAAATCTTCCCCAAAGGTCTTCTTGTAGTAGGCTTTGTATTCGCCAACGAGGGTCTTAAGTTGATCCGAAGTGACTTCGGTGTCGAGCTTATAACCGTTTTCTTCCTTGATCTTGTCGAGCATCGCGTCCATTTCGGTGCGCGGATGTCCTTTGGCGATGTTGGTATACATCAAAAGGAAACGACGATAGGAGTCCCAAGCAAAACGTTCGTTGCCGGAAGCCTTCGCGAGTTCTTCAACGGTGGTATCGTTGGTTCCGAGGTTGAGGATCGTGTCCATCATACCCGGCATGGATTGACGAGCACCAGAACGAACCGAGACGAGAAGAGGCATGCCCTCTCCGCCGCCGAATTTCTTTCCGTTGACTTCTTCCATTTCGTGAACATGTTTCACGATGTCCTCCCAGACGAAATCGGGGATCTTCTTACCCGAATCGTAGTAGAGGGTGCAAGCTTCGGTGGAGATGGTGAAACCAGCGGGGATGTTGATCCCAGCGGCAGTCATCTCGGCAAGACCAAAGCCCTTTCCACCAAGGATCTCTTTGCCGACTTTAGCGGCGTGAGCTTCTTTGAAGGAATATACGTACTTTTTCTCTGCCATTTTTTCCTCCTAATGACAATTAGTGGGGCACTAGCCCCGACGGGTAGTATCTTACCATAGGTAAAAGGGTTCTTAATATAGAAAAGATTCCCTTTATCGTTAATTTTTGTGTTATATGGCCTTCGTTAACGAAGGATATCGATTTTTTCTACAGCTTCCGCGAGGTTGCCCACGATAAAATCGGGTTTTGCGTCCGGGTATTTTGCGTAGGGGTGAGGGTCGCCGCCTAAAAGCAAGACGGAGTGGGTTTCGGCATTTTTGGCTGTTTGGACATCTTGAGTGGTGTCCCCAATAAACCACGAGGATTCAAAGTTGATGTTGTGGTCTTTTTTGGCTTTTAACAACATGCCAATTTTCGGCTTTCTGCAATCGCATTCCCTGGTATATTCCGCGACAGATTGCTCTTTCTTGATGGGGAAGTGAGGACAGAAGTAAATGCCGTCTAAATAAGCCCCTTCCTTGCCTAACTCCATTTCTAGCGTGGCCATAATGCGTTGCAGTTCCCCCATGGTGGTCTCGCCACGAGCGACAATCGGCTGATTGGTGATGCAAACAGCTAGATAACCAGAGTCGTTAATTTTCTTAACGGCTTTCGCTGCTCCGGGAATCAGGTGGAGCATCTCGGCTTTCACGACAAAATCGCCGAAGACGTTGAGGGTGCCATCACGGTCTAAGAAAAAGGCGGTTTGAGGATTCTTGAGGTTTTTGCGTTCTGGAATTCCTTTGGAAACGTCGTTTGTTACTTTTTCTATGCTTAGTCGATCTTCCATTTCGACGACGTATTCGCTTGAGTGATACGCGTATAGGCCTTCAATAGCCAGCGTAGGGGCAAAAACATCGTCCCGGAAGTTCAGTGGGCAAATGTCGTCAGGATCATAAGTCGATAAAAAGTCTCCCGACACAATGGCTAAATCGGTGGGAATGATGTTTCTGTAGGCAAAATCTCTGGCTGCAGAGGTTTCTTTTGGCAGAACAACGAATCCCCGACCATTTGGTTTGACGATAAGGACGTCCTTTTGTTCTGGGTGGGGTTCGGGGTGAACAAACGCGGAAATCATCGCGCCCTTTTCTTTATGAAATTTAAGAAAACGGTGAAGATCGACGTCTAAAAACAAATCCCCTGGGACATAGAGGAGGTCTTCGTCTAGTTCAGCCAAAGACGCGATTGCACCGGCATTTCCCTTTGGCTTATCGAGCAAAAGAAGCGAGACCTGTGCGTTTCCTGCTAAAAAATCAGGGACATCAGCCTTCTTTGGCCATGCGATAAAAAGATGGTCGACACCATTATGCAACAAAGATTCAGTTTGCCATTTTAAAAGTGGCTTTCCAAGAATTGGGGTATCCCATTTCGCGACACCATATCCTGGTGTGGCGAAGTCTTTTTTGTAGGCGGCGCAGTAAAGTAAGGCTTTCATGTCCTCATCATACCTTAAAACGGGCTCAAAATGAGTAGGGAACACATCGCTGTTTCCGACATTTTGTTAAAAAGAGTAGAATGAGAAGCGTTATGAAGCAAAACGATCCCTTGATTCTTACTTTCGATTTCGGAACCCAGTCCGTCCGAGCCTCCCTTTTCAACAAAAAGGGGGAGTGTGTGGGAATGGAAAAAGAAACCTATCAACCCGCCTATTTTTCCCCAAAACCTGGTTATGCCGAAATGGATCCAAATGATTATTACGATTATTTATGCGTTGCCTGTAAACGCTTGGTGGAAAGTCATCAAGAAGAAATAAAACGCGTCCAAGGCGTTGTGGTGGATTGTTTCCGTGATTCTGCGGTCCTTTTGGATAAAGAACGTAAGGTGATTCGTCCCATGATTCTATGGCTCGATTCCCGCATGGCCAAATGCGAAGACCCCCTTCCTTTGTTCAACCGTTTTGCCGTTAAACTGGTTGGAATGGATTACGTCATCAAAATGAATCGTCGCCGTTCCGTGATGAACTGGATTAAAGAGAACGAACCGGAAAATTTCGAGAAGTGCGATAAATACGTCTCGGTATCTACCTTCTTTATTTATCGTTTGACGGGTGAATTAAAAGATACCGCCTGCTCCTATACCGGTCATTATCCCGTCGATACCAAAAAAGGCACTTGGTACAAAAAACCAACCAAGCACTTTAAAGGCATGGTGTTTTCCGTTAAAAAGTCCCAGTTGTGCGATTTGGTTCCACCTGGAGGGGTTTTGGGCCAAATTAGCGAACAAGCCGCGAAGGAAACGGGGCTTCCCGTCGGGCTGAAAGTATTTGCCGGCGGATCGGATAAGAGCTGCGAAACGTTAGGCGCCGGAGTGGTGGATACCACCATGGCGGCCGTTTCGCTTGGAACGGCTTGCTCTATTGAAACAACGACCCCCCATTACACCGAGCCTGTTCGGTTTTTACCTGGCTACGCGAACGTGATTTCAAACTCCTATAACGTGGATATTCAAATTTATCGTGGGTTTTGGATGGTAAATTGGTATTTAAAAGAATTTGGACGTGAAAAAATCGAAGACTATTTTGTTGAGACGAACCCCGAAACCTATAACAGCCGTTTAAAAAACATTCCCGTTGGAAGCGATGGTTTGATTGTTCAACCCTTTTGGGGGCCGCTTTTGGACCGTCCTCAAGTCAAGGGGGCAATTATTGGGTTTTCCGATTACACGACTAGGGATCATGTTTATCGCGCCATTATTGAAGGGATTGGATACGAACTTCGCTATTCCTTGGATGGCATCCGCAAACAGCTGAAACGTCGCGATCACATTCACAAAATTCGTATTTCTGGTGGCGGCGCGCAAAGCGATGAAATCTGTCAGATTATGGCGGATATTTTCAATCTTCCCGTTTCCCGAGTGCAAACGCACGAAACCTCTAGCCTTGGTGCGGCGATTGCCGGATTCTTGGCCGCGGGGGAATTTAAAGACCCTGACGAAGCGGTCAAAGCGATGGTTCATGAGGAGAAGACATTTGTCCCTAACCCGGAGAACGTCAAAATCTATGAGGGTCTATATCAAAACGCCTATAAAAAACTCTATCCCTCTTTAAAGGACGTTTATCGATACCTTTATGACTTCACTGCCCAATAAAAAACCACGCAAAATCAATTCAAAAATGAGTAATTGAGTTATGAATGATTGGAGCGCTGACTTCGTTTCTTTCGAAAAATTCTTTGCTACAGGTCATACCTTGGCGGAGGGTTTTCTTTCTTCTCAACCCCTGCTCAAGGCCATTCCAAATATTCACGACTTTTTGCTCCAACAAATTCAAAATCTTGACCTTTCTCAATACCAAGAAATTGCACCTCAGTGTTGGGTTCATCCAAATACAATCGTCGATAAGAGCGCGGTCTTAATTGGCCCTTTGCTTCTTGGCCCCGGGTGCGAAGTTCGACCCGGTGCATATATTCGTGGCAATGTTCTTGCAGGAAAAAACGTTGTCATTGGCCATTGCACCGAGGTTAAAAATTCCATCCTTTTTGACGAAGTTCAGATTCCGCATTTTAACTACGTTGGAGATTCTATTTTAGGGTATCGCGTTCATTTTGGCGCCGGGGCAATAACTAGCAATTTCCGCGCAGATCACGGCCCAATCAAAATTAAATATGGCGAAAATGCAAGGATTTTACCCTTCAATAAAATGGGGGCCGTTGTCGGCGATTTCACGGAAGTTGGTTGCAACGCTGTTTTAAATCCCGGAACCTTGCTTGGGAAAAATTGCCGAGTTTACCCCCTTGCTTCCATTCGCGGGACTTACCCCGGTGAAACAATCGTGAAACAAAATGGAGAAACCTCTTGCGTGCGCCATCCAAAAGAAGAAGCACAATGAAAACAATTACGGTTTATGTTTTACCTCATGAAAATCTAGCGGCCTCCCAACTAAAAATTGCCACATTCATTGGGGAGGAACAATATTCGGCGTTGAAGGAAACGTATGGAGGAAAAGCAACATTCCTGCCTTCCGTTGCAAAAACTTATTTGCTTAAGAAATTTACGCCGAACAACCCTCTTTTTTATGGCCCAAACGGAAAGCCTTACCAAGACGGCTGTTTCTTTAATTTATCCAACACGAAAGACGCTTCCGTGATTGTTGTTGCGGACCAAGAATGCGGTGTAGATATCGAGGGAGAAAGAAAAATGACCCCTGGCTTCCAACAAAGTGTTTTTGGCGAGGTGATCGCAAACGAGGACCCCATTGCTTGCTGGACGAGAAAAGAAGCGCTTAGCAAGGCGGAAGGAACGGGCCTTTCGGGTGCGCCTTTGCTGGATATACCGTTTAAAAAGGGGCTGTCCAACTATAAAGGTCGCGATTATTTTGTCGTGACCGGTTATTATGAAAGATGGACGATTTCTGTTGCTATAGAAGGATCAGAAGAATTCAAAATCCAATTTGAAGAAGCGATTTAGTGCTTTGTTGGGTCTAATTTTTCACCACACTGACTGCAGAAAGAAGCATTCGGTTGGTTGATGTAACCACACCGGTGGCAGACAATGGTTTCCATTGGTTTTTCTGCATTACGGTGTTCGTCGGCATCGTGATATTTTTCTTGTCGAGCGAGATAGTCGTTTTGCTGTTCGCGAAGGGACTTTCGTTCTTGGTTTTGATAAGTTGCCATTGTGTGATCGGGGGTTGAGGCGGGGTTAATGGGAGGCGTAGCATCCTTCATTTTGATGGCCATTTTAAAACGGAATATCCAAGAAATGACAATGAAGACGACCGTAAAGCCAAAGACGATCCAAAATACAAGGAAGGACCACTCCCCGTGCCCGGTGAAAATTAGAATTGGCATGAGGATAAAACAAATCATGATTGGTATCATGGAGATCCAAGAGACTTTTTTCCAAGTGTTGCTGGCTTTAACTGGGTTGAATTGATCTTTTTGTTGTTTCATTTTCCTATAATTATAAAACGGGAATAAGGATGCAAAAAAAGAAAATTTTGCAAATGATCGTGTTATTTTTCTTGTTGGTTTTCCCATTTGCCGTATAGTAATTTTGGAGGTAACTAACATGGAACAATGGATGTGGCTTGTTTGGCTGGGCATGTTTGTTCTTAGTTTGATTTTAGAGGCTTCAACGGAAGCTCTGGTATCGATATGGTTTGCCGCGGGAGCGCTTGTTTCTTTGGGCTGCAGCTTTATTCCGGGCCTTCCTTATTGGGGCGAGGTGATTATTTTCTTTGCTATTAGCCTTATCGCTTTCTTTGCGATCCGTCCTTTCTTGACGCGATTTCAAAGAAGGAAACGTACTCCGACTAATGTGGATGCGTTAATCGGCTCGAAAGGCATCATGAAACTAGGAACCGACGAGTGGAATGTCGGCGAAGTCGAGTTGCGCGGGGCGATATGGACGGCCGTTTCGGTTAATGAGAAAATATCTATATCCGAAGGAGAACACGTGCACGTGGTTGCTGTTTCGGGGAATAAGTTGATTGTGGAAAAGGAGGACTGACTATGCCAGCCTGGGGAATTGTGTTAATTGTCGTACTCGTGTTTTTTATCTTATTGATGATTATTTTCTTCTCTTCGATTCGTATTATCGGCCAAACCGAGAAAGGAATCGTGGAACGTTTCGGTGCTTATCGGACAACTTGGGATACCGGCTTTCACCTCAAGGTACCCTTTTTGGATCGCTTGGCTCACCGCATTGACATGAAGGAACATGTTGCGGACTTTCCGCCTCAAAGCGTCATCACCAAAGATAACGTCACGATGCAAATCGATACGGTTGTTTTCTTTTATGTGACTGATCCGAAGCTATTTGCTTACGGCGTTGCAGACCCGATTCGTGCGATCGAATTGTTGTCGGCGACCACTCTTCGCAACGTTATCGGTGAGCTTGATTTGGACGAAACGTTGACAAGTCGTGACGTAATTAATGAAAAAATCCGCGGAATTTTGGATGCGGCAACCGACCCGTGGGGAATTAAAGTCACTCGTGTTGAAGTGAAAAACATCCTCCCGCCGAAGGATATCCAAGAAGCGATGGAACGTCAGATGCGTGCAGAACGCGAAAAACGCGAAAAAATCTTACTCGCTGAAGGACAAAAGCAGTCCGCTATCCTCATTGCCGAAGGTAACAAGGAATCCATGATCCTTAACGCAGAAGCGGAAAAAGAATCGACCATCCGCCGTGCGGAAGGTGAAGCCCAAAAATTGGTAGACATGAAAAAGGCGGAGGCCGATGGTATCCGTATGGTCCGCCAAGCCGAGGCTGACGGTATTAAAGCGATTAAGGATGCCGGCGCGGATAAAGCCGTCCTGACGATTAAGGGCTATGAAGCTTTGAAAGAGGTGGCCGACGGGAAAGCAACAAAGATCTTCCTTCCTAATGAACTAGGGAAACTTGGTGGAGTTGCTTCTGCCATCGCAGAAAGCATTAAAAAAGAGGAATAGCCTTATGCCTGCCTTTTTGGGCAGGCTTTTGCTAACAGGGGTATGCAGGTCGAAGAAATAAAGGTTCCTTACAAGGAATACCTTACTTATTGCATAATCGCGAATCCCGATTGGAAAAAGAAGCCTTTACTATTGCTTCATGGCGGACTGGGTTCTACGCATAATTCTTTTGAATTGTTTGATACTTTCGCATTTTCTTCTGATCGGCCTGTCATCATGTATGACCAAATAGGCTGTGGGCTATCATCAATCCCCAACGACTAACCAGAACTTTATTGCTCGGATACTTGGATCGATGAACTTCAAAACCTTATCGGTTATTTTCGATTAGACGAGTTTCATTTATTGGGTCGCTCTTAGGGTGGAATGCTTGCTCAGCTTTATTGCTTGAAAACCAGGTTTAAAGGGGCGGAAAGTCTAATTTTATCTTCGAGGTTATCTTCTGCCTCGTTATGGAAAGAAGAAACACATCGTCAGATTCGCTCCATGAGTAAAGAAGATCAAAAGGCCATTGAAGAAGCAGAAAAGAATAACGACTATACCGCTCCAAAATTTCAAGAAGCCTTGGATCGTTATTTGAAGATGACGTTTCGGATTATTCTAAGGACGACCCAAACGTCCCTGAATGCCTGAGAAGAAAGAAAAATCTGGGAAATGTCGCTTATAACACCGCTTGGGGTCCTAGTGAGTTTCAACCGCTTGGCAACTTCAAAGACTATGAAATCACGACGCAATTAAAAGAAATTCGCCTACCTGTCCTCCTTCTTTTTGGCAAAAAGGACGAATCGGATAAAACGGTAAACGAAGCCATGTACGATGTTTTGACGAATACGACGAAAGAAAGGATGAGATTCCCAAGGCAAGACACATGACTTATTTCGCTAATTCTAAGTCCTATTTTGAGGCTTTGTCTCGTTTTTAGAGCATAGTGAACATAGGAATACGATAAGATGACTCCTGAATTTGGTTATTACACCGCATTAATTTGCGTATCCACAGGCATGATGGTTTTTTGCGCCTTGCTGAGTGCAGGAAGCCATGCTTTGCCTACACCGCAAAGAAGAATGATGTTTGTCCCCTTTTGCATCGTGATGGTGACTGCTTTCCTAGAAGGGGGAGGAGAGGCGATAGAAGAACTGCCGATGGCGTTAGCCATGTTTGACACGGCCCTGGAAAGCGAAAGAAAGACGGATCCTATGATGCCGACTATTTCTTATGGCTATGCTACCTGCAAACCAGGCGAAAAAAACGGTTTTGGAAACGATCGAAGAGGCGGACTCGAACATGTACCGTACGAAGCACCACTATTATTTATATCACGATATTCCGGAAAATCGCTGAAATAAATTAATCTTCGCCTTTATCGTGAAGTTCGTTGTATTTTTTATTGGATCCTCGGCATAGATTCGGTGGGTATTTTGCTTCGTTTCTTCGCATCTTATCCATCATGATTTCTTTGACGTTTAAATGGTAATGATCCGCCATCATATAACAATAAGTGAGGACATCCGCCAATTCTTCTTTGACCTTATCGATGGATTTTTCTTTGGAATCCCATTGAAAAACTTCTAGTAATTCGGCCGCTTCGATGCAGATACTCTTGGCTAAGTTTTCGCCACTATGGAACTGATCCCAATCACGGTCCTGATTGAATTTACGCAAGACATCCATCATTTCTTCGTCGGTCATAAGTTTTTCCTCGCCTTGCATTATAAACCAAAAACAATGTTTCGCCCTGGCAAAAACAAGGAGTACAATGACAAAAAAAGGAGGCCTCCCATGGCTGCTACCCCATTATTATCGAAGAATGCCTATTTGCGTATTGGCGAGCGTCTTTATTCCCTATATGAAGAAGAACATGGCGAAGATAAAACGGTTAAGAAATTAGATTCCATCGAGATTTTGGATCTTTATAAAGAGAAGGGTTCGAAATGGATTTCTTCAATGAATTTCGATGAAATCCACGCGGTGTTAAAACAATATAACGATAAAACAGATCCCGAACTCAGCAAGGTCATGCTTAACACTTATTTAGACCAATTGGAGGAACTTTGCCGCCTTCATGGGCTGATTCGTTAAGAAAGCCTAGAAAAGGGGTGGACACACCCCTAGAAAAAGAGTAAATTACAACAGCACTGAGCAGAAAGGTGGTGAGTGCGAAATGTCCGTGAAAGTTGTTGTCCGTGAGGGCGAAACCATCGATGACGCGATGCGCCGCTTCAAACGTGGCGTTAACAAGAGTGGCATCCTTCTCGAATGCCGCAAACGCGAAGCCTACCTTAAGCCAGGCCTTGCGCGCGCCATGAAATCCAAGATGGCCCGTCGTAAGAAGTTCTAATTCTTCTAACGATAACCAAAGTCGCCATGCGCGACTTTTTTTGTACCCAAAAGGATCTGCTATTGCCCGAAGAAGGGGGAAGGGAGGAAAATGGTTCCATGCGTTATTTTTGCTATATCGGTTATCAAACCAAAACAGTTGATAACCAAACTCGTCTCGTAGGGCTTTGCGTCCAAAAATGGAATTTGAGAGGGGAAAAAATTGCTGAATCTTGTCTTACTCCTCTTACTAATCCATCCTCTTTTTTCCTTTCTTTACGAAAGGCATCTTCGGAACTGGATGCTGTATTGCTTTCTTATAACGGGAAAATCCTTAACGCTATTCTGCACCTAGAAGCTAAGCTCGCTTCCTATCCTTTTGAAGGCTTAGAGACCTTCGACGTTAATGAATTCCAAGGCATTACATACGGCTTTGTGGAAATGGATATTCGCGATGCTTGGTGGCGCGTTTTCCATGAAAAGAAGCAGGACGTGGATGCGACTTCAATGGCCTTTATGGCGAAAAAATTGTTTGAATATGCCTGCGATTACGGCCAGGCAGTCCCTAGCGAAGTTCTTAATGATCCTTATTTTGATAATTGCCGCTGCCTTCCAAGGCAAAGGGATTATCATGTGGGTGGAGTATATGAAGAATCCCTGATTCATCGTTTGGTTCACCATTCCAGTTTGGAAGAAGTAGACCAATTGCTCTTTTTCGATATTGAGTGTTCGAATTGTGATCGAGGCGAAGGAAAAATTTGCGAATTTTCTTATTGCATCACCGATTTGAATGGAAATACCCTCAAGGAAGAGGAAATTTTGGTAAACCCTGGGGTTGGTGAGGAATTCGAATTCAAACTTTTGCGCCCAGGGGATGAGCTACACCTAAAATATGAGGCGAACGACTATTGGGCTTATCGCCAATCCCCCTCCTTCGGGCAAGTCCTCCCCAAGATCGAATCTCTCCTGTTGGATTCTCATACTTTGGCTGCAGGATATGCGGTTTTAAATGATCTTCGTTTCTTGGATTATTCCTTCAACCGTTATGGAAAACGTCTCGAGCTCCGTGGCGCGTTTGACGTGCAAAAACTGTATACCCCGATTGCTCACCGCCAAATCAAATTGGAAAAGGCGTATGAGATGTTTAGTAATGGAACCCCCTATGATGACGGTCTGACGCCACATAGTTCATTGGACGATGCAAAAATGAGTGCAAAATCCTTCTTTTTCTACTGCAAAGCGAAAAATATCGATGCAAAAACCCTTTTAATGAAGTCACGCGAATCCTTTGTATTCCTCTTGGATTCCTTCTATGAAAATGTGGATGCAAGAGACCTGTCCGCCCAGTATAAATTCCGCCGCGACTATAGCCTTTACGTGCAAGATTGCCGCGCTTATTTGAAGGACCTTTTCCAAAGTCGATGCCGCCAATTATTTTGCGATGCCACTTATTTAGAACGTTATGCTAACGAAGGAATGGGCAAGCGCGTTTTCTTCACCTCTGCTGTGCAAGAAAAAGGACAAGAGGCTGCCGACATGGTCGACGAGCTCATAAAAAAGGGTTATTTTGTCGCCCGTAAACCCATAGATGCAGACTATTGCATCCATGACGAATATGAGGATCCGGACCGTTTGTCCGCGTCCTTGAGAACGGAGGCGACGATGATTGTCTCCTTAAAAGAACTTCCAAATTAAATGGAGGGACTGGAAGAGCCTTCTTGATGGGCAGAACGATTTTTTCTGGCTTCTTCAATTAAGGCTTTAACGGCTTCGATTCCTTCTTTTTGATGAATAAAAGCCAAGTCCCATTCGTCCTTTTCCTCTTGGGTGGAACAAACGCTGTCCCGTTCATGATTTAGAAATTCGCTTGTTTTCACGGAAGATTCCACGGAATTCAAAACCATCTCAATGGCTTTTTCTCTTGTTGCATGCACGTGGGCCATCAATTCTTCAATTGTCATGAAATTATTTTAAGGCATGAAAGAATTACGTGCTTGCATTTTTTTGATGCCGCATGAACTTTTCTTTATGTTTCGTTCGATTCGTGCCCAAAAATGTCGGGATTCGTATTATCATGTTGTACTGCATTGAGCTAACCCCAACTTAGGAGGAATAGGTAACCATGCTTAACGAAAACGCCGTCGTCTTCTCTTTGTCGGCCAACGAAGATTTAGCTTCGTCCATCGCTGACTTGCTTCACGTAAAACTCGGTGAACGCTCCATTCGTAAATTCCCTTCCGGGGAAACCATTGTCGAGCCGATTGACACGGTTCGCGGCAAACAAGTCTTCATTGTTCAATCGACTTGCCCGCCGGTAAACGAGAACTTGATGGAAGTTTTAATTTTCATTGATGCTCTTCGCCGTTCGTCTGCTCGTGAAATCAATTTAATCGTTCCTTATTTCGGCTACGCTAGACAAGACCGCAAAGCCAAACCGCGTCAGCCGATTACCTCCGCTCTTGTCGCTCACTTGTTGACGACTGCTGGTGTGGACCGCGTTGTCACTTGCAACCTCCACGCTGCTCAAATCCAAGGATTCTTCTCTTGCTTGGTGGACGATTTAAATGCCGTCCCTCTTCTTGCTAGACAAATCCAATTGGAACAAAAAGACTTCTCCAATGTTGTCGTTGTTTCCCCTGACCATGGAGGCGTTGCCCGCGCCCGCGTTTTAGCGGAAATCCTTAATACCCCGCTTGCCATTATCGATAAACGCCGTTCCAACAATTTGGAACCCGAAGCCATGAACATCATCGGCGACGTTGTGGGGAAACGTTGCATCATGATCGACGACATGGTCGATACTGGAAAATCCGCTTGCATCGGGGCCAAAGCCCTTTTGGATGCTGGTGCGACGGGCGTTCAATTAGCCGCTGTGCACGCCGTATTCAGCAAACCTTGCTACGATTTGATGAAGAACGGACCGTTTGAAGAAATCATCGTTACGGATTCAATCCCCCTTACTCCGGAATTCCGCGAACTGAAATTGGTCAAGGTTGTTACCCTTGCCAATATGCTTGCCGAATGCATTGATCGTATCGTTAACAACGCTCCGTTAAGTGCTGTCTATTCCGCTTACGGACCTGCGAGAGAATAAGAAACTAAAACTCGTGCCACCGGTTGTTCTCCGGTGGCTTTTTCTTTGGAAGCCTTTATAATGATGAAGCCATCGCGAGGAACGGGCGGCGAACCAGGTCAGGTGGGGAACCAAGCAGCCTTAAACCATCTGCTCCTGTGCGGTGGTTTTTTCTCTTATGGATTTCATGGACTTGGCTTTAGAAGAAGCCCGAAAAGCATTTGAAGAAGGCGAAACCCCCGTTGGGGCGGTTTTGGTTCGCCAAGGTCAGGTTTTAGCCAAAGGTCATAATCATCGCGAAGCCAAAAACGACATTTCCAGCCATGCCGAAATTGAAGTCTTGAAACAAGCGGGACAAGCGTTGGGTTCGTGGAGCCTAGAGGGCTGCACCCTTTACGTTACGTTAGAGCCTTGTTTGATGTGTGCAGGGGCCATTTTGCAAAGCCGCATTTCTACTCTTGTTTATGGCGCGGATAATGTTGACGATGGAGCGATTTCTAAATATGGGCTCCTCACAAAGGGAGAACTCCTTGTCTACCGCGGAGAGAAAAGCCAAGAATCTGAACGGCTTTTAAAGAATTTTTTTCATACGCTTCGAAAGAAGAATGAGCTATAATTTTATTCCAATCATTGACATAGTTACCGATTAGACAATGTAAAGATTTTCTCATTTTGTTTCGCTTATATCTTTCATTTGTGGTATTATTCAGCCGTATAATATTTACGTCGATTTATTTAAATCGAGAAAGATAAAAATCTTTAGGGTCGCATGGGAAGGAAAAAAGTTCAGCAAATCGAGGAATACATCGCTTCTGCGGAGCCTTTTGATGTGGATCCTGCCATTGGATTAAACGAGACGCAAGTTAGTAAGCGGAAAAGCGAAGGACTTCTCAACACTACTAGGCGCCATCCCACGAAAACGTATTGGCAAATCGTTTGCGACAACGTTTTTAATTTCTTTAACATCATCCTCTTTTTGGTTTTTATCTTGATGCTCGTCGCTGGGCTTAGCTGGTCCCATTATTTCTTCATGCTGATTCTTTTCGCCAACATGGCGATCGGCTTGATTCAAGATATCCGCGCCCGCCATTTGGTGGATCATCTTTCCGTTGTTACAAGCCCTCGTGCCGCCGTTGTGCGTAATGGCAAAGAGCAAATGCTTGCCGCCGATCAAATTGTCTTGAGCGATATAGTGATTCTAAAAGCCGGCGACCAAATTATCGCGGACGCAAAGGTTCGCGAAGGAAAATGCTTTGCCGATGAATCTTTAATCACCGGGGAATCGTTTTCCGTGAAAAAAGAGCCGGGAGATCTTTTGCTCTCCGGCACCTTTTTAAAAAGAGGCTCCGTTCGTGCCGAAGTGATCAAAGTCGGCAGTGCCAATTACGCGGAATCTTTGGAACACGAGGCCAGCGCTTTCTCCCGCCCAAAAAGTGAAATTCGCCGTTCGGTGGGAACCTTTATGATGTTTACAGGCGTTTTTGCCTTGTTTACTGGACTTTGCACCTACCTTACTTATGGATTCCAAGGGAAAGGATGGGGCAATTTTTTCTTTGATTCCGAAGCCATTTCCAGTGTATCGGGATCGATGGTTGCCTTGCTCCCGGCCGGCATGTTCCTTCTCACTTCTTTGGCTTTGGCGGCAGGGGTAGTTTCTCTTTCGAAAAAGCGCATGGTCGTTCAGGAACTCTATTGCATTGAAATGCTTGCTCGTGTGGATACCTTGTGTTTAGACAAGACTGGCACCCTTACGGATGGCAAAATGAGCGTGTTCAAGGTTTGCCCATTAAAAGGGTATACAGAAGAAGATATTGCCGCCATGGTCCGCCCCGTTTTGCATTATACCCACGACGAAAATCCCACAGCTGTTGCTTTACGACAATATTTTGGGGAAGAATGTGACCGCATTTGCCACGATGTTTTGCCTTTTGATTCCGAAACCAAATATAGTGCAGTGACGATGAAAGATGGCGAATCTTATTGCATCGGCGCATATGGGTTTGTTCCTACCAAGGACAAAAGCGAAGCGGAAGCGTTGCTCTCGGAATATCGGGCTCGCGGATTCCGCTTGCTTATTGTTGCTCGTAGCTCGGACCCCATTTTTCAAGGCAGGGCGCCGATAGGAATGGAGATTTGCGCGGTTATTGCGCTATCCGACCACATCAAAGAAGATGCGGCAGCTAATATTAGCTGGTTTCAGAAAAACGATGTGACCGTCAACATTATAAGTGGCGACGATCCCCTTACCGTATCAGAGATCGCAAAACAAGTCGGCGTTAAGAACGCGGACAAAGCCATTTCTTTAGAAGGGAAAAGCATTGAGGAAACGAAAGCATTAGCTGGTAAGTATGCCGTTTATGGTCGCACCAACCCAGAGCAAAAGGCGGCGTTGATTACCGCTTTAAAAGAACAGGATCACAAAGTCGCGATGACAGGCGACGGCGTCAACGATATTTTGGCTTTGAAAGTCGCGGATTGTTCCATTGCCATGGCCAGTGGCTCTTCGGCGGCAAGAAACGTCAGCCATTTGGTATCTATGGATAACGATTTCTCCAAATTGCCGGATGTTGTTCGTCAGGGAAGACGCGTCATCAATAACCTTCAACGTTCCTGCTCCTTATTCTTGAGCAAAACATTTTTCGCTTTCTTCATCACGGTCCTATTCATGATTTCCATGTGGGCGGGTGGACGTACCTATCCCTTTTCTACCGCCAATATGCTTGTTTGGGAAATCTTCTCGATTGGCGTGCCGGCGTTCTTCTTGGCCTTACAGCCCTCGGACGATCGCTTGAAAGGCACTTTTATGGGCAACATTTTCCGTCATTCGGGCCCTGCGGGGCTTTCGGAGGCAGTTGCAGCCTTGCTCCCCTTGCTTCTTTATTCCGTTTGGACGAAATCCTATACCGATTTCTCCCCGGGAAGTGACCCCGCCTTCAAGGTGGCTTGCTGCATGTCCGTGATTGCCTTCACCTTGCTTAGCTATGCCGTTTTGTTCCGTATTTGCATTCCCTTCACCAAATACCGCTTGGTGGTATTCCTTGGCTCGTTGGCTTTAGGCGCGATCATCGTGATTTCGGACGCCTTTAACGGTGGGAAAATCACCGCATTGTCTTATGAAGGCATTAACTGGGGGTTCCCCATTGCCTTGACTGCGGTCTCTCTAATCAGCATCGGCACCTACTATTTACTCGACTATTTAATCCTTCGCTCCAAAGGCCAAACCAAAGAAAGCGAAGAAAAACCAAAGGGAGACGAAAAACATGGTGACGGAAGCCAAATTTAAAATAGCCCTGAAAGAAATGATGAAGACGAAGCGCTTGGAGGAGATCAATGTCACGGCGCTTTGCAAGAAGTGCGGAGTGCACCGCCAAACCTTCTATTATCACTATCAAGACATCTACGATTTGATTGCCGCTATTTTCCTCAACGAAGATTTAAGCGAAGCGGAAAATGCCAAAACCGTGAAAGGGGTTTTGATCGCATTCAGCGACTACGTGTATGAGAATTTCTCTTTCTTTCGCAGCACCTATAACTCCGCAGCCCGTGATTTTACCGACGATTTCATCTTCGGAAAAATCAATGCGACCCTCTTCGCCCTTTGGAGCAAGGATAAGAAAATCGGCATCAAGAAAGCCGGAATCCGCGATGCGGCGAGAAGGTATTCCCATATCGTCGCAGACGAATTTGGCTATTGTTTTAAAAACCCGCGTTTATCCCCAGAAAGCTTTAAGAAAGCGATGACTTCTTTTATTGATTTATCCATTGCCACCATGCTTCCTGCCGTAATGGAACTATCCAAAAAAGAAGAAGGGGGCGTGGAATGAAATTTGATTTCAGAAATCCCACTCGCATCCTTTTTGGCGAGGATCAAGAAAAAGAAGTGGGTAAATTGCTTCAAGATTATGGGACAAAACGCGTCTTGTTGCTTTATGGCGGAGGCTCCATCAAGCGTTCCGGCCTTTACGACATTGTTGTCCGTTCATTAACGGAATCTCAGGTTGAATTTGTTGCTTTAGGCGGCGTGCGTCCTAACCCCACGGCTTCCTTCGTCCGCGAAGCGTTAAAGCTAGTGAAAGAAAAAAAGATTGATTTCTTGCTTGCCGTTGGCGGAGGCTCTGTCATCGACACGGCCAAATCCATTGGGGTAGGGGCCTATTACGAAGGCGATCCCTTTGACTTCAATCTTAAAAAGGCTGTCCCAGAAAAAACGATGCCGGTTGGCGTGATTTTAACCATTGCTTCTGCCGGCAGCGAATCCAGCAATTCCTGCGTGATTCAAGATGACGAAATGGGAATCAAACAAGGGTTCAATAGCGACCTTATTCGCCCCGTATTCGCGATTGAAAACCCCAAGTGGGCCTTAACGGTTCCATCCTACCAAGTATTTGCCGGGGCTTCCGACACCATGATGCATAGTTTGGAACGTTATTTTAATCCAAGTGAAGAAAACCAGCTCGCGGATAGTTGGGCCTTAGATCTCATCCGTTCTACGATGGAAGCGGTAAAAAAACTGAAGGAAAACCCCAAGGATTTATCTGCGATGGGAACGTTGATGCTGAATAGTTCTTTGAGTCATGACGGATTAACTTCCATTGGAAAGTCTTCGATCTTCTCCGTTCATCCCCTTGAGCACGCCTTGTCGGGGTACCGTTCTTCGATTACCCACGGCGCGGGTGTTGCTTTGCTTTATCCGGCCTGGGCCAAGTATGTTTATCACCAAGATCTTGGCAAATTTGCCCGTTTGGCCAAAAAAGTCTTTGGGCTTTTAGGTGCAAACGATGAAGAAACGGCTATAATGGGTATCCGTGCCATGAAAGACTTCTTTTCTTCCATTGGCATGCCTGCTTCCTTTGGGGAAGTCGGCTTGACCTTGTCGGATGTTCCCGCTTTGGTCTCTCTAGCAACAGGTAACGGTACACGTGTGGTTGGTCGTTATCCCCAACCGCTGGAGGAAAAGGACGTGAAGACGATTTACGAAAGTCTTTGCAAAGAAGGAGGAATATCCTTATGAAAAAGAACGACTTTGCTATTTTCTTAGTCTATTTATTTATGTTTGCCCTGGCTTTGTGCGTGGGCATTTTCGCGATTCGGCCCTTGGTCATGGATTACGGAAACAAATTGCCGATCCATTATGTGGCTCTTGTTGTTTTGGCGTTGCTCGCCGGCGTTCTTTTGAATTCTTTGCTTTTGGAATTAGGGCACTTGCTTGGTGCTCGCGTAGGTGGTTATGAGGTCTTGTCCTTTGTTGTTTTGGGACTGGGCTTCAAAACCAAAGAGGGCAAGAAACACCTCGGACTCCATTCGTTTGATGGGCTGACCGGAGAAACCCGCGTATCTCCTAAAGACGTGGAAAAAGCAAGCCTAGGGGCCTATACCTTTCTCCCAATCGTCTTCTTCATCGCCGAAGTCGTTGTGATGATGGTTTTGAATTCTCTCGCTTCCAACTGGGTGAAAACCGATGGGGCGAACGCTTGGATTCAAATCTTTGCCATTACGACCATTTCTGTCGGGGGCATGATTTACCTTTATGACATCTTCCCCTTCCGCTTGGATTCCATGAACGACGGCTATTTGCTTAGCCTCATGACCCATGCAGGAAACCGCATCCCTTATAACTATTTGCTCCTTCGCGAAAAAATCCGTGAAGAAGGAGGAGAAGTCCCCGAAGTCCCTGTTTTTGATGACATCACGGACTTTACCGCTTATCTCAATGCCTTGACCGCCTATAAAAAGATTGGGGAAGGCGATTTTGACCAAGCCGTTCAAATTCTGGATAAAACCATTGCTCAAGAACGTGGCGTTTCCGCTTCTACCCGCAATGATGCTGTTTGCATCAAATTAGCCCTCTTATTGGCCTCTAGCAAAACGAGCGTCGGAAAAAAATATTACGAAGAGCTCCATGATGACGTGAAGAAATTCATCTCGGATCTTGGAACCGTCCCTGCGCTTCGCTGCTACTTGCTGATTTCTTCTTGCATCGAAGAAAGCGAAGCGGAATCCAATTACGCTTTGGATAAAGCAGGCAAACTCCTTAAAAATACGGATGAGGTCTTCCTCGATTCGGAAAAAGCCTTACTTCAACACGACAAAGACTTCGTCGCTAAACTCCACCCCTCTTGGAAACTCTACCCACTTCCTTGGGAAGAAAAGAAAGAGGAAGAAGACGAGTCGAATCGTGACGAAAAGGAAGACGAAGAAAAGAAATAAAGAAAAACGGGATGCCATGATTTAAACTGGACCCCGTAATTCGGACAGTCTAGAAAAAACACCCTACCAAAAAGA